>Ga0308414_1000120_pt1 | contig 45885 bp, 37 predicted proteins | sample HotsprSampleOS50_FD_205667 | JGI IMG/M metagenome (GOLD analysis project Ga0308414, IMG submission 205667) | Hot spring phototrophic mat microbial communities from Octopus Spring, Yellowstone National Park, Wyoming, United States - 20090730_OS50 ... | reverse complement strand
CTAACCTTAATACTGACCGTTCGCAAGTGAGTCCGACGTTTGCCATTTTTGCGGATGATCGATTGGGGCGGTTTTCGTGATCATGGGTATGACAGGGCCGTATGTGGTGCAATATCGGGGTCATCCGCCACACCCGGAGGTTCCCAATGTCCTGGATGCAGATTGCCCGCGTTGATGCCATTCCGCTGCTGTTTACCTGGATGCAGACCTATACGGGTAATTCCCAAAATGGCGAAATGGCTCAAACACTCACGAACGGTGAGTACCAGATCTGGCTGGTTATTTATACTATACCTATACGCGTTCTTTATATCGTTTATCAAAAGCAGAATATACATACCTGTTCCAGAGAACGTTCTCCTGCAAAGATTGCGGGGCCATAGGCCCCCCGCAATGCTTGCTTCTCAGATATTGCTGGTGTATTCTGCATGCACTTCCTTCGCTCAACCAGTGCATACTCCGATCCACACACAGAGAACCCATGATGCGCGTCGGTGTCAGCGTACAACGCCTCCGTTTTCCATCATATAATCGATCTCTGAGGATCGTCTGCACACGAAATCCCACTTTTCTCCTCAATTTCTGGATGAAATCTATCCAAAACTGCACTTGACATCTGCATTCCATCTCAGCATAATAGGATAGTCTCCAGAGGCAGATCTTAATATATGACAGTTATCAGAGACGGACTACAGTTAAATTTAGTAAATATTTAAGCTATCTTCAATATTCTGTTGTATATACATAGCAATCCTGCATCAGTTGTGAAGCACTGCATTCCGGGTTTTCACCTGGATGGAACGCTACCAGGCGAAAGCCTGGTCTCCGATGTATGAACGGTATAGGATTGCGAGAACAGGACGTAAAATGATGCGGTATGATGAACATGGGATGCCCAATCACGATTATACGTGCTCTCTTGATAAACACCTGAACATACAAAACCTGCTTGCAATCCAGGCCGAACACATTCATCAGCAAATAATGACTATGCCCACCCATCTACCGATTGGCCGTGATTACGACCACTGGCTGCAACTGGTGGCATACTATCAACAGGCGCACACAGCTGCCGACTATGCTGCTATTGTGGCCGACTGTACTGCCACCATTGACAGCAAGCACAGCATTCCAGCGATGCATGCCTGCTACAGCTGGCTGGCCTGGATCGCTCGCTGGCAATTAGAAGCGATTGTAGGCCAGCAGTAAGCGTTCAAGCAGTGACGTGAACACACATTATCGTTACACAGCATACAGGAGGATCGCTCAGGATGACACTGAATGACGTTTTGCAAGCAGAAATGCTGTGCTGCGCCAACGGGTGGCCGAATGAGAGAAAACTGAACATATGGTTGCGGGTTATCATCCGCTAACTATGTTGCACCGAATGTATCAAGCATCTTTGGCGACAGTGCCGAAGACTTTACTCATGAGTGTATATCGTATGCTAATTTTATTTGCCCCATAGACCTGGAATAGATTGCTGCTGACGTGCAGGTTCACCGTATCACTGGAGATCTGTCTCTCGCCAGGTATACCGGTCGTGGCTTGAAGCCCGTTCCCTTTTCGCCAGCGGCTGCGAGGACGTCCTTCCACGTCAACACAGCGGCAGCATGGCTGCTGTACACCATATATTTGCAGACAGGTTCTGAGTGGTGTGGCCATCCTGATTGTCTCTGGGGCAACCATCGCACACGTACGACGCCTTCGGTTGTCACGCTGAGACTACGCCTGATCCTCCTCGCGCACCAGCAGCAGACCGATCATCACACTCAGCAGCACGAACCCGCTCGCCAGCAATCCATTGACTATGAAACCATAGGTCCGCCACAGGAATGGGCCGAGCAGCGAGCCAGACACCCGCCCTATACCCATCGCCGCCAGACCCAGCGCCAGTACGGTTCCTCGCATCGATGGCACCATTTCGCTCAAGAGAGGGAAGGTCGAAATGAGTGCAAACTCAAAGCACAGTCCCATCAGTAAAAACAAGGGGAGGAACAGTGTCCAATTCCCCGCACTAAAGGGCAAGACGGCCTGAACGATAGCCAGTGCCACCAGTCCCAGCAGCACTGCCCGCCGCTTGCCCAGACGATCCGTTAACAATGCCGACCCGCCTGACCCACCCAACTCGACAAAGCCCAGTAGTCCGAAGATGAACCCCAATTGCTCGGTGGTTGCGCCGAAATCGGCCTGCAACCAGCCAGCATAGACAACAAAGATCAGTTCGATGGCCCATAGCAGACAGGTCAGCAGTAGTATTACTCCCCACACATTGCGCTGGCTGAGTGCGATCATCCCCGACCAGCGACGCGGCATATGCGCACCATGGAAGGGCGGCCTGCCCGCCGGTACGATCATGCGCGTCCCTATGAGCAGCAGGAAGCCCATGCTCAGCAGAATGGCAAAGGCCGCCGCCCGTGTACCGCTGATCTGCACAACATAGGTCATCAACGTTACGCCCAGCAACGCCGACAATGCCCACGACGTTTCAATCAACCCTAGCACGCGCCCGCGCCGAGCATAATCGGTACGGGCACTGAGATAGGACTGCAAGGCTGGTTGATATAGCGCCGCGCCGAGACCGGTTAATGCATAACCGGTTAAAAACAGTGCGAACGATGGTGCGAGCATACAGCACAGAGTTCCGCTACAAAATATAAGGAACGCACTGATCATTGTTGCGCGTTCTCCTCGCATATCTGACAAAACACCACCCAGGGGACTCAACAATGACACCCCGACCTGCATCGTCACCAGCAGACTGACCGTCTGGAGATCAATCGCAAAATCCTGGGCCAGAAAAACGAGCAGCGGATAAATCATGCGAAAGGACGTGTTGAGCGTGATTCGGCTGATCAGCATGAGAGTGATCTGCAGGCCTGTCAACTGGCCTGGCGCAGTGTGTTCTGGTACGGGCATAATCCTCCTGATAATGAATATTTATTGGTGTGCAACCGGGCCAACGATGCTTGCTGCGGGTTCAGCGTACGACAAGCGGATGATTATGACCATCGAGCTGTAGGAGCATCTCGACAAATCGCCGGTTGCAGTCTGGTTTAGGGCGTGCTATGACCTCTGAGTACACGGCGAACGCCAACTCTGCGCCGGGCGCTCGTATTGACAGCAATGATCAAGCCATGTATGATCTGCTGCCACAACTTGCTGTAGAACCGTATACCCTACTGCAACGCTGCCCGTCTGGCCTCACCCTGAAGGATATGTAAGGATGAAGAATGCACCGCTCCTACCACTGCTGGTACAGTTCTGCCCTGGGACGTTCGATGGAATTACAGGTCTTTGGCCACAGTGGCCCGATCTGCCTGGTTTTTCCCACCTCCCAGGGGCGTTTCTATGACTATGCCGATTTTGGGATGGTCGAAGCACTCAGCCACTGGCTTGAAGACGGATTGTTACAGCTGATCTGTCTGGACAGCATTGATGCTGAGAGCTGGTTTAACTATCATGCCGATACTGACGTGCGTATGCAGCGCCATGATCAATACGAACAATATATTCTGACCGAAGTCCGTCCCTTTGCCCAGGCTCACAATGCCAACGATACCTGGATTGTCACCGGTTGTTCGTTTGGGGCCAGCCATGCGATCAACTTTGCCTTCCGTCATCCAGAGGCCGTCAACCGCGTCATTGGGCTGAGCGGTATGTACGATCTGCGCCGCTTCTTCAACGACTACACCGAAGCGGTATACTTTCATAATCCGATCGATTTTTTGCCTAACCTGACGGAAGAAAAGCAACTGGCTCGTATGCGCCAGTTAGATATTATTCTGGCGATTGGCAAAGATGACACTTCTGCCTGGAGCAATCATCGGCTGTCGCAAATTCTGTGGAACAAAGGCATCTGGCATGCGCTACGCATCTGGAATGGATGGGCTCATGACTGGTCAAGCTGGCAGCGCATGATCACCCTGTATATTGATGGACACGATTAGGGGGCGAAAAAATCTGGCGGTAAGAGATCGACATCACGCAGGACAGCACGGAGGACGACGCCATTGCGCTCGATGCGGTCAATGTGGCCCTGCAGCCGTTGCCCGTTAACCGCCCAGCGCACGGTATCGCCCGGTTGTAGATCAAACAACTCCGGGCGCATATACGACTCGCTACAATCAATTGTGAACCCCTCATGGTCAATCGCATCCACAGGCAAGCAAGAGTAGCGCCACCCATAGCCACGGCGCTCAACATCTATTGAGTTAAAACTCAACTCCATCATTGGTATGAACTGGTGCAGGCCTGTCATCTCCTGTCTCAGGCTGGATACACGCCGGCCTGTGCTCATCGTTCTGGCTCAGTGGTAGCTCAGGATAGGTAATTATACCATAAGCACCCTGTTCGGCTACTGCCGGGTAACCGTCAGGTGGGGTAGTCAGGAGAGGCGTTGTCCCGCCGGGAGTCTCGTCAGGAGGTTGCGCAGGGGTTGCAAGCCCTTGCGCTTCCGTCGGTGCAGGTATCACTGGAAGGTGACACTGCTGATAGAGAAAACGTGTGGTACAATCGCAAGGAGATAAGTTTTGCCTATGATCAGGAGCGATCGTGACAACAAGAAAAATTGGCATCCTCGTCGGATCAGAGTGGTCCTGGCCCCCGGCTTTTATCAACGAAGTGCATCGCCGCCAGGAAAACATGAGCGCCGAATTTGTGCGCTTAATCGGCTCACGCATGGCTGAACCTTGCATGTACGATGTCATTATTGATCGTATCAGTCACGAAATTCCTTACTATCGTACCTTTCTCAAAACGGCTGTCCTGTCGGGGACGCTGGTGGTCAATAACCCCTTCTGGTGGAGTGCCGACGATAAGTTCTTTGGGGCCAGCCTGGCGACGCACCTGGCCATTCCCCATCCTCGCACGGTGGCACTACCTTCGCACTCCTATGCTGACGGGATTGCCGAGGATTCATTGCGCAACCTGGGCTATCCTATTCCCTGGGATATGCATATTGAATACCTGGGAGGGTTTCCACTTATCCTCAAGCCAGTCTGGGGTAGTGGCTTAAAAAAGGTGTACAAACTGCATTCTCGTGAGGAATTGTGGATGGTCTATGATCAGACGGGAACTGAGTGTATGATGTTGCAAGAATATATTATCTGGGACAAATATGTGCGCTGTATTTGTATTGGTCAGGATCATATTATGCCGATTAAGTATGATGTCAATGCCCCATGGCCGCATCGCTATTTTCGCGATGATCACTATTTGACAAACGAGGAGGAACAACACGTGCGAGAAAGCGCGATCAAGCTTAATCAAGCATTAGGCTATGATATGAATGCGATCGAGTTTGCGATTAAAGATGGCATACCTTATGCTATTGATTTTATGAATCCAGCCCCGGACTTTGATGTTAACTCGCTCACGCCCTATTATTTTGACTGGGTGGTAAAAGCGATGGCGGACTTTACTATGAGCCTGGCCAGAGGTGAACGGCAACAACAGCAGGCCTTTGGATGGCGCGAGATGATCAAAAAATGATGCTCATCAATCGAGAAATACAGATAAACAGTATTCTTTTTCAACGCCGCCCGCTCGCAGAGCAGACCGAGCGCGTCCAGGCGCATCTACGGAGCCTGTTTGTGGCCCTGTCAAAACTCAAAGAATTACAGGCCGACATTACCGGGCGCAAACCTGACCTGGGGCAGACACTGGCCGGTCTTGATTTTGACCCGCTCAAAGAGGCTATTCAAGGGCACCTGGCAACCCTGGAGAAACTCAAACGGCGATTTGCGCGTAATGGCCTGAATATTGGCGTTATTGGCCGGGCCCGCCAGGGCAAAAGCTTACTGTTGCAGAGCCTTACCGGGCTAACATCAGCCGAGATCCCCACTGGCAGCTTGCTCCACTGTACCGGGGTGTGCAGCATTGTCCAGCACGAGCCACAGGTACCAACCTATGCCGAAGTGACATGCTATTCTGAGCAAGAGTTTCTGGACGAAGTGATCGCTCCCTACTATCACCTATTGCACCTGGGTGATCCACCTGCCACACTGAGTGAGTTTGCCACGGAGCCGTTGCCACTCCATCCACCGCAGCCATTTGATGCGACGCTCCGCCAGGAGTATGGGCCAGCCAATCTGCTCGAAAAATATCGCCACCTGAGGCACTATCAAGAGCAACTCCCTACCTATCGCCATCTGCTGCAACCACCGACAACGCGGGCGATCAATCCCAAAGATTTTCGCCTCTATGTGGCCCAGTATACCGAGACGGGTGCTCCAATTTTCAACTATATGGCCGTACGCGTGGCACGTATCGGTTGTACCTTTCCGCATCCGGATATCGGGGCGATTGCCGTGGTCGATATGCCGGGTCTGGGGGATACCGGCATTGGCGATCAGGCACGCTTGATCCAGATGCTGGGCGACCTGGTTGACATCGTGCTATTTGTGAAAAAACCTGTCCCCGGCGGCGATTTTATTGGTGACGTGGATGTGCAACTGTATGATACCGCCCGCCGTGCCCTGCCAACGTTGCCGATTGAGCGCTGGTCCTTGCTGGTACTCAATAAGATCAGCCCGCTTGCCGGATTAGGCGATAATGCCGAGTTATGCGCAAAGCTACAGGCCACCTTGCCCCGTTCATTAGCGTTTGTGGATAGTGTGATAGTCGATTGTGCGAACCCGGATGATGTCCGCCATCAGGTGCTGGATCGGGTGCTGGCCTATCTGGTGGATCATATTCGTGATCTGGATCGCCAGTTTGCGGTTGCCTGCCAGGAGGAACTGCTTCAGTTACGGCAGCAGGTGCAACTCCTCCTCGAACAGGCCAGTCATGCCTTGCACGTCGCTGTACCACGGGGTGGTTCATCCGCTATTTTCCGGCAGCATTTTGATCAGTTGTGGCAAGAATTGACCCGCGAGCTTGAGCATTTCATTCGTCAGTTGCACGACCTGCGCAAGGTGGAGAGTACGATTTTGCAACAGGCGATTGAAAACGCCCTGTGGCTGTGTAAAACCCAGAATATCATGCCCACCTTGCAGGAAATTCAAGATCGGCGTGACCTCGAAGGTTCTTATACCATTGCCTATCATCAGTTTTTACATGATATTCGCACCCGGCTGACCAGACGGCTCATGAGCCTCGATCCGGCGCTCAACGAGTTTGTCAACGAAATCAAAGCCGGGGTGGCAAGCGTGTTGATCGAACATGGACGCCTGGGACTGGTGGTTCCCGCTACCGGTGCCCCTTTTCTAGAAGCAATGGCCGAGCGTATACCGGCTGATCTGCCAGAACTGAAGCAGGCGTTTGAACAGATTGCTGCTTTTCGCCTGTCTTATCGGGGATTTCTTCATTATCGTATTCGTTCCCATCTGGATCGCCTGACCCCTGATGCGCCGAACTCGCAGTTGAAGGAGATTATGTCCGCCACCGATGTGCGCGAGCATCTCGAACTATTTTATGGGGAGACGATTGCCAGGGTTGAGCATGCACTTCAGGAATTGCTGGCAACCCCCAACGAAGCCGCCTTCGCAGCGGTGGAGGAGTTTGTTGACCAGATTTTGCGGGCCAGGAATGCCGCACGACGCTGGGAAGGTTTTTATGATGAAGTGAAGCTACAGGTATGGCCGGAGATTTTTGGCGAATTGACTGAGACGCTGCGTATTCAGGAGGAGTGGCAGGCGGCAGTGAAACGAGCGTTTCAGAGTACCAGCGCCGATTATCGGCTGGTGCCGTAGCATCTCACCGTTTCCTGATGGATTCATGCAAATTTTACTCCCTAGCGATGTTTTTCCACCCGGTAGCGTGGGCGGGGCAGCATGGAGCGCGCACACGCTGGCACTGGCGTTGATCCAACGTGGTCATACTGTCTCGGCGCTGGTGCCGCGGTTGGGTATGCCAGGATTGAGCGCTGAATATGTGCTGGGCGTACCAACCATCCATTGGGGTTACCGTGTCCCTCGTCTGCCCTTTGTGAAAAACTACTTTCACCACGAGGCCTTCTGGCCGTCCTTCGCCGAGATGCTGGTACGCGAAGGACAACTGGTCTTGCACCAGCGTCACGCTGACCGCCCGGAGTTGATCGTCCATGCTCAGCATGTACAGACTATACCGGCCGCAGTGATTGCTGGTCAGCGGCTGAGAGTGCCAGTAGTGGTGACAGTACGAGATCACTGGCCGTGGGACTATTTTGCCACTGGGTTACACGCAAATCGGGTACCCTATCCGCAGCCTACCTGGGCCAGTCTGTGTACTGACTTGCCGACTCGCCTGGGTGGGGTTCGCGGCGTACTGGCACTCGCTATGCTGCCCTACCTCCTGGCGCATGTACGCCGACGGGCCGCTTTTCTGCGTCAGGCCGATGCCGTGATCGCAGTGAGCCACTATATGGCCCACCGGTTAGCACCTCTCGTACCCGCAACGCGGGTATATGTCATTCCCAATATGGTCGATCCGGCGGCAATTGAGCAGATGGCTGCTGCACCGCCATGTCTGAGCCTCTCGACACCCTTTCTGCTCTTTGTGGGTAAACTTGAACCCAACAAAGGCGTTGATCTCCTGGCCGATATTTTTCGGGCACTGATCGGCCAGAAGCCATTGTTGCCAGGCGAGTCGCACGCGCATTTTCCCTATCCGCTGGTGGTCGCCGGCACCGGGACGCTAAAACCTCGCCTTGAGCAGGAGTTGACCAGACTGGGCATACGGGTGCATTGCCTGGATTGGGTACCCCGCGCCGAGGTGTTGCGTCTGCTGGCACGTTGCGAGGTACTGCTCTTTCCCTCCACCTGGGGGGAGCCACTGAGCCGGGTATTGCTGGAGGCCAGCATGCTGGGTGCAGCGATCGTAGCTATGCCAACCGGCGGCACCAGTGACATTATCACCGATGGTGTCACCGGGCTATTCGCCGCCACACCCGAACAGTTTGCCCGGCGCTTGCGTGAGGTTCTCAGCCAGGCGGATCGACGTCAGCAGTTGCGCGACCAGGCACGTCGTATGGCCCGGCAGCGCTTTGCGGTCGAGGTCGTTGTCCCACAGATCGAGGCGTTGTATCACACATTGCTGGCGCAGTACCGCTAACCGCCGCCAATCAACTGCAATGCCTGGCGAAACTCGTCCTGGAGAAGGGGGAGGAGCAACCAGCCGATGCGCAATACAGGATCGGCCAGATGGGATTGGTCAACCGCCGTTTGCCAGGCGGGCAGTGGAAACGTTATAGCCACCAGTAAGATAGTTGCGCAGATGAGCACGGCTTGAATGAAGCCCAGCACACCACCCAGCACATGATCAAGCCAGCCCAGAAAGAGCAGGCCCACAAACAGGCGCAACAACGATGCTACCAGGCTGGCAAGCGCACTGACACTTACCAGCACCAGGAGAAAGCCCAGGGCACCCGCCAGCATATCACTGGCAATAAACGAACTGAGCCAGGCTGCCACTTCTGACCCATAGCGCCCGGCTATAATGATACCTACCAGCAAGCCAACCACGGCCAGAATCTGACGAATCAGTCCCCAATAGATTCCCAGAATCGTACATATGCCGCAGGTTAGCAGTATAACGAAATCAAAACCATTCATATTATCCCGATACTCTAACAGTGGCAAAGACCTGCACATCAGAGGCTGGTATCAATGCTGAACGCCTGGGTGCAATGTTCCCGCATCACATCCACAGACGAGGTTTTGTGAGAACCGGTCTGAAACAGGAGCGTGGGCGAGGCTTTACCGCGCATGTGCTACTCGCACCGCTGGTCAGCAGGCTACAAAGGGATTCCTGGAGGGTACCGACAGGCTTGCAGACCACGTTGTGCTCCCGGTGTCGGGCTTTGGGCTTGCCTTCTGACTGCTGCTCCGACCGCTGCGTGGGATACGCTCAGGCTGCTGCACGCTCGCGGCGCTTCTTTTCATAGCGCATCAAGCCAGCGACACTCATCTCCCCCCAACTCTCAGCAATCAGTGCGCCGGGATAATCCTGGCGGGCTTCAGGCAGCCAGCGTGCATTGATCGCCGGAATATCCTCATCGCCCGCATCCAGCGCTGCATAGACAATCTGCACCAGTTCCTCCAGTCTCTCCCGAGCCATACGCAGCTTCTCGGCCACATCGTCGTGCGGGCCATAGTGGGTGACATACAGCCGACTGATGTCCTGCTCTTGCAACATCGCAATCGTGTTGCGCTGTGCTTCCAGGTCGTAGGTCGGTGGTGGAGTACAGGGAAAGAACAGTTTATAGCGGGGCATATCCAGGCCAGCCGCATCACCAATAAATAACCCCCCACTCCGTCGATCGCGGTAGGAGAGATGATCCGGCGAATGCCCCGGCGTGAGAATCGCTTCCAGCACCACATCCCGCCCGAGATCGAGACGCAGGTGCTCTGCTGGACGGATACGCTCCTCAGGCACAGGCTGCATGTCACCGTGCAACGGCCAGGCCTTCTCACCAATTGCACGGCGCGAACTGGCGATGAGCCGTGATGGATCAACGAGGTGCGGCGCAGTCATACTATGGATATACACCGTGGCTCGTGGTAACGCGGCTGCCAATAATCCGGCCCCTCCCGCGTGATCTACATGGATGTGCGTACACAGAATATGCCCCACAGCTTCGCGGGCAATACCCAGTTGCTCAAGCCCCGCCAGTGTCGCCGGAGCTGTCAGTGGTGTACCGGTCTCCACCAGCGCAATATCATCACCACGCACTACATAGCTGACCCCCACACCAGGCCGATTCAGCAGATCATGGTCAATCGCCGTAATGTGATCATCAACAGGAATAATTTCCACGTCCTCTTCCTCATTTCAAACAATAGAAGCGTTACAGCAGGTAATACGATAACGAGACTTCCTTGCTTAAACGACAAATGTATACTCATCTGGGCGAAAGCCGCTCAAGCGGGGAAGCCCTTTTATCCCAGGGCGAAAGCTCCGGTTGCGCTACGGGCTAGTTTTGTAAGACAGGATTCGTCGCTCTGTTATGGTTGGGAAACATGGCAGAACGACGTTTGGGACGCTGTAGAACGACCGAATTGGGAGAGGGATATGACCCTGTCAAACCAACTCATCTGAACGGTTCCCCCTTACTCCAGTCGATACAACAGATCAGCGTCAAAGGTATCGTCAGAGCCTGGTTCCAATTGTACACTACGTCTCTCATTTCGATCAACATGCAATCAGGCAGAAGATCATCTGACAACACGGTGGCACAACAAACCGCTGATGTTGATTAAGCAGTTTCCAGTGCAGCAGAAGGCAGTCCACTGGTCACCCATTCCCCGTGTTTCCCTCTGTTATGGTACTCGCCGAGCCGAATCTGGCTCGAACGCCCTCTGATCAAACTGGTCATCTATGGACATTTGCATATACACACCAGCCTCGATGGTGGCAGAGTCCGTTTTACGGACGTGTCACCTGGCTATCCCTGGCACTAGAAGCAAGCAAGGGAGAGCGCGGGCTATTTGTACCAGATACTCTTGCGAGATCCCACTGAATAATCGCCAGGAGACGTGATTGGCAGATACCTGCAGCTAGAGATGGTCTATCAGGTACCTCGGTATGATCCTATGATTCCGTGCCCTCTACGGCTGGCTTCTTTTTGCGCCGACGGGAGCGCTTTCGTTTGCCGGTTGCTGTTGCTGGCGATGCTGTTGCATCGAGTACCTGGGGTGACGACTGCTGCGGGTGTTCCGCTGGTAATGCCTGTCCATCGACGGTTGTCCCTTCTGGCTCATCTGATGGCCGGGCTGTGCGTCGGGTGGTGCGTTGCTTGCGTGAGCGCCGTGATCGTTTTGCGCCTGATGGTTCCGGCGCTGTCATTTCATTGTGGCTGATAATTGACGCCGGGTGTGGGTACCGTGTCGGAGCTGCCCACAGCGATGAGGATGGTTGATTCTGAGGATCACCATCGGTCGCAAGCGAACTTTCTTCCAACCATGCCAGCGTATCCAGCACCTCTTGATTGTCCACTTGATCCAGGTGAAGATCGAAATCTTCCTGCACCTCCGGATCGACATCAGGCGTACTGGATGTTGGCGTAATCCCCGCCTGGGCCCGACTGTGAGCAATGGTATGGACATGCACCGTCGTCTCATGAATAAGTTCGGGCGTATACATATCTTCCATACCACTATGGGCCAGTTTCACGGTCACCGTGCGCTTCAACACATTGACGGCCACTACTTCGCCTGGCCCATCGGGTGTTTTGACCCATGCGCCTTTAGGCGGCAATTCCGTCCGCATCTCCAGATATTGTTCGTGTTCATACGATAAACAACAGAGGAGCCGACCACAGACCCCACTGATTTTGGCAGGATTGAGCGGCAAATCCTGATCCTTGGCCATCTTAATACTCACCCGCGCATAGTCGGGCAAAAACGTCGCACAGCATAACAGACGCCCACAGGGGCCAATCCCGCCAAGCAAGCGTGCTTCGTCACGAGGGCCAATCTGCCGCAGTTCGATCCGGCTCTTGAAAGTGCGGGCCAGATCGCGCACCAGCATACGAAAATCGACACGTTTTTCGGAGATAAAGTAAAATGTGAGGCGTGATCCGTCAAAATTATACTCCGCCTTGATCAACTTCATAGGGAGATTATGGTTTTGTATCTTCTCAGCACAGCGCTCCAGCACCTCAGCGTGACGTTCATACAGCCGCTCCATACGTTCAAAATCGGCTGGCTCAGCCATACGCAGGATCGGCTTCAGTTCACCCACAATCTGCTCTGGTGACACAAGCAACCGTTCATTGACCACCCGCGCCATTTCCGGGCCACGCACCGTTTCTACAATAACCAGATCCCCCTGACGCACTTGAAAGTCACGCGGATCAAAATAGTATGTTTTTCCGCTATCTTTGAAGCGGATGCCAACCACTGTTATCATGGATTCTTTTGCAACACTTTATAGACACGGACGTGTTTTTCTTTCCCTTTGAGTTGCAGTTCGCCTATTTCCTGCACCACAAAGAAATTTTCAATAAATTTATAAGTATATTCGCTAATAAAAACACTCCCTACCTCGGCAGCCGTTTCTAGCCGCGCCGCAATATTCACCGCATCGCCAATCGCGGTATATTCCAGGCGATGATGCGTGCCAAAAAAGCCAGTGTATGCCAGACCGGTATTGACCCCGATTCGAATCCGAAAGGCCTTATCGGGATCGAGCTTATCAACCAGACGCTGCTGTGCATTTTGCATCTCCAGGGCAGCAGAGACGGCCTGGAGGGCATGTTGCTCATTATAGGGCTCATCGGGCAACCGTGGTGCCCCGAATATTGCCATGATACCATCTCCAATGTATTTGTCGACTGTCCCTTGATGGTTAAAGATAACATCGGTCATCTCATGCAAATACTCATTAAGGAGATCCTGAACTTCATGGGGCGACAGACGCTCAGACAGGGCCGTAAAGCCTTGCACATCAGCAAACAGGATCGTCACTATCTGTTCTTCAGCTTCCCATAACTTCCCATATTGCAGCACATAACGTGCCAGTGCCTGCGCCACATTCGGCGAAAGAAAGCGCTCCAGATTCTGACGTACCTGCGCTTGCTGGCGCAACTCCTGGGTCAACCGAGCGCGCTCTATCGCCACGGCAGCCTGACTGGCTACCGCTGCTACCATATCGCGATCATTTTCCGAGAACTGATCGCGTCCTGGCGAGTCCAGCAGAATAACGCCCGTGGATTTGCCTTCGAGTAGCAGGGGCACACAAATGGCCGAACGAATATTGGCGTTAATAATGCTCTCAGACCCTGCAAAATCCAGACGCGCATCACGAGTCAATACGGCCTCGCCGCCTTCCAGCGCTTTACGCACAATCGTCCCACTAATAGCAACCTCACTCTGTTCAACCGCATGGATGACCATTGGAACCAGTTCGTTCCCTTTGCGCAACAACAGGAAGCCGCGCTGGGCGGGTACCAACCGCAACACCTCTGTCAATACCAGCTCAAGCAATTCATGGAAATCCACCACTTGATTGAGCCGCATCCCAATCGCATAGAACGTTTGCAGATCGAGGGTTGGCGGGGGCACATCATCGACCCGCATTGTGCGCCCATCCGATGCCAGAGGGAAGTATTTGCTATCATCCAGCACCACACTCTGCGCTGCCCGATCTTCAAACATCAGCTCAAATGGCCCGATGGTGATGGTATCCCTATCGTGGAGCGGTTCTTCCTTGACGCGCAACCGATTGACAAACACCCCATTGCGACTGTTCAGGTCGTGTATCCATGCCTGACGGTCGCGCAGTGTAATCTGGGCATGACGGCGCGAGACAATCGCGTGGTTGAGGACAATATCATTATCTGGCAGGCGACCGATAGTCAGGCCGCTGGAGGTCAACGCAAACGTGCGCTGTTGATGCCCTATCATAACCGAGAGACGAGCCATCGCTACGATTCCTTATATGCGATATTGTGTGCAAATATGCCGAGGTTACTAGAGGTATAACTGGATACTAGCGTGAGCTATCGGGCCTCTGGCATTTAATTATACTGTGTAGTAATTCTTATGCATAAAATGCGATAGAACTATAGTATAGCAGACACATCAGGGCGGGGCAAGATGCAGAAGACGACACACGCACCACAAAGTGAGGGAGCAGTGAGTGATGCGCTACACACGTATGTGCAGCGAAGGAATGAGGCCCGGAGAAGCACGACGCCTCATAGCCCGATCAAATGCCAGAGATCCGCTGTAGGCCGCCCTTATACCGGATCACCCCAGATCAAGCTCGCAATTTCTGGTGATACCGTAATACTCTGCTCCCCAGATTGTAAGGTGACACCATATGCTGGCGACACATCGGTAATCATAAACTGCGATCCAGGGACAATGTTATTGATGTGCAAATAACGCATCAAATCCGAATCCTCCTCTGCTTCTTCGACAATCCGCTTAATCATAAAAAGCATGCCTGCCTCGGTTCCATCCAGCCGCACACTGCCGGGATAGTGTTCGGAGGCGCCCGGGATAGGGTTGCCATGCGGACAGGTGGTGGAATGACCGACCAGGCTCTCGATCCGTGCTGCCATGGTTGGTGAGAGTGCATGTTCTAACCGTACTGCTTCTTCGTGGATCAGATGCCAGGGCAGGCCCATCACATCGACCAGAAAGCGCTCCAAAATACGATGGCGCTTGACCACAGACTCGGCCAGCACCGCGCCCTCGGCAGTCAAAGAGATTTCACCACGACCATCCCGCCGAATATACTTTTTGGTTTCCAGTTGTTGCACAATATGCGTCACCGTTGGTGGCTGCACTCCCATCCACCGTGCCAGACGAGCCGCTATCACGGGTTCACCACGGGCTACGAGATAGTAAATGACTTCCAGGTACTCCCGCTCTTTGATCGTCGGCCCATCCTGTCCATTGTAATGACGGCGACGCGGACTATTCGGTTTGACACGGCTGGCATTGGCCATCACCGTCTCCTTTCGTATCACTCTGAAGTAATAATCGTTCCAGATTGTTATTATAGCAAAGATACGCACTTTTGTCTGCCTTCCCGTACCACAATACCATCCAGTCCGGTACCAATGCAGAATGTCAGCAGTATACAATACGCCGGTATGTTGCCTATAGCTCTTGTCAATGCCGCACCCTGCTGTTATAATCTGCTCAGGCTTTGGGCAATGAATGCGGTCAGGCATCGAACAGCTCTGGTGTGTGGCAGCCGTAGGATGCGACTGATGAACCGGCTGATCTGGCTGTCACTGTATTGTGGCAATAAAATACGTAAAAAAGGGTCGCTCCACCGTTTGATGCAATATGCATCGAAACCGTGCCAACGCCTCTGGTGAGGCTGGCCACGTCCAATCAGCTAATCACAGCCTGTGGATATTGCTAGTTCCTGAGAGTATATGATCCATTATGCCTGGAAATGAAACCCGATCCAGCCAGTTTGGACTTGTCGGCGGTATCCGACAGTCGGTCAGTGACTACATAACCTGTGTGGAACCGAACCGATCTTTTGTGGCCGAAATGCGGAAAGGCCAGTTGTATATAGTCACCGAGACAGAACAGACACTTGCGCAGAGTCGCAACGCCTGTCAACTGGTTGCCAATACCCTTTATCAAGCCTTTTATCACGATACCTCACCGAGCATTACCGCCTCCCTGCGCGCCGCGATACACGTGGCAAACAAAACCCTGTATCAGCATAACTTCAATAAGCCTGATCAGCAGCGAACCTATGTGGGTCTGACCTGCGCCGTGGTCAAAAAGCATGATCTCTTTATCGCCCAGGTTGCTCCGGCGCAGGCCTATACCTTGACCGATAATAAGTTGCGGGCTATGCCGACCCATCCTTCCTGGAATCCGGCGCATACCAGTGTCATGCCGTTTCTGAAGCAACAGGCGCTGGGGGCCAGTCTCTTTGTAGAGTCGGAGTTCTATCGATCGCTGCTGCGTCCAGGGGATGCCCTGGCGATCTGCTCCAGCAATATGGCCCCACTGCTCAGTCGTGAAGACATTGAACGTATTTTGCGCTACCAGGATCCGGCGGCAGCAACTGAAACGCTGCACAACATATGTCGGCAGGCAGGGCTTGTAGCAGCGCATGGTCTGGTGATCGAACTGATGCCAGCGCTCAGTCCGGACACACGCACACCGCTGTTGCGTGTGTCGGATCTACATAAAGGCGGGCTGGTGTTGCAGGCAATCGGTCATCGAATGACAGGCGCCTTGCAGGCAACACGCCGCCTGTTTGGTGGGTCGCATCGATCTCGATCGGTTGCTCCTGATAATCAACCGACTGCCATAAACGGCACCAGAAAGGTATACAAAGCAGCACGACCAATGGTTGAACCGCCTGACTATCCGGTTGAAGCGGCCCCTTACCCGCAACCCATTGAACTGGGTGCGCCCCTGAACCAGCGCTATGAACAAGAGCCGTTTTTGCAACATCACACGTTCAAACAGCCGCCCTCAACATTTCTGGGAGAGTCCCGGTATCACGATATAGACTATCTGAGCCAGGAGCAGATTGATAACCATATTGCACCTACTTCGATCGTACGGGCCCGTCCCTATCGCATGCGCCATGAACTACGGCCACTGGTGGATATGACCTGGAGCGAGCGCCTGTTGCTGCCATTTGAGCAGGCAAGTCATGCCGTCCTAGATTGGATCAGCTATCAGCGCCGCCGTCGTAAATACCCACCAATCACGTCTGTGGTGCGCAATCAAGGTCTCTCGTATCGTCATCAGCGCCCGGCCTTTCCCTGGATCCCTCTGTTCATGCTGCTGCTGCTGGTAACTGCGCTGATACTGTATGGTACCAACCTTTCGCGTCGAAGTGCGCAAGAGCAGGTACAGCAGGATCTGGAGCGAGCCAACCAGTATATGGCAGCCGTCTATGAAGCACCAGACAATGCCAGTGCCCTCGATCGGTTGGAAAAAGCGCGTCAACAGATCGAGTATATTCAGTCCAGTTCGCTTGTCACTGAAACGAACGCACCGTTCTGGTTGCACTATCAAGAATTGCGACGCGACTATGAACGGGCGCAGGCAGAGCTGCAACGCTTGAGTTTCCTCGAAAATCCGACCCTGCTGACCGAACATCCGCATCTGCTTCCGGATGAACTGGCGGAAAACTCAGGCGTGGGTGGACGCTTTAGTAGCATTATTGTGCCCCCGTCCACGGCAGCTACAACGGATCCGCTGGCACTTGAGGCCATTGGCTATATTTATGCACTGGACAGCAATGATGTCAATTCACGCATCTATCGTATCCCCCGCGATGGCGGGGTTCCCGAGCCATACCTCAGTCGTGATGAACCGGTGCAACGCTCGGTCGTCGGGCCTATTCAAGCCATGTCATGGCGTATTGACTCGATTGTCGCCATTGATCAAGGCCCGAACAGGTTTGGGTACTATTTTCGGAGCGGTGGTGAATGGAATTATACGCAACTGGGTGGCAGCGAGGTCTGGTCGCTGCGTGATCGCCTCGATTTGGAAACGTATGAGGGTAGTCTGTACGTCTGGGGAGCACAACCAGGTGAAATTTTGAAGTACAACAGCGGGGCATACGGCGATCCGCCCACCCTTTGGCTCGATCCCGGCGGTCTGGAAGGGTATATTCTCAATAGTGCGATTGATATGGCGATAGATGGCCGTATCTACCTGCTGCAACCCGATGGCCGGGTAGTCGTGCTTAGCGCTGGTCGGTTCGAACGCGAGATTATACCCGAAGAGATGACGCCCCCATTGACTCTGGTGACGCGCTTTTTTGTCACCGGGCCTCCTGACTCCGGGTCTATTTATCTGCTTGATGCGCTCTATGAGCGTGTGATTCAAATCGAAAAGTCCAGTGGACATGTCATCCAACAGATGCGCGTACGACCCGATCACCCTCTCCAACTCGATTATCTGACCGATCTATTTGTTGATGAGAGTGGGCCGCGCCCACTGATCTACCTGGTCAATGGCGGGCAGATTATTCGGGCCAATATTGCGCCACCTCCCCGTCCGTTTCGCCAACCCGTTGAACCTGTGGATACAGCTCCGGATATGCCCGAAGGCGTGATATCGGCAGAGCCATAGCGAGATACTGCGGTGTTGTCACAACCATCACTGTCAATCAGGATAACCTGCATCAGTTTGATCTGGTGCATACTCTGGGGGCTGAGTGCCTGTGGGACGCCGCTGGAGATAGATCAGGATAGCGTGAGTTTTGGTGGTTCTACCCCGGAGATCGTCGTTGAACGCTTCTTTGAAGATTTGAACCTGGCCTTTCAAGATCCTGACATTGTGAATCCCGACACCCGCCGTATCTGGTCAGAGCGTTTATCGCGCCATTTTGCGCCCAACGAACGTCTGGCCCAGCGAACGGTGCTGGGCCAGGGGTTACGCACGTTTGCCTCTGGCCTGTTACAACTGGCTGATGATCAACAATTGATTACCGAGATTACCTATGATACCCTGGAGCGTGTCGCCGTAACCAGTACCTCTGCCACCGTGCGCGTGGTCAATGGCAAGATTCGCATGCAACGGCTACGCATTGTTGATCAGCGCAACCATGAAACGCTGTTCACCCAGGAACGGCCCCTGTCGGTTGTCATAGGGCAGGACAGTGAGATGCTGCCAGTAGTGCAGGTCAATGGATACTGGTTCATGACCGAGCGTTAACGGATAGCGCACCTCGATAACAAGACCGGTGTGAAGCATTATAGCCAGGGAGACCGGTCAAGCACATCCCAGAACGTCTGCAAATTTGATATTGACCCGTGTTGCGCATCAAACTGTTGCGCCACCAGGGTCGGAAATGCTCCACGCTGTTCGTGTCCAGACAGATCGGTGGAGACCAGATAGCCACGTACCCGATCTGTGCGACGTAAGATTTTTTGCACCTCGCTGGCAAAATAGCGCTGCAAGAGCTGATACAGTCCCTCCAACGTTTGCGCCGTGTGGCGCAAACCAATTATGGCGATATGCCATCCATAGCCCGGATGCGCCAGAAACATATCCGGGTTATGCTGTTCATGGACAAGCTGACGCAACTGAAGTACCAGCTTCAGCAACAGTGACTCGGCAACCGGGCGACCGTAGACCCGCAGCAGGAGATCAAAGCCCTGCACATGTACAACCAGTGCCACCCAGTCTGTGCCCTGCGTGAGATGCGGTAACATCCGGGCCAGCACCTGTGGGCCGGGCAAACTGGTCAGTGGGTGCTGATGCGTCAGGCCGGGTATGGTGTGCATCAGCGTTACCGGGCAATTGGGCCTATCACATGCCAGCGCCAGCAGCGTCACCAGGCGATACAGCAACCCTTCTGCCAGAAATGGCTTCACGATGTAGTCGTCAGCTCCCACTGCCCGTCCGCGTCGCCGATCAAACATTTCATCCATAGCCGTGACAAACAGCAGCGGGATATGGGCCGTGCGCGGATCGCTGCGAATAGCCTGGCAGACATCATAGCCACTCAGATCTGGTTTGTTAACATCGGTCATCACGAGATCGGGCACACACTGACGACAGAGGTGAACGGTTGCCTGCCCCAGGCCACCTGGCGTGGCAATGACGTCAAACCCATGGTGCGGGAGCAGGATGGTATAAATACGCTGAATGTCCGGGCTATCATCGCTGATCAGCACACGGGCGATCGGTGGCCCCGGATGAACGGATGGAAATCGATTTACGGGTAGTGCATCGTCCGCCTGACCAGAGGGATTCAGGTCAGCAACGAGCGATACAGATCGAGAGTTTTGTGTGCAATAGCTGTCCAACTGAAATGTTCCTCCACGCGCTTGCGTCCATTTTTCCCAAACGTGGTACGTAATTCGGCATCGAGTGCAACCTGGTTGATTGCAGCGGCGAGATTGTGTGAAAATTGATCGGCAGAAACAGGATCGAACGTTCCGGCTTTGAGGTCAAGATCAACGAGCAACCCGGTCTCACCGGGAATGACCACTTCGGGAATCCCCCCGATCGCCGAGGCAACCACAGCCGTTTCACAGGCCATGGCCTCCAGATTGATAATTCCAAACGGTTCATACACCGATGGGCAGCAAAAGACGGCTGCATGCGAGTAAAACTGAATAATGTCTTCACGTGGCAGCATTTCCTGGATCCAGATCACATTGTCACGGTCAGCGCCAACCACCCTGACCCGTTCGGCCATTTCTTGCCCGATTTCGGTCGTATCCGGCGCTCCGGCACACAGAACCACTTGCAAGGCCGGGTCGATATCAGGAATGGCATTCACCAGGTGTATAATCCCTTTCTGGCGGGTAATACGGCCCACGAACAGGACATAGGGGCGTTCGGGATCAACGCCATAGCGAGTCAGGGCATCGGTGGCGGGTATATACCGATACTGCTGGAGGTCAATACCATTGTGAATAACGTGGACACGTTCTTCTGGCACCTGAAAAAGCCGGAGAACGTCACGGCGGGTCTCTTGTGATACCGCAATGACGGCATTGGCATTTTCAATACTCATCTTTTCAATCCATGTACTCAACCGATAGGCATTGCCCAGTTGTTCAGCCTTCCAGGGCCGCAGTGGTTCCAACGAATGTGTCGTCAGGACAAAAGGGACATCCCACAGTTGCTGGGCTAGAAAGCCGGCCATATGGCTGTACCATGTGTGACAATGAACGACATCGGCATCCAGGTTGTCTTTAGCCATGGCAAGATTACGGGAAAAAGCCCCCAGGGCACCGACAAAGCGCGGATCGGTGTTGCGCTTGAGTTCGCCCCACATTTCATAGCCTTTTACCCGTATATTTCCATCCTGAAGATCTTGATTACCAAAACAACGTACTTCCACAGGAACAAACTGTGCCAGTTCCCGTGAAAGATACTCTACATGGACGCCTGCCCCACCATAGACATGCGGTGGATACTCATTCGAGAAAAAGGCCACTTTTTGTAACTTTCTCATGATAGCTCCTTGCTCGTCTAACGATGCTGCCATCATACCGCAATTTTGCGCCAGCGTCATGCCAGCCAGTATCTCCGTGGGACACTAACCGGCATGATGGTACAACCAAAGGCTCGATTTATTTACACGAGTTACGCGGTGACTTGCTTCTCATCCCCTTTTTGTCTGCGGTAGTATGGAAGAGACGCTCTTCTGGTTCCCGATTTTCGACTCAGGCGAAACTTGGGGAGAAAAACAAGAAAAACACCGCTCTGCCGAGGACGAAAAGCCTATCTCATCATACCACCGCGCCCCTCGTATTCTTTATAGCTTGCTCAAGGCCTGAATATATCGATCGACCATCTGGGCCACTTCACCTGCCGTGCCCCCATCGGTACCGAGAATCGGTGTATCGGGTGCCAGCATGCGCAATTGTTTATAGATATTGCGATATGTCCGCAACGCATCGGCCGTTCGACCCAGCTTCCGCCAGATATTGGCCATACCCATCAATCCGGCCACGAACGTGCGATCAAGATAGACCGTGCGGCGATAGGCTGACAAGGCCTCCTCTAGCTGGCCTTGATGTTCATAGATCTGGGCCTGCAGAAAGTGGGCTTCGGTCACCAACGGGTCACAGCCTAGCGCCTGGCTGCACTGCTGGTGCGCACTATCCCACGCACCACGATCTGCATACAGACGTCCCAGGAGCAACAGGCCCTCGATGTGCGCCGGCTCACGACGCAGCAATTCGTGGAGCAACTCTTCGGCCCCCTGGCGGTCATTGAGTGCCAGCCGAGCATTGATGGTCGCCCACAATGCACTGGGCATTGGATCAACTACCGCGATCCGGGGCCGATCTGGTTGCATAGCAGTGGGCGCCAGTTGCTGCACGGTATGTGGTGGAGACGACCGGTTAGTCGTGGTGATCGGTGGACTGGAACCAGGCTGTGGCACAGAGGAGACCAGCGGAGCATCGGGAGATATTGGTGAATTATGGCGGTGCCGATGTGCTGAGAGACTGGTCTGCAACGGCTGTGTCTGGTTCGTCGTCAGCCGCTGACTCGGCGCGAGGGCTGGGCGCATATCAGCATCAAACACACCGTGTGTAGTATTAAAGGCAAATAGTGGTGCATGCAGTGCTTTGCGATAGATCACAGTATGCGGAAAGTTATGGACCTCAAACTGGTGATAAATGCTGGCCTGTGGTTCAGCATGGCCGACCAACAGCCATCCACCAGGTGATAAGGCTCGATACAACCGCCCGACTACCTGGCGAATTGTCGTCTCATCGAAATAAATCATCACATTGCGGCACAAGATGATGTCCAGTGCACAGGTGCCATTGATCACCGATGGATAGCTTTCCTCAACCAGATTCAGGGGTGTAAACGTTACGCGGCGGGCGACTTCGGGCCGTAGGCGCCAGCGGTTCTGTTCCTGAATAAAGAAGCGGCTCCGCAATGCATCGGGAGTTTCCCGAAAAGACCAGTTGCTATAGACTGCTTCACGGGCACGCTGAAGAAAAGCGACATTGATATCGGTCGCCAGAATACTCACCTGCCAGTCATCAAGATAGGCAAAGTCGCTATGAATCATCATGGCCAACGAATACGGCTCTTCGCCTGTGGCACAGCCGGCACTCCAGATGCGCATACTCTTCAGCGCAGACTGACGCTGGATGACGTCAGGCAGAATGTGCTGCCGCAAGGCGGCAAACTGGGCTTCATTGCGAAAAAAATAGGTTTCGCCGACGGTTAGATATTCCACCACCGTGTTCCAGACAGGCCCCTCTTTGAGAATATCGTCGTAGAGTGTCCGTAAATTATGATAACCTCTGGCCTTTGCTGCCTGATTCAGGCCATAGGCCAGGTCATCACGTTTCCGTTCGGGATAGTACAATCCGGCTCGATTGATCAGAATGTCGCGGAAGAGAGGATAGAGATCATCGGTAAGGCACAGATCCGTCATATAGTAGTTACTTTCCTCGATTCAGTGTTCCTGATCGACCCGTATATGCCAGAATGACACCCGCAAGGTTCGTGAGCGGCTCCATCCGTGCAACGGCCCCGGCAGCCAGGGCAGCCTGGGGCATACCATACACAACACAACTGGCTTCATCCTGACCGAGCGTCAACCCGCCTGCCGTGCGCACCGCCAGTAACCCCTGCGCTCCATCATTGCCCATCCCGGTCAAGATGACCCCGATGGCTCGTTTGCCATAGACTCGGGCTACTGACTCGAACAACACATCAGCCCCCGGACAATAGCGATCACCAGGAGCGGCCGCGCGCAGTGCAACCTGTCCCGGCTGCGTCACCAGTATATGCTGATCGTCGGGTGGCAAATACACATGAGCCGGTAATAACGGTTCATGCGCGTAGGCAACACGCACGGTCAGCGGTGTTATGCTATCCAGCCAATCAGCCAGCGCCTGCACAAACCCGTGCGCAATATGCTGCGCGAGCAGGATGGGGAGCGGATAATTCTGTTCGAGACCATTTAACAGCGTCTGTACCGCCGCTGGCCCACCAGTCGAGGCCGCAATTGCGAGTATCTGGGGTTGGATCGCGCCGTCAGGCCGCAGTGCGCTTGATCGCTGGCTGCGAGGTGGATGGCGTGTGACAACACGTACGCCAGCCATCAGTCGCAGCATCGTTAGAAAGTTCGTGCGATCCGCCTCATCCACACCGAGTCGTAAGCCGGCCGGTTTGCGGACTACGGTTAGCGCTCCTGCGGCCAGTGATTGCACCGCCCGTCGTTCGGCATCGCCATTGCTGTTACTTACCATCACAATCGGTGTCGGGCAATGTTGCATAATCTGCCGTGTAGCTTCATAGCCATCCATGATCGGCAGATGGATGTCCATTGCAATTACATCCGGGCGCAGACGCAGAGTCGCTGCCACAGCCTCTTGTCCATTGGTGGCTGTGCCTACCACCGTAAAATCACCAGAAGCGCGCAGTAATCCAACCAGTAACTCACATTGGGCACGTGAATCTTCCACTACCAGAACACGAATGGGGCGATTGTGAGCCGACTTATTCATAATCTGTCTTTGACATCCTATGCCTGTGCTATGCAAGGGGCTTCTCCTCTCGTATTCCAACGAGACCTCCCCTGAGTAGAGAGACTCGGTACGGCTTTGCCCCTCCGAAATCAGCCTATCAGGTGCAGCGCGACTTTGCTGCGCCGCACCCCTGCCGAGATGAAGTCTCGTTGGAGTACCGGCAGAAGAGAGTCTTTTTCCCTTCCAATTGTAATCGAGAATTCGGAGAGGAAACGAAACAACGTACCGCTCGACCGAAGGTGAAAAGGCTATCCGATCATACCACCGCATACCGCCTGTTATTGACTCGGCACCAGCGCCAGTAATGCATCAGCATTGAACAGGAGGATAGGATGTTCTCGTCCCTGTATGACACCCTGGAGTAATGCAGAAGCAACATAATTATTCAACGGCGTTATATGCTGACTTTCATAGTAATAAACATCATATACGTGATCGACCAGTAACCCGCAGATCGGGACATTATCACCCCGTTCATTGGCTCGGCCTACAATAATAATCTGGTTGTTAAGATCACACACGACTGGTGCATCTACGAGCGCTCGTCCACTCAATACAGGGATATGCGATCCGTGCAAATTCAACATGCCACACACATACGACGGCGCGCCAGCTAACAGCAAAAGCGCCGGTACGCGCACCACCTGCCGCACAATATTTAACGGCAGGCCATAGTGTTGATGGTCAAGCTCGAACGTCACCAGTGCCAGTTGGGTATCCCCATGCTGGTCTGGTGGTCTGGCATGATAGCGAATGGGAACCCTTGCTGTATTCATGACGCTAGCATTACTTCTTCTGCGACCCGTGATTAAGCCACATGCGTAGAATGAGCGGCATACCGTCGTTCAATACCGCTAGATTCGCCTCGTCTACCAGCGCACATGCCTCGCTCAGGGAGTACGAGGTCTGATTCGCGTGCGCGGCAAATGGCAAGACACAGACGACCTCTAACGCCGGGTGTGGATTGTGATCCGTCACTTGAATAATAAAACGTGCTGTGCCGCCATTAAGCAGGAATGCCCGCGCAATCTCGCTGATGGCGGCAGTGATCCGTGCCTGTTCGGGTAACCCTAACCCAACACCGCGGGCCATCTGCCGCACTGCCTGCCGCAGCGAGATAATATCATGTTCTGCATTTACGTACAGATTCTGAGGCTGGGGTGAAGAAAGTGGTTGCATATGTCCCTCATAGTATCCCCAGTAGCCGCAAGGATTCGAGCACATTCTGTTCAGCAAATGTGTCTTTGGGAATATAATCTTCGGCGCCAGCCTCCAGGCCGCTTCTGGTATCGCGAGCGTCATCCCGATGCGTTAACATAACGATCGGGATATGGGCCGTCGTCGGGTTCGCCTTCAGTGCCCGGCATAGCGTATAGCCATCCAATTCTGGCAGATCAACATCCAGGATAATCACGTCGGGCACTGTTGTGTGCGCAGCAGCCATACCTTGCGTACCCGTGGTAGCAATCGAGACATTCAGGCCACACCGCTGGAGTTCCAGTTGCAGGCGCATAGCCTGGGTGCGGCTATCCTCTACAATTAAAGCATGCCGATTCATATCGGTTCTCCTGTCTTATACCAGTTGCGCAATCGTATCTAACAGCATATGCTGATCAAACAGGCGCTTGACAATATAGGCATCCGCACCGGCGGCAATACCGCGCTCACGATCAGCCGGGGTATCCAGGGATGTAACCAGGACAACTGGTAGATGGCGCAACCGGGTATCAGCACGTATTTGTGTTGTGAGATCAAAGCCATTCAGTCGTGGCATATCAATATCGCTCAATAATAAATCACACCCACCATTATCGATTAATCGCCGCAGTACGTCCAGTGCTTCGACCCCGTCGGTTGCGAGACTGACGGTATAACCAGCGGCTTCGAGGATGTTCTTTTCCAGTGTACGGGTGGTAATCGAGTCATCAACGACCAGAATGTGCTTGTGGCGTTCTGGTGGAGATGGTTTCGGGCGAATACTGACCGTACGATAGATACCAATCGCAGCGCGTACGATGTCAACCATGTCAAGAATCGGTATCACCCTGCCATCAGCCAGCAGGGTGGCACCCGCAATAAACCGTACTCGCTGCAGCGGGGGCGGTAAACGGTGTACCACCAGTTCCTGTTCGCCCAGCACGTCATCAACCAGACAGGCCACCTGGCGCTCAGCACTGCCCAGAATCAGTGCCAGGCGTTGCATCCCATCAGTGCTATGCTGATGCGCAGACGTTACCTCTTCGCCCAGCAGTTCCGCCAGGGATACCAGTGTCATTGGCCGCTGTTCGATCATCAACACGGCACGCCCCTCCAGCACCTGGATCGTCTGCGCATCCACCTGTACAATGCGTTGCACTGCATCGAGCGGTAACACATAGGTGGCCGCACCAACATGCAGTAACAGGCCATGGGAACTGGTTAACGAGAGCGGAACGTGGATCGTAAAGGTCGTACCAATGCCGGGTATGCTCTGGATGGTGACTCGTCCGTTCATTCGCTCGATCTGAGAACGGACTATATCCAGGCCAACTCCCCGCCCGGAGAGGTTGCTGACTGTCTGTCGGGTGGAAAATCCCGGTAGAAAGATCAGCTCGTGCAGGTCAGCCTCACTCATACGAGCGACATCGGTTTCACTCAGCAATCCTTTCTGGATCGCCTGATGCCGGATCGCGTCTGTGTCCAGTCCGGCACCATCGTCAGTCAACCAGAGCGTCAGGTGATCTCCGCTAACTGCTGCACAGAGTTTGATACAACTGGTAGCTGGTTTGCCACAGGCGGCACGTACTTCAGGTGGTTCGACCCCATGATCGACCGCATTCCGTAGCAAATGGAGCAGCACCTCACGCAGACGCTCAAGCACCTGCCGGTCGGCTTCCGCGCCTCCATCATCAAGCTCGAGCAATACGTTCTTGCCGGCTGTACGCGCCATCTCGCGCAGCTGCAGGTGCAAGGGATGGAGCAGCGTCCTCAGTGGCAGCATACGGGTACGCCGTATCTGGTCGTGCATGCGATCGGTGACAGCCGCCAGACGCGCATGATCCTCCCTCGATAAGTGGGCCTGCAGCGTTAGCCGACTATCGAGTTCAGTCATCAGGGTATTGACTTGCCGTAACGTGTCCAGCAGGACCAAAGCATCCTGATCAGTGATGGCCTGAGTTTGGCGCTCGTGTTCCAGGGCACGCTGCTGGAGATGGTGGATCGTTGGCGGTAGCATCGGGCGGTGTGACTGGAGACGGTGCAGTACTGGTTGGATCGTCCGCCAGATCTGCCGCCAACGTGTAGACAACTCGGTCAGCGCATACAGGTCGCGGGCATGCTGGCGGGCACGAATGGTGCAGGTCATCAGTTCATCGGCTTCACTCAACAGGTTGTCGAGGATGGTGGTGGAGAGGCGCACGGTCGTGTGGGCTATATCACTTGCCAGTGCATCACTCTGAGGTGGTAATGAACGTTCGAGTATCTCGTGTGGATCGGGCATCTGTGAAGCGCGGTCAACGATCGGTGGCGCTGCAGATATAGGCGCAGGCAGTTCAGTCGGTACGTCTACCGACGGCTGATCGTGCATATCAGCTGCCACAGTGCCCCAGGGTCGCTGACCATCTGGTGGAACAGCAGGTGTGCGCGGCTCTACTATGGCACGAAGGCGTGCCAGCAAGGGTTCGTATGGCTCCAGGCTGATCGGCTGACCGGCCACTGCCTGTTCCATGATGGCACCAATAGCGTCCAGAGCAGCATAGATCGGATCACAAATATCCGGCGTCAAATGCATCTGGCCCTGACGCACCACGCTAAAGACATCTTCAATGCGATGGGCCAGTTGCTCCACCTCTAATTGCCCGGCTGCTCGTGCGCCACCTTTGAGGCTATGCGCCTCACGAAAGAGCTGCTCAAGCAACTGCTGGCGTTGAGGATGCCGGGGATTGCGTTCCAGTTCCAATAACAACTCCCCTGCAGCCTGGCGGTGTTCAGCCTGTTCAGCCTGGAACGCGGCAAAGACCTGAGCCATAATTTCCGCATCAGTTAACATACCGGTGTTCCACTTCCAGGCTGGTTCCAGACAATAGGGCGCAATCGCGTTTTGTAGCGATTGTGCCAGGGTATATGTATTCTGGGCAGCACGTCTGGCCTGATATGTGCCAGGCAGCGTCTGAGAGGTTGGCACGAGATAGGCGCCTGTCCACCATGCAATCCAGATCTGCAGCGAATCTGTCGCGGATAGTCTTCATAATGATCGGTTGGATGCCTTCCGAGCATATCTGCGGAACTACAACTGATAGGTTGCCACGGTTTTTTGCAGGGATTGGGCCAGCGCGTGAAGATCCTGCGCAGCACGCTCGGCCTGGCGCGTGCTGGCAAGTGCCTGAGTGGTTGCCTGCTGAATGGCTTCCATTGCCTGATCCACCTGCTCAACGCCAACCGTTTGCTGCTGGGCTGCTGCGGCCATTTGCACATTGGCCTGCGCTCCTGTCTCAACCTCAGTCGCAATGCGGTGAATAACCTCGCCAGCGGCGCTTGCCAGTTTTGTACCCGCCTCAACGCCTTTGGAGCCTTCTTCGGTGACCAGGACAGCGGCATTTGAGGCACGCTGGATCTCACTGAGGATCTCGCGTACCTGGCGTGTGGCCGCCTTGGAACGCTCGGCCAGATCGCGCACATGTTGGGCCACCACCGCAAAGCTCTTGCCCTGTTCGCCTGCTCGTGCCGCTTCAATTGCCGCATTCAACGCCAGCAGGTTACTTTGATCGGCAATTTCGCTCACCATAGTCGTAATCGAGCCAATCGCCTGCGTTTGTTCCGCCAGTGCCAGAATGGTCTGAGCGATGCTCTCGACGCGCTGGCCGATCTGGTTCATCCCACTGATCATCTCCTCCACGGTCTGCGTCCCCTGATGAGCAATATGCAACGCTGACTGGCTATCGTGAGCCACCTGGGTTGCCTGCTGCGCTGTCTGGAGGGCAATCGCCTTCACCTCCTCAATCGTGGTCGAGGTCTGGGTAATGGCGGCCGATTGTTCCGCTGCTGATGACGCCTGTTGCGTGGTCGCAGCCAGAATTTCGGCGGCGGCGGTGGCAATGTTCGCACTGGCCTGCTGCACCTGCGACGTGAGCGTATGCAAACTCTCAACCATACCATTCAAGCCCTGCCCCAGTTGGCCCAACGCCCCATTTTGCTGTACCGTCAGGCGTTGTGACAGGTCGCCCCGTGCTACCTGTTGTACAAATCGTAGATAATCCGCCACCACCTGTTCGAGCATCTGCCGACTCTCGGCTTCGGCCTGCTGCAGACGCTGGGCTTCGGCGCGTGCTTCCTGTTCAGCGCTCATCCGCTTCTCCAGCGCATCAGCCATGGCGTTAAAACTGCCAGCCAGTGTACCAATCTCATCGCCACGTTCAATTTCCAGCCGCTGGTGCAGATTGCCCTGTTCCAAACTTTGCGCTGCTCGCACCAACCGCGCCAGAGGCTGGTTCAGGATAACGTTGGAAAACAGCAGGATCAAGACCGTGGCAATCATTGCCGCCACCGTAGTTATCAGCAGACCATTCCAGGCCTGTTGATCGACGGTGCGGGTATAACTGGTCGTCGGCACTCGATGTATATAAAACCAGGGCACACTTTCCAGGCGACGCATCACTCCGTGACTCGGTAGTCCTGTCGAACCGGCGATACCCTCAAAGAAGACCTGTTCAAGCTGTGGATTAGCGCGTAACTTTTCCGCCTCGTCTTTGACATAGGATGTGGTATCACTGACTTGTTCGAGCAGCGTTGCTGTTTGTGGGCCAAAGCGTTGCATCTGAGTCATCTGTTGCTTGACAGCAGGGGGAAGCGGTGCGATCGGCTGATACAGGGTTTGCGGATAGGTCGGGTTAGCAATACGAATCAGGTAGTTGTCCAAGAGCAGGCTATAACTGTCGGCACCAGTAGTATTCGTATCAGAGGCCAGTATCGTATTGAGATCGGTCATACCCATACGGGCATCAATAACACCAATCACCTGCTGCTGTACATTCAACACTGGTGCCAGAACGTGGAAAAACCCACGGTTGCTGTCATCTGTGCGGATGTCAGAAATGATCGTTTGCCCTTGCAGCGCCAGTTGGACTTCGGGGATACCGATTATTTGATCGTGCAACTGGGTGTTGGTACTGACAACAACCCTACCGTTCGTATCGAGTAACGAAATATCGTCATAGTTGTATGCTTGCTTAATGATCCATAGCCGTGACACTACACGAGCGGTAAGGGTCTGGTTAGCCTGGTTCCTTAATAGAGCGGCAACATTATCGGTAGCTGCCAGCACGGTGACATCAGCCCGCCGTTCGTCCAGATACAATTCAATGCGTTCGATACCACTGCGTACCCGACCATCCATATGCTTGCGGGCAATATCCAGCAAGTTCTCGCGGGTCAGGTGATTATTAATAAATGTTAAACTCAACATCGAAACAGACAAGATAAAGAGTGAAAAAAATATGAGTTTACTACTGAGTGATTTTGCTGGTGATAATGATTGTAACATGGTCAAATCTCTACAGGCTTACAATATATAAGCGCTAATTCAGATCTGGTCTATTACATTCTGCCTTCAAGCTTGATTCAACCTGAACCTGTAAAAACTGGTCAATGGTAGAACAGAGTTGTGCAGATACATCATCCTTGAAGAGATAATCGGCTGCCCCCATCTCAAGCGCCCGTAACACGTTACTCACGTGTTCGCGGTGAGTGAGCATAATGATCGGAATGGTAGCAGTGGCTCGATCCTGCTTGAGTCGTAACAATACCTGAAACCCATCCAACGAGGGCAAATCAATATCCAGTAAGATTAAACGCGGCGGATCGATACAGGCCTGACGCCAGCCTTCGGCACCGTCGCTAGCAATCCTGACACGATAGTGGGCGCGTTGCAGCAGAAGTTTAAACCATAGTGCCTGACTCGGGCTGTCTTCGATTAATAAAATATCCGTTTGTTCGCTCATAACTATCTCCGTTATGTATACTCCAATGATCAACGGTGATCTATTCGTTTGTATCGTTAATGATCAGGAGCGGATCTTTAAACAATAATGATGGATCAATAACAACATGCAAATAACGATCAATACCACGTATCCATGCACTACCCCGCCCTGTCGTTGTAGCCGGCGTGGGGGCCAACTCCCCAATGTGGCAGATCTCAATCACGGTATCGGCCAGCAAGCCTATTTCCATTTTCTGCGCCGCGACAATCAGCAGAAACGCCGTGGCTACCGGTGGTGTTGGTGCGATGTCCAACATGGGTCGAATATCCAGGACAGTAAGCAACCGCCCGCGTACATTGACCAGGCCGACAATATAGGGTGGCACTGAGGGTAGGCGCGTATAACTGCCAAGCAATCGGATTTCACGAATATAGGTCACCGGCAGTCCATAGGTATCCTGACCGAGCTGAAACGTCAGCATCTCTTCGCCTGGATCGGCATCAACACCTGGATCAGGCAATGCCAGCGCCTGCGCCCGTTCTTCCAGTATCTGGCGCAACGTCGGATCGGTAAAGAACTGCCGCATTTCCATTGCGTTCCTCCTTATTGCTGCTGCAAGGCATAGGCAATTCCGGTTTGCAACGAACCACGGGTGACAATACCACGTAGATCAATGCCAATCCCCACCAGCGTCTGCGCTATTTCGGGCCGAATGCCGGTCACAATCACCTGAGCTCCAAGCAACCTGACCGCCTGGGCCGTCTGGATCAACGCGCTGGCAACCTGGGTATCTACCACGGGTACGCCGGTAATGTCTATAATGGCTGTGGTAGCATGACTATCGGCCACACCCTGAAGCAGCGTCTCCATGATGTCCTGGGCTCGAGCGCTATCAATACTCCCAATCAAAGGCATGGCCACGATTCGATCCGCCAGAGGAATCAATGGCGTCGATAGCTCGCGCAGCGCCTGGCGCTGCGCGGCGATTACCTCCTCCTGAAGCGCTAAGCGCTCCTGTTCGGCGCGACGCTGTTCACGCATATCGCGCGAAATCGTACCAAAGGCCAGTGGGCGGCCTTCTGCATCTTTGATCGTGACAGACGACATCTGGATCGGTATCAGTTCACCATGCTGACAGCGGAGCGTCAATTCACCTTGCCATGCACCCTGTTCGACCATCTGGCGAAAGGCGGCATCCAGAACGTCGGGACTATCGGTATACAACTCCATCACGATTTTACCCAGCAATGCTTCACCATAACCGGTCAACTTTTGATAGGCACGATTGGCATAGATGAGTGAGCCATCAAGGGCGGTGACACCAATACTATCGGGGGCATTGTCCACCAGCGCTTTGAAGGTGCGCAATTCTTCTTCGGCGCGCTTACGGGCCGTAATATTCTCGTAGATGCCTAGCAGCGATGTCACCCTGCCCGTTGCACTGTCATGCAAGGGGATCTTGCTCGTGCGTGCCCATCCAGGGATTTGCTCTTGATCCTGAAAAGGTTCTTCATAGTTATAGATCGCGGTATCGGTTTCCATGACCTGGCGGTCATCAGCGCGGTATTTTTCGGCAAAAGGGTACCAGGGCATATCAAAGTCGGTTTTGCCGATCACCTCGTCAGGATCATCGTAACCAATGCTGCGAGCAAAAGCTCGATTACACCCCAGGTAGGTCAGATCGTGATTCTTCCAGAAGATCGACTGCGGAATATTGTCGATAATCATTCGCAGCATCTGTTGCGAGTCACGTAACGCTCGATCGATCCGCTGCTGTTCGCTCACGTCACGAATGATAGTGGCATAGCCCTGAATTGTGCCGCTGGCATCGTTCAGGGTGTAACTCGAAATCTGTCCCGGAAAGGTTTCGCCATTGCGCCGTCGATAGGTAAGCGTACCCTGCCAGGTACCCTCCGTAGCAATCTGTTGCCCCACTGCTATGAGGCGCTCGGCTGATTCAGCGAGGATATCCATCGAAGATGTACCAACTGCCGAGTGGGTATACCCAAACAACTGGTGGTAGGCGTGATTGGCAAATGTTATCTCACCCTCCAGATTAGTGACGACGATCGCATCGACGGCATGCTCCACCAGCAACTGGAAGGTACGCAACTGGTTCAGCAGTCGGCTCTGCTCTGCTTCAGCCTGGTGCCGCTCGCTCCTATCGGCAATCGTACCGATCATACCTGTCACCCTCTGCTGCACATCGAACATTGGCTGACCAACGCTGTGAATGTAGGTTAAGACCCCATCTGGCTTGATGAACCGATATTCGAGATCAAAAGGTGTGCCGGTCGTGATCGACTGATCGAGCATAGCTGCCACGTTTGCCCGGTCATCTGGATGTACCAGCGCCATATACTCCTCAGTTGATGGTGGGCCATCAGCCGGATTCATACCGAGTAAACGAAACGTCTCCGCCGACCATTCCACCTCACCCGTCACAAAGTTGAGGGTATAGCTCCCAACACGTGCCAGTTGCTGGGCCTGTGCCAACTGGGCCTCAATTCGGGTGCGCGTCGCCAATTGTTGTTCCAGGTCAGCCACACGCTGCTGCAGAGCAGCATTTTCGATCACCAGCGCCTCGGCTAAGAGGTTACCATTGCTCATTGTCTATTTCTCCATTCGAAATCAGGAAGAGTGTATCGACGTTGCCCGGCAGCGCTGGTTCCTGTACACCTTCTACATAGCGTGACACCATGATGAGATAGTGATGCTGTTCTCGTGACTGACCACCGTGATGATAGGAGCTATGGTAGAACGACGTTCGTTGTTTTTGATGCCATCAGAAACAACGAACGTCGTTATGTTATAGCCTGTGTATTCGATGTGGCTGACCACTGGAGCGACCACGGGTGACGATCCCGCTTAAATCACTATCCAGTCCGACCAGTGTCTGATTCCCCCTGGTCTGAATGTCGGCGAAAATAATCTGGGCACTGCACGAGCAGCTACAACCACGTATGTCCTGTCATTCAGGACCGCTCTATTACAGCTTATAACAGAAGCTCATGCCTGCAGTGTATACCATTGCTTGCTGATAACGGCACGACCCGGCTGAATGATAGCCAGATAGTATATATCATAATGGAGCATGCCGCAAATGTCTACTGGTAGAAAGTCCTCTATGGAGATAGGCTTTGAAGCTTCAAGCCATAGGAGAGAAGGGGATTAAAGTACTATTTGTGAAATAAATAACAAATCGGGATGGGTTGCCATGCTCAATGTTCATCCCAACCGCCACCCCAGGCCGGTGTAGCGCTGCTGCACGTTGTTATTGCCCACTGCAATCGCAATGGCCTTGCGATCACCCACCAGCACCACCAGTTCGCGGGCGCGGGTCACGGCGGTATAGAGCAGGTTGCGCTGCAACAGCGTGTAGTGCTGCATGAGCAGGGGCACAACAACGGCAGGATACTCGCCGCCCTGACTCTTGTGAACACTGATCGCATAGGCCAGCGTCAACTCGTCCAGCAATTCAAAATCATAGGCCACCGCGCGTTCGCTTTCAAACTGCACATGGAGTAACTGCTCCACCGTGTCAATTGCCGTGACAACCCCGATGTCGCCGTTGTAGACATCAAGGTCATAGTTGTTGCGTAGTTGCATCACCCGGTCGCCAACACGGAATGTCACCGCACCGAAACGTTTCGCGCTGCATCCAGGCCGCGCCGGGTTAAGCGCCTCCTGGAGCAGACTATTCAGCGTAGCCACCCCGGCCGGCCCACGATGGGTGGGTGTCAAAACCTGGATGTCGTGGTGCGGATCAAACCCGAAGCGGTGTGGGATACGCTCGGCCACTAGATCGATGGTCAACGCGGCACAACGCTCTGGTTCGGTGGCGGAAAAAAAGAAGAAGTCGTGCAATCCCCGGTAGTGTGGCAGTTCCCCGCTGTTAATCCGATGCGCGTTGGTGATGATCCCACTGCCCTCCGCCTGACGAAAGATCGTATCGAGATGCACCGACGGCACGGCCATGCTCTCCAGCAGATCGCGCAGCACCCGCCCTGGCCCGACGCTGGGCAGTTGATCGGTGTCACCCACAAGGAGCACATGCGCCCCGCAAGGAATGGCCTTGAGCAAATGGTTCGCCAGTAGCACATCCAACATGCTTGCCTCGTCTACGATCAACAGATCGCACTCCAGTGGATAGTCGGCGTTACGCTTGAAATGCGGGCCGTTCTGCGGCGAGAATTCCAGCAAGCGATGAATGGTGCACGCCTCGGTTCCGGTGGTCTCGGCCAACCGTCTGGCCGCCCGGCCCGTGGGCGAACAGAGTGCAGCGCGATAGCCACGCGCCTGTAGCAAGGTAATCACCGTGCGCAAGGTTGTAGTTTTGCCCGTACCCGGCCCGCCGGTCAATAGACTGACTGTGCTGGTAAGGGCCATTTGTACCGCTGCTTGCTGCCGGGTGGTGAGGCTGATGTTGTGGCGTGCCGTCAGATGCGCAAAGACGCGCACCCAGTTGGCGCGACGATAAAAGGGTGCTATCAGTGAGGGAGCGTGTTGCAGGCGGGTGATATTGGCGGCAATGCCCTGTTCGGCGCGGGCAAAGGGGGCGAGATAGACGGCGGGCGAGGGATCGACAGCAGCCAGTGGGGGGGTATCGGGCATCACTGGCCGCAATGGGCGCTGCATGGCTGTCAGGGGGACGATTTCGATCTCACCCGCGATCAGGGGATCGTGTAAGGCAGCCTTGGCCTGGGCTACATCAACGCCCAGCAAGGCAGCGGCACGGGTAATTAGCTCGGTGGCGGGCAGATAGCAATGCCCATCGTCGGCGGCTTTGCTCAACGTGTAGCGCAACCCGGCCCCGATGCGCTGCGGGTCGTCGAGCGCCACGCCCTGCGCCCGCGCGATCCGGTCGGCAGTGAGAAAGCCGATGCCATACACCTCATCGGCCAGGCGGTAGGGTTGCAGGCGTACCACCGATAACGACGACTCGCGGTACTGCTTGTATATTCGCACCGCCAGGCCTGGTGTCAACCCCAGTTCTTGCAAGAAGATCATAATTTCCTTGATCTGCTGCTGCTCGCGCCAGGCCTGGGTAATCAGGGCCACCCGCTTCGGGCCAAGACCGGGCACCTCGTTCAGGCGTTCCGGCTGGTGATCGATCACCTCTAGCGTATACTTCCCGAAGGTTTCCGCAATCCGCCGCGCCGTCACCGGGCCGATGCCCTTGATCAACCCGCTGCCCAGGTAGCGGCGAATGCCCTCAACCGTGGCGGGCAGGATGGTGCGGAAACCAGTGACCTCAAACTGCCGTCCATGCTGAGCATGATTGACCCAGCGACCCTCCAGTTCCAACGTCTCGCCCACCTTGACCCCCAGCAACTTGCCTACCACCGTCACCAGGTAGGTTTTGCCACGTGGTATCAGCCGCGCCACGGTGTAACCGTCTGACTCGCTATGGAAGGTAATCCGTTCGAGCGTGCCTTCGAGGGTGGACATAGATCATGAGCGACGTACAAAACGCACGAGTGCCAGCAGGATAACCGACCCGATGACGGCGACCACAAAGCTCTGAGGACTGAAGTCGAAGTCAAAAGGCGCACCAGTCAGTGACTGCATAATCACCCCACCCACAAAGGCCCCCACAATGCCAACCACAATGTTCAAGATACAGCCTTGCCGATTGTTCGTGCCTGCAATCAAGCTTGCGACCCAGCCCGCGATACCCCCGAAGATAATCCATGATAACCAGTTCATGACGTCTCCTTCCCTTACCTGCCTTTGATGCATCCGCATCACATTATTATACGCAAATTTGGGCGACATTGTTGAATGGAAGCGGGCCATCATTCACGAAGAGGGCCACGTATGTGCCCACGGATGAAGATACCGCCGATATTGGCAAAGCACATACTCTGCGGTATGATTGACATGACCCTGAAACATTGGTCATGATGCAAGGAACAAAACGTATGACTGTACCGACATATACAAAGATGAGCGTCGCCGAATATCTTTCTTTTGAACGCAGCAGTGAGACGAAGCACGAGTATATTGCGGGTCATATTCTGGCAATGTCGGGAGCAAGTGCCGCGCATAATGTCATTACGGTCAATACGTTAGCAGTCATTCACAGTCAAGTTTCTCAACGCGGATGCACGGTATTTCCGAGTGATATGCGCCTTGGTATTGTTCAACAAAACATCTACGTCTATCCTGATATTACTGTTGTATGCGGTGATGTCGAGTTTAGCGACACAGAGCAAGATACGCTCCTTAATCCAACCATTATTATCGAGGTTCTATCGCCATCGACAGAAAACTATGATCGTGGGAAGAAATCGCACTACTATCGTGCCATTCCTACATTACAGGAATATCTGCTCATAGCGCAGGACGAGCCATATATTGAGCATTTTGTACGCTACTCCGCACATCAGTGGCTCTTTTCGGAAGTGACAGCAGCACAAGAGAGTATACATCTTGCTTCGATTGATTGTACCCTGCAACTCAAAGACATATACAACAAAATTCCGCGACGAGGCTAATTCTCGTTTTTAAGGACATTTGAACACCTGGAAAGTAGCAGCAACGACGCCGAACACCGTTGGGATCTGGGGAGTACGGGCGGCCCGCATCGCTCCGCTCACCCGTGGGCATGGGTGACGATGGTGATCCTGGTGCTGCTGGTGGGTCTCTCACGTATGGCCCTGGGGGGTCACTTCCCAACTGATGTGTGCCAGGCGGATGGCTGTCAGGTGTCCTGACTCTGAGTGCGTTTCTAGTCTGGAGCGAGGCGGTGTGGCACCGGGTAGCGGGCTTGAGACTCAACCTCCAGATTGGCCTGAACTTCACCGTCTCCCTGCTGCTCATCGCACTCCCCACTCTTGTTGTCCGCTGGCGTACTCGGGCTGCACCAGCAAGGCGGCTTTGAGGCGACCGGCCCCTGGTAGCAACACGGTGCGACTCGGCATCTCGTGTAGAATGTTGGTCAGCAGTCGTGTGCAGCGGATGCCACTGGCACGGTCTCGCACAACTCTTGCAGCAACATCCTGAGTATGCGGGGCATGTGGTTGCGCTACTCGGTCAGGTGACGGCCCACGAACTACGTGGCGAGGGCCATGTGTACGGCGGCGGTCTCACCAAGATTGAGCCGGGTGAACTCGCCCGCATTTCTGCGGCCCGGTTTTTCGACCAGTGGCCTGAACTCAGTTCTGCGGTGTACCACCAGGAAGGGTTGTTTGATGAGATGTCACAGGCACCCGGTACCGAATACGACAACGAGCCTGATTGATCCCAGCGGACGCAGAGAGACACAGCGATGCCACTCCATGACCTGTGTTTTGCCCACGGGCTGTTTGAACCACGAAGACCACGAAGAGCATGAAGTTGTGCCTGGTGGACGGAGACTCCGCCCCCATCGCATCCTGCCCGGTAGACACCTGGATACGCAGGGTTCTATAGCACTGGGGAGAACCGTTCAGCCTGAACATTGAAGTGGTTGACCACTGCTGAGCAAGTCCCGTTTTCCGCACTGATCCCGCCCCTGCCGCCCGATCGGACGCTGTTCTACACGACACTGCCCATCCTGGCGGCCCGCAGGCAACTTGATCTGGTCAATGATTTGGGGGCGTTGGTGCTGTGGCTGGAACGGCTCGGCCCGGCAGGGGCGCTGGCGGGGATCGCGCAGGCGCGGGTGGATGTGGCGCGCTGCTGGCGCTGAGGCTGCTGGTGGGTCAGGCGGGGCGGGTGGACTAATGGTATGCGGGCAGAGGGGGGCGCAGCCTCTGCGTGCATGCGTTGCCGCATTGCTTCCTATGCCATGCTGCCTACGACCGTATGCCATCGGGATTTCGTTGCTGCTGCGGTGCGCTGCTTCGGGCGTCCGCATCGGGAGGCAGTGTGGCAGGGCCGCACGATCGACTCCTACGTCCGCATGAGCGCTGCCCTGCCGTGAGATCCTTTCCGCATTGAACTGGGTCAGGATGACAGGGCAGGGTGCTGATACTCGGTCAGGATGCCATGGAGGAGTATGGCGCGCTCATGCGGCTTGCCGCATGATTCATATGCGAAGGAGGCCCATTCGTGGTCGCATGTGTGGCTCTATTCGTGGACGGCCCGTCCATATCACAACGTGTAGGGGCGCACGGTCGTGCGCCCTTAGACGCGAGGCCGCTACCCGCCCAGCGCCAGTAGCGAGCTATGCGCCAGACTGACGATTAGCGAGGGCATGATCCCGAACAGGATCGTCCCCGCAAATGCCATACCGATGCCAATCGAGATTCCGCGATAGAGGAACGGCGGCGTATCGCGTACCGGCTCGTACATAAACATACGCACAATCACGCGCAGGTAGAAGAAAGCCGCAATCGCGCTGGTGATCACGCCGATCAGCGCCAGCCAGCCCAGGCCGCTCTCCCACGCAGCGGTAAAGATATAAAACTTACCCACAAAGCCAGCCGTGGGCGGCACACCCGCCAGCGAGAGCATAAAAACCGCCATCGCCACCGCCAGCGCCCCCTGCCGCTTCCACAACCCGGCGAAGTCATCCAGACTCCATGCCGCCTCGCCACGCTGCTCCAGCGCAATCACCACCGCAAAAGCCCCCATGTTTGTCAGCGCATAGGCCAGCAGATAAAACAGAAAGCCCTCGCTACCATGTTCGCTCACCGCCATAACGCCCAGCAGGATATACCCGGCGTGTCCGATACTGCTATAGGCCAGCATACGCTTGACATTGGTCTGAATAATCGCGCCCACGTTGCCAACGATCATCGTCAACGCCGCCAGAATGCCCAGCACCGGCAACCAGTGACTCTGCAAGGTTGGCAATGCTATTTCCAGGATACGCAGCAATGCCGCCAGCGCCGCCCCCTTGGTACCAACCGACATAAACGCCGCCACGGGAGTGGGTGCTCCCTCATACACATCAGGGGTCCACATATGGAACGGCACCAGCGCAATTTTGAAACCAAACGCTACCAGCACCAACCCTGTGCCAATCAACATGAGCGTATGATTTGCGCCAGGATGATTATTCAGGTAGATCCCGATATCAAACAGGTTCAGCGTCCCGGTGGTGCCAAAGATCAGCGCAATCCCATACACAAAGAAGCCAGCGGCAAATGCTCCCAGGATCAAGTACTTCATCGCCGCCTCTTCCGACGACAGACGTGGGTAGGCAAACGCTGTCAGCACATACAGCGTGATCGAGAGTAACTCAACCGCCAGGAAAAGGACGATTAAATCGGTACCCTGCACCAGCAAGAGCATCCCACCAACTGCAAACAGGATTAGCGTATAAAACTCGCCCTGTTCGATCCCCTGGCGCGGCAGATAATCCAGCGCGATTGCAATGGCAATGCCCCCCACCAGCAGCAGAATCCAACTCAGCGTCAGCGCATAATTATCCAGCACTACCATGCCATGCGGATTGTCGGGGCCGCTGGTAAACGATGAAGCCGCTGTACCCCACAGGGGCAGTGCCACAATCGCTGCCAGCGCCAACCCACCCAGCGCCAGATAGCCTGTGAGACGCTTGTTATCTTGCGAAATAAGGAACAGATCGACCAGCAACAGCGCACTGGCCCAGACGAAGACCGTCAGCATTGGCGCAATAACGGCCAGATTAATTGATGGCATCAGGGTTTCCATACATATCCATCTCTATTCAGGTTGGCAGAGATTACTGACTACCGACTACCGACGACCAGCGTGGACAATTGTTGCACCACATTGGCCGCACTGGTTTGCATTGGTGCAAAGAACCAGGTCGGGAAGAGACCAATCAGCACGATCGGCACACTGAAAGCCACCAGCGCGATCAACTCACGCTGACTCAGATCTTGCAGTTGCGCATTGTCGGCATGTTTCACCTCGCCCATAAAGGCCCCACTGAACATACGCAGCAGGTACGTCGCCGCCAGTACTACTCCCGGCACAGCAAACGCCACAAACACCCAGCCCAGTTCACGTCCCAGAAAAGCGCCTTGCAGAATCGTAAACTCACCCACAAACCCGTTCAGACCCGGCAGGCCCGCCGACGACAGCACAATCAGCAAGGTCAGCCCGCCATACACGGGCATCACCTTCCACAGCCCGCCAAAGGCACTGATCTCACGTGTGTGGCGGCGCTCATAGATAATGCCCACCACGAGGAACAGCGCCCCGGTACTCAAGCCGTGGTTGATCATCTGCAAGGTAGCCCCGGTCACGCCGATGGTGTTCAGCGCAAAAATGCCCAGCACCACAAACCCCATATGGCTGACGGACGAATAGGCCACCAGTTTCTTCATATCGGTCTGGGCATAGGCGACCGCCGCGCCATACAGAATACCAATAATCGCCAGGATGGCAATCGCAGGTGCTGCCCAGACCGACGCATCGGGGAACAGCATCAGGTTAAAGCGAATCAGGCCATAGCTGCCTAGCTTGAGCAACACCCCGGCCAGAATGATCGATCCCGCCGTAGGCGCTTCGACATGCGCATCCGGCAGCCAGGTATGAAACGGCCATAATGGCACCTTGATCGCAAAGGCGGCGAAAAACGCCCCGAACAACAGGCGCTCAGTCGTCGGACTGAGTTGGAACACACCACTGCGCAGGTCATTGAAAATGCGCACAAAGCTAAAGCTGCCCGTAAAATCGGGTGTTGTGGCCGCGATCGCGTTGCGATGCAGAATATACAGCGCAATAATCGCCAGCAGCATAAACACCGACCCGGCAAAAGTATACAGGAAGAACTTTACGGCCGCATAGATCCGGTTAGCGCTACCCCAGATGCCGATCAAGAACGCCATCGGAATCAGCGTAAATTCCCAGAAGAGATAGAACACAAACAGATCCAGCGCCATAAACACGCCCAGCATAGCGGTCTCCAGCAGGAGCAGCAGCACCAGGAAGTAGCGCACCTGGGTATGTACCGAGTCCCATGTTGTCCAGATCGTAATCGGCATCAAAAATGTGGTTAGCAGCACCAGCCACAGGCTCAGGCCATCAATACCGATATGATACTCAACACCCCAGGCCGAAATCCAGCCGATGCGATCCGCAAACTGCATTCCGGCCCACTCCGTATTGAACGTGAGCGGTAGCAGAGCAGACACCGCAAACGCCGCCAGCGCAAAACCGAGCGCCACCTGACGATAGAGCACGACCCGGTCACGTGGCAACACGAGCAAGACCACCGCCCCCAGCGCGGGCAACCAGAGCAGCAGCGACAGAATGGAAAACCCGAGTTGATTGATATTATTCATAAGCCTAGCACCAGATATCCGATCACGATAATGACCCCAATCAGGAACACAAAGGCATAGGTGCGGACATATCCCGTCTGTGATGTCCGTACACCACTGGCTGCCCGACCAAGTACCCGGCCCACACCATTGACCATATCGTCAATGCCCTGGGGATCAAAGGTACGTGCCAGAAACACACTGAGGCGACGGTAGTTGCGTGCGATGGTAGCGTTATAAATTTCATTAAAGTACCAGGCCTCAGCCATCCCTTCCCAGATGTCACCGAGGTAGTGATAGAGCGGATCTTTCCCACCTACCTTAATCTTGGCCGCATTGCGCATGTAGTACCACCAGCTTGCCAGCACCACCACCACAGCCAGGACACCCGTAATCACTGCCAGCGTGGTGTTGAAAGGCTCTGCTTCCTCGGCCATCACGGGGTGCAACCAGTCAATCAGCCAGTGTGTGCCGGGCAGGTTAATCACCCCGCCTACCACTGTACCAATCATCAAAATCAGCAACGGCCCGGTCATCAACCAGCCACTCTCGTGGGCATGATAGCTTTTATCACGTTGCTGCCCAAAAAAGATAATAGCGATCTGCCGACCCATATAGAACGCTGTCGTTAGTGAGGCGATCACCAGCATTGCAAAAATGACAAAGTGCCCGTGTGACCAGGCAGTGGCAATGATTTCATCTTTGCTCCAGAAGCCTTCCAGGGGAAAGACGCCTGCCAGTGCCAGCGCCCCAACAATATAGGTAGCAAACGTAATCGGCATATACTTGCCCAGGCCACCCATTTTGCGCATATCCTGCGTTTCATGTGTGCCGTGAATCAGCGAGCCACTTCCCAGGAAGAGCAACGCCTTGAACACCCCATGCGTCAGCAGGTGAAAAATAGCAACCGCGAACGCGCCCATGCCCGCTGCTGCAATCATAAAACCGAGTTGTGAAACGGTTGAGTAAGCCAGCACGCGCTTGATATCCCATTGCGCCACCGATGCCGTACCAGCAATCAGCGCCGTCAGCGCCCCGATCCACATCACCCAGTTCAAGGTCGTCGGTGAGAAAATCTCGTGAGTACGAGCAATCAGGTACACCCCGGCTGTCACCATGGTTGCCGCGTGAATCAGCGCCGAGACCGGGGTGGGGCCGGCCATCGCATCGGGCAACCAGACAAACAGCGGAATCTGGGCCGACTTACCGGTTACGCCGATCAGCAGCAGGAACGAAATACCGGTGGTAACAAAAAATGTCTGTCCTGGAATACTGAAGGTCTTACCAGCAATCGTATGGGCATTTTCGATAAAGCCGGGCAAGGTTGTGTCGCCCAACTCCACATTGAAGAAGTTCAACGAACCAAACTGCGAAAAAATGGCAGCCATTGCCAGCAGAATCGCCGCGTCGCCAATCCGATTCACCACGAACGCCTTCACCGCTGCATTCGTTGGCACCAGGTTCGGTGGCACACGACTGCGATCAAACCAGTGTCCGATCAACAAGAACGAACAGAGGCCCACCCCTTCCCATCCAAGAAATAGCAGCAACATATTGTCAGCCATCACCAGAATGAGCATCATAAAGATGAACAGGTTCAGATAGGCAAAGTAGCGCACCGGGCGGGCATCGCCATGCATATAGCCAATCGAATAGACGTGGATCAAGCTGCCGACGCCCGTTACCAGTAGAATCATCACCGCAGAAAGCGGGTCAAACAGCAACCCAAACGGAACGCGAAATCCACCGGTATTGATCCACTCCCACAGAACGACGTTGACCTGTCGTTCTTCCACTGGCAACGCCGCCAGCAGGAAGAACATAATCACCGCAAATAGAAACGACCCTGCTACGGCACCGGTCGCCACCAGGCCAGCTTCGCGTTCGCGGCGAATGGCAAATGTATTCACCAGAAAGCCGATCAGCGGCAGGAGTGGAATGATCCAGATAAACTCTAGCATCTCCTCTTATCCTCGTAGTATGCTTACTTCGTCCACATCAGTCGTCTGTTTACTACGGAAGATTGCCACCAGTAGCGCAAGGCCAACAGCCACTTCGGCCGCCGCCACCGAGATGACGAAAAAAACAATAACCTGGCCCTCAATGTTAGCCTGCTCGCGTGCAAAGGCGACCAGCGCCAGATTAGCGGCGTTCAGCATTAATTCGACCGACATAAACAGCACAATCGCATTACGCCGTATCAATACCCCCAGTACCCCGATGCTAAACAGAATGGCACTGAGCAAAATATACAGGCTTGTTGGCACCATAAAATTGGCAACTCCTCTCTGGCAACAACTAGCATCAAAGTGACAACCCCACAACACCGGTGTTTCTGTATTGCAGATAGAGTGCCACTTGATCCTCCCTATTCCATCAAAGCGCTATCTCGATCGGCGTTGACGCATATTTAGGACTACCACGCCCACAATCGCCACCAGCAGAATAATGCCGGTAACTTGAAACGGCAACACATAGGTTGTAAACAGTACCTGCCCAATACGTTCCGGCGTGCTAAATGTTTCTGCTTCGGGCGGAATTGGCTGGCCCTGCATAGCGCTGCTGACTGCAATAATAATCGCCAGTATCAGCAATACTGCCCCTGAACCGAGCGCCAGCGGTTGCTGCCACGCAATCTGATCGCGGTTATCCTCCACCCGCTCGGCGCCCAGGAGCATAACGACAAACAAGAACAGCACCATAATAGCACCGGCATAAATCGAAAGTTGGATCACAAAGAGGAAGGGTGCCCGGAGCAAAAGATAGAGGACGGCAACGGCGCCGAAATTCAACAGTAGGAAGAGCGCACTATGCACCGCGTTCCGGCTCAAGAGCATAGCAACGCCACCAACAAGAGCGATCACGGCCGTTGTAAAGAACAGCAAGTATTCCATAGCTACTCACACTATTCACATACATCAAGGAGGATTCCCATCGCGTCCCGCGTACTATATCACAAATTGCCAATTCCGCCTAATGTCCACAACCAGATAAACGGATGCTGGTGCGCAAACTATGAACCCGGGGTGCTGATCGGCTACCAACCTGCTATCATGATCGCGGTTCGCGCACACGGGTGAGCTGAATTGGAAAGACGATTATGATAGTCCATGGAAGCAGATCCTGGAACACTAACTCGTGCCTTTTGTGGCCTTTTTCTTCCCGGCTGCCTATGCCGATATTGCCTGGGAACGAGGGTATATCTTCCTGGATACAGAACTGCAACAGATTACCCGCGATGCTTGGCTCACCCGCCGATATGTTGACAAGCTGGTCAAGGTCTGGAAGAAGAGCGGGTAGGAGACCTGGTTGCTCATCCACATCGAGATCCAGAGCCAGGACGAGGCCAGCT
>Ga0308414_1000119_pt1 | contig 46247 bp, 35 predicted proteins | sample HotsprSampleOS50_FD_205667 | JGI IMG/M metagenome (GOLD analysis project Ga0308414, IMG submission 205667) | Hot spring phototrophic mat microbial communities from Octopus Spring, Yellowstone National Park, Wyoming, United States - 20090730_OS50 ... | reverse complement strand
CTTTGCCGCGCCTATATCTACAATCCAATGCTCTTTTTCAATGTCAGGATATTCTTCGCCTATTTCATCGAATACTTTGTGAAACAAACCGTCTGTTTGTTTCATTATATTGTCTTTTGTAAAACAAGTAACTTTTTTTCTTCCATATTGACGAGCATACTCGAAAGCGTATCTTATAATTTTTTCTGATCCAGAACGCGTTATTAGTTTTAAACATTGAACTGCGTCGGGCGTTTGTTGATGTTCTATTCCTGCATATAAATCTTCTTCATTTTCTCTTATGATAACTACGTCGATTTTTGGATGCTTGGTATCGACAAATGGAAAATATGAAACGCATGGTCTAACGTTTGCAAATAATCCCAAAGCTTTTCTTACGGTAACATTTAAGCTTTTATAACCGCCGCCTTGCGGAGTTGTTATTGGCGCTTTTAAAAATACTTTAGTTCTTCTCAAAGACTCCCAAGCCGTTTCTTCTATTCCAGCGCTGTAGCCTTTTAAGTAAACTTTTTCGCCAATTTCAATAACTTCGGGCTTTATTCGAGCTCCAGCAGCCATTATAACCTTTAATGTAGCTTCCATTATTTCAGGACCTATTCCGTCTCCATATGATATCGTGATTGGAGTTAATTCGCTCATTTTTGCCTCTAATCTTTTTAAATAAAATTTCACTAATATAAACTAAAAAAATTGTTAAATAATTCAACTTTATTACTTTTAACATAAACTCTTTATTTTAAATATTTGTCAAACCAATTAATAAACTCTTTATACCAAAAAATTGAATTTTGCGGCGTTAGTATCCAATGATTTTCATCTGGAAAATAAATCAATTTGGCGGGAACTCCTTTCCCTTTCAATATTCCATACAATTCTAATCCTTGCGTTACTGGAACTCTGTAATCTTTCTCGCCGTGAATCACTAACATTGGATACTTGAAGTTATGAGCGTTAAAAGCGGGATTATGTTTGTTAATTTGTTCGTATTTATTTTGCCATGGAGCCCCTCCATAAGAATATTCTCTATTATGAGTAACATCCGATGCAAATTGCCCCATTAAATTGTAAACGCCTGCATGAGAAATATATGCCGCAAATTTATCTGTCGTACCAGCCAGCCAATTGACTAAATAGCCGCCATAGCTGCCTCCTGCGGCCCCAATTTTTTTAGGATCTATCGAATAATGTTCGATTAAATAATCTGTAGCTTTCAATATATCCTCGCTTGGCTTTTCGCTATGAGCTCCCATAATCGATTTGCCGAATGATAGTCCGAATCCTGTCGAACCGTGAAAATTAACCATCGCGACAAAATAGCCAGCCGAAGCTATAGCTTGCGCATTCCATCTATAATGAAATTCATCCATAAAGGCTCCGTGAGGTCCGCCGTGAATTAAATGTATTAATGGATATTTCTTTCCCTCTTCGTAATTGGGCGGATAAATTAAAAACATTTGAACGTCTTCGTTAGCGGCTCCTTTATAAGTTATATCTTCAATTTTTCCGAAAATTTTATTTTTTAATAATTCTTCGTTTATAAACGTAAGTTGTTTCGCTTTTTTTGTCTTTAAATCAAATTCAAAAATTTCATCTGGCATTTTTAGCGAACTCATTAAAAAATATAATTTATTTTTTGCCAAAACTAAATTTTGTATTGTTCCGCCTGTAAATAATTTATTCAATTTTTCGCTCTTTAAATCAAACTCAAAAATTGAAGAGCGAGCTTTATCTTCAGCTAACATATAAACTTTACTTTCATCGTCGTTGAATTGAAAATTTGAAAAGCTAAAATCGTAAGCTTCAGTTAAAACCTTTTTTTCGCATGTAGTTAAATTATATCTTGTAAGATGAACATTATCCGCATAATATGTTGGATCCTTTTGTTTTGCATAGAATAAGTATTTTCCATCTTTTGAAAAATAAACGGGAATATCGTCGGCTTTATTTTCAGAGGTTAAATTTTTCAATTCTAAAGAGCTTAAATCTAAAATATATACGTCTGTATTTAATGAATCATATGGCGGTTCCGTAGAATTTAAGGCTAAAGCGACATATTTGCCGTCGTTTGATATAACATACGATATTGAATTAGACGCCGACGGAATTTTTTTATAATTTTTCAACAAATTAATCGTATCTTTTCTTTCAATATCGTATACAAACAATCGCAAGATTAAATTATCTGCTATCCATCTGTCCCAATATCTATATAATCTATCTTCTGTGACAATTGCAGTAATTTTTTTTTCTTTCTTTTTTTCTATTTCTTTTTTCATTAAAGCAATATTATCTTCAAACTCCAATAACGCGCGCGAAGTAAAAAATATTAAATTATCTTTTTCTTTTGCCAAATTAATATTTGTTATCGCTTCTGGCATTTCTAAAATTTTTTCCGCTTCGCCGCCGTCGATCGTTATTTTATAGAGCGACGATTTTTTATCTTCGTATCTTTTCGAAACAAAATAAATTGTTCTCGAGTCTGCAGCCCATTTTGGATTTGAGTCGCCTTCGGGATTTGTCGTGAGTTTTTTTATTCTGCCGCTTGTTAAGTCTAATAAGTTTAAATCCGTATTGCCTTTATTTTTTTCAATATCATATTTTGTCGATTGGAAGACAGCGTATTTCATATCTGGCGAAACGACAAAATTTTCAACTCTTTCTATTTTCCATAGTTCTTCAGGAAGAAGAAAATTTTGAGAAAAGACTTTAACGGCAATTGCTAATAAAATAAAAACTGTTTGAAATATTTTGCGTCGCATAATTCCTCTTATATTTATTTATGTTTGCTTTACAAACTTAACTTTTTTTAACAAATCGATTAAACCTTTTTAATTTATAATTATAGTATATTTTATTTCGCTAAACATAATTTAATTTCATCAAAAAATATAATTTTCAGTTTCGAATCATATTAGAAATTTAGCGCTGTAAAAATATTTTTTAAAAATTTTGGCTTATAAAATTTTTTACTTTTTTAAAAGAAATTTTTTTAATTGCTTGATTATTTTCAAAACATAAAAAACTCTTTTGAATTGAAATTCTAAAATTTTTATATTTAAGCAAATTTTTAATATTCATTTTGATAATTTAAAATTTATTGACAATTTTAAATGCTTCGCGTATAAATTTATTTTTTACTAAAAACAATGAAACAAAAACTTTCAAATGCTTAATCAAAAATAAATAAAAACTAAATAAGAAAAACTTTAATATATGGAACATTTAAAATATAAACGATATAAAAAATAAACTTGCAAATCGGAAAAAATTATGAATAAAAGAGTTATAATTATCGACGACGAAATAGAAATCTGCGAAACTATTAAGATGATTTTAGAATTTGAAGATTATAAAGTTGATTATGAAACCAATCCCGTTGAAGGTCTTAATAAATTGATGTCAAAAATATACGGCGCGGCAATCGTCGATTTAAATATGCCTGAAATAACAGGATTTGAAATATTAGAAGAAGCTAAACAGGAAGAAGTTTTAACTTCAATAATTATCTTAACCGCTCATGGAAATATTGAAAATGCCATCAAAGCGACAAAACTCGGAGCTTTCGATTTTATCGAAAAGCCAATCGATAGAGATAAATTATTACTCTCAATCCGAAACGCCATAAATCAATTTAATCTTATAAATGAAAATCAGGATTTAAAATTTACTCTTCTTCAAAGCGATTTAATTATCGGAAAAAGCAAGGCTATCCAAAACATTTTAGAAACCATCTCTAAAGTAGCTCCAACTGACGTAAGAGTTCTTATTACCGGCGAAAATGGCGTCGGAAAAGAATTAGTCGCAAAAGAAATTCACAATAAAAGCCCTCGTTCAAAAAATCGCCTTGTAGAAGTAAATTGCGCGGCAATTCCCGGAGAGCTTATAGAATCTGAATTGTTTGGTCACGAAAAGGGATCGTTTACTGGGGCATATCAACAAAAAATTGGAAAATTCGAGCTGGCTAATAATGGAACTTTGTTTTTAGATGAAATCGGCGATATGAGTCTTCCCGCCCAAGCTAAAGTTTTAAGGGCCCTCGAAGAAAATAAAATCGAAAGAGTCGGCGGTTCTAAGCCTATCGACGTTAACGTTAGAGTTATAGCCGCGACTAATAAAAACCTAAATGAAGAAATTAAAAAGGGAACTTTTCGAGAAGATTTGTATCACAGACTAAATGTTATAGAAATTTATATTCCTCCATTAAGGGAAAGAATTGAAGATATACCGCTTCTTGCCGATTATTTCTTAAAACAATTTTGCGAAAAATACGGCAAGCCCCAAATAAAATTTGCCGAGTCCGCATATAGAACTTTGCAAAGCATGAAATTCACTGGAAATGTACGCGAGTTAAAAAATTTGATCGAACGCATTTTTATTTTGGCGTCGAAAAATATAATCACAGGCGAAGATATTTTAAATTTATCTTTAAAAAAATCCTCGGAACTCGACGATATGATTATGTCAAGTTCGACATTTCAAGAATTTAAAGAAAAAGCCGAAAAAGCTTTTATATTAAAACAGCTTGAAATTTACAACTGGAATATAAGCAAAACTGCCGAAGCTTTAGATATACAAAGAAGTCACCTTTACGGCAAAATGAAAAAATATGGAATTTTAAAGGAGCAAAAATGAGCGACACAATTTTCGGTAAAATAATTCGAAAAGAAATACCAGCCGATATCCTTTATGAAAACGAATTTGTCATGGCTTTTCGCGATATTCGACCTCAAGCGCCAACTCATATTTTGATCATTCCTAAAAAACTAATACCTAAAGCTGCCGATATAAATCCAGACGAAGACGCTAAAATTTTGGCTGAAATGTTTAGAGCGGCTAAAATTGTCGCCGAAAAAGAAAAAGTTCTCGATAGCGGTTTTAGATTAGTTATTAATAACGGACCGGATTCAGGTCAAGAAGTTTATCATCTGCATATGCATTTATTAGGCGGCAGAAAAATGACCTGGCCTCCAGGCTGATTTGAAATCAGTTTTTTCGCTTTGTAAAAATTTGTCTTTTATAAAAAATTCATAATAAATAAATATTAAAATCTTCTTTAGGAAAAAAGGCAAGTTATGTTTCTAATTGCTTTAAATTTTTAAATTAAAAATTTGACCTTTCAAAGGCTATTTATTAATTCTCACTAATTTAAACTCATTCTTTATATTTTCGCTTAATTGCTTTCTGATAAAACTTTTAGTTTTTAATCTTTGTTTCTTTTTGTTCTTTTTCCAGAAGAGTTTCAATAATTTTTTTAAACTCGTTTAAATCTACTGGCTTTTTGAAGAAATGATTTACTCCTACTTTTTTATATTCTTCAATATCGTCTTCTATCAAATCTCCGCTGAGCAAAATAACCTTAGGTTTTACGACTGACTTTAAATTAAAAGCGTACCTTGCAATATCAAGTCCGTTGGCTTCTGGCATTAAATGATCGGTAATAATAAGAGCTGGCGTATTTTGTCTTATCCTTTCAATCGCTTTCGTTCCATTCTCTAAGGATACTACTTCGTATTCGGGAGCGATAAACTTTACTAATTTTTCATATAAAGCTCTGTCGGTTTGGTTGTCGTCGATTAATAAAATTTCATCAGACGCAAAAGGAATCGTAAAGAAAAAACAACTGCCTTTCCCTATTTCGCTTTCAACCCAAATTTTTCCGCCATGCTTTTCGACAATTTCTTTGACTATAGACAGTCCAAGTCCGCTTCCTTTTTCTCCTTCTGTTCCTTCGGTAGTAAATTTTGACTCGACTTTAAATAGTTTATCCAATTTGTCTGACTTTATTCCCATTCCAGTGTCTTTGACGGAAATCATAAGTTGCTTTGAATTCTCGAAAGGTTTAGCCTCGACTAAAATTTCGCCGTTTCTCGGCGTAAACTTTATAGCGTTTCCAATTAAATTAAACAACGCTTGCGAAAGCAACGAGAAATCTCCGTAAATATAGTAATCGCCGTCAATTTTATAATATAAATTAATTTCTTTTTGAAGCGCGGCTCCAAGCAAAGAATTTACTGAATTGTCGATTAAATCTTTTGCTCTCAATCTTGTCGGCTCAAATTTTATTCTTCCTGTCTGCAATCGCGTCCAATCTAATAAGGAATTTACAAGCGACAGAATTCTATTCGATGCTTCTTTAATATATGTCAAATATTGCTTAGTTTGTTCGGGTTCGAGCTCGTCGTCCATTAAAAGAAGATCGGTAAATCCAATAACCGAACTGAAAGGAGTTCGCAGATCATGAGAAATAATCGAAATGAATTTATCTTTTGATTCGTTCATCTTAAACAGCTCTTCTTTTGATTTTGCCAGATCTTCTTCGATCTTTTTGCTTTGCGTAATATCGATTAAACTGCCGTAAATTTCCTTAACGTTTCCCTCATAATCTCGTTCAATTGCAAGTTTTGATTTAAGCCAGGCGCTCGATCCATTTTTCGCCGCAATTCTGAACTCTATTTCAAATTCGTCTGAACTGCCTTCGGCTTTGGAATTTATTATTTGTTTTATCTTTTCCCAATCGTCAAAATATATTATTCTTGGAATTAAGGAAATATCTTCCGATAATTCTTCGCTGGAATAACCGCATAAACTTTTGATTGTTGGAGATAAATATTCAATTGCAAATTTGTTGTCTTTTTTGACAGCCTTCCAAAAAGCAATTCCTCCTTTTTCTATTAAATTCTTAAAAAGAAAAGATTCGTTTTCCAATTGCTTTACATAATCAAATTTTTCCGCCAATAAATCAAAAGTTACGCCGATATATTTTACATCGGCAATAGTAAATTTAAAGAATTCGCCTACGCAAGATACGTTTCCAGTTCTGAGATTTCTTAATTGACAGCTAAGAGTTAATCTTTCTTTATTATCAATCTGGCTTTCTATTTGCTCGAATTTTTTATCTAAAATTAAATAATCTGAAATTTTATGACCGATAAGTTCAATTTCATCGTCGACTCCGACAGTTTTTAAGAACACGTCGTTGGCCGCGAGTATTTTCTTTTCCAACAAAATGCAAATAGGCTTTCTAAAAGAAACAAAAAGATTATAAGCGGCAAAGACCTTTGGACTAAATACGTTTGAATAACTAATATCCGATAAAACAATAAAAAAAACAAACTCTTCGCCGGCGAAATTAGGTATAATTGAAAGCGAAAAATGCAAATGACATTTTCTGTTATATCTGTCAAATAACGATATTTGACGAGTCGGCATTTCGGCGAATTTTTTCAAATCTAACTTCCCGAAAATTTCAGAAACTAACGAAGGAGTTAATATCTCAGTTACATTATGAGGTCCTTTGTCTTTTTTGAAATATGTTTTGGCTTTTTTGTTTGCGAATAAAATTTCGCCGTTTTGTCGAGCTATTATATACGCGTCTTTAGAAGCTTCAAACAACCTTGAATAACTTTCGATCTGAGAAAAAATAAATTCGTCGTATATATCTTCGACAGGCAGCAGCTCGAATAAAAGTTTATAGCTATTTTTTATTTTTTTCCCTAGCTGACTTAATACTAATTTGAATAATTTTTTCTTGCCGTCGACGTTCAAATAAAGCAAATCTGAAAAAATATCTTTATTTTTAGATTTTTCTATCGCATACTTAAAAAAACCCAAAGATAAATCGTCAAAAGCCTCGTATATTTTTTGTCCGTTATAAAATTTTTTGCCTAAAAGCTTTGAACTTTTCTTGTCGTGATAAATTATCTCGGCATTTTCGTCGATAGCAAGCAAACAATATTCTGAAGTTGTGATCTCTCTTAAATGTAAAGACGGCTCGAAAAAGTATTCTATAGAACTTTGAGACAAAGATGTCTCTTCTCCATAAATGATAAATTCGTTCGTTTTTCTTACAACTTCAAAACGCAACAGATGAACATAATAATCGTTGACTAACTCATAAGCTGCAAGAGGAAATTTTATCGCCCCATTAATATCTTCCATTTTTCCAGTTTCCATTAATCGGAGAAAATATTCTTTTAGTTGAACATTTTCAGTAACAACTAATTTTTTTGGAAAACTAAAATCAGGCAGGATTTGTTCGTTAAAACTTTCGACGTTATAAACTTTTAATTTCCCTTCATAAACATAAGATAAAATTGGTTTCAATATGCCGTCAAGTATGAAATTTACAGGGCTTAAGAAGTCGTTTTTTTCTTCGTTATACTCTTCTCGTTCAACAAAATACAAAATAGAATCGCTTTCAACTTCCTCTTTTTCAGGCAGAAAATAAAATACAAATTTTTTTGTTTTATCAAGGTTAACTTTTATAATCTTGTAAAATGAAACTCTTTCTTTAACTTTTTCTAACGTCTCATATTCAAATTCTATAAAATTTAAGCTTTCGTCAAATATTTGATTGTTTAACGATTCTTGCAGCTTAAAATGCAAAGGAGTTTCTCTTAAAGTATTAGATATTGCAAAATCGACAATTTTAAATTTTTTGTTCAATCTTAGACAAAAAATATCCTTTTCAAGTCTTGTAATTAATACTTTATCAGCTAAGGAATTATTTTTGATTTTCAAGTTCGCCTTCCAGTAATAGTTAATTACAGATAATAAAATTATTTATATTTAAACTTAAAAAAAATAAAAAAATTTTTATGAAAAATAATAATCAAAACGACTATAAAACAACAAATTTTTTTTTAGCTCTAATCGCTTTTTTTATCATTTTCTCAACATTGAAGATTTTAAGGACGGCATTAGTCCCTTTCGTTATAGCTTACCTTTTATATTTCGCTCTTCAACCGATAGACGTATTTTTTAAGAAAATTAAATTTCCTCGTTGGTTGATTGTAATTTTCGATCTTTTTGCCATATTTTCTTTATTGTATATTTTAGGCTTCTTTGTAATCAATTCAATATCGGCTCTTATTTCTCAATCAAGCCAAATACAACAAAAAATAATTGAATTGTTAATAAACATCGACTCTAAGTATGATTTAAATTTTTTTAACGAGCATAATTTAAATTTAGAAAAATTATTTAAATCCTTTGATTTTTTATCGTTTGCGCAAAGCATATTTGATTCCACAATATCGCTTTTGGGCAATATAGCCTTAGTTATAATTTTTTATATTTTCATTCATGAAGGACATTCAAAAATAATTGAAGCTTTTGAGTCTCGTTTTATTTTTCTTGAAAATCAATCTAAAAATTCCGAAAACAATTTTGGTCAAGTTAAAGAAGCTATTTTTACCATTAGCCAACAAATACAAAAATACGCCCTTTATAAATTTTTAATAAGTTTAGGAACAGGTTTTAGCTTTTTTCTAGTTATTTATTTATTTGGCATCGATTACGCTCCAGCTTTTGGATTTATCGCATTTATTTTCAACTTTATTCCAACTATCGGATCAATAATAGCCACAATCTTTCCCGTGTTATATTGTTACTTTCAAACTGAATCGCTTTCAACAACCTTTATTATCGCTATTGTTTTAATATTATTACAAAATATATTTGGAAATATAATCGAACCAAAAGCTTTCGGGAATAAACTAGGATTAAATCCTTTAGCGATTTTGCTCTCTCTATTAATCTGGAGTTATATTTGGGGAATTGCTGGTATGATACTCGCTGTTCCATTAATGGCAATAATTAAAATAATTTTGCTAAATTCAAAAAATGAAAACGCAAATTTTATCGCCAAACTTTTAAGCTCTTAAATAATAAAAGAAACATCGCCTTTTTAAGCGACGTTTCGTTTGTTAGATCTATTTAAGTTTAGTATTTTATTAAATAAATTACTTTGCCAAAATCATTTTCTTTGAGATTGAAATTTCGGAGCTTTCAAGCTTATAAATATATACTCCGCTTTGTAAATTAGAGGCGTTAAAATTTATCGTATGAAAACCGGCTTCGTATACTCCTTTTGCCAAAACAGCAACTTCTTGACCAAGAGCATTATAAACGCTGAGTTTTACAAATTCAGTCTCTGGCAATGTAAAACTTATCGTCGTAGTCGGATTAAAAGGATTTGGATAATTTTCTAACAATTCAAAAGTTTTATTTGTATTGAGAATCACGGATGCTATATTCGAATAGTCAAACTTTCCATCAAAATCAATTTGTTTCAATCTATACTCAATATAACCTCTAAGATTTTGATTGTCTACAAAACTATATTCTTTTATAGAATTTGAATTTCCAGCTCCTCTAACAAACCCGATTTTTTCCCATTCTTTTTTATTCGTTCTTCGTTGAATTTCATATCCATAATTATTTAACTCAGTAGCTGTCTTCCAACTTAAATTAACTTTTCCATTGATTAGAGCCGCTTTGAATGATATAAGTTCCACTGGCAAAGGATTTGCGGTATGAACTCCTAAAGTATTATTTGGCAAAACTAAGCTTGAATAATCTGTATGGCTTGACAGCGTTCCGTTTGGCGTATTTGCTATCCATTGTTCGTTAAGTTTTCCTGTCCCAGGATTGCCAGGGATGAATCCAAAATCGCTTGTTCCTTCGTCTCTTCCAGTTTGAACAATATTTTTTCTAATTAAATTAGCGTTTCTTGTCATCAATCCAACTCCATCAGCCCAACCTGTTACTGAGAAAAAAGGACCAAAATATGAAGTATCTTGATTAAATTTTCCAAAAACGTCCAATATTTGCCATTGCTTCAAATTCCAATTATTTTGATTAGGAGTTAAATCATAATCCAGAATAAAAATTCGAGTTCCGGTTAAAGCTAAATTATTGTCGCCGCCTTTAACAACGCTTGAATAATTGGAATCAATATTTGTAAAGGAATTCTTGACAATATTAAAAGTAGCAGTATTCCAATTTGTCGAAGTCGCTAAACTTTCTACAACCGCTCTGCTAAATATCGCCCAACTTTTTTGAAATTGTAATAAAGTATTGCCAGTATAAGCAGTGTCTATAAATCTAACGGCAACAGGAGTTGAATCTAATGTTTGATTATACTTAAAAATTCTAAGTCGAAATCTTTTAATATTGTAAACGCTATCGGGATTATTATTGTAAATTTCGATAGCGTCAAAATTGCCATAATATTTTGAACTTTCATAAACTTCCGAAATAAACAAACCGTAATTTTGTCCATAAATATTTCTGGGCAACAAAATCGGAAGAATAAAAACAACTATAAATAGAAATTTTTTTTTCATATGATTACTCCTTTTTTATTTTTGTGTTTTGTTGTTAAACAAATTTTCATTATTAAGACAACCTAAGCGCCATCAAGAATTTTAAATGAAAAATGAGATTATTAGATAAAAACTTATTTTTATTTAATTACAATGAAGGAAAATCAAGAAAATTTATTAAAATGAAACACTTTTGTAAAATAATGAGATAAATCTACTCAAAAAAGAATCAAAACAATCAGAATAAATACAATCTAAATTATTTAGCCCATAAACAGACGTCGCATTAAGCGATGTCGCATATACATTTTTTTTTGTTGAAATAATTAATTTATTTCTTATGAAAATAAAAAAATAAAGATAGATACTAATTACAATTTTGCGCGCATTGAATTGATTTCGATAAAATATTCCAAAAAGAATGGCGTAAAATTATTATTTAAATTTAAATCAATTAATTGTCAATTATTTTATTATTAAAGTAAAAATAACTAAAATAATATTTAATTGAAAAAAATTAAAAAAGTTCTTTGAACATTCCATAAGGCTTTCAAAAGAGTTGAATTTGTTTATATCAAAATTTCGATTAAATAAAAAGCGAGCATTAAACGCTCGCTTTAATAATTTCCGCTTAAACTCTTCAATTACAAGCAAAATCAGCCCAAATAATATTTCTCATATCCCCCGTCTTTAAATATTTTTGATGCATTCCAAAACAAGCGCATAAAGTTTGCGCAGTGTGAGTTGATCCGGCTAACCTTACATATTCTCTTAACTGCTCCTTATAATCAGGATGTACGCAATTGTTTATAATTGATTCTACTCTTTCGGAAGGAGATTTTCCTCTAAGATCCGCGACTCCTTGTTCAGTAACCAATATTTGAACCGAGTGTTCGCTGTGATCAACGTGAGATACCATCGGCACAATCGCGCTAATTTTTCCGTTTTTTGCAGTCGATGGGCAAGTAAATATTGAAATATATGCGTTCCTTGTAAAATCTCCCGAGCCTCCTATTCCATTCATTATCTTTGAACCCATAACAAGAGTAGAATTTACATGCCCAAACAAATCTACCTCCAGAGCGGTATTAATTGAAATTATGCCTAATCTGCGAGCGACTTCCGGCGAATTTGAAATTTCTTGCGGTCTTAAAATTATCTTATCTTTAAAAAAACTTAAATTTGAATATATATCATCAAGATTTTTCTGACTGACAGTCAGCGAACAACCGCTGGCAAATTTTATTTTTCCTTTCTTCATCAATGCGATTACCGAGTCTTGAATCACTTCAGTATACATTTCAAAATTAGGTATTTCAGGATGCTCTCCCATCGCTCCTAAAACTGCGTTTGCTATATTCCCAACTCCAGATTGAATTGGCAAAAATTCTTTTGGAATTCTTCCAACTCGAATTTCTTGAGCCAAAAACTCAGCTACATTTAATCCTATTTGTTTTGTCGTTTCGTCGTCTTTGCTAAAATCGGAAGTCTCATCCCACATATCAGTTTCTACTATCCCTAATATCTTTTCTGAATCTACTTTAATATATTCCGTTCCAATTTTATCAGAAGGTTTATAAATTGGTATTTCTCTTCTGTTTGGCGGATCGTTTGGCTCGTATATATCGTGCATTCCTCTTAAACTCTTTGGATGTTTTTTATTTAATTCTATTATTATTTTATCTGCAACTCTGCATAACGTAGGAGAAATTCCAACTGAAGACGTTAATATAATTTCTCCGTTCTCAGTCGCGTCGCAAGCTTCAATTATCGCGAAATTTACTTTTCCCAAAAAGCCATATCTTAAGTGTTGAGCGACTACGGATAAATGCGAATCAAAGTATTTAGCTTTTCCTGAATTAATTAAATTTCTCAAATCGGCGTTTGATTGATACGGAGTTCTCCAAGCTATAGCTTCAGCTCGAGCTAACGCCCCATCTAACGAATCGCCAGTTGAAGCTCCAGTAATTAACCCAATCTTAAAATCTCTTCCTTCTTGTTTTTCTTTTATAGCTTTGTCAGCAATCGCTTTAGGAACTGCCTTAACGGCTCCAGCGGGCGTAAAGCCGCTGCATCCAATCACATCGCCATTTTTGATATAACTTGCCGCTTCCTCGGCTGATATAAATCTTAAACTCATTTTTAATCCTCTTTTTTTATAGTATTGTTTCGCAATTAATTTCTACGATAAAATCTCTTTTTTCTTTTGGTCTTAAAAGTATAACTTCTTTCAATTCTTCGCGATTGAAAGCGTTTGTTATAAATTCTACCGGTTCCAATGCTATTGATTTTCTTTCGTCTCTTTTTAAGCCTTCCCCGGTGAATGCGTAAAATACCCCTCTATTTTGTTTGATTGTTAATTTTCTTTTTGTTTCGATATCTATCAACTCTGTTTCTATTTTTCCACTTTTTAAATAGATTGGATCTGCATAACAATAATTCAAAGCTTTCGTTCCAATTATATTCTTTTTACTATCTTCTCTCTCTAAAAAGTTATAATCATCCGTTTCAAAAATTTCTTTTAAAGCTTTGTTTCCTTGCAATGGCAAATAATTCTCGTCTAATACCGCAACTTTTTTGAAAGGAATAATAAGAGCTAATTTGTTTATCCCCTCTTCGTTTAATTTGAAGTAGGGATGCCATCCAAATGAAAAAGGAACGTTCTTATTTCCAATATTTTCTGCAATCATTTTTAATTCAAAACCGCATCCCCAATATTTCATTATTAAATAAAAATCCACGTCAAACGGGTAACCGGAAAAGTTTCCCTCGCGAATAGTATCGCAAAAAAGAACAGCAGTTAATTCCTCGTTATTTTCTTGAATGCTTAAAATTTTGAAATTTGAAAATCTTAAGAAGCCATGAGCAATAAAATTCCCCGGAAATATTTCGCTTGAAATTTTATACCTTACTCCTTCAAAAAAATATTCTCCATTTAAAAGCCGATTTGAAAATGGAGACATTAAACAACTTCGCGCTCCGTTCTGTTCTTTAATTTCATTTTCGTCTTTATATCCATCGATAACATTCTGAAGCATATCTCCAAATTTTACAAAACAAGAAAGAATAAATCCTCCATATAACGATAAGTTTATAATTTCACCTGTTGCATTTTTTGAAAGTCTTAATATTTCGAAAGAGCCTAACTTGAAAAGTTCAAAATTATAGTTTTTCATAAAAATAAAAAATCAAAATGTAAATATACGTTTTTTTGTAAAATTTTTTATAAACATTTTCTTTAGATAAATTGCCTCGCTCGCAATGACAAGAAGAACATTATAGTCATTGCGAGAGACGAAGTCTCGAAGCAATCTCTTTAGATGAATTGACTTCGCTCGCTTAGCTTGCTCGCAATGACAGGTGGAATAAATTGACTGCAAGCATCTTTTTTAAGTATACTATTATTTTTTTTATAGAATAGACAATAACAAACAAAATAAAAATACATTAACAAATACAATATATTTTTTATCTAACTCTCTTTAATTCTTCTTACAAAACTTATCATTAATCCCAAAAAGGAAACAACGGAACCAATCCATATTAAAGAAACAAACGGTTTTATAGAAGCCTCGATAGCAAAAACATTATCGTAAGTTTTATCCCTTAAACTTACTGCCAAATCAATTTTCCCCGAAGCATTCATTTGCAAAATTTCAAATTTCAAATTCAAGTCTTCTATAACATACTCTTTATAAAATGTTTTTCCATTTTGCGATACAAAAGCTGGCTTAGCCGTATATTCTTTTTTATTTGCGTCAGTTACTTTAATCGCAATGCCAATTTCAAAATCCTTTCCAGAATTCATATTTTCTCGAGCGTCTTTTGAAAATTCAAATCCTTCAAAAAGAAGATCATAATTATCATATTTTGCCTGTTCCCCTTTTTTCAATTCGTATGTTTTATATGTTTCATCCTTTCGAGTTTCATAATAAAGCGGAACTATATATAAATCATATAGAAAGCTTTCGGCTATATAAGGCTCCTTCATCACGCTTTTATTATATTCCGAATAATACATAATTGGAGCGATAATTTCTTTTTTATCTCCGTCGATTAATTCGATTTCGAAATAATATTTTTTTCCATCCTCCGATAGTTTAGCTTCTTTAAATTTGAAAGTTTTATCAAAAATTGATTCAGGTTTATTTTTAAGCAATTCTTTAGTTTCCTTCAATTCAAACCCAGTAGTCGATGCGATGCCAAATAGAATTATAGCAAATCCTAAATGAGCGATAAAAGCTCCCGGTTTCAAAATACCCTTTTTTATCGATTTGTAAGTTTTTTCAACATTTATAATCAATGCAAAAGATGTAACGAATATTAACAAAATTAAATTTATAGAACTTACTTTTGAAACTAAAGAAAAAACCACAGTTATAATCGCGGAAATAATAGAATAAAAAAAAGTTTGTTTTAACGTTTCTTTTTTATCGTTAGTTTTCCATTTTAGAATTAAGCTAAATCCATTTAAAAAAGCCAAAATAATTGCGATTGGCAAATTCAATTTTTTATAATATTCAACTTCAGTCGATATTCCAAAAATTGGCGAGCTTGTTCCTAAAATTACCGTAAGAGCTGAAAATAAAACAAAAATTGAAGCTGTCAATAAAGCTAATTCTCTGCTCAAATACGAAAAATTTTCAATGTTTGTAGAAGACAAATATTTTCTTCTTTTCAAGAAGAGAATACTAAACCATAAAAGAAAAATAATTCCAGCAGCTGATAAAAAATAAATTCCATAACCTTCAGGCGAAGAAAAAGAATGAACAGACGCATCCGCTAAAATTCCGCTTCTTGTAAGTAAAGTACTGTATAAAATCGAAATAAAAGCAAACCCCGCAAGCCACAAATTTGTTTTAACATACGAGCCATTAGCAGCCTCTTTTTCCGTTAAACTTTTTTTTTGCAGCAAAAGAAAATGTATTAAAGCTACGCCTATAAGCCATGGTACTAAAGATGAATTTTCAACCGGATCCCATCCCCAATATCCTCCCCAACCCAGCGTTCCATAAGACCAATAGCCCCCTAATATCAATCCAAGTCCCAATATGCCGACAAAAAACGACGACCATGGCAGCAAAATCGTCGGCATATTTTTATAATCGTTTCTCATCAAAAAAGATAAAGCGAAAGCGAATAAAACTCCCCCTAAAGCAAATCCAATAAATAAAACAGGCGGATGTATTTGCATCCAGAAATTTTGCAATAAAGGATTTAATCCGCGACCTTCGACTATAAAAGAAGACAAATTTATTCGTTTATTTTTCAATATCTCATACAAATTTCTATCAAGCTTAAAATATGCTTCGCCGCTTTTTTGATCGTACAACAAATTATGAGCAAATATTTCGGAATTATACATTGAGCTATTTATATGTCGAATAGGCAAATAAGTTTCTTCTTCATATGTCAATTTAAATGGATTTTTTGCAAATAAAGAAATCGAAACAAGCAACAATATAATCGCCGCATAATTTGCCATTGAACTCGATTCGAATTCTTTTCTTTTTTGAAAATAATAATCAAGAAAAAGTCCGATGAGCGTCATCCACAATATCCATAAAAGAAAACTTCCTTCCTGTCCCGCGTAAAAGGTCGAAAGCAAAAGCCCTAAAGGCAAATCAGTCGAACTATAGGAATAAACATATTTATATTTGAATTGATGCGATAAAATTAAATTCAAAAACAATCCGCTTGCCGCAATAAAAAAAATAGAAAATAGATGAAAAAAAATTCTTCCAATTTGAGAAGCTTTTTCATCCTTTTTATAAAAAGAAATAAAATAAAATAACGACGACAATAATATAGCGACAAACGCCAAAGAAAGAAAAAAATTTCCTATCATTTTTTCCTCTAATTAATTTCCGCTTCGTATTTAGAAGGACATTTCGTTAAAATTTGCGTCGCGAAAAAAATTTTATTCTCAAATTTTCCAGTTGCGACAACAGTAGTAGAATGCTCAAAATTATTTGGCGGCATCCCCAAACAAATTACTTTAGCTTTGTTCCCTTTTTCATCTACTAAAATAAACGAAAATTTATTTTCCTTTTTATCGATTTGAACGTTCTCGCTTTTATCCAATCGTCCAATTATTTTTACTTTTTTATTCTTCAATGCGGCTTTTTGAAAATCATTTTCATAAGTTGAACTCGAGCTTGAAAAGGCGTAAATTAAAATTCCTCCAAAAAACAACAAAGCTATAATTCCAAACAGATATTTATTTTTCATCTTTCCCATCCTCTTTATTTTCGAAGTTTTCATTTATTCTTTTTTCTATTCTTATTAAAAACAAAAAAATTGAAATCCATATCAATATTGAAACTAATAAAGCCACATACAATTTATTATTTTCTAAAAATGAAAATATATCGCTCATAAATGCTCCATTTAATAATTTAATTATTATTTTTTTTGTAATTAAGCAAAAGACTTCTATAGTTCAAATTCCATAACCAATAGAAAAGCAAGCTAAAAGCTATCAATGAAATATAAAAAACTATTGTCATATTTAAATTCATTTTAAACTCTACTACTGGACCAAGATTATTGTCGCCTGCTGATCCAGGATGCAAACTGTCGGTAATGCGCGGCATGATAAAAACAAAAAATGGCGTCGTAAAAAAAGCAAAAATTGAATATACAGCCGTAAGCTTTGCTTTTTTTTCAGCGTCATCCAACGACGATCTTAGAACTAACAAAGCTCCATATATCAACAATAATATAAAAATGCTTGTTTCTCTCGGATCCCAATGCCAGAACGAACCCCAGGCAAATTTTGCCCAAATTGATCCGCTAATTGTAGCAAGCAAGCAAAACATTAATCCTAATTGCAACGACGCTAGGGATTTTACATCGTAAGTCAAATCTTTATTTTTCAGATATTTAACTCCGAAATATAAAGACATAAAAAAAGCTACAACAGACAACCACGCCATTGGCACATGAAAAAAAATTATTCGAGCGCTATCATCCAAACCTTTTAAGTTTGGAAATTCAAAAAAACCGCTCGGTTTATCCGAAAGTTTAAATCCAAATGAGCTGCTTAAGACAATTGTCATTAAAAAAAATAAAAGAACTTTTAAATAATTTTTCATTTTAATCTTCCCATATTAATTCAAACAAAAATATTGATATAATAAAACTTATTCCGCAGTATGATATTATGATTAAAAAATAGAATACAATATCGTCGTTATTAAAATTCGCAGAAAAAATTTCTTCGTTTAATTTTATTAATGAAACAATTAACGGAATTTGCGCGGGAAAACAAAGTATGGAATACAACGAATTTTTATTTTTTGCATACGCAATAATCGATGATATAAATGTGGAAGTAATTGATATGCCTAAACTGCCTAACAATACTTCAAACATAAAATAATTAAAATTGTTTACTTTATACGAATCAAAGAAAAAAAGAAAAAGAATAAAAATAAAAAACGATATTCCTAAAGTAAGAAGGTGATTAAATAAGAATTTGCCGACAAAAACGTTCGAAGCCGAAGTTAACGTTTTTAATGTATAATCGCTCCCTCTTTCTATTTCATAAACAAAAGCTCTCGATAACGAAGCCATTGATGAAAAAAAAACTAATACCCAATATATTCCAACCATCAATTGCAGCGAAGGAGAGTTCTCATGAAATGAGAACAAAATCGCGGAAACTGATACAAGAGCGAACAATAAAGCCGCATTTAGAGAATAACGAGATTTAAATTCTATTTTAAGCTCTTTTTGCAATACGCTTAGAAATATCATTAAATTATTATTTTTTTTTGAAATATAAGAATCAAATTGAAATGAAAAAAAGATATTTGAAATGCCCAAAATTTTTATAAAAAAAATATATTCATTTTCTTTAAACTCGAATCGCCTAAATCTTTTATTAATACAAATTCATATTTTTCTTTACTTGCATATTTTATTAACAATTTAAAAAGTATTGAGCTAAAACTATTATTTAGTTAATTGAGCTGATTAAGAATATTATTTTATAATAAAATTAAACTTGACCCAATTAACAATTAAAATTTTCTTTTTACATTTTATTTAAGTTATTTAAATTATCATAATCGCTTTAGGACGCAAAAATTTTATCTAAAGCAATCTCTTTTATAAAACTTCGGATAATTTTTTTATTATTTTTTTGCATACGTCTAAAAAGCTTTTTTGTAGAATTTATTTAAAAAAAATATTTTGAAACTTTATTGCAAAAATATTTGTTTTTTTTTTATATTTTAATCACCAAAAAATTGAGAGGCTAAAATGAAAAAAAAACTTTTTTTAGCGTTATTTATTTTATTTACTTTAAACTTGAACGCAACAAGCAAATCCCCTTCTCGCAATCTTCAAATTAACGGCAATGTGACAAATGAAAAGGGAGCTGCAAATGGAACAAATGGATCCTCGTGGGAATTGAACGAATTTCTTGCTGGCAAATCAGGAGTTAATTGGTTTATGAGTTGGGATGATAATAATTTATACATTGCAAGAGAAGGAGGAAACAATTACGAGCCTATTTTAATTTATATTCAAGCCGAATATCCCGGCTCTGCTTACACAGATAACTCTACAGGCATAGTATACGACAATACCGCCGTATTGTTTCCTACAACGGGCTCTCCAAACTGGGGAACAAATGGCGGAGTAAATTTCGTCGCTTACATCAAATCAAACTATGACGAATTTAGAACATGGAATGGCTCTAATTGGTCTGTAGCAAATACAAATTTAAATCCTCAATTTCAAATTATATCAAACACTCACAATATGGAAGTAGCCATTCCTTGGGCATATATAACTAATAATAACGGCATACCTACTCATTTTAGAATTGTGTTATTGCATACTAACGGTTCGGGCGGTTCAAACGGTTCTTATGTTTACGGAGCTTCTCCAAACAGTACAAATACCCCTAACGATGGCAATCAAACAAGCGTAGAATTCAGAGATTGGTGGGGCGGTTTTTCAAGCGCTGGCGAAATAGAACCGAATAGTTTAACAGGAGCCCCTCTGCCAGTAACATTGACAAGCTTAAACGCATATTTTGACGGAAGTAAAGTTATTCTTAAATGGACTACAGCGTCAGAAATAAATAACTATGGATTTGAAATTGAAAGAAGTAAAACTTATAGCTCTTCAAATACGCTTTACAAATGGGAAAAAATAGGTTTCGTTCAAGGAAGCGGCAATAGCAATTCAGTAAAATTTTATAGCTTTGAAGATAAAAACGTTTTAACTGATCGTTATTTTTATCGACTTAAACAAATTGATTTCGATGGAGCATACGAGTATAGCCATACGGTCGAAGTTTTTGCAAATCTGAAACCTGAAATTTTAGACATTAACAACTTCCCTAATCCATTTAATCCATCCACTCGAATTAAATATCAAATGCCATATAGCGGATTTGCCTCAATAAAAGTTTACGACGTTTTAGGCAATCAAATAACCGTTCTTGCAAATGAATACAAAGAAGCTGGCATTTATGAAACAATATTTGACGGCTCCAATCTTACAAGCGGAATTTATTTTATTAAATTTCAACTTGATAACTCGACAAAAACAATAAAAGCTATTTTAACTAAATAATTCTATTTTAATATTTTTCTTAAAAGCCTTCGGAAAAGTTTATCCGAGGGCTTTTTTTATTAATCTTAAAAAAAATTAAGTTTATATCAAATATTTATCTCAAACAATTTCAGTTGACATAAAGAAAAAAAATTTCTAAATTTTAAAAAAAAGAAAAAGGCAAATTGACTGTTTCTTCATTTAAAGACGACAATTATATCGTCCCTTTTATCGAATCAATCTCTCGAAAAGTAAATACGGAAAATAATAATTCCAAAAAATACGAAAGCGACATTGCAGTCAATTCTGAAGAACAAAAAAAAATCGAAGAACTAAAAAGAATAGACGCAAAAGTAAGAGCTCACGAATTAGCTCATCAAGCTGCAGCCGGCGAGTTATTTCGCGGTAAAAGTTTTAAATATATAATTGGACCTGATGGGAAGCAATATGCCATAGGCGGAGAAGTTTCTATTGATATAACCCCAGATCCAGAAAATCCAGAAAAAACTATTCAAAAAATGCAAAAGGCTAGACGCGCCGCGCTTGCTCCCGCCGATCCATCGACAACAGATTTAAAAGTTGCCGCTGAAACATTAAAAATCGAAGCTGAAGCAAGAAGAAAATTAAATGAAGAAAAGAATTCCCAGATTTTAGACAATTTTTCATTTTCGTCAAAACAAGCGCTCAAATCATACTCAAACGCATCCTGCTTTCAATGCTCATCTTTCGGATTAATTATTGACGCTTTGGCTTAGTTCGAATTTAGAATCGCATTCCAGTTTTTGTAAGATTTTCAATTAGCTTTAATAAATCTTTCTTTTCAAAAGGTTTTCCAAGAAAATCGTCAAATCCTTCCTTTAAAAACCTTTCCCTGTCAAATGGATTTGTATAACCGGTGATTGCTCCAAAAGGAATATGCTCATAGCCGGGAATTTGCCTAATTCGTTTCATCGTTTCAACGCCGTCAATTCCGCCAACTAAATTTATATCGCATAAAACGATGTCAAATTTTGTTTTTTCGGCTAATTTTATGGCTTCTTCGCCGTTTTCAGCTACTGTTAATGAATATTTATCCTCAAGCATTTTTACGACTAAAAATGAATTAATTTGATTATCCTCTACTAAAAGAATTTGTTTCTTAAATTCATCGATAAAAATTAATTCTTTTTCGGTTTGTTCTTTAAATTTAACAAAGGCGGGCATAAATGGTATCTTTAAAATCGCGCTCGTTCCAATTTCTTTTTGACTTTCAATAATTATCTCTCCATTCATCAGATTAGCTATTTTTTTCACTATTGCCAAGCCTAATCCGCTTCCTTCGTATTTTCTATCCAAACCTTCGCTTGCTTGACTAAACGCCTGAAATATTTTATCCTTATAATTTTCATCTATTCCAATTCCAGTATCTTTGACTTCAATATGTATGTAATTTTCTATAAGTTTTAATTTTATCTCAACGGTTCCATTAGTCTTATTAAACTTTATTGCGTTGTCGAGCAAATGTTTAAATGCGAACTCAAGCAATTCGGCGTCGGCTTGAAATTTAAAATCATCGACATCTTCGAAGATGATTCGGATATTTTTTTGTCTGGCGAGCCGCTCATATTCTTTTAACGCTTCGGAAAAAATTGTTTTGGAATAACACGACTTTATGTAAAGTTTCACGATGTCGTTTTCTAATTGAGAGAACTTCAAAATCGAATCTAAAGTAAATAAAAGTCGTTTTGAAGAAAAAACTATATTATTATAAATCGATTTAACAATCTCATTTTCTCCATATTCGTCCAATATTATTTCAATTGAACCAATAATTCCGTTAAGCGGGGTTCTAAATTCATGACTTAAATTGGCAAGCAAATTTGATTTTAATCTATCTGACTCTACGGCTTTATTTTTTGCTTCTATTAATTCATTTAACAATCTTTTTCGTTCTGTAATATCTTCCTTAAATGCGATAAAATGAGTAATTTGATTTTTTGAATTTTTCACTGGAGAAATTAAAAGCAACTCCCATATCATTTCGCCATTTTTTCTTTTATTCAATATCTCCCCTTTCCACTCTTTCCCATTCAATAAATCGTCCCACATCTTTTTATAGAATTCTTTCGGCATTAAACCCGAGCTAAATATTTTAGGCGTTTTGCCAAGTACTTCTTCTTTTGTATAGCCGCTTGTCTCAAAAGTTTTTGCGTTTGCGTATTCAATTACGCCGTTAGAATTTGTTATAAATACCGTTATCGGAGATTGCTCAATTGCAGAATTTAAAAGATTTATCTTTTCAAGGGATAATTTTTGAGCGGTAATTTCTCTGCATATAGCTAAAGTCAAATTTTTTTCCAAAGCCGCAAATCGAGCTTCGTAATATTTAGTTTCTCCATTTATATTTAAACTATATTCCAAGCTTTGAACTTCGCCAGTTAAATTTGCATACCTTATTTTATGCAATACTAAATTAGCAGTTTCAGAATCAAAAATTTGAGAAATGTTTGTTTGAGTAACTTTATCTCTTTCAACGGCTAAAGCGGCGTCAGGAGGAACGTGATAATCTAAAACATTTCCATCCATATCCAAAACAAAAATTAAATCGGGCAAGCCTTTAACAATGGCGTTTATTTTTTCAAGATTTTTCTTTACTTCTTGCTGCAAATGTAATGATTCGCTTAAATCTTTTACATAAAATAAAATTGCCGGAATATTTGAAGAATATAAAATTACAGCTTGAATTTCTACTGGAGTTAAAATTTCTCTTTTTGTTTTAAATGTACTTTTAAATTTTACATTTTTTTTGCCGCTTTTTTCATCTTTAAAATTAAAATTTAAATAAGCTTTAATATCATTTTCGTCAAAATAGTTATATATACTTGAATGTATAACTTCAGTTAAAGTATAGCCAAATTGAACGATAAATTGTTCGTTTACAAATTTTATAGTTTCATTTTCTATAGCAAAAATTCCGTCGGAAACAATTTCGACGTAAGTTTTATATTTTTCTTCGGATTCTTTTAGGCTTTTTTCTATTAAATTCTGCTTTACCGCCTCGAATATTACTAATCCTAAGTTAACTACTTGATTTATAAATTCCTTCTCTTCCTTAGTCCATTTTCTATGAGCTGTTTTTTCGAGTGAAATTAAACCTACTAATTCATCTTTAGATTTAATTGCCGTCGCTAAAACAGATACAATATCGTTAGCTTTGAAATAATCGTTTTTTAATTCTGATGTTCTCGAATCTTCTTGAGCAAACTCTGCAGCAATTAAATTTTCAATATGTAGAAAATGAAAAAACATTGGATAAGAAAATTTGCGAATCTCTTGACCAGAAGCAAAACTATTTTTTGTCGCGTCGTACAATTTATAACAAACGACTTTAGTTTTTGATTCGTCTAAAAACCACAAACTTGCTCTTTGTACGGAAAAAATATCAGTTAATTCTTTGCATAATATTTCAGTCGCGAGCTCTCTTTCGTTTTCCTTAAAAATATCGAGTTGAAATATTTTTGAAATCAAAATTTTTTGTTTTTCATAAAAAAAGTTTTTTTCATTTATTTCTTTTTCTTTCTTTAATTCTTCCGCTACATCTCTAATAAATATCAACGCTTCAATTTTCGATTTTTCATCGCATTCAATTTTAACAATTTTTATTTCTACAGGTTTCAATTGTTTATCTTTTGAAATTATATTTGAAAAAAATTTATTTGCTGAATATCCGCTTAAAGATGAATCAAAATAATCTTGAATAATCTTTTGAAATTCTTCCCCAAATATAGATATGCTTGCTCCAATAATATTCTGTTCTAAAAATCCAGTTATTTTTATTGTTCCAACATTTGCCGAGACAATTATAAATTGTTCGTCTTTCTTTTCTATAAACACAAAACCAGTCTCGTCTAAAAATTCCGTTAACTTGAGCAATTTTTTATTGGTCGCATCTAAATTTTCTTTGAAATTTAAAATTTCGCCTAAGCTTTCTCCAAAATAAAGATAAACTTCGCTTTTTTTGTCTGGGAAAGTAGTTCGAATAAAATTGAATAAATAAACGCTATTGTCTTTAGCCTTTAAATAAAATATTTCGTTTAGTTGTTTTAAACCGGCAAATTTGTCGTAAATTTCTTCGGAGCAGGGCTTTATTATTTCGAATAAATTTTTTGGAGAAGATAGCAATTCTTCTTTAGAATACCCGCTTAACGTTTCGACATATTTATTAATAAATGCGATATTATTCTTTTTATCGACTAAAAAAATTGGGCAGGTTAAATTATCTAAAGAAGATCTTATATCGCGATACAATTTTTCTTCTTTTTCTTGCCTCTGTATAAGCTTAGTTTTAAAGTAAAAATAAATTGAAAAACTTATTAAAATAATTATAACAAGAAATAATACTGCTGTCGTTAATACTAATTTATTAGAAAGCAATACTTCTTTTTTATTAATAAACTCAACTTCTTCTTTGATGTTATCAATATTTATTTTTTTTCTTATGGCTTCCAAATAATCAATTTTCAATTTTGGTTTTTGCTCTATTGTAAGACTCAGATTGCCAATATTATACCCAATTAAAACTCTTATAGCAATTTCAGCCGCTAAGTATCCATGTTCATATCCGCTAAAAAAATATCCGCCAATAATTCCTCGACCTAATAAAACATCCCAACAGCTATAACTGGGATTTTGAACGTTTTTTAATAATTCAGCATATGCATATTCATAAGGAAGAAATTCTTTTTCGTCTGAAAACAATTTTGCGGCAAAAAAGATAGGAGTTGTTGGCTCTATAAAATTTAGTTTATAACTTAATTGAGAGTAAGAATTTTCTATTATATATATAAAATTAACATTTGAAAATTCTATATGTAATCTTTGTATTTCGTTTAATATTTTTTTCCCCGTTATTGTTGAATCTAAAGCGATATATAAATTTTTTTTATCCGGATGAAATTTGAAAATTAATTCAAAAGTTTCTTTTATTGGAAGTTTTTCAGGAACCCCGGTAATATTAATCGTGTCTGCTAATTTTTGAGGGTCAAAATCATTTATTCCAAGAAAAACTATCGGCTTGTTGCCGAAAAATTCTTTTCTTTTCGATAAAATCTTTTCTAAAGCGTAATTGTCAGAAATCATTATTAAATCATAATCATTATAATACCCTTTTTCTAAAACAAGCGTCTCAAAAAAAATTAATCTTTCTTTTTCGTCTTGCCCCGTTTCGTTAAAATAAAAAGAACTTGACAGAATAGGAATTTTTGATTTTGAAAAGGCGTCGTATATCCCTCTATTAAGATTAGACACCCAATAATTCCCCGCTTCGTCGTATGAATGCAATATTAAAACTTTTTTTATCTCTTGACCGCGTAAGATTGTTATAAAAATAAAGACAAAAATAAATAATAAAAGCGATAAAAAATTTTTCATAAACTATTTAGCATATAAATAATAAGTTAAGAAATATTTTAGCAACTATCAATAAATAAAATTATAAAATAAATTGTATCAAAATAATAATGCGTATTTTTTTTAAAAATTCTGTTCAAAAAAATTTTCAATTTAATTCCAAAAAAATTAAAAAAAAAAGAATTTGTTTGGCTTAATAATTGTTTTATGAAAAAAAATACTAGGCTTATGTTAAAAGTAATCGATTATTTAGGCGAATTGCTTCTTGAATGGTTAATTAATTTCGACGACGAAAAATTTTTATCTTTTTTTAGCTTCAAAAAAAGAGCAAAATGAAATTATTTTCATTTAAACTCTATAACCAAACCTGAAGCTTGTATTTTTCCTTCTGTAGTAGCTATATTTTCCTCAAAATCTTTGTCGGTTACAAAAATATTTACGTAATACAACCCTTTTTTGGAACCCTTAATAAAAAACTCCACATAGCGATTTTCTATTCTTTTTAATTCCCAAGGCCAAATTTTTAAAACTGTTTCATCGGTAAAATCGTCATAAGCCCCCATTGAATTTAGTTTTTCTTTTGTCATAGCAACAGGATAAGGCTCGTAATAAACTATAACAGCGTATATCGAAAAATTTGGATTTAAAGCTCTAGCCGATATATATGCGCTTTCGCCGATTTTTGCTTCTTTTTTATACGAAGAAAATTCTAAATATCTATCGATATATAATTCATAATATCTAAACTGCTTTTCATTTAAATAAGCTCCAATTCCTACGTAGTTATGATTTTTGTCTATAGTAGTTTGTTTATGTCCGTCGTTTGGCGGTTTTTCATTCATAAAATATTTATGGGCATTTTTCATTTTTTCAATTAAAGTCGACGATGAAATCTTAAATTTTCCAGTAGTCCATTCTGCGGCGGCATTCTCAGCAATGTGGTCTAAGCCTCCCCAAAAACTCCATCGATGATATGGTTTCTCGCCTCTTAAATTCCAGTGTCCGACATATTCTCCCAAAGCTGCTTCTTTTGCGGTTTTGTTCGCCGCTCTACAAGCAAAAATATCCAGATTTAATGGTTTCGCTCCATATTTTTTTCGGCTATCGTTAATTATCTTCAACATTTCAATTTTTAATTTTAAAACTTCCTCGTCGTCTTTGTATTCAAGCAATCTTTTTTCAGCATCGTTTAATTTCTTTAAAATTTCAAAATCATAAACTTGAGAATATGCGGATTCAATATGAAAAACTATTGAAATTAGCAGCAAAAATATTTTATTCATTTTTTAATTCAATTTTTTTCAATATCTGAGAAGTTACGAAATTCATTTTATATTTTTTGTTTAAATTTTAGCAAATTATTAAATCTTTTCAATTAAATTTCCAAAACTTTTTAGAATTAATTTTTTAGTCAAAAACAGCGAAAATGACAATTCGGTATAACGCCTGCAATTTCTAAGCTTTTTATTTTTCTTCCCTTTTAGATTTAATTTTTTGAAAAACTACGCCAATTAAAATTAACGTCAATCCTATAATTGAATAAATTTTTATCGTTTCAGACAAAATTATCGAAATAAAAACTAAAGATAGGAACGGCGACAAGTACGCAATTGAAGCCACTCTTGAATTTTGATTTGACAGCGACAATGCTTTAAGCCAAATTAAAAAAGTAATTCCCATTTCAAAACAACCTACATATATGGCGGCAAAAAAAGAAATCGAAAACAAAGAAAAATTTATCTTATCAAAAAAAATAAGGTAAGCTAAAGAGAAAAGAGCGCCGATTAAAAAAGCGCCGGATAATTTTTCAAAAACTGAACGTTTATCGGTTAAGTTTAAAATCCAGAAAAAAGACCAAAAAAAAGAGCTCGATAAAGCGTAAATCGCTCCATTTAAGTTATTCAAATTTAAAGTTGTAAAATCGTTCTTTAGAATTACAATTAAAGCTCCGCTAAATGCAATCAATAATCCTACAAAAGAAAAAAAAGAAAATTTTTGCTTTAGAAAAACTATCGACATTACGCTTAAAACAATAGGCCAAACATAATTTAACGCCAAAGCTTCCGAAGCTGGAAGAATCGAATAAGCTTTAAATAGAAAGAAATAATATAAAAAAGGATTTATCGCTCCCAACAATATATTCTTTAGAAACGCTTCTTTTGAAAAAACTTTCATCAAAAACTCGATCCCTTCATTTTTAATCGCAATTGTCGTTATTGCAATAAAACTAACCGTAGAAGCCAAAAACAAAAGCTGATAAGGGGATAATTCTCTCAAAGAAACTTTAAATGCCGTGGCGACTGTAGACCACAATAAAGCGGCTATAAAAGCATAAAAATATGATTTTTTCAAAGCGTTCATAATAAAATTTGACTTTAATTTAAATTTAAAAATATTGTTTATAAATCCAAATTTAATTAAGTTAGAAAAGCGGCAAAAAGAATGTAGATATTTAAACAAAATAATTTAAGTAACGATTATCAACAGAGCGAATTTTTTAAGCTTGAATAAGAACAAATCTTTAAATTAGTTTTAGAAATAGAAATGGACGATAAAAATTTAGAAGAAAAGATACTTCAACCTTACAATATGCTTGCCTTATATTCTAAAGGAGCGTTCCCTATGGGAAACGATGAAGGCGACATTGATTGGTATATGCCAAACATAAGATGCATAATTCCGCTGAACGATTACAATATACCTCGCTCTTTAAAAAAATTTATGCAAACTTGCGGTTTCAGTTATGATTATGACAAAAGACAGCTTGAAGTTATTGAATATTGTTCCCGTCGCGAAAAAACCTGGATAAACGACAAATTAAAAAATGCTTACAAAGGCTTATACGGCATAGGCTGCTTAAGAAGCGTGGAAACTTACGATCAAAACGGAGAACTAATAGGCGGTTTATATGGAATATCTTATAAAGGATGTTTTTTTGGGGAATCGATGTTTTCATTAAAACCGCAAGCCTCGAAATGCGCTCTTGTTAAATTGATTGAAAGATTAATCGAACGAAACTATGTTTTGTTAGATGTTCAGTTTTGGACTCCGCATTTGGCAATGTTTGGAGCTCGGGTGATTAGCTTCGATAAATATTTTGAATTATTGCAAAAGGGAGAGAAAATAGAAACAAAGTTTAGTTAAAAAAAAACCCCGTCGTTCTGACGGGGCCTGCGAACTTAATGGCCATTTATCGATTATTTGGATCTGGCTTCGTTCACAATTATGTTGCGTCCTTTCAATGACGCTCCATTAAGAGATTTGATAGCGGCTTGAGCTTCCGCTTCGTTTTCCATTTCAACGAAACCGAATCCGCGAGATTTTCTTGTTTCGCGATCGGTAACAACTCTAGCTGAGATCACTTTGCCGTATTTCTCAAATTCGGCTTTTAACTCTTGATCTCTTACGGACCAGGGAAGACTCCCAACAAATAATTTGTAACTCACTTAAAAGTACCTCAAATTTTTTTTAATTAACCTTTGCTCATAATTGAGCTTATTAAACATAATGCTTTTTTTTGGCAAAAGCAAATTAATTTTTCGCTTTCTGATTTTTTTTTTTGAATGTTTCGCTGCCTCCTTCGTTTTCTTTTGAAAAAAATATTTGTTTAGTTATAAATAATATAATTGAAACATATGCCTAAAAAAACGTAATTTTTGATTTAAAAATATTTTTTTTTAAATTGAAAGAGTTTAAAAATCTATTAAGTTTCGCTAATCTGATTTTTGAAAAATTAGCTAATTACGACATTGTCAATACTTCTAAATTGTACGGTTCGGCAAAAACTTTTTTTCTTTCCGAATTGTCTCAGAAATATAATCAGATTTTATGCGCTATCGACGACGAAGAAGAAAGGCTTGAAATTGCGGCAGAGTTAAACTTATGGAATTGTCCAGTTAGAATTATCCTTTTTGATAAATTCTCTTCTGAGGAAGCTCAAGAAAAGCTAAGTTTAATTTTATCTTTAGAAAAATTTATTATTTTAACAAATTCCGATATTTTTAATGCTCGATTCTGGAAAAATCAAAATTTAAAATCTCAAATTACCTCTATTAAAGTCGGCGAAAATGCCGGCTATGAAAATATCATTGATTATTTGCTGGCTATAGGATATACGCAAACAAGATACGCGGAGAAACCTGGAGATTATGCTACTCGCGGTTCGATTGTCGACTTTTGGTCTTACTCCGAAAGTTCCCCCTGCAGATTAGAGTTTGACGGAGATTTTATAGAATCTATGAGATATTTCGATCCCATATCGCAGCGTTCTATAGAAATGATCGAAAAAGCAAATATTTCTCCAAAGCTTGAAATGAGCCATGAAGCGACTTGCGATATTTTTGATTATCTGTCAAATCCAGTTGTAATTATATCGAACGATATGAACAAATTTGAGAATTCTTCCGATATGAATTTGCCGGCTGAAGATAAAAAAATTTTATTCGATATAGAGGGGGATTTTTCTGAGAAGGGCCTAAAAATAAATAAATTTAATTCCAAAGAAGACTCTCTTGTCGAACATTATAAATTTGATCCTTTTATAGCAGCGAAAGAAAAAAAAGCTCGGTTTGTAATAGAAAAAGTTGTTTCTTTATCCGACGATATGTTAGATTTAAATTTAAAACCTATGCCTTTAATTAATTCAAATTTTGAATTATTATTTAAAAATTTAAATTATTTTTGCGAAACTTACCGATCGGTATATTACGCCGTTGAAAATGATTTTCAATATCAGAGAATATCTGATCTTTTTGAAGAATTTGACGAAAAGACAAAAAAATATTTCGACGAAGGAAAAATTAAATTAAAAAATTTTCCTTTGCGAAAAGGATTTATAAACGAAAATTCGAAAGAGGCAATTTTTTCAAATTACGAAGTTTTCAACAAACCATTTCGGAGAAAACTTTCGTCTAAACAAAAACAGTCTTATAAAAGAAGCGAGTTAAAAGGAATAAAAAAAGGAGATTACGTCGTTCACGAAAATTATGGAATTGGAAAATTTGACGGTCTGGAAAAAATTAAAATCGGCGATATTGAACAAGAATGCATAAAATTGCTTTATGCCGAAGGCGGAGCCGTATACGTAAATATTCACTATTTAAATCTTGTAAAGAAGTATGAAGCTAAAGACGGATCGGAACCAAAACTTAGCGTTTTAGGAAGCGGAGAATGGAATAAAACAAAACTAAAAATTAAAAAAAGAATAAAAGAAGTCGCAAAAGAATTAATAGAACTTTACGCAAAAAGAAAATTGTCTAAAGGCTACGCATTTTCTCCAAATACGGTTATGATGCGAGAATTAGAAGCTTCTTTTCTCTATGAAGATACGCCAGATCAAAGAAAAGCTTACGAAGAAACAATGGTGGATATGGAAAGCGATAAGCCAATGGATAGATTGATTTGTGGAGACGTGGGATTTGGAAAAACTGAAATTGCCGTAAGAGCGGCATTTAAAGCGGCATTAGACGGAAAACAAACTGTCGTTTTAGCTCCAACTACAATATTGGTCGATCAACATTATAATACGTTTATAGATAGATTAAAACAATTTCCCGTAAAAGTAGAATCAATATCTCGATTTAAATCGCTTAAAGAACAAAAAGAAGTTTTAAAAGATTTGGAAAATGGAAAAATAGATATAATAATTGGCACTCATCGGCTGTTGTCAAAGGATGTAAAATTCAAAGATTTAGGCTTAATTATTATCGACGAGGAGCATCGCTTTGGCGTTGCCGCTAAAGAAAAATTAAGAATGCTTAAACCTAACGTCGATACTTTATCATTGACAGCAACGCCGATACCGCGAACTTTAAATATGGCTTTGCTTGGCTCTCGCGATCTTTCAATTATCGCCACTCCGCCGCCTAACCGAATTCCTATTATAACTAAAGTCGATACTTTTAACATATTCAAAATTAGATCTTGGATTTTGTTTGAAATTAAAAGAGGAGGTCAAGTTTTTTTTATTCACGATAGAGTTCAATCTATCGAAAAAATTGCCGACTATTTAAAAAAATATCTGCCCGAAGCTAAAATAGCTGTCGCTCATGGACAAATGTCTCCTCATAAACTTGAAAAGACAATTCAAATGTTCGCTAATCGAGAAATTGACGTTCTTGTCTCGACAAAAATTATCGAATCAGGCATTGATCTTCCAAACGCAAATACTATTATAATTAATCGCGCCGATAGATTTGGAATGGCTGAGTTGCATCAATTGCGAGGCAGAGTAGGCAGAAGCTCTACGCAAGCTTACGCTTATTTCGTTATTCCGCCTATCGACAGCATCGCAAAAAAAGCCTTAAAAAGACTTGAAGCTATTGAAGACTACTCAGATCTTGGCGCTGGTTTCAGCCTTTCTATGCGAGATTTAGAAATGCGAGGCGCGGGAAATTTGCTCGGCGAAGATCAAACTGGATTTTTTGAAGAAATTGGATTTGATATGTATATGAAATTGCTTGAAGAAGCTGTAGACGAATTAAAGAAAGACGAATTTAAAGAAATTTTTAAAGATTATAAAAAGCCGCTTAAAACCGACGCAAAAATCGATATGTTTTTTCAAATTGCGATTCCTTCATCTTATATCCCCGATCAGAATGATAGGTTAACTTTCTATTCCTCCCTCTTTAATATTCAAAATCTTTCAGAGATTGAAGATATTAAGAATGAAATGATAGACAAATATGGCAAAATGCCTCAACAAATAGAAAGATTAATTAAAGCTGCGATACTTAAATTTACGGCTTCTTACGCTCTTTTTGATAAAATTATAATTCATTTAGATAAATCTATTTTCCATTTTTCGGAAAATCAAGACGATCGATATTACAATCAGATTTTGCCTTCTTTGTTGTCTTATTTATTTAAAGAATTTAGTTCTTCTATAGAAGTAAAACAAGATAAAGAAAAAATTAAAATAATATTCAAAAACAAAAGTAAAATTCCCGAAGTTATACTAGGCGATCTAATAAACTTTTGCGAAAAAGCTGCTAATTTTATAGGGCAATCTGATAAATTGACGACGAATAAAGAAGAAACTGTTATCGCTGGTTAAAATTAAAGTCAAAAATGAGTTTACTCTTTCTTCTTTTTATAAAATTATTCAAATGGCTATTGCAAGCTATATTGCCAGAGATTTAAAAATTATATCGATTTTTTTCTGTTCATATAATTTATTGAGCGAAGTTTTTTAAAATTTATATTCGACTTTAAAAGAATAATCTATAAAAATAAAACGCCTCATAAGACAGATGATATTTTTGCATTATGAAAAAGAAAGGAGCAAATAATTTATTTTAAATAAATTTTAAAGATTGAACTTTTAAACTAACGATTTATGTTAAAGGAATATAAAAAAAGGAAAATATGAAATCAATCAAGTCTTTAGTAGCAATTTTAATGTCAATAGCTGTTTCTTGTGGAAATTCGCAAACGTTAGTTAAAAAAGGGGATTTAGCTCCAAATTTTGAGTTGGAAGACGCCTTTGGAAAAAAATATTCTCTCAGCGATTATAAGGGAAAAAATTATGTCGTTTTATACTTTTATCCCAAAGCTTCTACGCCTGGTTGTACAAAACAAGCTTGCAACATTAGAGATAATTTTGAAGTTTTAAAAGAAAAAGATATTGTAGTTTTCGGCATAAGCGTTGACTCGAAAGAAAGTTTAAAAAAATTTATAGAAAATGAAAAATTGAATTTCACCTTGCTTTCAGATGAAAATAAATCGGCGTCTAAGAGTTATGGCGTTTTAAATGCTTTAGGATTTTCAAACAGAGTAACTTTTATTATCGATAAAGAAGGAAAAATTTTTGACATAATAGATAAAGTAGACGTATCAAATCACGCAAACCAAATTTTAGAATCCATAAAAAACGGCTCCTTATAACATCTGCTCCCTCATAAATCCCTCTGTTGTACCCGGGCAAAATTGCCTGGGTTTATTTTTAAAATAATAAACCCGCATTTACTTTTTGAAATTGTATCTCATTTCATAATCTTAATAAATATTTTAGTCTTGTCTTTAGGAAGATTAGAATAAACTTTTTAGGAAGATTATAATAAACTTATTAAAGCTAATTTTAAAAATTATTTAAAAAATCATTTTTAATTTTGAGAAATACCCAAAAATCTTAAGAAAATGCTTTGTTCTATATAAATTAAGATTGATTTATTATTTGCGATTTTATGTTAACTTTAATATCGGGACTATGATCGCTTCATATAATTAAATTAAAAAAAATTGCAATAATAAATTATTGGCGCGAATTCAAAAAATTTTTTTGAACAAATTAATGAGAACTGAAATTATAAATAAATCTTATTTTTTTATAACAATATGCTTTAAACTAATCGATTAACTTTTGGAGCATTAACATAAATTAAAAACGCTAAAACAAAAAAAGAAAGGCAAGAAGCTATGGCGGCTCCAAGCGATTTGAAGGAAGGGATAAAAATGAAATAAAAAAATATCGACAAAATCGAAGCAATAAACGTATAAATAGAAAGTTTCCACGTTTTGTCTTCGACATAGTAAAAAATGGAATATTTAACATATAAAAAATAAAATATATAACCAACAATTATCCATGGCAATAGCTCCAAACCTATCCAGTAATCTGGATGAATTAAATGCTTTCCGAATACTTTAATTTTTGCAATCGGTTTCGCTAATGCTATTATCAAAAACGAAAAAAATATTAAGAAATAAAAACTTTTAATCGCTCCTTTTTTTACGTAGTCTTTATAATTGGAATTTCTTTTTTTTAGCTCGAAAGCTTGCGGCAAAATCGACATTGAAAAAGAAGAAGAAAAGTAACTTAATGAAAATGCGATTTTGTACGAAGCGGCATAAATTCCAGTTTCGCTTGAACCGTGATAGAATTGCAAAATATATCTATCAATAAAATTTATTAATGTTAATGAAATAGAAACAAGAGCAAGCGGGAAGCCATATTGAATTAAGTTAGAAATTAATTTTAAATCGATTTTTTTCAAAGAGAAGTTTTTCAAAATGATAATTCCAGAAGCGAAAGCGGCAATGAGCGAAACTAAAAGCGAGGATATTATCGCGCCATATAAACCTTTTTTTAAATATATAACAAAATAAAAAACAGCCAGCGTATTAGCGACGCCTTTAACAAAAGATAATACTGCGTACAGTTTTGATTTTTCTAATGAAATAAAATTTAATAACGCAGCTTTTGTCAGAGAATCTAAAACTAAACAAATTAAAATAGCTATTGCGACGTAAATATATTTTTCGTCTAAAAATAAAATTTTCACAAAATAATCTTTGAGCGCAAACAAAATAGTCGCTAAAAAAAAAGAATTTATAATACAAATCGCGGCGGAGTTAAAAGCGGCGTTTTCTTGAAATTGACTCTCTCGATTGTATTTATACAAACCATTTTCAGCGCCTAATGTCGAAATGAAAGAAAGAAAAGTCAAAGCCGACATTGCTACGGCAAAAATTCCATATTCCGAAGAGCTCAGATAATTAGTATAAACTGGCAGAAGAGCAAATTGAATCGAGCGTTCGAAAAATATTGAAATGAAATAGATGGTTTTATTGAAAACGAATTTCTTTAAATACCGCAGTTCAAAATCATTCTTCATAAATTTTTCAGCAAAGTCTTTAACGACTCGCTTTCAGTTTCCCAATTTAATGTTTTTGCTGCTTGTAAACACGCCTGTGAGTATTCCTTTCTCAAATCTTTTTTTTCGATCAATTTTTTTAAAGCTTCATAAAGCTCTTCTGGTTTATTGCAATCGACTACTTCCCCAACTTTATATTTTTCAATTATATCCTTAATTTGCGGCAACGAACTTCCAATTACAGGCGTTCCCGCCATAATATATTCAAATAATTTATTAGGCAAAGCATAGTAATAACTTTTTGAAATATTTTCAATATAACATAAGCCTATATCGCCGCCTGAAATGTATTTTAACAATTCTTGGTTAGATACTCTGCCAAAAAAGATTATTCTATCTTTCGTTTTTGAAGACTCGGCTATTTTTTTAAATTCATCCTTAAAATCTCCATCGCCAATTATTATAAAATACAAATTTTGAAATTGTTCAACCGCTTTTATAGCTTGTTCAATTCCCCTGCCTTTCGCAAGTATGCCGACGTATAACAGAATTGTAGATCCTTCTGGCAAATTAAAATATTTTATAAAATTGAATTTTTCAATATTTAAACAATCTTGATATAAAGGAAGATTTCGTAAAGTAACGGTTGGAATTTTTAATCGATAATATTCTTTAATAAATTCGGTATCCAAGGGACCCGTCGTAGAGACTGCGTCGCAAAATTTAATAAAAAATTTTTCTATAAAACTCCAAAAAGCTTGTTTAATTTTTTTACCGGTCAAGCCGCCAAGAAAAGGATACAACTCTCTGGAATTGTAAATGATTTTCGCTTTTTTAAATTTGCCAATTAGAATGGAGGGAGCAAGCGAGTATACTTCTTCGACAAAAACTATGTTATATTTTTCGGTCGTTAAAAATTTAAAAAGCCAAAAATAATATTTAAAATAAAAAGCGAGCGAATTTTTTCGATTCAAGCGGATATTCGAGACGTTTTTAAATATATCGGAATCCGATATATTTTTCGTCGATAACCAATCAAAACAAAGAGCTCGAATTGGAATTGTATTTGCTCTAAAAAAAAATATTAAATTTTTTATGCGCGAATCGTAAGTTGCTGGGCCTAAAAAAACAATTGCTGCTTTTAAATCGCTCAGTTTCATCTATTCAAATAAAAAAAAATTAATATCTATACGAAAGCGTATTTCTCATTATTGTTTTAGCGTCAAATTTTTCTTTGAATTCGATTAAACTCATACTTGGGGTCATAGGATTTGAGGCTTTAGTATCTTGCGAAACTCCTATATCGACATAAGCGTAACCTTTCTCGGTGGCATATTTTACGACTTCGTACATAACTCTTTGAATCGGCTTTAAATGTTGATATTCGTAATAAAGCATATTGTAAAAACATAAAGCGCAAGCTTTATTGACGAAAAACATGCAAGAGCCGCCTATTGGCTTGTCTTTATAATAGACCAAAAACAATTTAATATTATCAGGCAACAATTCTTTTATGCGATATAGCTCTTCGAGATTATGAGTAGGTTTTACTCCATGTCGAGCTTTGTTTTCCACAAGAATTGGATAAAACTCGTCATATCTGTCGTTAATTTCTACTCTGATGTCTGGATTTTCTAAGGAACGTCTAACGTTTCTTCTTATTGTGGGAGAGAAACGGGAAATTATATCGCGATTTGAATCAAGTTTGATAGCGCTGGAGATGTAATGTATGGAATACTTAAACCCTTGCCATAACATCGCATAATCTAAATTTTGATTTGGATATTTTTCATAAACCATTGGAGCAGCAGTCAAATCAAATCCTTTTAAGCCAATTTTTTTTCCATACTCAAGCAAATGCGATACAATATTCATCGCTTCGCTAAATTTAATATCGGAAGTTACAATCGAACCATAACTGGCTCCGATAGGAGATTCGAAAATGCCATTTCGAATAGAACCTGGCAATACGGCGACTAATTCACCTTTTTCTACAAACATTAAATGATCAAATTTAAATTTTCCTGGAGCATGATAGTCTAAAAATCTTTGCAAATGGAACATAGTTCCATTGTTGGAATTTAAAACAAACTTATCCCACTTTTCTTTCCATTCGGGAGTATAAGGTATTATTTCCATCTTTCAACCAGATTTATTTGAACATATATGAAACGCCGAATAATTGAGAATTGTCGAAATTATTTTTTATCGGCAGATAAGCGTAAGAAATTTTTAAATTTTTATAAAAAATTGAGATCCCATAGCTAATAGAATACAAATCTGATAAATTTTGATTCCCAATCGAAAAAGATATCGTCTCAAAATATAATACTTCGAAGCCGAAATTTATATAACCTTTTTTTCTATCGTTCATATAAGAATATTCGGCGCCAAATCTAAATTTTGATTTTAAACTTTCAATTTTATAATCGCATCCAGAAGATAAATTAAATGATGTGGGCAGATTAGAATTATTATTAAACTCTGCGTTTGAAATCGACGCGGCAAAATTTGCTTTTGCGGCTTTGTTAATATTTATAAAATAACTCGAGCTTAAATCGAAAGCAAAAACATTATAAGTTTCGTCGTAAAGTATTTCTCCTATGTATTTGAAGCTTGCTCCAAATGATAAATTCTCGTCAAAAGGATAAGCCAGACAAATAGCCGTCATATAATAACTTGCGTCAAACTTTGCTTGCGGCTCTCCAGGACGAGTTCTGATTTCAACGTCTGGAATTGAAAAAAAATTTGTCACAATTCCTAAATTAATAGGAAAAAAATTTAAAGACGCGGCAAATTGTTCGCCGCTGGATAATCCTAACCAGTCTATATGAGCGAAAGAAATTTCCGAGAAATTGATCTTAGTTAGAAAAGAAGAATTTTTTGAGGCGATAAAAATATCGTCGTATGATATCGAAGGGATTTTTGCTTTAGATAAAACGCCAACGCCTTCGCCTATTTTCAAAAAAGCAAAAGAACTTTTACCTCCGTTTTTTGAAGAAGCTTTTAGATTTAATGAGAAGGCGATAATTAAAATTATTGTTATTTTTTTTTTCATAACTATGTTGCTCAAAATTTTATTGAAAGTCCTATTAAATGTTGAAAATTTTCGGCATATTGATCATAATACAGAGCATAATCGACATATCCCTCATAATTTTGATAAGTATAAAAAGTTCCAAATCCAAAACTAAATTTGACTGGAACGTCAAAATTTGATATATCTAACGAACTTATTCCAAGTCTAAAAAATAAAAATTCGGAAATAGAATATTCGACGCCAAAATTTAATCTATTAGAGTCGTAATTTGAATTTTCATACTGCGCGGCTAACTTTAATGAGCCATTAAATGCAGAATAAGATGCGGCAAAAATTTTAAATAACGGAAATTTTTCTATAGAATTTTTTCCTTCAATGCCATATATAGGCGAAGAATCCCATTTGTATTTCGAATTTATATCCTTTAAAACAAATGAAATGATTAAATTGTCTTTAATAATATAAGTCGCTCCAATATCAAAGCCAACGCCTTCGGATGTAATTTTTTCATACAAGTCGTAATAATAATATCGAATAGTTGTTCCAAGAGATAATTTTTCAGAAAATCTATTTGATAAAGAAACAAATATTAAATTTTCAGACGTAGAATAAGATTTAATTTTGAATCCGTCGTTATCTCGAATATCAATATTAGAAACTCCGCAATTTAAAATACCAGCGTAAAAACCTGCGGAGCGAAAGTTATCTTTTTCGTCGATTTTTTTGAATTTAAAGTTTCTGCCAAAGAAAAAATAATTAGAGTATCTATCAAAAGAGAGGAAAGCTTTGCCGAATGCGGCGTAGTTCGTATTCTGAAAAACTCCAAGAGACGGATTATAAATTGCTTCAACGCGTTGGTCTATTAAAGCCGCCAACGCATCCCCCATAGCCGTTCCCCGAGGCGAAAATCCTCCTCTTGAAAAAGCTCCAGGAGCAGAATATAATCGCGAAAATTTTGGTTGAGATGTAATTAAATTTGCAATTGAAAGAAAAACAAATAATATTTTAATCGATATTTTCAAAAAAATCTCCTTACTTAAGCAATATTATTTTTCCAAATATCGGTTCGCTATTTTCGATATCGATTCTAAAAAAATAAGTTCCATTTGGAGCGTAATTCCCTTTTTCGTCTTTTCCATCCCAATATTCTATTATTTCTTCTCCTTGAGGTCCAGAAAAGCCATAATTACCTCTAGGCGCATTTTGAACAATTGTTCTGACTAGATTCATTCCATAATCAAAAATTCTAATTGTCGTATTAACTGGAGTTCCATTTTTGCCAGTAGCAAATCTTATCTTTAAGACTTCTTGCAAAGGAGAAAAAGGATTCGGATAAGCATAAGCTTCGCTTTTGCTTTTGAGTTCCACTCCCCCTTGATATATTTTCCATTCTCCAGCGAAAGGTTTTCTAAAATTATCAGGCTTATATCTAAGCAGACCGTTTGACGAGCCAATCCATAAATATTCCTCGTCGTTTGCTAAGGAATAAAACGATTTTGCATTTAAACGCAAATTTGAAAAATTGTCTTTAATAGAAAAGCCATCGATATATGCTAATGTTTTATTTGAACCGAAAAGATTTCCGTAAGCGTAGAAGCCATCTTCTGCTGCAATGAAAGTTACATCTTCAATAAAAGCGAACCCGTAAGCTTTTTTATTAGGCAAAATTGTTTCCCAACTTTCTCCAAAATCGTAGCTAAACGAAACTGCGGTAAATTCGCTCGCTCCTTCCGCTTTCCAGCTTGCAATCCATAATGAATTGTCGAAATAATTAAAAGCTATTGCCGTAACAAAATTTCCGCTGATTGGCTTAGTTTGATTTTTATGATTAAATTTTTTCCAAGATATTCCTCTATCTGTGGAACGATTTACTCCATTGGCAGAACCGACAAATATTATAGAATCGTACACAACGCAAACTGAAAAAACTCTATGATTTAAATTATTTTCAAGCCCAAATCTTCCGCTTACTGGAGATAAAGTAAAATTGTAGGAATTGTTTGGAGAAATTGAATCGAGATAATCAGGCGGCAATACTACTCTTGTCCAGGTTTGACCGTTATCAGTCGATTTTCTTAAGCCGCCGGCAAAATTTGCGGTAAAAATTCCATAAGAAGCGACGGCTAAATCGTATGTAATATTATTTATTGTCGTTGTTATAGGCAAAGCTCGCAATTTATTATTGCCATAAACAACTGTATCGTCGTCTGGCAAATCTACAGATTGAGAAAAACTTTGCCAGCTTATTCCGCCGTCCGAAGTAAAAGCTAAACCTAAGCCCTCGGGCAAATAATTATCGCCTTGTTTTACGCTTCGAGCTTTAGCCGCATAAATTTTATTTTCGAAATTAGACAATGCCGATATTCCATTGACGCCTAATCCTTGCTTTCCATAATAGTTTATCCAAGTCTGTCCTTTATCGGTTGTTTTAGAGACGCTTTTTCCGCCGCCAATCCAAATAAAGCCATTTGCGTTTATTATTTCAATTATAGAAGAGCTGTAAGGATACTTTGAATCCGATTGAGTTAAAGAAAAATTTTCGTTTAATTCATCTATTAAAAGTTTATATGTTTTTTCAAAATTCTGAGAATTCAAATTAATATTTAACATTAGAAAAAAAATTAAACGCAAATATTTAGCGCAATTATTATGCTTATTAAAATTTTTATTGTTATTAAAAATCATTTTATTATAAATTACTGTTTAACAAAAACTATATGCGATAATTTAACGCTTTTTAAGCCTCCAAAATCTTCGGCTTGAATCTCAAATTTTCTTTGTTTGTTTGCAGCCGCTGATGTAAAAAAGTTTCGATATGAAAACACTGAGTCGTTTGCTGCGGCATCGCCATATATCGGATCTCCATTGTCGCGCATATCATCTTGAGCTAAGAAATTTCCATTTTCATCGTAAAGCTTAAAATATACTCTTTTTATGTCTTGATATCCATTGTAATCAATAACTTTTATCGAAAAAGTAAAATATTGTCCGACAATTACGGTGTCTGGAAAAATTAAATCAGTAATAATCGGAGCTATATTTTCTTTGCCGTTAAAAAAATAGAATTTTTTTTGTAAAAGCAGTTTTTGGAAATTTTTATTTTTTACAAATATTTCCAGCAAATAATTTCCATTTATATAATTAGAATCAAATTTAATTTCCGCAGTAAAAACTGTTTTATTTAATTGAAGATTTTTTTGAAAAATTAAGTTTTCCATGATCAATTTATATTTTGGATCATATAAATTTGCAAATATTATTATGTTTTCTCTATTTGACGATAATATGATTTTTGCTTGATATTTGTTATTAATGCTTAAGAGCAACTCGTTTGGCAAAGATAAAGAATCGATTTGAATTAAGTCTGACGAGACGCTTTCTATTGGATTATTTGGAATATATTCGCATCCATAAAAAAAAATCAAAAAAAATGAAAAATAAAAGATTATTTTTGTTTTCATTAGTCGAATAAATTTTTCAAAATACTAAAATAAGAAAATTAAAATTTAATAACAAAACGGCATCGGCGAAAAAGAAAGAATAAAAATTGCCATAGAAAAATAACCGACATACATTCTTTTCGCGTCCAATCTGTAAAAAATTGGCGTTGGCGGATGTTGTGGTTTTATTATAAAGTATAAAACTAAACCCCAAAAAAACCAACCGCTCCATCCTAGATTTAAATTCAAAGCTAAAGTAGAATCGACAAAACCAACTAAGCCAAAAATTCCTAATATTAATAAAATTAATGAAGCAATTTTATAATGAATTCTTCCGCCAAACATTGCATAAAGAATATGCCCTCCGTCAAGCTGTCCGACTGGCATCAAATTCATTGCAGTTACAAATAAGCCAAACCAACCAACTAAAAGATAAGGATAATGATACATTTCAGACATTGGCGGAACAAAATCGGTAGAATTAGGAATCGTTTTGGATAAAATATAATATAATAAATTCTGACCAAATTCAAGATGCAAAGCGTTCTTACCATAATCAGGAGAAAAGAAATCCGGATGTATATTTAAAAGGTAATCTACCGAAGGCAAATTTGCAAAACCATAAATTAAAATGCCTAAACTGGCAAAAAAACTCGCAATTGGTCCAGCAATTCCTATATCAAACATTGCTTTGTTATTTTGAACAACGCTCTTTGTTTTGATTACCGCGCCCATAGTTCCAAAATTTAAAAAACCTGCGATAGGCGGAAATGGAATAAAATAAGGCAATGTAGCTTCAACGTTATGAAATTTAGCCGCAAAATAATGAGCAAATTCATGCAAAGCTAAAACAGATAAAATTAGAATTGAATATGTAAGCCCATATTTAAATAACTCGCTTAGTTCCATAGTTGATATTTTGCCGCTTGTCCATTCGGCGCCAGCAAATAAAGTAGTAAAAAAAGTTACTAAAAACAAAGTTAAATGCAATAAATAATTTTTTTTTGTTTTTACAGTTTTAATTTCTTCCGAATTTATATTTTCAAAATAATCTTTCATTGTTCCGATAAAATTATTTTTATTAAATTTAACGATAATTATAAATCAACATTAAAGCCTAAAGATACGTAGTTTTTATCATATAAATACAAAGGTCCGTGAAAATTTTTTCCTTTATAATAACTCAAATATAAAGAAATTCCTCTTCCGTTCTTTGTTCCTAATTTAGATCCTAAAGCGGCGTTATGATTGACGTAATATTCATTGCTAAAATGATTAATTTTTATATTGTAAGCAAAATAAGGGAGAAAATGCGAGCTTATAAAATTTGCAAAATATTCGACGCCGGCAAAATATTCGTCTCTTTTTATGTTTTTAGGAATTATATGGAAAAAATAACTTGCCCCTAAATAAATTTTGGCGTTGTTGTATTCATAATAAAATGACAACTCGAAAAATTCTCGACTGTAAACAAAAGGATTTAATTGATCTTTCCAGCTAAAAGAAACATTGTCAAATCTTCCGTCGGAAAGATGAGAACTAATATGACTAATCCTTAAACGCGAACCATAACCAATATTTTTCAACGAATCAAAATTTATATAGGCAAAATTTAAGCCAAATAAGTAATCTACAGCTTCTACTGGAAACTTAAAATTATTCTGACTTCGCAACAAAGTATAAGTAAAAAAATCGGCGCCAAATGAAACTTTTTCCTTTTCATTTAAGTAGATTTTAGTTAAATCAATCGAATTTCCAATATCAAGTCTTAAATAATTTTTGTCAAGCTCAAACATAAACCCAACCCGAGGCTCTAAAATATTTGCGGCGTATGGTTTAAAATTTAAACCGTTTGGAAAAAAAACTACGCGCTCTTGAGCGAAAAAATTTAGATGCAATAACGCAAAAATAAAAATTATTTTTTTTGCCATAATTTTTTAATTTTTTTTATCTTTTGTTTTACTAATTTTATATACGCATATTTGAATTTTGAAGGATATGTGACAATAGACAAGTAATTAATAGGCAAAGCTAAAGAAGGCTCAAAATAACAATTCAACTCGCATCCGTGGCAAAACTCGAATCGTCCTTCCATTTTTTTATAAAATTTATATTCATCGCTTTTTAAAATTTCGGCTATTGGCCTGTCGATTTTTATTTTTTTGTCGCCAAAGTGATAACAAGGCAAAATTATTTCGTTGTATGGAGAAATAACTATCGTTCTGGAAACTGCCTTGCAAATCGGATCGTTTTTATCATTTCCTCCCCTTCTTCGAATTTCGATAAAAGAAGGATTCATATAAATGTCCGATTTGTCTTTTACAAATTGATCGATAAAATCTAAAGCCTCGTTTTTTAAACCTGGGTTTCCAAAATACGAAAAGACTGGATTGACAATTAAAGCCAAATCGTATTTGCGAGCTATTTCATAAATCCTGGGCAATTTGAAATATGTTTCATTTGTCGCAGTAAAAAGCAAATCTGGGAACTCGCCAATCGATTGAGCAATTCGAATGCTTTCGAAAATTTTATGAAAACATTTTACCCCGCGAATCTTATTATGTTCGTCCTCGTCTGGAGAATCTATAGAGAAATGTAAAAGATTAACTTTGCCCGCAAGTTTCTCGGCAAATTTTGGATATAACAAACAATTTGTTGTTATACTTGTTTGCATTTTAAGAGTTCTCGCGAACTCAGCCATTTCGGCAATATATTTATGAAGCAAAGGTTCGCCGCCAGTTAAGTCGATGAATTTTACTCCAAGTTTAGCAAGTTGAGAAACATTCGATTTAAATTCCTCGAAATTAGCAAGCGGCGTATAAGAAAACTTTGCATGATTGGCAAAATCGCAAAATTCGCAAAATGCGTTGCATCTGTAAGTCACATAATAATTGCATAGTAATAACATTAATATTCTCTTCCTTTCCAAATTACTTTTCTGTTTATCGCGACAATAAAAGGCAATGCGATTACATAAAGAGTAAAATAAATTTCAAAAGCGAAGAAATACTTAAGTTTGCTGGATAATTTTAATCTCGAAGTTAAAAAATACAAATAAGAAAAATCGGCAAATATCTTTAAAGCCGATAAAAACAAAGCAAACGGCGAAAAGAAAATTGGCGTCAAAAGCAAGTATATTTTTGAGGTAAAGCCGCTTCCCATCACTGAAAATCCAGTTATGTCGCTATCAAGTCCGCCAACAGCCCAACGTTTTTTTTGGTTATATAATTCATTTAAAGTTTCGCAAGGTTTAGAAACTACGACTCCGTCAGCGTCAAGCGGATAAACCAATTTATATTTTTTCAAATTAAATATCGCCATAACTAAAGTAAAATCTTCGGTTACGCTAAAAGGCAAGTTTTTATATCCGCCAATTTCGTTGTAAGCTTTTTTGAGAAAAGACATATTGTTGCCAATTGCGCTTAAAGGTTTTTCTAAATTTATCGCTCCAGCGGCAATTCCTAAAAGATAAATAAAATCTAAAGCCTGAGCTCCCTCGAATTGCGAGTTCGATTCCTGATCCGTTATGCCGTTTACCATCGCTACTTTATCGAAGTAATAGCTGGCGATTGTTTTAGCCCAACGCGGATTAGGCGCGCAATCTGCGTCGGTCATAAGGATAATTTTTCCTTTTGCTATTTCTATGCCGCTGTCTATGGCATTTGCTTTCCCTTTTAGATTTCCGACGGGATCTCTTGCAGTTATGCATTTAAATTTTGGCTTGTCTTTAATAAAATCTTCTATTATTTCTCTTGTTCTATCAGTCGATTTGTCGTCGACGATAATTATTTCAAGCTTATTATCGGGGTATTCTAATTTATCGCACGCTTCTAAACATCTTAAAATATTTTTTTCTTCGTTTCGAGCGGCGATAACCAAACTGGCTTCCGGCAAATCTTCGTCGTCTAATCTGGGAAACTTTTTGCTTAAGCCGACTATAAAAATTAAAGTTTGCGTTATATACAACGCCATTGCCGCGGAAAAAATTAATTCAAACATTCTTCAGGAACTCCAAAAGAAAATTTTTTTAGATTAGAAATTTCATATAAAAAACTTAAACCTTCAATTAAAATTTTTTTCGACTTAATATTATCGTGAAATACTA
>Ga0308414_1000117_pt1 | contig 46947 bp, 39 predicted proteins | sample HotsprSampleOS50_FD_205667 | JGI IMG/M metagenome (GOLD analysis project Ga0308414, IMG submission 205667) | Hot spring phototrophic mat microbial communities from Octopus Spring, Yellowstone National Park, Wyoming, United States - 20090730_OS50 ... | reverse complement strand
CGCGCCAGCTTCTGCGGCGCGCTCAACGCATACCCCGCCGCCACCGGCAGCAGCACAACCACAAACCCTCCCAGCGCATTCGGATACACAAATGTCGCGTTCACCCGCATGCTGCTCAGCTTCTTTACCAGCAACAACACCTGCGGATTCTCACACTGCCGCCACAGATGATTCGTATACGCCGCAAAATCCTCAAACCCCGCCTCCCGCGCCGCATATTCCCGCATCCGCTCCAGCCCGCCGAAATACTGCTGCAGCGCTTCAATCGCCACCACACATCCCGCCGTCACCAGCAGCTGCGCCGCCACGCTCCGCCCCGGCTCCCGCGCAATCAATATCCACGCGCTGATCATCCACACCCCGTACAGCAAAAACACCGCCCGCGTCTCGTGATCCACCCATTCCCCCGGCACCCGCCGGTCCGCCAGCACTATCGCCGCCATGAACACCAGCCACCCCGCCCCCGCCACAAACGCCTCCCGCGGCAGCCCTGCCGGCCGCCACAGCGCCACCGCCCCCGCCACGCACACACATGTAGTGCCTAACCCGTATAGCAGTAGCCGCGCCGGATATGAGTAGAATAGCCATTCCCACACCCCCTGCGGCATCGGCGTCAACCCCTGCCCCGCCTCCATCTGCGTCAAGCCAAATTTTAACGGCGCAAGAAACACTATTACACTCGCCAGCACCACTCCCCCCCAGTACGGCGCCTGCTGCACCCTCCCCCACACCCCTCCCTTCATGCCAGCTCCTCCCATTTCACATCGCCCGCCGCAAACACCGGCCCTTCCCGGCACACCCGCTCCATTCCCCGCACCGTCGGCACCACACACCCCATGCACACGCCAATCCCGCACCCCATGTACGCTTCCAAACACACAAAACACGGCACACTATACTCCCGCGCCAGCCCCGCCACCCGCGCCAGCATCGCCACCGGCCCGCACGCATACACCGGCGCCGGCGCCTCCCGCAGCTTCTCCTCCAGCAGCTCCGTTACAAATCCGCGCCGCCCCAGGCTCCCATCGTCTGTTGCTATCTTCGGTGTGCATCCCGCCGCCGCGAATTCCTTCGCCAACACTACATCTTCCGCCGTGCGCGCGCCCAACAACACCTCAAACGCCGCCCGCCCCGCATTCGCCACCGCAAGAAACAGCAGCGGCGGTATCCCAATCCCCCCGCCCACCGCATACGCCCGCCCCGCCACCTCCGCAATCCCTTTCCCGCACGGCCCCAGCAGCTCCACTTCCTCCCCCGCCCGGTACCCGCTAAACGCCCGCGTCCCCGGCCCCACCACCTTGTATACCACCGTCACCGTCCCCGCCGCCTTGTCCGCTGCCGCAATGCTCAACGGCTTGTTCAACAACGTCGCCCCGCGCGTAGACAGCTCCACAAACTGCCCCGGCCGTGCCTCCCGCGCCACTTCCGCCGCCGCCAGCTTCAACGCATAATTCTTCCCACTGAGACACTCCTGCCCCGCCACCCGCGCCGCCAGCCACTTCATGTGATCCGCTCCAACAGCCGGTCTACATCGAAATATTTCTCGTAGGTCTGCTGCACCAGGTGAATTTTCTCAATCTCATTGGGCTTGATTTTTACCATCATGTCATGCAGCGTCGACGCCACACGGTAGGTGTCTTCATCCGACACCATCACCGGAATGGCCGTGCGCTGGATCACGCGCAACACATTGCGCCGCGGCCGCACCCCGCCCGTCAGCACGATCCCCGCTATCCCGTGCTCCGCCTCCTGCGTCGTCGAGGCCAGCGAAATCGCCGTCAACACCAAATCATCCCGGTCCCCCGGCGTGATCACCAAACACCGGTCCTCAAAATAATGCAGCGCTTGATGCGGCGTCATCGCACCAATCACAATTCTCCGCACACTCTGATCCAGTGATCGCTCGCCATTCAACAAAGTTGCATCCAGCGCATCCAGCACGTGCCGTACCGTCGGTAACAACAACGGCGGCCGGTGCGGTATCACGCCTAGCAGCGCTATCCCCACCCGCCCCAGCGCCCGTTCCATATACCGCGCCACTTCCTCGATTTTATCATGCTTCACTTTGTTGATCAACACTCCCGCCAGCTTCACTCCATGCTTCTCAAATACCGCCCGATTCAACGTAATTTCATCAAACGGCTTGCCAATCCCCCCGCACGCCACCAGCAGCACCGGTGCCTGCAATAACGCCGCCACCCGCGCATTGTCCAAATCAAAAATCGAGCCCACCCCCGCATGCCCCGTCCCTTCGATCACCACCATGTCCTTCCCTTCCGCCACGCGCTCAAAACTCTCGCACACCAGCCGCTCCAGCTCCTCCGGATGCGGTGCGTCCAAGTACCGACGCGTAAATTGCCGGTCCACCGCCACCGGGCTCATGTCCTTCAACTCATTCGCACACCCATACACGTCCCGCATCAACAGCGCATCCGCATCCACCCGGTGCCCCTGCACCTCCACATACCGTTGCCCCACCGGCTTGATAAACCCCAGCCGGTCAAACCGCGCCCGCAGCACCGCCATCAGCCCAATGCTCGCCGTCGTCTTCCCATCATTTTGGCGCGTCGCCGCAATGTACACCCGCGGAACCGAAGTGGCGCTCATGCTGCCTCCCCCTACTGCCGCGCCGCGCCGCTTTCCCGCGCCGCTGCCGCCACCGCTTCAGCCACACGCCGCGCCACGCCCCGGTCAAGCGGCGATGGTAAAATATACTCTTCCCGCAGCTCCTCCGGCCCCACACACCCCGCCAGCGCCCGCGCCGCCGCAATTTTCATCCCCGTGTCAATCCGCCGCGCCCGCACGTCCAGCGCCCCGCGAAATATCCCCGGAAACCCCAGCACATTGTTCACTTGATTCGCATAATCCGACCGCCCCGTCCCCACAATCCGCGCCCCCGCTCCCTTCGCCGCCTCCGGCACTATCTCCGGATCAGGATTCGCCAGCGCCAGCACCACCGCATCCTTCGCCATGCTCCGCACCATCGCCGCCGTCACCACATCTTTCACAGACACGCCAATAAATACATCCGCCCCGCGCATCGCCTCCTCCAGCCCGCCCCTCAAACCCTCCGGATTCGTCTCCGCTACAATCGCACGCTTCGCCGCGTTCAAATCCTTCCGCCCCGCACACACTATCCCTTTGCTGTCCAACATCACCACCTGCCGCGTCCCCAACTCCCGCAACAGTTTCATCACCGCTACCCCCGCCGCTCCGCACCCGTTAATCACCACCCGCACCTCTTCAAACCCACGCCCCGTGATCTTTAACGCATTGATCAGCGCGCCCAAAACCACCACCGCCGTCCCGTGCTGGTCGTCGTGAAACACAGGAATGTCCAGTGCCTCAATCAGCCGCTCTTCTATCTCAAAACACCGCGGCGCGCTGATGTCTTCTAAATTTATCCCCCCAAATGTCGGCGCTATCGCTTTCACCACCGTAACTATCTCCTCCGTCTCCTGCGTCGCCAGACACACCGGAAATGCATCCACATCCCCAAATGTCTTGAACAACACCGCCTTGCCTTCCATCACCGGCATGGCCGCCTCCGCCCCAATATTGCCCAGCCCCAGCACCGCCGAACCATCTGTCACCACCGCCACCAGATTCCACCGCCGCGTGTAGCGAAACACATCATCCCTATTCTTGTGTATCCGCCGGCACGGCTCCGCCACCCCCGGCGTGTACGCCACGCTCAAATCCTCCTTCGTCTCCAACGCGACGCGGCTCACCACTTCGATCTTCCCACGCCACCCGGCGTGCCGTTCCACGGCTGCTTCATTGTAATTCATCTCGTTCTCACTCTCCAGTTTGACAAAAAAAAACCAAACGGCTATAATACCTCTCCGCGGGGCGGTAGCTCAGTTGGGAGAGCGCGACGTTCGCAACGTTGAGGCCGAGGGTTCGAATCCCTTCCGCTCCACCATCCCCGTTCTGTCTGGCTGTGCCGCGCCATTATAACACTTTCCTCCGCCCCCGTCAAGCACGTTGCGCTGTGCATGCGGACATAAACGATGTACGATGTACGATTTTCAATTTACAGTTTGGGGCGGAGGAAACCACCATGGCACCAAGACACCAAGAGTAGGACCGATTTACGATTTTCAATTTACAATTTGCATCCTGCATCCTGGATCCTGCATCCTGGATCCTGCATCCTGCATCCTGCATCCTGCATCCTGCATCCTGCATCTTGCATCCTGCATCCTGCATCCTGCTTACAATTTTTGTCGAGTGCAAACGACAAAAAATGACCAATCAACAATGACCAATCACCCCTCATGCTGCTCTGCAGGGCTGCACAAGGATGGACGGTTTTCATTCGACATTTTCTGTCGTCTGCAATCGGCACTTTTTGCCGGTTGAACCATTGCAAAGGAGTCTCTGCACGCTGCCTCCACTGCCCCTTGCGCCGCGTTGCCCCGCTGTGGTATAATAACTCCATGCACACGTCTTCTGCGCGAACGCTCGCAAACATATGCCTCTTTCAAGCAGGCTGGTGGGGCGTCGTATTAGGTGCTGCACGTGGTTATGCCTGGCTGGGTGTGCCCATCGTCGCAGTTATTGCCGTGATACACTTTTTATTCATCAGTACGCAACGCCGCCTTGATCTCCTCCTTGCCTTGTATGCCGTGCTGCTTGGCACAATCGCCGATACCGCAGCAGCCGTAGCCGGCGCCATCACCTTTCACCAATCCCCATGGCCGCCGCCGCTGGCGCCACCTTTCATGCTCGCCCTGTGGATCAACTTCGCTTTCACGCTGACAACAACACTGCGCTGGCTGCAACAACGCTATGCCGCCGCTGCTCTGCTCGGCGTGCTCGGCGGCCCGTTGGCCTACTACAGCGGCGCCCGGCTCGGCGCGCTCGCACTCGCGCCGCGCCCGCTGGCCGCCGCCCTCGCCGTAATCGCCCTCGAGTGGCTCGCCGCGATGCTGCTGCTCCTGCGGCTGTGGAACATACACGACAACCGCCTGCGCCGGACCATCTCATGAGCTTTCCCGCCTTGATTGGATGGATTGCCGCGGGCGCAGCCATCCTCATGCTCGCGTTGTGGTTCCTCCAACTCATCCGCCGCGATGCCACCATCGTTGACGTAGGCTGGGCCTTTGGCATGCTGGGCTCAGCCATCTGGCTCGCGCTGGCAGGCGGCGGCAATCCCACGCGCGCCACGGCCGCCGGCACCCTCGTCGCGCTCTGGGCCGCGCGGCTCGGCACCTACCTGCTCCTCAATCGCGTCGTCAGGCGCACGCGCGAAGATGGCCGCTATCAACGCATGCGTGCCGCGATGGGCCGCTGGGCTCAGCCTGGCTTTCTGCTCTTTTTTGAAGCCCAGGCGCTGTTCGTGGTCATTTTTTCCATCCCTCTCGTCCCCGCCTTCACCTCCCCGCGCGCGTGGGACGCTTGGGCCTGGCTCGGCTGCGCCATCTGGCTCGTCGCCCTCCTGGGCGAAATCGTTGCTGATCTCCAACTCGCCCGCTTCCGCGCCAACCCGGCTCATCGCGGCCGCACCTGCCAGACAGGCTTGTGGCGCCGTTCACGTCACCCAAATTATTTCTTCGAATGGCTCCATTGGTGGGCCTACATCCCGCTCGGCCTGGGCGCCGAGCTCTGGTGGCTCGCCTGGCTCGGGCCTGTCGTCATGTATCTGTTTTTGCGTTACCTCACTGGCATTCCGCACACCGAACAACAGGCGCTCAGTCATCGTCCTGACTATGCTGAATACCAGCGCACCACACCCATGTTTTTTCCACGCCTGTTGACAAAGACACATCCTGATGCTCCGCCTCGCAATTGATCTTGCCGAACGCGGCTGGCTCCCAGACGCCCTCGTGCGCGCCGGTATCCGCGCCTTGCTGCGCCGCCGCCTGCGCCTCCATCAGCACGGCGATCCCGAAGCTGATCAGGCTGCCTTCATGCAGCTCATCGAACACCTCCGCCACGATGCCATCGCGGTGCACACTGACGCAGCCAACCTCCAACATTATGAGCTCCCCCCCGCCTTTTTCTCCCTCGTCCTCGGCCCGCGCTGCAAATACAGCTCCTGTTACTTCCCGCCCGGCTGCACGTCACTGGCAGACGCCGAAGAACACATGCTCGCGCTCACCTGCCAACGCGCCCAACTCGCCGACGGCATGGATATCCTCGAGCTCGGCTGCGGCTGGGGCTCCCTCACTCTCTGGATGGCCGAAAACTACCCGCACTCCCGCATCACCGCCGTCTCCAACTCCCGCCCCCAGCGCGAATTCATCATGGCGCGCGCCGCCGCGCGCGGCTTCTCACACGTCAACGTCATCACCTGTGACATCAACGTCTTTGACACGGATCAGCGCTTCGACCGCATCGTCTCCGTCGAAATGCTCGAGCACATGCGTAACTACCGCCGCCTCCTCTCACGCATTGCCAGCTGGATGCGCCCAGATGCCAAATTGTTTGTCCACATCTTCACCCACCGCAGCATCGCCTATCTCTTCGAAACGCACGGCGCCGACAACTGGATGGGCCGCTATTTCTTTACCGGCGGCGTGATGCCGTCAGATCATCTGCTGCTCTTCTTTCAGGAACACCTGCACATCGAAAACATGTGGACCGTGAGCGGCGTGCATTACCAGCGCACCGCCAATGCCTGGCTGGCGAACTGCGATGCTCACCGCACTGACATTCTCCCCATCATGGCCGCCACCTATGGCACGCGCGATGCCGCCCGCTGGCTGCAGCGCTGGCGCATGTTCTTCATGGCCTGCGCCGAACTGTGGGGCTTCCGCCGCGGCTCGGAATGGCGTGTCTGCCACTATCTTTTTTCGCGCCGCGTACCAGTGTAGCAGCAGCCAGAACGCCCGCACTTCATGTTCATGCGCGCACCACAGCCGCTGCACGCACCGCAATCACTTTCCGCAGCTACAGCCCGGCATCCTCTATCGCGTAGCGATACCCTTGCTCCGTCAGAAACAATTGCCGCTTCAGCGCCAATTCCTGCTCACACGTGTTGTGGCTCACTATGGTGTAAAAATACGCCTGATTATCTCCCGCCTTCGGCCGCAACACCCGCCCCAGCCGCTGCGCTTCTTCCTGCCGTGAACCAAACGTACCACTCACTTGTATCGCCACGTTCGCATCCGGCAGGTCAATCGCAAAATTCCCCACTTTCGACACAATCAAATGCGCAATCTCCCCGCGCCGGAATTTTGCGTACAGTTCTTCACGCTCGCCCTGCGGCGTTTGCCCGGTAATCAACGGCGCATCCAGCTCGCGCGCCAGGTGCCGCAACTGCGCCAAATACTGCCCGATGATCAAAATGCGCCCGCCGGCATGCCGTTCCAACAACCTGCGCACCACACCTAGTTTGCGCGGATTTTCCGACGCCATGCGGAAACACTGGCGCTCGCCCGCCACGGCGTACTCAAGCTGATCCGCCTCATCCAGCGGAACGCGCAGCTCCGTACACAGCGCCCTCGCCAGCCATTCCTGCGCCTCCAGCTCCTTCCACGGCATGTCATACCGTTTGGGGCCCACCAGGCTGAAAACATCAATCTCGCGCCCGTCTTCCCGCACCAGCGTCGCCGTCAATCCCAACCGCCGCCGCGATTGCAAATCCGACGTGATCCGGAACACCGGCGCCGGCAGCAGATGCACTTCATCATAGATGATCAAACCCCAGTCCCGCTTGAAAAACAATTCGTAATGCGGAAAATACTCCTTCGTCTTGTCAGGACGATACGTAAGAATTTGATAGGTGGCCAGCGTAACCGGCGCGATGGTCTTGTCTTCACCAGAGTACTCGCCGATCTCGTGCGGCTGCAGCGTGGTTTTGTCCAGCAATTCATCGCGCCATTGCCGCAATGCCGTGATGTTCGCCGTCACAATCAACGTCTGCGTCTGCAGCCGCGCCATCACCGCCATCCCCACAATCGTCTTGCCCGCGCCGCACGGCAGAACCACCACCCCACACCCGCCTTCCACGCCGCCGCCCTGATAAAAATTATCCGCCGCATCTTGTTGATACGCGCGCAAGCTGAAGGGCTTGCCGCAGAGCGTCGTGCTGCGCAACGCACACGCTTGTGGCGCGCCAGCCGCATACCCCGCCACGTCTTTCACCGGAAAGCCCAGTTGCGTCAGCACGCGCTTGATCTCCCCGCGATGGCGCAGCTCCACGCTAAAGCACCGCGGCCCGAGCCCCGCTCTCAGCATGCCTTGCACTTTGCCATGATGCGCTAGCTGCCGCGCCAAATAGTCATCTGCAACACGCAGTGCCAGCCCGTCCCCATGCGGCTCAAGCACAATCCGCCCGTAGCGGCCTGCCAGCTCGATTATCTCATGCCGCAGCGTCTCCGGCACATCAAACTTGCCGTACGTCTGCAGCACGTCAAGCATCGCCTCCGGCGCCATGCCCGCCGCCGCCGCATTCCAAATCGAAAGCGGTGTGATGCGGTAGGTATGGATGTGCTCGGGACTCTTTTCCAGCTCCGCAAACAGCGCCAGCCGGTCGCGCGCCTCGCAATAGCGCGCATTGTCAACTTCCACCAAAACCGTCCGGTCGCTTTGTACAATCAAGGGATTGCTTGGATTCATCTCGACTCGTGCACCTCAAACGGTGGCGGTTCAATGCTCACCTGCATAAGTTCCATGCCCAGCGCCGCGCACGCGCTGCGTACCGCAGCGGCAAATGGCGGTGCCACAACCGCCATCTGCGGCGTGCCATCAAACAGCACCGCGTCGCGCCAGGGAATACGTTTCTTCAACTCTGTCCGCACTCCCGCAGAAACATTTTCCAGCACCGCATACGTGCCGCCCGCCACTCGCGGCACAAGTCCTAGCAGCACCAATAGCTGCACGCGCACGGCCAGAGACAGTGGCGTGCCTGGCAGGCGCACAAGTTGCTGGAACAGCTGCGTGGGCTCGTCGCACGCACTCAAGCGCCGCGCAGACACAACCCAGCGCGGCTCGCTGCGCCCCGGCCCCGCCGGCACAGGCTCGGCAATCGCCTCGCGCAACGCCGCAATGCGCAGATCATGCGCCGCGGCGCTCGTCACGCTGCCATCCGGCAAAATGGCTATCCCAGCCGTCGGCGGCTGCGCGTAGTCTACTGGCAGCGCCGCGAGTGCCTGCATCACATCCAGCGCGGCGCGGCGCGGCACGCACAACAACGCACATTGCTCGCCCAGCGGCCGCGCCGGGCATGTGCCCCGGCGCATAAATGCATCGCGCGCCGCGCGGCTGCTGAACCACAGCACGTTGGCGTCGCGATGCAGCACGGCCTCCGCCGCCGGCATGCCCCATTCCCGCAGCGTGATGCGCACATTCTCTGGAACGGGATACGTCGCCCGCGCCTCCAGCACATCCAGCAACTCGTCCACCTTGTGCCCATGCCGCGCCGCTGCCTGCACGCGCTCGCGCGAAAAGTGGAACACACTGGCATTGTCGTCCCCGCTGTGCGCGCCAAAAATGCGCAACACCTGCGCCGTGCGGTCCCACGGGCCCGTGTGCGTCAGCAGCGCCGTAAAATCCGGCTGCACGATCAGCTGTTGATGCTCGTGTTCATGCAACGGCGCCCCCGCGCCATGCAGCCAGTACCTCCCAAACGCCGTCAGCGCCAGACAAGGCGCCTGATAGCAGTCATGGCATTCCACCACCACGCCACACGCACGGTACAATTCTGCCACAACCCCCCGCACAATCCTGTCCCACTGTGCCCGCGCAGGCGTGGCTTGCGTGCTGCGCGGCCAGCTCCACCCGCGCACCCCGCCGCCCCCGCGCGTCATCGCCGCGGCGCGCGCGTGCACCAGTTCAACGCAGTCCGCCACACTCACCCCTTCACCTGCATCCAGCCCCAGCAACACCGTGCGCAAAGTATCGGCGGCATACGAGCGTGGCGCAAAGCCATATTCTTCAATCCCATCGCGCGACGCTGCGCATTGCTCTAATTGATAGTCGAGCAAGGCCGCCACATGCGCAGGCGCCGGACGTTCCCGCTCGCGCGCAAACGCCGCCGCCGGCACCACGGCGCCGCTGCTCTCCAGTTGCACCATGCCCGCCGCGCGCAAAAACGCCAGTACGGTTTCCGCACGCGGAAATGCCGCCGCACCGTGCCGCGCCCACATCGCATCTATCATCCGCTGCGTGCGCGCCGCAAACGTCCCTTCCTGTGTCATGCGCACCGCGCCTTCACTCACCGCCTCCAAGCATTCGCTTATCAACGCCGCCACACGCGCCGAAGCCGCCTCTGCCTCTTTCGGCAGCCTTGTCTGGCAGCGCGGCGCCTGCAGCGCCGCACGTTCGCAGAGCAGCCCCGCCGCTCGCACGCCGTCCGGCGTCACAACTTCCTCCTGCGCGTGCTCCACACTCCACGCCGCGTTGCCCGGCCAATACGCCGGCATCTCAAAAAACGCCAGCCCCGCCACATGCAGCCCGCCCAAGGTAGCCGGCGTCACATCGTATCCCGCGCTCGACGTCCGCGCCAGCGCCACGCCCGCCGCCACCGGCCCTTCTTCCGCACAGCAGCGCGCCAGCAACGCCCGTCCCGCCGGCTCCAGCCGCCCTACCGCGCGTGCCAGCTTCTCCGCATCCCGCACCGCCTGCAGATACAACAACACCTGCTCTTCTTTGCGCAAACCGAGTTCCCGTGCGCTCAACCACCGCGCCAGCATCGGCCGCAACGAGCGCTTCACTTCCTGTAGTAAACTCTGTACGGCAAAATCACTCGCCATACGTGTGCACCTTAACTGTGACGCCGGCGCGCTTACATGCCTCCACCAACTTCCGCGCTTCACGCGCATGCACCAGCCAGTGCGTCTCGTCCAGCGCCATGATCAGCGCTCGCCGTACCTGCGCAATGCGCAGCACGCGCTCCCGCACACCGGCATCCGCCAGCTCCAGTATCTGCACGTTGTGGTGTAATACCGTCATGCCGATGGCCTGTTTCCTGCCACGTCCTCTGTGTCCGCGCCCCACAGCGTGTATAATGCAATCGCTGCTGCCGCGTTCACGTTCAATGATTCAACGCCAGGCGCCATTGGTATGCGAACGCATGGCACTACGCAGGCCAGGTCATCAGGCACACCGCGTGCCTCATTGCCGGCCACGAGAATCCGCGGTGAATGCCCGGCAGCTGTGCGCAACAGCTCTGCCCCGCGCGTCGAAAGCGCCGCGCATACCGGCGCATTCGCCGCCAGCCAGGCGCGCGCCTCCTCCGCTCCCGCCTGCCATACCTCTGTCAAAAACACCATCCCCGCACTCCCACGCACGCTCAACGGATGCACCGCATCCACGCATGGTTCCACCGTCACAACCCGCCGGCAGTTCACCGCCGCTGCTGTCCGTATGATGCTCCCAAGATTCTGCGGGTCCTGCAACTGCCATGCCACAACAGCCCGCGCGCCATCCTCCGGCGGCACGCCGCGCCTCAGCCGCGTTTCCACAACGGCACCAATCCCATCGCTGTGCCGTAAAGCCGACAGTTTCCTAAAGCACGCTTCGCTATACTCATGCACCGCGCATCCCTGCCCCGCCGCCCGCCCCGCCAGCTCCCGCGCCTCTGCTCCCGCATCCGCCCTCACCGCCACTTCCCGCACCCGCCAGCCAGACGCCAGCGCCACTTCCACGCAGCGCCTGCTTTCCGCCCAGCACACTCCCCGCATCGCCCGCGCCTTGCGGTCGTGCAACCCCGCTATATACTTCACCCGTGCATTCTGCACACTCGTAATCATTCCGCCGGTCCTCCCTTTATTCCAACGCTTGCCCCGCATACGGTTCATCCAAAAACTGCCGCGCATACGCCCGCACACTCTCCGGTGCTTCGCGCCCGCTCTGCGCTGCGCGATAACACGCGCACGCCGCCTCGCGGTTCCCCAGCAGGTCGTGCATCGTCCCCTGGCGCAACACCGCCCACATGCGTACACGACCCTTGCGTTCCGCATACGCCGCCGCCGCCCCAAAATGCGTCAGCGCGCGCACATAGTTCGTCCCCGCCGCATAAATTACCCCGCAATAATAATGCTGATCAGCCAGCACCGCACGCGCCATAGGCCGCGCTGTCACCTCCAGCCGCGCCACCGCCCCGCTTGCGCTCGCCAGCGCCGCTTCATATCTCCCGCTCCGCATCAGCACATACTGCAGCAACAACTCCCATTGTGGATTCCCAGGAAATTCATTCGTCAACCCCGCCGCCAGCTCCTCCGCGCGCCCCGCGTTCCCCTCCCAACTGTGCGCCACGCACGCCAACATCCGCGCCTCAGCCTGTAACATCACCGCACCCGCCACTCCATCATCCAGCCGCCGCAACCCCGCCGCGCGGTCCGTCGGCGCCAGCATCAGCCCCGCAAAATGCCGCATATACCATGGCGTATAATCGCCAAAATACTGATACGCGCCCAGCAGCACCCCCGCGTCAGCCGCCGTCTCCGCCACCCGCGCTGCCCGCTCCAGCCGCCCTGCCGCCCGCTTCAGCATGTGCAGCCCCTCCAGATACTCTCCCCGCATCCCCACCTGCTGCGCCCGCAGCAGAAACACTGCCCCAACGTACACATCCCGCCACGCTCGGCTGGCGGCGCCCTCCTCTGTCCTGGCTGCCTCCACCGCACGCTGCAAACACCGCGTGATGCCCCTGTCACGTTCTGCGCGTGGTCCCTCGCACATCACCCGCGTCACCAGCGATGCCGCCAAATACACATGCGGCGCAGGATGATTCGTCGCCACTTCGCCCGCCCGCACAAAACACTCCTCCGCGCGCTCAAGCTCCAAATTGTACAGATGAAAAATCCCAGCCCGCATTACCGGCACGGCCCCCGCCGGCAGACCCGCCACCTCGCCGGCGCCACTTGCCGCCGCCAGCACCTGCCCTGTCCATCCCCCAACCAGCAGCCCCGCCGCCACAATCCCGCGTACGCTCATGCCCCGCCAGTCTTATACGAACACTTTGCGCTGGCGCGAATCCGGGATGCCCAGCGCCATGCGATATTTCACCACCGTCCGCCGTGCCACAGGAAATCCTGCCTCCTTCAACAACTGCGCCAGCTTCTGGTCACTGTACGGCGCGCGCTTGTTCTCCTGCTCCACCAGTTCCTTCAGTTTGGCCTGCACCGCCCGCGCCGACACATCCTGTCCATCGTGCTCCGCCACATGCGCGCTGAAAAAGCTCCGCATCTCATACAGCCCTTGCGGCGTCTCCATGTATTTCCCATTCACCGTCCGGCTCACCGTCGCTTCGTGCACCCCCACCTTCTCCGCAATCTCCTTCATGCTCAACGGCCGCAAATGCGCCGGCCCTTCCTCCAAAAACTCCTTCTGTGCCTCCACAATCGCTTCCGCCACCGCCAAAATCGTCCGCTTGCGAAACGCGATATTGTTCAGCAACAGTTCCCCTTCTCGCATCTGCCGCCGCAAATGCTGCGCCGTCGCACGATCATATACCCGGTTCTTCAAATCCGCACGTATCTTCGGCTTGATGCGTACATACGGTAACACATTGTCATTCGTTTCGCAGTGATAGCTGCCGTCATCGTTGCGCGTCACAATCACATCCGGCCGCAACACCGGCGCCAGCCGCACATTCAGGTCACGCCCCGGCCGCGGGTCCAACATCCTCAACTCGCGCAACGCCCCCCTGATCTCTTCCACCGTTACTCCCAGCTGGCGCGCGATCTGCGGCCACCGGTTGTGCGCCAACGCTTCACTGCAGTCGCGCAGCAACCGGTACGCCAGCGTCTCCCCTTTGCCCGCCCGCTCCAGTTGCAGCATCAAACTGTGCCGCGCATCGCGGGCGCCGATCCCCGCCGGCTCAAATGTCTGCAATAATCGCACCAGCTTCTCGACTGTCTCCGGCGCAGCTTTCGCACCCCGCGCAATCTCTTCTATGCTCTCCCGCAAAAACCCGCTCCCGTCCAAGCAGCCAACAATATACTCCGCCACCTCAAGTTCCTCAGCCGTCACATCGCTGCTGCGAAACTGCTGCATCAATTCATCCGCCAGCGTCGCCTCGCTCGCAATCGATTGCATGCGGTAGTTGTACTCTTCGTCGTCGCCCGTATTGCGCTCGCGATAGCTCACGCGCTCGCGCCCGCCTCCCGCTCCATACTTCTCATGCGCGTCATAGTACTCATCCCATTCACTGTCTTCCCTCGTGAGATGATCGAGCTCCTTCTCGCACGCCGCCTCGCGGCCTTCGCCCAGTTCTGCCAGTTCTAGCCGGTCTTCATCCAGCGTGCGCGTCTGCTCTTCGTACGCCTCAGCCATGTCCTGCGCATCCGGGTCAAAACTCTGTAATTCCCCCAGCTCATTCTCATACGCCGGATCATACTCCTCCAGCGTCGGATTCATCGCCACCTGCTGCTCCAAAAGCGTTTGCAGCTCCTGCGTGGTGGTCTGCAGGATTTTCAGCGATTGTTGCATCTGCGGCGCAAGTATCTGCGTCTGCTGCAACCGCATGTCTGTTGATAACATGGCACTCATTCGTTCTTATTGATGCCCGGCTTCGCACACACGGCGCATCGGCCTCAGTATACCAAATCGGCCCGTTTTTTGCTACAGCTCTTTACCATTGCTGCCTTAACACCTCTCGCACGCCTGCCCTCCCCGCACTCCCGCCCCTGCCTTGACGCCGTCTCCACAAATACGTATAATCTCTTGTCTTAATCGTACCATGCGGCCCGCGCCGCCCGGCACAAATATATGCATTGCTATCGCACTCATACCTGCGGTGAACTCCGCACCACTCACACCGGCCAGACCGTCCGTCTCGCCGGCTGGGTCCATCACCGCCGCGATCACGGCGGCGTCGTCTTCATTGATCTCCGCGATCATTACGGCATCACCCAGATCGTCTTTCACCCAGATCAGCCCCAGCTCCTCGACACCGCCGCCCACCTCAGTTACGAAAGTGTTCTCTCCGTCACCGGCACGGTCGTTCAACGCTCCCCAGATACCGTCAATCCCAAACTCGCTACCGGCGCCGTCGAACTCCATGTCGCCCAACTGTCCGTCCTCTCCCGCGCCAAAACACTCCCCTTCCCTGTCAACGACCCCTCCCCCGTCCACGAAGACCTCCGCCTGCGCTTCCGCTTCCTCGACCTCCGCCGCGAAAAAATGCAGCGCAACATCATCCTCCGCGCCCAGATTATCGCCACCATGCGCGCTCACCTCGAGGCCGAAGGCTTCCACGAGTTCCAAACCCCCCTCCTCGCCAACAGCTCCCCAGAAGGCGCACGCGATTTCCTCGTCCCCAGCCGCCTCCATCCCGGCTGCTTCTACGCCCTCCCCCAGGCCCCCCAGCAATTTAAACAACTCCTCATGATCTCCGGTTTTGACCGCTATTACCAAATCGCCCCCTGCTTCCGTGATGAGGACGCCCGCGCCGACCGCAGCCCCGGCGAGTTCTACCAGCTCGATCTCGAAATGTCCTTCGTCACCCAGGAAGATATCTTCGCCGTCGTCGAACGCCTCATGATCGCCCTCGTGGACAAGCACGCCACCCAGCGCCTCGCCTCCCGCTCCTTCCCACGCTTCCCCTACCGCGATGCCATCAACACCTTCGGCACCGACAAGCCCGACATCCGTTTTGACCTGCATCTATGCGATCTGCGTGAAGCGCTCGCCAACTCCTCCTGCCGCATCTTTACTCAAGGCCTTGCCCCCGGCATGGCCATCAAAGCCTTGCGCTATCCCGGCGGCGCCGCCGCCCCGCGCTCCTTCTTCGATGGCCTCCAAGACTGGGCCCTTACCCAAGGGCTCAAAGGCCTCGCCTACATCACCTTCGACGCCGACGGCCCCAAAGGCCCCCTCGTCAAGTTCCTCTCTCCCGCCGAACTCGACGCCATCCGCACCACCGCCGCCATCCAGGACGGCGACGCCCTCTTCTTCGCCGTTGCCCCGTGGAAAACTGCCTGCTCCGCCCTCGGCGCCCTCCGCCTCATCCTCGCCGAACGCTTGAACCTCCGCGATCCCAACCTCCTCGCCTTCTGCTGGGTCACTGATTTCCCCATGTACGAACGCGAAGAACACAGCGGCAAGATCGTCTTTTCCCACAACCCCTTCTCCATGCCCCAAGGCGGTCTCGACGCCCTCAATACACAAGACCCGCTTGATATCCTCGCCTGGCAGTACGACATCGTGTGTAACGGCACCGAGCTCTCCAGCGGCGCCATTCGCAATCACGATCCTGAAACCATGTACCGCGCCTTCGAAATCGGCGGCTATTCCCGCGCCGAAGTGGATGCGCACTTCGGCCACATGATCCGCGCCTTCGAGTTCGGCGCCCCGCCCCACGGCGGGATCGCTCCCGGCGTTGACCGCATCGTCATGCTCCTCGCCGGCGAGCCCAATATTCGCGAGGTAATCGCCTTCCCGAAAAATCAGAAAGCCCAGGATATGCTCGTCGGCGCCCCCTCACCCGTCTATCCTGAACAACTCGCTGATTTGCACATCAGCATCGTAGGTGAGACTGCGAGATCATACGATGGCTAAACATATCTTCATCACCGGCGGCGTCGTCTCCTCCCTCGGCAAAGGCATTACCGCCGCCGCAATCGGCATGCTCCTCAAAAGCCGCGGCCTGCGCGTCCGGCTGCAAAAGCTTGATCCCTACATCAACGTAGACCCCGGCACCATGTCCCCCTTCCAGCACGGCGAAGTCTACGTCACCCACGACGGCGCCGAAACCGATCTCGATCTCGGCCACTATGAGCGCTTTACCGGCATCCCCTGCTCGCGCCACTCCAATTACACCACCGGCCAGATCTATCATGCCGTCATCTCCAAAGAACGCCGCGGCGATTATCTCGGCGCCACCGTCCAAGTCATCCCCCACATCACCAATGAAATCAAGCAGGCCATTCTCTCCATCGGCGGCGATGACGTGGATGTCGCCATCACCGAAATCGGCGGCACCGCCGGCGACATCGAATCCCTGCCCTTCCTCGAAGCCACCCGCCAGCTCTATCACGAGCTCGGCCGCGGCAACGCCCTCTTCATCCACCTCACCCTCGTCCCCTTCATCCGCGCCGCCGGCGAGATGAAAACCAAACCCGCCCAGCAATCCACCAGCATCCTCCGCAGCATCGGCATCCAGCCCGATATCCTCATCTGCCGCTGCGAACATCACCTCAGCGAAGAGCACTTCAAAAAACTCGCCCTCTTCTGCAACGTCGAACGCCGCGCGGTGATCGAAGAAAAAGACGTCGCGCTCTCCATTTATGAAGTCCCCCTCGAACTGCAGCAGCAGGGCTTGGATGAGCTGGTGCTCGAGTTTCTCAACATGCGCGCCAAGCCCCCCGCCTTAAGCTCGTGGAAAAAAATGATCAGTTCCCTGCGCCACCCCGCGCATACAATTGAGATCGCCATCGTCGGCAAATATATTCAACTGCGCGACGCCTACAAATCTATCTACGAAGCCCTCGATCATGCCGGCTTCGCCCTGCAGACCCGCGTCGTCACCCGCGGCGTCCACGCCGAAGAAGTCGAGAAAAAAGGCGCCGCCGCCCTCCTCGAAGGCGTCCACGGCATCCTCGTCCCCGGCGGCTTCGGCTACCGCGGCATCGAAGGCAAAATCGCCGCCATCACCTTCGCCCGCCAACGCCGTATCCCGTTCCTCGGCCTTTGCCTCGGCATGCAGTGCGCGGTGATCGAATTCGCCCGCAACGTCTGCGGTCTCGCCGGCGCCTCCTCCGAAGAGTTTCATCCCAAAGCCGCACACAAAGTCATCGCCCTCATGGCTGAACAACAACAGGTCAAAAATATGGGCGGCACCATGCGCCTCGGCGCCTATCCCTGCGTGCTGGCCAACGCCACTCAGGCCCGCTCCCTTTACCGCTCATCCAACATTGTCGAGCGCCATCGCCACCGCTATGAAGTAAACAATGCCTACCGCGAAGAATTTCTACGCCACGGCCTCATCCCCTCAGGCCTCTCCCCAGACGGCCGCTTGGTCGAAATCATCGAACTCTCCGGCCATCCCTTCTTCCTCGCCACCCAGGCCCATCCCGAGTTTCAGTCCCAGCCTACCAAGCCCCATCCGCTCTTTCGCGGCTTCATTAAAGCTGCCCTGACCCACGCCAGTCTCTCATCCTGATCACACATGCTACCCTGATGAAAATCATCCTCGCAGGTCCAAAAGGCACCGGTAAATCCAGCACTGGTTCCCGCCTCGCTTCCTTGCTCGGTGTGCCGTTCTTTGAAACTGACGATCACGTGTCCGCATTGTACGCCTCCCACACGGGGCAAAAACTCTCCTGCCGCGACATCATGCGCCGCGAAGGCGAAGCCCGCTTCCGCGACCTCGAACACGCCGCCGCCACCACCCTCGCCCAGCGCGATTGGTGCGTCATCGCCACCGGCGGTGCCACCTTGATGAATCCCGCGTCCCGCCGCCTTCTGCGCGACAATAGTCTCATAGTCCTGCTCCACTGCGATCCCGCCACCCTCTGGGAACGTACCCACAAAACCGGCACACCCGCTTATCACACCACAATTGACATCCGCCAAGAATTTCAACAGCGCGCCGAACGCATCATCGAAGCCGTCCGCCCCTTCGCTGATGTCGTCATGGACACCAGTACCAGCGATCCTGACAACATGGCGCGCGCCATCCTCGATGCGCTGGCCTGTGAACTCGCTATCCGCATGCAGTCCCCCAACACCTTCGGCGAGATCATCCGTGTCTCCACCTTCGGCGAAAGCCACGGGCCCGCCATCGGCTGTGTCCTCGACGGCCTACCCCCAGGCATCCCCATTAACCCAGATGAACTGCAACGCGAACTCGACCGCCGCCGCCCAGGCCAGTCCGCCGTCAGCACCCCGCGCAAAGAACGCGATCAGCTCCGCATCCTCTCCGGCATCTTCGATGGCAAAACCACCGGCGCGCCTATCTGCTTGATCTTGATGAGTGAAGACCAGCGCCCCTCCGCCTACGAAGCCCTCCGCGATGTCTTCCGCCCCGGCCACGCTGACTTCACCTTCTGGAAAAAATACGGTATCCGCGATCACCGCGGCGGCGGCCGCTCCTCCGGCCGCGAAACCGCCGGCCGCGTCGCCGCCGGCGCCGTCGCCCGCCAAATCCTCGCCCAGCGCGGCGTTTCCATCCTCGCCAGCGCCATCGAGATCGGCGGCATCCCTGCACGCACCTTTGATCCCTCGGTCATCGAACAAAACCCCGTGCGCTGCGCCGATCCTGATGCTGCCAAGCTCATGGAAGCCGCTATCCTCGCTGCCAAAGAAGCAAAAGATTCCCTCGGCGGTATCATCGAATTGCGTATCAACGGCGTGCCCCCGGGCCTCGGCGATCCCGTCTTCGGCAAACTTGACGCCCGCCTCGCCCTCGCCCTGCTCAGCATCGGCGCCACAAAAGGATTTGAAATTGGTTCCGGGTTTGCCGCTGCCCGCATGCCCGGCAGCCAGCACAACGATCCCATGCGCGACGGCCGCTTCCTCTCCAATCACGCCGGCGGCATCCTCGGCGGCATCTCCAACGGTAACGAAATCATCATCCGCCTCGCCATCAAACCCACCTCCTCCATCGAACGCCCGCAACTCACCATTGACACCTCCGGCGCCAACTGCGAGGTTGTCGTCGAAGGCCGCCATGATCCCTGCATCGTCCCGCGTGTCATCCCCGTCGTCGAAGCCATGGCCGCTCTCGTCATTCTCGACGCCTGGGAAATCCAATCCCGCATCCGCCCCGGCTGGCCCGATAACGCTCAATAGGTCCTACATGCCCCATAGGTCTTATTCTTCCCGTCAGACCCTCTCCACCGCACTCGCCGCCCTCGAGCGCCGCGCACTCGCCATTCAGCTCAAGCATTTCAAAATCCCGCCCGAAGCCCGCGGCCGTCTCTTTTTCGCTCTCGAAATGGCCGGCGAAATGGGCGAACTCTTAAATGATTGCAAAAAATTCATCCGCACTACTCAAGCTCACAGGCGCGATCACCAAGTGCGCGCGCGCATCCCCGAAGAAGCCGCCGATACCCTCGTCGGCCTCATGCTCCTCAAGCTCGCCGCAGGCGATTCGCGGACTGCTTCTCCTGCTGCTCCCGCCGCCGCCCCGCCCCAGCACGATCTCGCCTGGCTCCACAACACCCTGAGCACCCTCGCCCTGCGCGCCGCCCGCCTTTACGCCGCAGAAACCCGCCAGCCGCGCCGCTTCAATCTGCGCGCCTATGAGGGGGTAGTCTCCTCCCTCCTCCACGTCGCCGCCTTCTTCCGCTTCAACCTCGTGCGCGCCACCCAGCGCAAATTGACGGCCATCATCGCTAAAGTCCACGCTGGCTATTATGAATAGTCCGCGCTCACGCTCTGTCTTTGGTCTGGTTGCCGCGCTCTGCCTTGCTCATCTGCTGCGCGCCGCCGATGCCTTTCAAGCCGGCAGCTTCACACGCTGCCTGCGCAATGCCTTGCAGCAGTTTGGCGTCGCCTCTTCCGCGCCTGAACTTCGCCTGCACATGCTCCTCCCCTTCGGCCCTGCGCTCGCCACCAACGCTGTGTGTGTTGAGCAGGCATGTCTGGCGGCCGAACCCTTGCAGCTTGCCCACCTCGCCGAAGCTTATGGGGTCTGCGCCGAATATCTCGCCCTCAAGCCCGCCGCATGGAACAACGTCATCGCACGCCGCTACACGCGCGAACGCATGCAACACACCCTCGACAACGGCGGTGTTGTCATGGCCGAAGGTGAATGGGACATCGGCGGCCCCCTGCGCGCATGGGGTTTGCTCACCGATGTCAGCGGCTCCATCCTCAGCGGCGCCGTTGACCGCATCCCCGCCACGTTGCCCAGCAGCCCCCTCGCCCTCGTCCTGCTCACCCCCACCAACTGCAGCCTCGCCCCCCGCGCGCTCACACGGACACTCGTCCGCAGCGCCATTCTCCATGTGCATGGCACCGCCGACTTTCAGCAGCGCTCTGCCGTCCTGCGCGGAAATGATGCCCTTCTCTATCTCGGCTTCTCCGCCATGCGTACGCCCTGGTGCCCCGCCTGCGCCGACGCTAGCTCCCGCTGCATCTCGCGCGTCCTCCAACGCTGGGCCGATGATGCCGTGCTCGTCACCTCATTTCTTGCCAGCGTCCGTACCGGCCTCTCCGCGCCGCGTGCAGCCCTGATTGATGACGCCTCCGCCCGCTATCTTGCTCTTCACACCCAGATGGTCGTGCTGGCCCGCGCCGCCGCCGCTACCCCTCGCGCGCAGGATGGCGCCGCGCAATATGCCCTCGGCCTGCACATTGCTGCCCTGGCCCAGCTTTGCAGCACTGCTGCCGTGTGCATGGGCCGTGCCTTGGACGTACCCGTCCCCGCCGCCTTCATCGCACGCCCCCGCCTCCCTCCCGCCACGTCCTCCGAGCGCCACGTCCTCCGCGCCTTGCCCCTCTTCCGCGACATGCAGGGCGGCGACGACGACTTCCTCTGCGCCCTCTACATCGTCAATTATGTCATCGGCACGCGCGACCCCATGCTCTGGATCAAAGGCCTTTCCGGCGAGCCGTTCTTCTGCCCGCCCGCCCCCACGCGCAACGAACGCACGCTCGCACGCGAGATTTTCCTCCTCGCCGGCTACGCTCCCGAGTTCTATTTCTGCGAAACCAACGCACCGCCTCCCGCACTCGATATGTTGCGTCGCGTCATCATTGACGCCATCAACCGCGGCGCCCCTGTCATCACTCGCGGGCTCGATCAGCCCCGCAATTGGAGCGTTCTCGTCGGCTACAAGGACTTCGGCCGCATCCTCCTCGCCCGCACTCCTTCCGATGCCAAACCCGATTTCTATGCATCGCCGCGCCTCCCCACCGAATGCATCGTCCCCGCCCGTGAACTGCCCCGCCTCACCGACCGTCAGCTCCTCCAGCGCACCCTCCGCCGCGTCTCGTCCCACTATGGCTCGCTCTCCGGCCTGCACGGCCCGCATGGCATCCCCGCCCTGCGCCGATGGCATCTTGACATCCGCGAATACGCCATGATCCACGAGATGCCGCCGTCGTCCTTCGCCCGCGACAGCGGCCGCAACTGGCTCGACTGGCTTAACCGCCGCCGCGATGCCTATCGCTTCCTCCAGCTCGCCGTACGCCGCGTCCCCGATGCGTCCTCTGACGTCCTCTACACCATCAACCTCCTCGTCCAGCAAGTCAACGCCCTCAACGCCGCACAAGCCGACAAAATCGTCCTTCACGACGTCGGCGGTGTCATCATGCCCCCCGATTGGCCTCAATCCGCCGCCGCCGCACAGGCAGATCTCATGGCATCTCTCATCAGCAATGAAGTCCGCATCGCCACTATCCTCCGCGACATCCTCTCCATGTATTCTTCCCACCCTAACAACACTCTCCGCCCCTAATCCCCCTCCCGCCCCTCCCGTCCCTTTTGTCCCTTACGTCCTTTATGTCCCTTCCTCTCCCCCTTGCTCACCAAATAAGCATACTCTTCCGCCGTATCAACATCACACACAATCCCCCTGTCACACACTGCAATCGTCCGCACGGCTTCTAGATTTTTTTCTACTACACTGCGCGCCCCTTCCGGGCAATCTCCCTCTTCCAGCTCCTCCCTAAAACGCCTCCCAAACACCACCGGATGCCCGCGCCGCCCCTGCCACACTGGTATCACTATTCTGTCCGCACACGCCATGCGCGCCAGCGCCCGGTACGTCCGCACCCGCACCGCCGGATGATCCACCAAACACAGCATCACATCGCTCTCCCGCGGCACGTGCTTCAGCCCCGCCCGTACCGATGACAACATCCCCTCCTCAGGATGCGCGTTGCGCGCCCACTTAACCTCTAATGTCGAATGCACACGGCATATTTCGTCGTCTGATGCAGGAATGACCACCACCGGCCGCGCCAACCCCGCCCGCGCCAGCTGCCCGCAAATGTATCCCAAAAACGTCGTCTTCCGCCAGCTCAACAATGCCTTGCGCTGCCCCATACGCGAGGAGAAGCCCGCCGCCAGCACTACCGGCACGATGCCCTGCGGGACACTTGTCTCGGCACGGTGTCGCGCCACTCAGTTCTGCATCACCGGCGTGGCGGCCGGCGTCGTGTCAAACACTAACGCGCCTTCGCGCACGTTCACAGTGACATGCGCTCCGTCGCTGATCCGCCCGTGCAAGATTTCTTCAGACAACGGGTCTTCGATGTATTGCTCGATCGCGCGCCGCACGGGCCGCGCGCCGTACGTCGGGTTGTAGCCTTTTTCGAAGATGAACTGCTTCGCTTCCGGCGTCAGCATGATGCTGATTTTGCGCTCCTTCAAGCGTTCCGTAACGCCGCGCAGCTCGATGTCAATAATCTGCATGAGTTGGTCTTTCGACAAGTTGGTGAAGACGATGATTTCATCCAGGCGGTTCAAAAACTCCGGTTTGAACGCCTTGCGCAACGAGTCGAGCAGTTTGCTCTTCATGCCTTCGTAGGAGGCGTCTTCATCAGCCGCGCCAAAACCAAGCGTCGTCTGCTTGCGCAGCAACTCCGCGCCTATGTTGCTCGTCATGATTATCACTGTGTTCCGAAAATCCACCGTACGCCCAAGCCCGTCAGTCAGTTTGCCTTCATCCAGCACCTGCAAGAGCATATTGAGCACATCCGGATGCGCCTTTTCTATTTCGTCAAACAACACCACTGAATACGGGCGCCGCCGGATTTTTTCCGTCAACTGACCCCCTTCGTCATACCCAACATACCCCGGCGGCGAGCCCACCAGCCGCGACGACGAAAACTTCTCCATGTACTCGCTCATGTCCACCGTGATCAGCGCGTCCGCATCGTCAAACATGAACTCCGCCAGCGCTTTCGCCAGCAGCGTCTTCCCCACGCCCGTCGGCCCAAGGAAGATGAACGAGCCGATCGGCCGCCGCGGATCCTTCAAATTCGCCCGCGACCGCCGCAACGAACGCGAGATCGCCCGGATCGCTTCGTCCTGCCCCACCACCCGCTTGTGCAGCTCCTCCTCCATCCGCAGCAGCTTCTTCGCTTCCCCTTCTTCCAGCCGCCGCACGGGTATCCCCACCCACTTCGACAACACTTCCGCAATCTGATCCACATCAATCGTGGTCCACTCAGCGTTGAATTGTTTTTTCTTGAGTTGTTCGATCTCTTCGCGCGTCTTGCGTTCTTCGTTGCGCAGACGCGCCGCATCTTCATAACGCTGCTCTTCCACAGCTTTTTTCTTGCCCGCCGCTACCTCGCGCAGTTTGTGTTCCAGCGCCTCGATCTCCGGCGACTTTTTGCGCGCCTTTAAGTGCACCCGCGCGCCGGCTTCATCCATCAAATCTATCGCCTTATCCGGCAAGTGCCGCCCCGTCACATACCGGTCGCTCATGCGCACGGCCGCTTCCAACGCCGCATCCGTGTAGCGCACGTGGTGAAATTCCTCGTACTTGCGCCGCAGGCCTTTCAAAATCGCAATCGCATCCTCGACACTCGGCGGCTCCACCATGATCATTTGAAAACGCCGCTCCAGCGCCGAATCTTTTTCGATAAACTTCCGGTATTCATCCATCGTCGTCGCCCCAATACACTGCAACTCGCCCCGCGACAGCGCCGGCTTCAGTATGTTCGAGGCATCATTCGCCCCCACGGCCGAACCTGCCCCCACCATCGTGTGCAATTCATCAATAAACACTATCACTTTCCCGCTGCGCTTGATTTCGTTGATCACGGCCTTGATGCGTTCTTCAAACTGCCCGCGATACATGGTGCCGGCCACCAGCAGCGCCAAATCCAGCGCCACGACGCGCTTGCTGGCCAGCATCTCCGGCACCTCCCCCGCGGCAATGCGCTGCGCAAACCCTTCCACAATCGCTGTTTTGCCAACGCCCGCTTCTCCGATCAGCACGGGGTTGTTCTTCTGCCGCCGGCACATAATCTGAATCAGCCGCTCCGTTTCGTTCTCCCGGCCAATGATCGGATCTAGCTTGCCTTCCCGCGCCGCCTTCGTCAAATCATGGCTGAACTGATCAAGCGTCGGTGTTTCACTCTTTGGACCGCCCCCCTCCCCCTTGGCAGCTTTGCCTTCCTGCGCCGGCGCGCTCGGCATGTCCAGTGCGCTGAGTTCCTCTTTCACCAAACGCCGCGCCTCTTCCAGCGTCACGTTCATCGCGTTCAGCACCCGCGCCGCCACACCGTCTTGCTCGCGCAGCAAGCCCAGCAATATATGCTCCGTCCCCACATACGAATGCCCCATTTGCTGTGCCTCGTTGATGGCGTACCGAATCACATTATTGGCTTTCGGCGTAAACGGCGCCTCGCCCACCATTTTTGTGTCAGGACCGAACCCAACCATGCTCTCGATCTCACTGCGCACAACATTCGGATCGGCGCCCAGCCGTTGCAGGACGTTCTGCGCAATCCCTTCGTTCAGGTCCAGCAGTCCCAGCAGAATGTGTTCCGTGCCGACGTAATGATGATTGTAGCGGCTCGCCTCTTTCTTCGCGTTCACAATCACCTGGCCTGCACGGGGTGTAAAGTTGCTTTGCATCACGGTCGTACTATCATACGGGATTAGTGGCGCGCATACGCGCAGCCAGTTGCTTCTTCCAACGTTGCAGTTCGGCGCGTACAAATTGCGGGCGCGTGCTGCCGGCACTCCGCTTCGCCGCTACTGACGACGCCGCGCTCCGCACCTTGAGAATATCCGCGTCAAACACGCGCGACAACCCCTCCAATGCCGCGACGGGCAGTTCTGTCAACCCACACCTGCGTTCCACCGCCAGCGCCACCGCCTGCCCCACCAGCTCATGGGCCGCGCGGAACGGCATCCCCTTGCGCACCAAATACTCTACCCAGTCCGTTGCCATCAAAAAATCATTCTGCAATGCCTGTGCCAATCGCGCAGCTTGAAAGCGCACGGTAGGCACCAATGCTGCCAACACCGCCAGTGACCCCTCCAGCGTGTCCGCGCTGTCAAACACCGGCCGCTTGTCTTCCTGCATGTCCCGGTTGTACGTCATCGGCAGCCCTTTCATCACGGTCAGCAACGCTACCACATTGCCGTACAACCGCCCGCATTTCCCCCGGATCAGTTCCAGCACATCCGGGTTTTTCTTGTTGGGCATCAGTGAACTTCCGGTGCAAAACGCGTCAGAAATGTCAATGAATCCAAACGGCTGCGACATCCACAAAATAAAGTCCTCGCACAAGCGCGAAAGGTGCATCCCCACAAGCGCAGCTGCCGAAACGAACTCCACGAAATAGTCACGGTCTGCCACGCTGTCCATGCTGTTGCGCGTAACCCCAGTAAAGCCCAGTTCGCCCGCCACAAACGCCCGGTCAAGCGCAAACCCACTCCCCGCCAGCGCCCCTGCCCCCAGCGGCATCACATTCACTCGCTTGCGCTGCTCCTCAAACCGCTCGCGGTCGCGCTCCAGCATCTCCACATACGCCAGCAGGTGGTGCGCCGCCAAAACCGGCATCGCATACTGCAAATGCGTGAAGCCGGGAATGATAACCTCCTTATTCGCGTCGGCAAGTTCCACGAGTGCACGCTGCAACGTGCCAATTTGTCCGCTCAACCGCGTCAAAATGTCCCGCAACCATAACCGCTCATCCAACGCCACTTGGTCATTCCGGCTCCGCCCTGTATGCAATTTCTTCGCCACTTCGCCAACCCGCTCCGTCAACGCCGCCTCTATGTTCATGTGCACGTCTTCATACTCCACCCGCCAGTCAAATGTGCCGCTCTTGATCTCAGCGCCAATCGCGCGCAGACCACGAATAATGCGGCGCGCCTCGGCCTGCGTCAATATCCCAATCTTCGCCAGCATCGCCGCATGCGCGCACGAGCCGGCTATGTCATACGACGCAAGACGCTTGTCGCTCTCAAGCGATTGTGTAAACGCCTCCACGCGCGCGTCCGTCGCGCCCGTGAAACGCCCGCCCCACAGCTTCTGCAGCGGTGTTGAACCTGTTCGTTTCTTCTTCATACTCTATTTATATGGTAGCATAACCCCGCACGTTTTTCAAATACCGCCACCCCCGAAATATGTCCCATCCGTCCTATCCGTCCTATCCCCCTGTCCGCCCTATCGCCCCTCCTCCGCCGCCACACTGATTCCCCGCACACTCAGCTCATACGCCCCCCGCATGGCTGGCACATGCAGATTCACCACCGCACCCGCTTCCCATGCGCCGCGCGACAGGCCGTGTTCCGCCCGCAACGCTTCCTCACTGCCCCTCACCCCCATCGCGCACATCCGTCCGTCAACCCGCCACCACAGCGAGCTCCCCGCAGGCAACGTTCCCTGCGCCACGACCTGCCCCGGCGCGTCCAGCGGCATCCCACCCTCGCGCCCCAGCCTGCGCACCACGATGCGCGCTCGCACCGTGCTCGTGCTCGCGAATGTCCATTCTAACATCGCCGCCTCCTGCAACGCACGTTCCATCGCGCACAAAACCGGATAGGGCGCAATCACCACTCCCAGCGCCGCCATCTGCTGTTCCGGCGCTTCCAACACTGCCTCCTCCACTGTCCCACTCAGCGCCACGTCGAATGGCGATGGCAACAATGGCACCGTCGTGCCCGCAAGGCACGGCGTAATACACACCCCCTGCCAGTGCGTCGTCGGCCAGGCCGGCAGCGCCTGCACAATCCGCAGCCCGTTGATATCCTGCGTCGCGTTGATGCCCCCGTACCTCATCGTGGAACGCACCAGCGCGGCAGGCTGAGCGCCCGGCCAGCTCCACGCCCTGCGCGCTGCCAGCCCCCAGCCCGTCATGCGGAACATCGGTGTCTTCGCTGCATCTGCCGCCCCCAGTGCGCGCAACGCCAGTGCAGGCGGCGTTACGAGATGCCGCACCACCTCCGGCGCCGCCTCTCCCCATGCCGGCGGCTGTGCGCCAAATCTCAGCCAGTCATCGCTGTCCTCCGGCTGCATACGCACGAAGAAATTCTCGCGGCGCTCCCGCACCGGCGTCACATTCCGATAAAAACATGCCCGCAACTGCTGTGCATACATCGTCTCCACAGGGCGCATGTCGCACTGCGTCGCCTCGCTGATCGTTATCCCCTGCAACAACACACGCGGCACGCGCGCCGTCCAGCTGATATCCTGCTGCTGCAGGCTGTGCAGCGCGCGCAAATGGCCGTGCGCCTCGCGCACAAGCTGTTGCTGCTGCCACCAGCGCGTCGCGCCGTTCTTGATGTCGCTCTCGTGATACCGCGAACGAATGGCATACCACGCATACGCCGGCGCCGGCGCCAAAAACGCATGCCGCCGCAACTGAAAACGCCAGCCAGTGTCACTGCTCATCTCATAATACCGCAACGGCCTCAATATCTCCTCCTGGTTCTCTATCTTCTTATATAACTCACGCCGCCAGTGCAGCAGTTGCAGTGCAGCTCTCACATGCGCCCTAGCACCTTCATACCGCATCCCATTCTCCTCATACATGCTGATCAGCGCCTCGTTCAGCCGCCAATCATACCACGCCGCGTACTCCAGCATGTTCGTGTGCGGCGCCCACATTGCAGCCGGCGCCCCCTGTGGCAGCAGCATGCGCGACACCGACAGTGCGCGTAACACCGGCGCTGCCGGAAAACGCTCCATTCCACGCCGCACCGCCACCCCCGCGTCATGCTTCTCTGGGTCTTTCCAGTACAGCGCCTCCGCCATCACCGCGTAGGCTTCCGGCGTCGCCAGCGCCGCGCGCGCCAGCGACATCACAGGCTGCGCCACAGTCAGCGCCTCCCCGTCAATTATCCGCCGCGCCACCTCTGCCGCCTCATCCACACACACCTTCCCCCTCAGTCCCGGCAGCGTCGCCCCGCGGCTCGCCCGCCCCTGGCGCACGCATAACTCCGCATACCACGCTGCCGCCGCCGGCCAGCGCGTGCTCTCATACAGCGCCTCCGCATCGCGCAGCGCTGCCTGCACTCCACCCTCTTCCACGTTCATCAACGCCCGCATGTACAACGCCTCTGCATCCCGCGGCCGCTGTTTCAACACCGCCGCCCACGCCTCTGCCGCCCGCACGCGCCACCCTACCGGCTCGCCATGCAGCAGCAGCGCCTGCGGGTCATCATCTATCGCCCGGCACAACCGCGCCCATGCCCTGATCACTTCGCAGTCTCGCGTGGCCGCCCCGCCCAGTTGCCAGAGCGCCGCGCTGGCCTCTTCGTACAAGCCAAGCCGCGTCATCGCTTCTGCATACAACAATTGCGCCGCGCGATGCACCGGCAACGCCTCCAGCACATACCGCGCAAGATTGGCCACATTCGTCCAGTTTTCGCGCTCACACTCCCGCCCGATCAGCGGCTGCAACGCTCGCCACAACTGCTCCTGCGCCCGTTGCGCGCTGCGCATCTGCCCCGCCTCTTGATACAGGCACGCCAGCCCCCGCAGCGCCGCCGGATGATTCGAATACACCCCCAGCACCGCACGATACCCCATCCGCGCCGCTGCCGCCACCCCGCGCTCGTGATTGATCTGCGCACTGCGCAACATCGCCGGATAGTACGCCGCATCACTGTGCATACTGCGCCGCAACGCCGCCAGTGCGCGTTCGCTATCGCCCGCGCGAATGAAATTCTGCGCCTGCAAGTAGTGTTCGTGCGCCACGCTCCCCCGCCCGTAAAAACCCGTCAGCACGCCCTCTCCCGGGTTCACCAGCCGCACAATTGCCGCCTGCGCCAGTTGCGCGTCCCGTGGCCGCCGCTCCTTGCGCGCCAGCCGCATCAGCGCCGCGTGCGCATGCACATTGCTCGGCTCCAATGCCAGCCAGCTGTTCAGCAGCCGCTTGGCGCTGCGATACCGCTCCTCCTGCATGTACATCTCCGCCAACGTGCGCAGCGCAAACACACTGTCCGGTTTTTCCCGGTGATACGCTATCAGCACCGCCCGCTGCGTTTCACCCGGCGGCAGGCTCCGCCAATACTGCCGAAACCAATACTCCTTCCATCCCGGAAACAGCCGGCAACACAACGCATACGCCCGCCCCATCTGCTCCCACTCGCCTCGCATCACCGCACTCGCCAGCAGCATGTCCGCCGCGTCTATGTCCCCAGGGTCCTTCTGCAACTGCCGCCACAAATACGCCACCCGCACTCCCGCATCCGCAATCTGCATCACATTCGTCGCCCATGCCCGCTCCTCCCACCGGTTCGTCACCTCCGCCGGCGGCGGATATGGGTTCTCCCACCCCTGCATCACATGCGCCAAAAACTGCTCCACCATCCCCTCATCCATATTCCCCACCGCCGGCAGCGTCTCATCTTCCGGAAAAATCATGAAATGCAATCCATCATACACTTCATCCCCGCGCACTTCCCGGATCATCACACGCGGAAATTCTTCCTCTAACCATTCGCCTTCCATCCCCTCTTGCGTCGCCCAATAATGTATCGGATACGGAAAAAACGTGTCAATCACACGCCCCAACGATTCCTCGTCCGGCAGTAAACGCTTCGCAATTTTGATCGTGCCGTCTTTCGTGCGCACCAGCAAATCATCGCCCCCGCTCCACAAACTCTTGTCCGCTTCTATCATCCACTCTGACGTCACGTGCCACGTGTGTTTGCCCGGCTGCAGCAGCACCTCAGCCCAGCGCAGCCGCGAAAAATCTGGCGTAACTCGCGCGCGCGTCTCCTGCCCCCCACGCCCGTCCAGCCGCGATGAAAATTGAAATGCATACAAAATGCGTGCCCGCGGCTTCTCCCCTCCGCGCGCCTCGATCTCCACCGGCACATGCACGCGATACACCCGCTGCCCGCTCTGCATCGCCCGCACATTGTAGTAATACGGATACATCTGATCCGTCGCCCCCACCCGCCGCATCCGTGCATCCGCCACAGCATACGTCAGCGCCAGCCCCGCGCGCGAATATTCCCGCCGTGGCTCCTTCAGCGTCACCCGTAGCGCCTCTTCCGCCCCCACCACAACCCTGTTCCCAACCAGTCCTCCCACCACCGCCGCCACCACCGCACCCTTCTGTACTGCCCATGTCATACCCCTATTATACTCACTTCTCACACCCAATACACACGCTCGCTCACCCCCCCACGAAATATGTCCTATTCGTCCCATTCGTCCCATCCCCCCATTCCTCCCATTCCTCCCACGCCACACCATTCTCATTCAACATTTCCTGTCGTTTGCAATCAACACGTTTTGTCGTCTGTGCGCCTCCCCATGGTTGACTTTCCCCGCTGCTCTCATTAAACTAGACCAACCATGACGAATCTATCCACTCAGCCTTCCGCCGAAGTAGAATTGGACATCACCGGCGTGGCCTTCGGCGGCGACGGCGTGGGCCGCGCAGACGGCCGCGTCATCTTCGTCCCGTTTGTCCTCCCCGGCGAGCATGTCCGCGCGCGCATCGTCAAGCGCAAGCAGCGCTTCTGCTTCGCCGAACCTCTCGCCATCCTTTCCGCATCCCCGCACCGCTCCTCCCCCTTCTGCCCGCATTTCACTTCCTGCGGCGGCTGCCAGTACCAGCACGTTGTCTACGATGCTCAGCTCCGCCTCAAACATATACAACTCATCGACATCCTGACACGCATCGGCGCCTTCCCCAGCGATCTCCCTGTCGCCCCCTTCCTCCCCTCCCCACGCCAAACCAGGTACCGCAACCGCATAGACCTCCATCCTGCCCCCGATGGCTCCTACGGCTTTTGTCTCCGCAACCGCCCGCGCCAGATTTTTCCATTGCATGATTGCCCATTGTTTGAACTCGCACAGGATTTTTCCTCCTATCCCTTGCGCCGTCCCAACCAGCTGCTCGTCATACGCACCCATTCCGGCGCCCCCTACTGCTATTTCAAAGATGACCACAACCATGTCACCTCACAACCCTTTGACCTTGCCACGCAGGCACCACTCCCCAGTGACGATGCATACTTCGACGTGGCCGGCCTGCGGCTGACCACACACTACTCCAGTTTCTTCCAAGTCAACCGCTGGATGCTGCCCGCATTCATTGATACTGTCGTGCGCATGGCCGCGCCCGAACCGCACTGGCATGCCGTTGATCTCTATTGCGGTGTGGGTATTTTCACCCTGGCCCTCGCGCCGCATGTTGCGCAGATTACCGGCATTGAACTGCACGCCGAAAGCATCTCCCGCGCCCAACGCAACGCCGCAGCCGCCGGCTGCACCAACGCCGCCTTCGCCGCCGCAGCCGCCGAAACGTGGCTGGCGCGCGCACTGGCCGAATCACGCCGCATGGAGTTGTGTGTGGTTGACCCGCCGCGTACTGGCCTGACCAACAAGGTTGTCTCGGCCCTGAAAAAAATCAAGCCGCGCGTGCTCGTCTACATTTCCTGCAGCCCCGATACCTTCGCCCGCGACGCGCGCAAGTTTGCCGATGCCGGCTATCACCTCGCCGCCATTCAGCCCCTTGATCTGTTCCCCCACACCAAGCACTTTGAATTGGTGGCGCGCCTCGAGTTCCACAGCCCGTGAACGCCTCACGCACTCATGCGTTGTTCGCCCGCCGCGAACGCCTTCTGCAGCGCGAACGCGCCCTCCACGCCCAAGGCTTCGCCCGTGTCGCCGGCGTAGATGAAGCCGGCCGCGGCCCCCTGGCCGGCCCCGTCGTCGCCGCCGCCGCCTGTTGCACAGTTGATCTTACCGCCGATGACCGCTACGGCTGGACTGCACGCATCTTCGACTCCAAACAACTCTCCCCCGCCGAACGCGAAGAACTCTATGCCTTGATCTGCGCCGACGACAGCCCCTTCGCCGTTGCCATCGGCTCCGCTGACCACTCCATGATTGACGCCCTCAACATCCTCCGCGCCACCCATCACGCCATGCGCTCCGCCGTCTGCAGTTTGATCCTCCCGCCCGATTACGTCCTCGTGGACGGCACCCTCATTCCAGAACTCCCCATCCTGCAGGAAAAAATCATCCGCGGCGACAGCACCTGCCTCTGCATCGCCGCCGCCTCCATCGTCGCCAAAGTGACGCGCGACCGCATCATGGATGCCTTCGCGCGCCAGTATCCCGCATACGGCTTCGAACGCCACAAAGGTTATGGCACTCCCGAGCATCTTGCTGCGCTACGCCGTGAAGGCCGCTGCCCGATTCATCGCTGCACTTTCAACGCCCCCTGCCCCGGCAGCCCAGAACCCACACGACGCCACCGGCGCCCTCGGCGAACGCCTCGCCGCTGACTTCCTCCGCGCCCGCGGCCTGCGCATCCTCCAGCGCAACTACCGCTGCCCCGCTGGCGAAATTGACCTCGTCGCCGAAGATCGCGGCACCCTCGTCTTTGTCGAAGTCAAAACCCGTGCCGCCGGCAGTGATGAGCTCCCCGAAGCCGCTCTCACACCCCGCAAACGCCACCGCCTCTGCCGCGCCGCACACCATTTCATGCGCGCCTACCGCACCGGCGAACGCCTCTTCCGCTTCGATCTCGCCGGCGTCGATCTCAATCCCGACGGCTCTCACGAAATCCATTACTGGCAAAACATCATCAACTATCGCCGCGCCCTCATGCGCAAACACTAATGTCTTCATCTTCCGCCGCCACCCACTTGGAGCACGCTCCGCGCTTCCGCCCGCCCCGCTCCCCCATGCCGTACCGCCGCAATCGCCGCGCGCAGCGACAGTTTCTCCGTCCCTAGAGCGTCAATTGTCCATCCAAATCGTATTTCGTAACGTACATTGTGTAGGCCCCGTGGCCGAGCCGCATGTAGACAGAATTGTCTTCGCTGGGTTCCCGCGCCAGGACGTTAGCAATGGCAGCACAGAGCGATGAGGTTGATACGTAACGCTTGAAACTTGATCGGCGGGGGTATGGTAGCCGCAACCGGCGTTCGCAAACCGCGATCAGCGATCGCGAGGCGCGCCTTGGCTAAGAGCATCAGAACGGCCTTGTTGCCCTAAAATTGCAGGGGCAACGCCCTCGTTGCCCTTGTGCCCTGCAGCCATCAGGCCGCCGAGGCCGGTGACCCTCCCCGTGTCGCCGCATCTAGACTTGCCCGGCTCTGGCTAGTCACGTGTAGTTTTGCTATCATACTAGTATGTTTATTGACACGGCAACAATTACGGTGCAGGGCGGGCAGGGCGGGCGCGGCTGCGCCAGTTTCTATAAGACCCGCTACAACCGCCACGGCTCGCCCGATGGCGGCAACGGCGGCAAGGGCGGTGATGTGATCATCCAGGCAGATCACAATCTCGCCACTTTGTGCGATTACATCTACCAATCGCACTACGACGCTGGCGCCGGCGCCAATGGCAGCAGCGCCAACAAGCATGGCAAACGCGGCGAGGATGTGGTGCTGCGCGTGCCCGTGGGCACCGTCGTGCGCACGGAAGACGGCGAAGTGCTGGCCGATTTGTGCGCGGACGGCCAGCGTATGACTGCTGCGCGGGGCGGCAGCGGCGGCTTTGGCAATGTGCATTTCAAATCCAGCACCAACCGTTCGCCCCGCTACGCAGAGCCGGGCCAGCCCGGCGAGCGCCGCACGCTGGTGCTCGAGTTGAAAATCATGGCCGACGTGGGGCTGGTGGGCTTTCCCAATGCCGGCAAATCCACGCTGATTTCCGCCATCACGCGCGCACACTCTAAAATTGCCAGCTATCCCTTTACCACGCTGCAACCCGTACTAGGCTTGTTGGAACTGCCCGATTTTACTACCGCTGTCATCGCGGATATTCCGGGCATCGTGTCCGGCGCACACCGCAATGTGGGTCTCGGCCATGATTTTCTCAAACATATCGAACGCTGCACTATGCTGCTGCTCTTGCTCGACATGGCCGGCGTTGACCAGCGTGATCCGTGCGGGGACTATCTTGTCTTGCTGGATGAATTGCAGGCCTACAGCGCGGAGCTGGCCGCGCGCCCGCGGGTGGTCATTGCCAACAAAATGGACCTGCCGGAAGCGCAGGAGCACTTGCGCAATTTCAGCGCGCGTTTTCCGGATGTACGCGTGCTGCCAATATCGGCACGTGACGGCATCGGACTGGATCACGTCGTTGCGGCGATCGCTGCCATGCTTGCGGAATATGGACGCGCCCGCGGCTGAACTGCTGCACATCACCGTGCCAGACGATGCGCCTTTGCAGCGCCTGGATACATTTCTGGTGCCGCATCTGCCACAGTACTCGCGCACGCGCATTGCCGGGCTGATCAACGACGGCCTTGTGCTGGTGAACGGCGCCATCAGCCGGCCCGCGCGCACACTGCGCGGCGGCGAACATATCTCCGTGCGCTGCGTCCCGATTACTGGCACGGCTGTCACACCCGTGCCGATGGAGCTTCGTGTCCTGTTTGAAGATGAGCACTTGCTGGTAATTGACAAGCCGCCCGGCATCGCAGTTCATCCCGGCGCGGGCACCACGCAGCCAACGCTCGTGCATGGTTTGATTTATGCGTTTCCTGACATTGCGCAGCTTGAAGATAAAGAGCGTCCGGGCATTGTGCACCGTTTGGACAAGGACACATCGGGCTGTTTGATTGTTGCGCGCACGGCACCAGCGCGGCGCGCGCTGGTGGAACTGTTCGCCGCACGCGCGGTTTACAAACAGTATTACGCGTTGGTGCAGGGCATCCCCCCCGACGGCAGCTTGGCGCTGGAGACCACCATCGGCCGCAGTCTGCGCCACCGGACCAAGATGGCCGTTAACACGCCGGATGGGCGCATGGCATATACGCACGCCACCGTGGTCGAGGCGTTCGGCGGCATAGCGAGCGCGCTGGCCGTGCGCATTCTGACGGGGCGCACGCATCAGATTCGCGTGCATCTGTCGTACGCGGGTTTCCCAGTCCTGGGCGACGGCACGTATGGCAAAGCCGCCCGCGCATTGACACGCCAGACGGGGGCACAGCGCCAGATGCTGCACGCACACCGCGTGACGTTTGTGCATCCCGTCACGGGCCGGGAACTGTCGCTGACCAGCCCGATCCCCCAGGACATTGAGTGCGTTGCCGCGCGCTTGCGCCGCATGGCAGACACAGCGGCGCAATAACACGGCTCGTGCCCGTGGCACAGGGCATTGCAGCGGCAAGCCGCCATGCATTCCCGCCCTTGTATGGCAGCACCTCATCTTTACCAACAACTCTCCTCCCCCGCCACATCCGCAACCCACAACGCCCGACGCCCGTGGTGAATTGACAAACACAGGCTGTATTGCTATAATTTACCTTAAGACTCTATTACTTGTGTGGCACTGGTAAGAAAGTGGGTCATGGCCCGCTTTTTTTTATCCCGGTTGCCATGCGGGCGCCACGGCACAAAGTCATGGCGCAAGAACCAGATGAACAAGGACGTGGAAAAGGACACGGCATGAAAAGCGAGTTGCTTTCGATTATTGAGTTTATGGAGAAGGACCGCGGGCTCGAACGTGGCACAGTATTGGAGGCCGTCGAGCAGGCGATTGAAACGGCCGCGCGCAAGATTGACGGGCTGCCGCCGGGGATTCACGTCAAGATTGATCCCGAGACCGGAGCCATCCGCGCGTGGAGCGACGTGCTAGTGATGCCTGATGACACGCCGCCCCCGGAAGAAGAAGAAGAAGAGGCGCCGGCCGCCGCGCCCTCCGCTGCGGCAGCAGAAGCTGCCAACTCCGCCAGCACGCCGCCGAGTATTTTCTCGGCCAGCGCACCCGCGCCGGCGGCCGCGCCCACAGAGCCCGCCGCCCCGCCCTGGTGGTATGTGAGCAAAGTCCGCAAGTATGTCCGCGATGCCAAGCCCGGCATGACGGTACATATTGAACTGGATATGGAGGAATTCGGCCGCATCGCCGCGCAGACGGCCAAGCAGGTCATCATCCAGCGCATCAAAGAAGCCGAGCGCGAGAAGATTCTCACCGAGTATACGCAGCGCATCGGCGATCTCGTGCATGGCACCGTCTCGCGTTATGAACGCGGTAATTTGGTGGTGGATATCGGACGGACGGAAGCATTGCTGCCGAAGCGCGAACAAACCCCCGTCGAGCGCTACCGGCAGGGCGACCGCCTGCGGGCGCTGGTGCTGGATGTGCGTGACACAGAAGAAGGCCGCGTGCCGCGCGTGATCTTGTCGCGCGCCAATGCCGGCCTGATCAGGCGCTTGTTCGAACTGGAAGTGCCGGAAATCTATGACGGCATCGTCGAGATCAAAGCAATCGCGCGCGAGCCCGGCTTCCGCACCAAGATCGCGGTCGTCTCGCACGACGCCAAGATTGATTCAGTGGGCGCGTGCGTCGGCATGCGCGGCGCGCGCGTGAAGAACATCGTGCAGGAAATCGGCGGCGAGAAAATCGACATCGTGCGCTGGTCAGACAATATTGAAGAGTTTGTCGCCAATGCCCTGCAACCCGTCCAGATCGTGCGCACGTTTGCCGACCCGGAGACCGAACGCATTCTCGTAGTAGTGCCTGATGACCAGCTTTCGCTGGCCATCGGCCGCAACGGGCAGAACATCCGCTTGACGAGCAAATTGACGGGCTGGCGCGTGGATGTCGTGCGCCAGACGGAAGCCGACCGCGTGGCACGTGAGCATGGTCTGGAATTGACGCAGCCGCAGCCGCCCAAGCTCTTTAACGTGTTCGGTGAAGAGACGCCCGAGCGCAAGCACGCGGCGCCGCTGCCGGCCTCGCCCCGTGAACGCGCCGCCACCATCTTCCGCCCTGTCAGCGCAGAAGAACTGGCTGCGCTTCATGACTCAGACACCCGCGCCGGCCTGCCGCTGGCAGACGTGCCCGGTATCACCGCGCATCAGTCCGAACTGCTCGCCGCGGGTGGCATCACCACGGTGCAGGCGCTCCTCGCTGCGCCTCGCGAACAGTTGCTGGCCTTGCCCGGCATTGGTGAAAAGACCCTCGAAAAAATTCTGGAGGCCGCGCGGGCTGCGCAGACATGACGCCTCTCGTAACCAACGCACATCGACATTATCATGCGCCTGTTTGAACTCGCAGAAGACCTGAAAATTAAAGGCAGCACCAAGATGCTCAAGGAGTTCTTGAACGCCCACGGCTTTGGCGTCAAGACCGACAACGACGAAGTGCCGCAGCGTGGTGTCGAACTGGCCATGAAGGAGATGCCCGCCAAGCTGGCCGCCGTAAAGGCAGAACGGCAACAAAAGGAAAAGGAACGGCACAAACGCGAAAGCGTGAAACGCGCACAGAAACGCAAAGAGGAAGCCGAAGCGCGCAAACAAAAAGAAGCAGAAGACAAAAAACGCAAAGCCGAAGCAGAGAAGCTAGCCCGCGAAGAGAAGAAGCGTGCAGAAGAAGAAGCCAAACGCAAGGCCCTGGAAGAAAAAGCCGCCGCCAAGCAACGAGCCGCAGAGGAAAAGAAGCGCGCCGCGGAAGAGAAGAAAAAGGCCGCTGAAGAGAAAAAAAAGGCTGCCACGGCCAAAACCAAGCTAATGCCACCTGTACCAGACACCCAGCCGCCAGCAGACCAGGCACCAGCCGCTCAAGCTGCGCCTGAACCGGCTGTGGCACCAGTCGCATCTCCCGCAGCATCCCCCGCAGCATCTTCCGCGGCACCCCGCGCGGCGCCGGCTGTTGCGCGCCCCGCACCGCCGCCGCCGCCGCCGCCCCCCGTCGGTGTACCGCGTGAGGCCTATCACACGCGCAGTACGCTACGCCCGGCTGTGCCGCCCACGCGCGCGCTCATGCCAGCAGTCCCTTCTCCGGCAGCTCCTGCGGGCACCGTTCCCGCGGCGGAAAAACCGAAATCTGCACCGCCTCCGCCACCCCCGCCCGTCGGCGTGCCGCGCAAAGACGCAGCGGCGGAGAAACTGGACAAAACGCCTGCAGCTAGCGTGGAGAAAGTTCCGTCCGATCCTGTAAAGAAGTCTTCAACTCTCGCCAATGACGTGGAAACGTCTCTCAAAGAAGCGCAGTCGCACACATTCACCACCAAGCGCCCACGTATCGAGAAAGAAATCAAAGAAGACCGGCACGAACGCAAAAAACCTCAGTTCTCGGGCGTAGAGAACCGAGATGAGCTGATCAACCGCCCGCGGCTGTCGGCCAGTGCGGCGTTGCGCCAAATCATTGCGGAGCGCGTGGCGCCGGTCAATGTGCCCGGCCTGCGTAAACTGCGCAAAATGCGCCACAGTCTGCCAGGCGCGCGCCCCAGCGCGCCGGCTGTGGCCGGCGCGCTGGCCGCGCCGCGTGAGATCGTCATTACCCTCCCCATCACCGTGCGCGATTTTTCCCAAGCCACCGGTATTAAAGTCGGTGAGGTGATCAGCAAACTGATGCGCATGAATATCATGGCCAACATCAATCAAACGCTTGACCGCGACACGATTGAGTTGTTCGCGGCCGACAATAACTTGCCCATCAAATTTGATGAGCCGCAACAGACCCTCGAATCCAGTGCCTTTGCGGAGCAGCCTGCGCAGGTATCTGCTGAAACGCTGGTACGCCGCAACCCGGTCGTCACGTTCATGGGCCACGTGGACCACGGCAAAACATCCTTGCTCGACGCTATCCGGCAGACCAACGTCGCCGCCGGCGAATCGGGCGGCATCACCCAGCACATTGGCGCATCACAAGTGACCGTGCCGTCCGGCACGATTACGTTTGTTGACACCCCAGGCCACGAAGCATTCACCGCGATGCGCGCGCGCGGCGCCCGTGTCACCGACATTGCCGTGCTCGTCGTGGCCGCCGACGACGGCTTGATGCCCCAGTCGCTCGAAGCGATTGACCATGCGCGCGCCGCGAATGTGCCAATCATGGTCGCCATTAACAAGATTGACCTGCCGGGCGCCAACCCCGACCGCGTCCTGGCGCAACTGGCCGAGCGCGGCTTGACACCGGAAGCATGGGGTGGCGATACGATTTGCTGCAACGTGTCTGCCGTCACGCGCGAAGGCATTGACAAGTTGTTGGAAATGATCTGCCTGCAGGCGGAAATCCTTGAATTACGCGCGCGCCCCAGCGGCCCGGCAGCCGGCGTTGTCTTGGAAGCCGTGCTTGACCCGCAGCGCGGCCCGCTGGTGACCCTGCTGGTGCAACAGGGCCGCCTGCAGCGCGGTGACGCCATCGTGTGCGGCACGACGTTTGCCCGCGCGCGCGCCTTGCAGAATTTCCGCGGCGAGCCGATTGAGACCGCCGGCCCCTCGGACCCCGTGCTGGTGCTGGGCTTTGACAGTGTGCCCGCGGCCGGCAGCGCCTTCCGCGTTGCCACCAGCGAGCGCCACGCGCGCGAGCTAGTTGAAGAACGCCGTGCCGCCGAACAGTTGAAACGCCATGCCGAAGCCCAAAAAGTCAGCCTGGAGACGTTCTATCGCCGCATGGCCAACGAGCAGCTCAAAGAACTGCGCCTCATCATCAAGGGCGATACGCAGGGCACCACGGAAGCGGTGCGCGCCGCAGTTGAACGCCTCTCGAGCGGCGATGCCAAAGTCTCTGTGCTGCATAGCGGCGTGGGCGTGGTCACCGACAACGATGTCAGCCTGGCTTCGGCCAGCGACGCCGTGATTCTGGCCTTTCGCGTGGATGTCCGCGAATCGGCGCGCACCTTGGCCAAGAGCGAGGGCGTAGACATCAAGAGTTACGACGTCATCTATCACGCTACGGAAGAAATTCAGCGCGCCCTGCAAGGCCTGCTCGAACCGGTCTTCAAAGAAGTGGAAACGGGCGTCGCGGAAGTGCGCGCCGTGTTCAAGTTGTCCGCGGGTACTGTAGCCGGCTGCCACGTCATCAGCGGCACCGTGCAGCGCAGCAACCGTGTGCGGGTGCTGCGCGCCGGCCAGCAGGTCTTTGAAGGCGAGATTCAGTCGCTGCGCCACCTCAAGGACGAAGTCCGCGAAGTGCGCAGCGGGTATGACTGTGGCATCCTGTTGCGCGGCTTCAGCGACGTGCAGGAGGGCGACCGCATTCACAGCTTCAAACTGGAGCGCGAAGCCGCGCCAACCGCTTGATCCACGCGCATGGCTGTCCCGCGTATCATTCGCCTCAATGAACTGATCAAGCGCGCGCTCAGCACGATCATTCAGCGCGAGTTTTCCCACCGCACGCTGGGCTGGGTCACGCTCTCGCGCGTGATCGTCAGCAAAGACCTGCAGCACGCGCGTGTCTTCTTCACTGTCCTCGGCGACGCCCACGCCGAACAGCACGCCCTGCACACCTTGCGCCATGCCCATGCATTCATTCGCCTGCACTTGGCCCGTGCCGTGCGTATGCGCTACATACCCGCCCTCATTTTCGAGCTTGACGAAGAGCTCAAGCAAGCGCTGCACGTCGAGCAGCTGCTCAACCAGGCCTGCCCTCACGCGCGCACCACCTCACACGCATCTTCCCCTGATGCAGCTCCTCACGTGCCAGACAACCGCTGACCTGCTGCGACGCGCGCGGCATGTGCTGATCGGCGGCCATATCCGCCCCGACGGCGACTGCCTTGGCGCCATGGCGGCGCTCGGCCTGGGCCTGCGCGCGCACGGCATCGAGGCCAGCATGATCATGCCCGAGCCGATACCTCACCGCTACCAGTTCTTGGCGCCACATTTCACGCCAGCTTCCCCGCCGGGCACGCCCGATCTGCTCATCGTGCTCGATACGTCCGACCGGCCACACATCGCCTTGCCCGCTGACGTGTTGGCCTGCGGCGCCCCGCTGCTCGTCATTGATCATCACGTCGCCGGCGCCCACCAGGCCGATCTGCTCTGGTGTGATCCATCGTACGGCGCCGCAGCCTGCATGGTCTATGACCTGCTGGGCGCGCTCCAGTGTGATCTCTCCGCCCCCATCGCCGAAGCCCTCTACACGGGCATTCTCACCGACACGGGCTGCTTTACGTATCCGAATGCCGACGAACGCATTTTCGCTCTGGCGCTGCGCCTCGTGCAGCAGGGGCTTGACACGGCACGCATCGCGCGCGATGTGTACCAGTGTGTCTCACTCGCCGCTACGCGTTTGCTGGGTGCCACGCTCAACACCCTGCAGTGTCATGACCATAACCGGATTGCCATCATGCATGTCAGTTGCGCGATGCTGCGCGAGACCGGCGCTGTGCCGGCCGATACCGAGGACTTGATCAACGTTGCCCGCGCCATTGATTCCGTACTCGTCGCCGCACTGGTGACCGAGCAGAACGACGGCCATGTGCGTCTGAGTTTGCGTTCCAAGGATCGCCGTGTGAATGTCGGCCAGCTCGCCCGGCAGCTGGGCGGCGGCGGCCATGTCTGTGCCTCGGGGGCGACGTTGCACGAGCCGCTGGGCACCGTGTTGGCGCGCCTTCCCGCCTTGTTGCACAACTTTCTTCAAGCATCTTTCTCCCCCGCCTGCACCAACGCATGAATATGGAAAATGTGGTCATCATTGGCTCCGGCCCGGCCGGCTTGACGGCGGCGCTGTATGCGGCGCGCGCCGCGCTTCATCCGCTTGTCTTCGAAGGCACGGTCCCCGGCGGCCAGTTAATTGTCTCCTATGAAGTAGAAAATTATCCCGGCTTCCCCACCGCCATGAGCGGCGCCGAGCTGATCCAGCTCTTTCGCCAGCAAGCCGAACGCTTCGGCACGCGCTATCGCAGCGAAGCCGTAGAGCGCATCGAACATGCCGGCGATCATTTTGTGATTGCAACTGCCACGCAGCAGCTGCGCGCCCGCACTGTCATTGCCGCCACAGGCGCCGAGGCGCGCCGCCTCGATCTGCCCGCCGAAAAGCGCCTGTACGGCCGCGGTGTCTCCGGCTGTGCCACGTGCGACGGCGCCTTTTTCCGCAACAAGCATGTCCTCGTCGTGGGCGGCGGCAACACCGCCATGGAAGACGCGCTTTTCCTTACGCGCTTTGCGTCGCGCGTCACCATCGTGCACCGCCGCGACTATTTTCGCGCCGCGCCCATCGAAGTCCAAAAAGCCCGCAACCATCCCAAAATCTCCTGGCGCATCCCCTACACCGTGGCTGATATTCTCGGCGAGACGGGCGTCACCGGCGCCGTCCTGCGCCATGCTCTCACCGGCGCAACTGAAACGATCGCGTGCGACGGCATCTTCGTCGCCATCGGCCACGATCCGCAGAGCGCCCTGTTCAAACACCTTGTGGATCTCGATGCCGCTGGCTTCATCATTACCAAAGACCGCAGCACCGCCACCCGCACGCCCGGCCTCTTCGCCTGCGGTGATGTCATGGACCCGGTCTATAAACAGGCCGTCACCGCTGCCGGTACCGGCTGCATGGCGGCGCTCGACGCGCAACATTATCTCGAAGCACTTGAGGGCTGAATGGAACCGCTGGCACGTGTCACGGCGTATCTGGATGAGTACCTGCGCATCGCGCAGTTTAAGGACGACAGCCAGAACGGCCTGCAGGCCGAAGGCAACGCCCACGTCAAACGCATCGCCGGTCTTGTCGATGCATCGCTGGAGGGCTTCCAAGCCGCGGCCGACGCGCGCGCCGACATGATCATCGTGCATCACGGCCTGTTCTGGGGCGCGCCGCTGCTGCTTACAGGCACACACTTCACGCGCGTCAAAACGCTTATCACGCATGGCATGTCGCTCTATGCCGCTCATTTGCCGCTCGACGCGCATCCCGAGGTCGGCAACAACATCCGCCTGGTGCAGCTCATTGGCGCCACATTGGCCGGATGGTTTGCTGAGTACCACGGCACGCCCATCGGCTGCATCGGCTCGTTTGGCCATGCGCAGCCGTTAAGCGCCGTGATTGACACACTTGACAAGGCGCTGGGCGCGCAATCGCGCGTCTATGATTTCGGTCCCGAAAGTGTGCGCACGGTCGGTATTGTCAGCGGCGGCGGCTGTGACGCCATTCCGGCTTGCAAACGCGCCGGCGTTGATCTGTTCATCACCGGCGAGCCGCGCCTGAGCGCCTTCCATCAACTCAAGGAACTTGAATTAAACGCCGCCTTCGCCGGGCATTACTACACCGAGCGCGTTGGCATCCAGGCGTTGCTCCAGCACCTGCCCTCGCGCTTTGACGTTGAAACACTTTTCATTGATGTTGAGTGCGACATCTGAGACACGCATGACAGAACCACACACTCAGCTTTCACTCGCGCTGGCATGGCGCTTCTACGTTGCGCGCATGCGGAATGTGCTGTTGCTGACGGCCGCGCCGGCGCTGGCGCTGCTCGCCACCACCGCCTGTGAAGCCATGCTGCTGCGCTATCCGCCGTACACCGGCGGCGTGCTGCTCGTGTACGCCATCACCGCCGTACGCATGCTGGCATTTGGGATGGGGCTGGGCTCCGTTACGTGGTTCTGCGCCGCGTGCTTGATTGAAGACACGCCCTCTGTGTATGAAGCGCTGCAGGCCGGCTGGAGCGCCGCGTGGCGGTGCGCCTTCTCATGCCTCCCGATGTGGGCGCTGGCGCTGCTCTACGCCATGCTCGTTGCGCTGGGCTGCCGCGCCGCGCTCGAAGTGTTCCACGCCGTCGGGCCGCTGATGCAGGCGTGGGCGCTGCTTCTCGTCGTGGCCTGCGCCGCGCCGCCAGTCGTGCTGTTAGCCGCGAAATACACATTCATCATTCCCGTGGTCCTGCTCGCGCGGCCGCGCCCGGTGCACGCATCCGCCCGCGCCAGCCTGTTGCTGCCGTGGCGCGGCGTGTGGGCCGTGTCACCCTATGTTATTCCCGCGGCAGTGTTCACCTGTTGCTGCGTGCTCGTACCCTCGTTGGGTTACGTGGGCAGTCTCTGGTCACTGCTGGGTGACACGCAGGTTACGCTGCCCGCGGTGTGCATCCGCCAATGCGCCTCGGCGCTGCTCTTTATGCTCGGCGCGCCGCTGGCCGCATGTGCCAATGCGTTGCTGTATTGTGCGTACTATGCACCGTGGCGCGCCCCTGCCTGCCAGGACGCGCCCGCAGCGTCTCCCGAACCTTTTTCCATTCTGTGATACCACTTTGTCTATGACCACTCCCGCTCAACCACGCAAACGCATCCTTACCGGTGACCGGCCCACCGGCCGCCTGCACCTCGGCCATTACGCCGGCTCGCTCGCCAAACGCGTCGCGCTGCAGCATGAGTATGAAACGATCCTGATCATCGCCGATCTGCACATGCTCACCACCAAGCCCTCGCATGACGACATCGCGCAGATCAGCGAGAACTGCCGCGGACTCGTCCTGGATTATCTGGCGGCCGGCATCGATCCTGACAAGGTGACAATTTACCTGCAGTCCGCTGTCCACGAAACCTACGAGCTCAATTTGATTTTTGAAATGCTCGTCACGGTCAACCGCTTGGCCCGCATCCCGTCCATTAAAGACATGGCGCGCGCCGCCAATATGTCAGACGAGGAAATGCCCTTCGGCCTTCTCGGCTATCCGGTGCTGCAAGCCGCTGATATTCTCCTGCCGCGCGCGCATCTCGTCCCTGTCGGCAAGGACAATGAGAGCCACGTCGAAATCACGCGCGAAATCGCGCGCCGCTTCAACTCTCTCTACGGCGAGGTCTTTCCCATCCCTGAAGTCCTCGTCGGCGATGTCCCCACTCTGGTCGGCACGGATGGCAAGGACAAAATGTCAAAAAGTCTGGGCAACTGCATTTTTCTGCACGATGACGAACTCACCGTCAACAAAAAAGTGCGCGGTATGTACACTGACCCTAAACGCGTCTCGGCCGACATCCCAGGCACCGTCGAGGGCAATCCCGTCTTCATCTATCACGATGCCTTCAATCCCAACAAAGCCGAAGTAGATGAGCTCAAAGCGCGCTACCGCGCCGGGCGTGTCGGCGATGTCGAAGTCAAGGAAAAACTTGCCCGCGCGCTGAACACTTTCCTAGCCCCAATGCGCGCCCGCTATGCCATGTATCAGGCTGAAACCGGGCTGGTGGATGAGATTATCGTCCGCGGCACCCAGCGCATGCGTGCCATCGCCGCCGAAACCATGCACGCCGTGCGCAGCGCCATGGGACTGGCCAGCACGTGGAACCGCCTGCTGCGCGCCGCCGAGCGCCGCCAGAAAAAGGTTCGCTCCGCTTCACCCTCCGGAGACCCGTCATGACTCCGCGCGCTCCCCGCGCGCCGCGTGCTGTCCTGCTGCGCCGCATCGCTGCGCTTGACAAACAGATTCTCGAACTCGCCAATGCGCGCGCCCAGTTGCTCCAATCATCCGGCGCCGCACCGGCAGACCTCGCCGCCGTTGCCGAACTGCCCCCGCGCCTCCCCGGCCCCCTGCCACCCGCCGCCTTGCGCGCCATCCACCGCGAGCTGCGCAGCGCCACCGAAGCCCTCATACTGCCCTTGCGCATTGCCTACATGGGCCCGCCCAGTTCCTTCACGCATCAAGCCGCCATCAATCATTTTGGCCACGCCTGCGAATTTATCGCCAAGGATTCCATTGCCGACGTGTTCCGCGCCGTCGCCAAGGCCGAAACCCAGTTCGGCGTCGCCCCCGTCGAAAATTCCAATGAAGGCGTCGTCACCCACACCCTCGACATGTTCATTGACGCCGATGTGCAAATCTGCGCCGAGGTGCTGCTGGACATTCATCATCACCTGCTCAGCCGCGTGCCCCTCGGGCAGATTCGCACCGTCTATAGCCATCCAATGGGCTTCGCGCAGTGCCGCCGCTGGCTGGCCACGCATCTGCCGCGCGCGCGCCTTGCCGACGTCTACAGCACCGCCTATGCCGCCGAGTGCGCCACGCGCCAACCGCACAGCGCCGCTGTGGCCGGCCAGCTGGCGGCCCAGATGTTTGGCCTGGCCATTCGCGCCCGGTGCATCGAAGACTACACCAACAACGTCACGCGCTTCCTCGTGATCGGCACGGCCATGCCGCCCCGCACCCGCGCCAGCAAAACCTCGCTCCTCTTTTCCATCAAAGACCGGCCGGGCGCGTTGTACCACGCGCTGAAACCCTTCAAGGACGCCGGCATCAACTTGACGAAAATTGAAAGCCGGCCGAGCAAACAGAAGGCATGGGAGTATATTTTTTATGTTGATTTCGACGGCCACGCTGAGGACCCTGCCGCCGCGCGCGCCTTGGCGCGCCTCGCGCACCACTGCAATTTTGTCAAACTCCTTGGCTCCTATCCGCTGACTATCCGCCCCGCCCACCCCAGCGCGTGACTTCCTCCCACGTTTTTGCTATAATAATCACGCTATACCTCCAAAGCGACATGGTTATACAACGCACTCT
>Ga0308414_1000115_pt1 | contig 47405 bp, 42 predicted proteins | sample HotsprSampleOS50_FD_205667 | JGI IMG/M metagenome (GOLD analysis project Ga0308414, IMG submission 205667) | Hot spring phototrophic mat microbial communities from Octopus Spring, Yellowstone National Park, Wyoming, United States - 20090730_OS50 ... | reverse complement strand
CCATTTCCACGGTGGAGCCGCGCTCAAGGATGGCGTCGGGACCGCGGGTGAGCATGACGCCGACGAGGCCGGCGGCAGCGCCGGCTGCGGCGCCGATGCCCGCGCCCTTGCCGGTTCGGGTGGCCACGCCCCCGATCATGGTGCCCCACCCGGCGGCTTCGCCGACTTTCACGGTGTCACCGGTTTTGTTCGACTCGCCTTCCACCTTGCCTTCGGTGCGGTCGACGCGGCCGGGGTTGGAGGCGTCGAGGGTGTGGACGCCGGCGCGAAAGTCGCGGGTGACGCCGTTGGGCAGGGTGAGCGAATCGAAGCGGACGTAGAGTTCCGCGCGTCCCTTGACGCGTCCGCCACGCTTGACCTGCGTGACGGTGCCGGTGACGTATGAGCCGGGAGGGATGACGATGCGGCCGCCGGAAAGGATGGGGAAGGCGGTTTGGAGGTAGACGCGGTCGCCGATGGCGGCGGTCTTGGTGCTGACGCTGTTGATGAGTTGCAGGGGGATTTTGGTGCCTTCAGGGACGGAGTAGACGCCGGGTTCCGTGCCGGGAAACGCGGCCTGCACCTGGACCTCCTCCTGCCCGCGCGCGGCTGGCAAAAGCACGGCCGCGGAGAGAATCCATCCGATCACCAGAGGTGCGCTGCGCACAAGCCCTCCTTCTTCTCTAGGCTAACCCGGTTGCGGCAGCCCGGATGGGAGAATTTCGCTTCACTGGTTGGAACGCAGCCAGCCGGCCGGAGGTTGCAGGCCAGCGCGGGCGACCCGGAGGCGGAGTCCGGGCTGGGTGAGGCGGCCGCCGATGGAGAGGCGGATTTCCGGGTCATCCGGGACCCAATCCGGAAGGCGAAAGCGGATTTCGTAAATACCGGCTGTGCCGGGGCACACGCCGGCGTAGGAGATCGAGCTTTGCGGCGCCTCCATGCCCTCGAGGTAGACGCGGAGGGAGCTGCGGGCGCGCAGTTCGCTGCGGGTGACAGCGGGCTGGAGATTGATGAGGCGCCGGATCACCTCTCCCCAACCGGTGCCGTAGAGGATCACCTCGTCGCCGGGAGCGGCAGGGAGTTCCGGCGTGCGCCATTCCACGGAGACCGCGTCCCGTGCAAGGGCCCACGAAGATTCGAGAGGCATCAGAGCGGGGGCGGCCTCCTGAAGCTGCACGCGAACGGAGGGGCCGTTGAGGCCGTTGCGGGTGAGGACGATGGAGGCAGGGCCGGGCATGAGTTCCGGCGGAACGATGAAGACCACGGCGGCGGGGGAGACATACTCAATAGCGGCGAGCAACCCGTTGACTTTGACCGTGACGCCGGAACCTGCAAGGACGGTGGGAAGGACGGCGGCGTTCGGAGCGGCATCCATCCGGGAGGCGACAGTGGAGCTGAGGTTGTCGCCGTAAATCACGGCCAGCGTGTTGGGCGCCAGTTCAGGAAGCCCGCTGGCGAGATTCACGATCGAGGTTGGGCCATATGCCGGCGCCCATCGCTCGTCCGGGGGAGCGGCAAGGATGGCACATGCCGCGGCGGCGAGCATGGCGCAGAGCCGGCGCCTGTTCATCCGGCCTCATCCTAACGCCCAACGGGTGCGGGAGTCGATAGCCCGGGACCGGAGTCGGGAGTAGAACAGACTGGCGGGGAGGGCGCGGACTGGAGCCGCTCAGGACTCGGACAGATAGCGGTGGGTGACGTAGCGCACGGAACGGAGGGCGTTGTTCTTGGCCTCGACCTGCAAAAGAACCTGGAAGAAGGGCGATTTGCGGCCTCGGGGGCCGTTGTCGGGGTCGCGGTCGAGCCTCTGCTGAAGTTCCCGCATGCGGGCGGCGTCGAGGACGAACAGGGCCGCGCCTTGAGTGGACCAAGTTTCGATGCCGGAGAGATAGAGTATGCGGCGCCCGGGTTGGAGGCACGGCCAGACGGTGATGACGGCGTAACTCGTGCTGACGCCCATGTCGGACGTAGCAGGCCTGTAGGCTTCGCTTTCTCCCGGCAGCGGGGAGGCCAAACGCATACAGCCGGGCTCCTCGCCGGGATCGAACCAGATGGCGCGGGGACGGTTGAGAGCCTGCAGCAGCGTCTGGAACCGGGCCGATGCAACGACGACGAGGTTTCTTTGTTCGACGTCGGACGGACCGAGGTAGTTGGAGTTGGCCAGTTGAACGCGGGTGCCATGCATCTCAAGCCACCGGGCGATGAGGTGCGCGCCGATAGCCTCGCCGATGCCGGTGTAAACGTCGGGCTGGGGGCGAAAAGGACGTTTGAGGATTTCGGCGACGCGCTCGATGCGGGATTGGTCGTCGCTGAGCCTGTTGACATGAGTGTCGCGGATGTAGAGTCCGCCGCCGCCGCTGAAGAAGAGCGGCACACCGAAACTTACGACGGTTTCCACCCGGGGATCGAGGTAGGGCCTCCAAAGTGCGGGGCACTCGGTCTGCGAGGGGGTTGGGGTGGTACTGAGCCAATAGGCGCTGAGGCTGAGCAAGACTCCGGCGGCAAGGCCAGTGAGGAAGCCGCGCCACCGGGCGAAGGGGCCGGCGGCAGAGGGGACAGCCTGCGGCGGGGCAGCGGAATGGGCGTCCTTGCGGCGGAACTCGGGGACATAGCCGCCCTTGGGAATCTCGATCCGCCAGAGGGAGTCTTTGCCTTCGCTCGCGTAATAGGCGGCGAGGCGCTTTCGCAGCAGGCTTGCCTGGACGCGCACGATGGCGTCGGAGCGCGGGTCGTAATCGGGAGGACGGTGGAAAACTTGCAGGCCAAGGGAGTACTCCTTGAGTCCGTCCTTGCGCCCTGCGAGAGTTTCCTCGACAACGTGACGCAGGAGATTGGACAGTTGGCGCGAATCCTTCAGCCAGCGTGAGGCGAGGATCCGGTCGAGTTCCGCTCTGATCTCGGAAGCATCTGATCCCACGGCGTCTTAACCGTTAAGATACCCATTATTAGCGCTTCCGGCCCAGAGCACAAGGGCTAGACTTGCCGAAGGAGGTTTCCCGCGATGCCGTCTCGCTTGCTGACGTTTGCCGCTCTGCTGCTGACTGCCCTCGCGCCGTTGGCGATGGGGCAAACGAGTCTTGCCACAATAACCGGAACCATTACGGATCCGCAGGGTGCGGGGATCCCGAATGTAACGATCACGGTAACCAATGTCGCCACAAACCTGAGCTACAGCCGGAACAGCGCAGAAGACGGCACCTATGTCATTCCGCAATTGCCGATCGGGCAATACACGCTGGAGGCAAAGGCGGCGGGGTTCAAGACGCATCAACAAGCCGGGATCACACTGGAGGTGGCGCAGCGGCTGCGGCTCGACATCCGGATGGACATCGGCAACGTGAGCGAGAGCGTGACGGTGACGGCGGAGATCCCGCGCGTGCAGACGGAGGACTCCGCGCTGGGGGCGGTGGTGGAGCGGAAGCGGATCGAGGAACTGCCTCTGAACGGGCGCCACGTGTTCAACCTGGTGAAGATTGTGCCGGGGGTGCAGCCGCGCAATGACACCACAGATGGATTCGCGGAGATTTCCAATCAGGCGTTTTCACAGATCCGCATCAACGGCGGCCCGGGCTATGGCAACCAGTTCTTCCTGGACGGGGCGGTGAACTCCGCGCCGGTGCACAACGAAATCGCGGTAGTGCCGATGTCGGACGCGGTGGAGGAGTTCCGGGTGGAGACCAACGCGCTGAAGGCGGAGTTCGGGCAGACGTCCGGGGGCGTGATCAACGTGGTGACCAAGATGGGGACCAACCAGTTCCGCGGTTCGCTGTACGAGTTCCTGCGCAACGACGCGCTGGACGCGCGCAACGCCTTTGCGACACAGCCCGACCCGCGCACCGGGCGCATCAAACAGGTGCTGCGGTACAACCAGTATGGCGGCACGGTGGGCGGCCCCGTGTGGATACCGGGCGTGTACGACGGGCGCAACCGGACGTTCTTCTTCACGGGCTACGAGCAATGGCGGTGGCGCGCCACCGGCAGCCCGAGGCTCGGAACCGTGGCGCCGCCGGAATGGCGGAACGGGGATCTTTCGACGCTGCGCGACGGGCAGGGGCGGCAGATTCCACTGTTTGACCCGAACACGACGCGGCCCAACCCGGCGGGTGCCGGTTTTGTTCGGGACCCGCTGCCGGACAACCGGATCCCTTCCAGCCGCATCGACCCTCTGGCGGCGCGCGTGCTGGCCTATCATCCGGTCCCCAATGCCACGCCGACGGACCCGTTCACGTTCGCCAACAATTTCATCGCGCTGGTGCCGTCATCTTCGGACCAGGGGGTGAGCACGATCCGGCTGGATCACCGCGTCTCGGACCAGGACTCGATCTTTTTCCGCTTGACGAGCACGCGCAACACCCGCAGGGACCGTGGCTGGGGGCTGGAAGACGCCGATCCGGCGGCGCGCAACGATCAGAGGGACAACCACAGCGCGATTGTGAATTACACGCGCGTGGTGAATCCGCGGATCGTGAACGACCTGCGGGCTGCGGTATCGCGGCAGTGGCTGCCGTTCCTGCACCCGAGTTTCGACAAAGGCTGGCCGGCGAAGCTCGGCTACCCGGCGCAGATTCCGCAAGACCAGTTTCCGCCTGTGGTGATCAGCGGGCTGCTCACGATCGGCAGCGCCGGGTTTTCGGGCGGATTGCGGGCGCAGCAGTATTTCCAGATTCTCGACAGCGTCACCATCACGAGCGGCAGGCACAATTTCAAGACCGGATTTGATCTGCGCTGGTCGCGGCTGAGCTTCATCAACCGGGTGAACCCGTCGGGCCGTTTTGATTTCAGCGCGGGGCTGACGGGCAATCCGCTGCAGCCGGCCAACACGGGCTCAGGTTTCGCGTCATTTCTGCTGGGCGAGGTGGGCGGCGGCAACATCGGCGTGCGGCCGTTCTTCCAGTTCCGCTCGACGCCGCTGGGGGTCTATTTCCAGGACGACTGGAAGGTCACGCGGCGGCTGACGCTGAACCTGGGGGTGCGCTATGACGTCAGCTTCGGCCCGCGCGAGATGCACAACCGATATTCCAACTTCGACCCGTTTGTGGTCAATCCGCGGACAGGCCTGCCGGGCGTGCTGAATTACGCCGGAGCGAATGGATATCCGGAGACATTTGTGGATCTGGACAAGAATAATTTCGGCCCTCGCATCGGTTTTGCCTGGGACCCGAAAGGCGACGGAAAAACGGCCATCCGGGGCGGCTACGGGCTGATTTATACGATATCGGAAATCGGCCATACAGGCGGGGACGACCCGAATGCATTGGGGTTTTCCGTGGATACTCCTTTCCAGGGGCCGGCGGGAGTGCCGGCGAAAGCGTTTCAATTCAGCCAGGGGCCGGGCGTGATCCTGCAGCCGCAGGGCGCGGCGGGCGGGCCGGCGGCGTTCCGGGGCTTCGGCGTCCGGTATCAGGACCGCAACGGACTCACGCCTTACATCCAGCAATGGAACTTCACCATCCAGAGGGCGCTGTGGGGCGGCTGGACGGTGAGCGCCGTGTATGCGGGCAGCAAGGGGACCCGGCTTTTTGGAGGCAACTACAATCTGAACCAACTGGACCCGAAGTATTTCTCCGAGGGCCTGGGCCTGCAGACGCTGGTGCCGAACCCGTTCCTCGGCCAGATCACCACCGGGCCGCTGGCTTCGGCGACCGTGCAGAGGTCGCGCCTGCTGTTGCTGCTGCCCGACTACCAGACGGTGCAGACCTTCGGCGCCAACAACGCGAACTCGCAGTTCCACTCATTCCAGTTGTTCCTCGAGAAGCGCTTTTCGGGCGGACTGTCGACGTTGATCAGCTACACGGGCGGCAAGCTGATTTCCGACAACCTGAGCCTGGCGAGCGCCGGCTCGGCGGCGGCGCTGGGCGACTGGCGCATCGGCGCGTACAACCGGCGGCTGGACAAAGCGATCGACCAGGATGACGTGAACCGCCGGCTGGTGGCGAGCGGCGTGGTGGAAGTGCCGGTGGGGCGCGGGCGCCGCTTCGGCAAGGACTGGCCGCGCGCGCTGGACCTGCTGGCGGGAGGCTGGCAATTGAACACGGTGACGACGCTGCAAAGCGGGCGCCCGCTGATGGTGCGCGGCAGCAACAATTTCACCGGGATCAACTATCCGGACCTGGTGGCGGATCCCACGCTGCCCTCGGGCGAGCGGGGGCCGAACCGCTGGTTCAACACGGATGCGTTCCGCAACCCGCCGAACTTCGTCATCGGCAACGCGCCGCGCACGCTGCCGAGGACGCGGGGACCAGGGTTGACGGATGTGAGTTTCTCCGTGTTCAAGACCTTCCGCTTCCAGGAGCGGTTCCGCCTGGAGACGCGGTGGGAAATGTTCAACGCGCTGAACACGGTGAACTACAACCCTCCCAACACGACGTTTTCGCCGAACGCCCAGGGCGTGAACACGAACGCGAACTTCGGCCGCATCTTCAGCGCGCTGGAGGCGCGGCGCATGCAGCTTGGCATGCGGCTGACGTTCTGAGCGCGCGGCGGACGCGGGGCGGCGCGGACCCCCGCCGCCCCGCGAAAGGTCCCGGTTGCAGAAAGGAGATTGGACGTTGATGCGAATCCCGGCGTGGTCTGCACTTGTATTCTTCACATGGCCAGTGGCTGCGGCGGCGCAGCCGCGGGAGGCGGACATTGTGATCTACGGCTGCACCTCGGCGGCGGTCACCGCCGCGGTGCAGGCTCGCCGGATGGAGAAATCCGTGGTGATGGTCTGCCCGGAGAAGCATCTGGGCGGGCTGACGGCAGGTGGGCTCGGGTTCACCGACACGGGCAACAAAAACGTGATCGGGGGACTGTCGCGGGAGTTCTACCGCCGCGTTTATCAGCATTACCAAAAGCCGGAAGCGTGGCGCTGGCAGAAGCGCGAAGAATACGGCAACAAGGGGCAGGGCACGGAGGCGGTGGACCAGGGCTTGCGCACGATGTGGGTCTTCGAGCCTCATGTTGCGGAGCGCATTTTCGAGGACTGGATCGCCGAATACAAGATCCCCGTGGTCCGAAACGCGTGGCTGGACCGGCAGAAGGGCGTGCGGATGCAGGGCGGGAGGATCCGCTCGATTCGCATGCTGGACGGGAGAACGTTTTCCGGAAAAATGTTTCTGGACGCCACCTATGAAGGCGACCTGATGGCGGCGGCGGGCGTGGACTACCATGTGGGACGCGAGTCGATGCAGACCTACGGGGAAAAGTGGGCCGGGGTGCAGACGGGCGTGCTGCACCACCGGCATCATTTCGGGGTGCTGAAAACGCCGGTCTCGCCCTACGTGATTCCGGGCGATCCCTCCAGCGGAGTATTGCCCCGCATCGGCACGGCGCCGCCGGGCGAGTACGGCTCCGGCGACAAAAAGGTGCAGGCGTACTGCTTCCGGATGTGCCTGACGCAAGTGCCGGAAAACCGGGTTCCGTTCCCTAAACCGGCCACGTATAACCCGGAGGAATACGCTCTGCTGTTGCGGATTTTCGAGGCCGGCTGGAGAGAAATGTTCCACAAATTCGACCCGATTCCGAACGCGAAAACCGACACCAACAACCACGGCCCGTTCAGCACGGACAACATCGGCCGCAACTGGGACTATCCCGAGGCGTCCTACGAGCGGAGGCGCGAGATCATCCAGGAGCACGCCGACTACCAGCAGGGGCTGATGTATTTCATGGCCAACGATCCGCGGGCGCCGGCGGATGTGCGCGCGGCGATGGCCAGCTGGGGGCTGGCGCGCGACGAGTTCCGCGACAACAACCACTGGCCGCACCAGTTGTATGTGCGCGAGGCGCGCCGCATGATCGGCCGGCATGTGATGACGGAAAACGAACTGCTGAAGCGGCGCCCCACGCCGGAGCCGGTGGGGATGGGATCATACGGGATCGACTCGCACAACGTGCAGCGCTACATTACTGCCGAAGGCTATGTGCAGAACGAGGGCGACATCGGCGTTTCCACCAACGGCCCGTACCAGATTGCCTACGGCTCTTTGGCGCCGAAGCGCGGGCAGGCGGCGAACCTGCTGGTGCCGGTGTGCGTATCGAGCTCTCACATCGCCTACGGGTCGATCCGGATGGAGCCGGTGTTCATGATTCTCGGCCAATCGGCAGCCACGGCGGCGGCTCTGGCGATCGACCTGAACGTGAGCGTGCAAGAGGTGCCTTACGAGCGCCTGCGCGCGCGCCTGCTGGCGGACGGCCAGATACTGGAGTACGAGGAATCAAACGCCCGGAAGGAGAGCGCCCGGCGATGAAGAGTCTGGTCCTTTTTCTGTTGGCGCCGGGAGCGGCGCTGGCGCAGCAGAGCTTTGATCTGGTGGTCTACGGCGGCACGGCAGCGGGCGTCATGACGGCGGTATCGGGAGCGCGCCAGGGATTGAAGACCGTGCTGCTGGAGCCGCGCGCCCACGTGGGCGGCATGGTGAGCGGCGGGTTGTCCGGCACGGACGTGGGGCGGCGGGAGGTGATCGGCGGTCTGGCGCTTGAGTTCTATTATCTGGCGGGGCGCCACTACGAGCTGGAGCGCCACCTGCAGGAGATCGCGTGGATGCCTGAGCCCAAGGTGGCGGAGGCGATCTTCCGCCGGATGCTGCGCGAGGCGGGCGTCACGCTGCTCGAACACCACCGGCTGCGGGAAAAGACGGGCGTGAAGAAGACGGGCGCGCGGATCGAGGAAATTGTCATGGAAAACGGCGCGCGCTTTCAGGGCAGGATTTTCGCCGACGCGAGCTATGAAGGCGACCTGATGGCGCAAGCAGGCGTGTCTTACACCTTTGGGCGGGAGAGCACCGCGCAATATGGCGAATCGCTGGCTGGCGTGCGCGCCGTGACGCCGAGCCATCAGTTCGCGGTGGAGATTCCGGCACTGGACAAGAACGGAAATCTGCTGCCGGAGATTTCCCCCGAGCCGCGCGGCGCGCCCGGCTCCGGCGATAAGCGCATCCAGGCATACAATTTCCGCGTGATCGCCACCAACGTGGCGGAGAACCGCGTGCCATGGCCGAAACCCGAGAACTACGATCCGGCGCGCTACGAGCTGCTGGCGCTGTATCTGAACGCGATGACCGGGTATCTGGGCCGCCCGCTCGACATCAACGAGGTGAACCTGCTCCGCGTCATCCCCAACGGCAAGGCGGACTGGAACAACCGGGGGCCGTTTTCCACGGATTATATCGGCAAGAATTACGACTATCCGGACGGCGATTATGCGACACGGGAACGGATCTGGAAAGAGCACGAGAATTACCAGAAAGGCTTTTATTATTTCCTGGCGACAGACCCTCGCGTGCCGAAGCCGCTGCAGGAGCAGATGAACCAGTGGGGGCTGGCGCGGGACGAGTTCGCCGACACCGGGCACTGGCCGCACCAGTTGTACGTGCGCGAAGCCCGGCGCATGACAGGCGATTTCGTCATGACGCAGAAGGACCTGCAGACCGACCTGCGGAAACCCGATGTCATCGGCATGGGCAGTTACAACTCCGACTCGCACAACGTGCAGCGGTTCGTGAACGACAGGGGCTTTGTGGAGAACGAAGGGGACGTGCAGGTGCCGGTGAAGCCGTACCAGATTCCTTACCGGGTGCTGGCGCCGAAGCGGGCGGAGGCGGAAAACCTGCTTGTGCCTGTGTGCTTTTCCGCGAGCCACGTGGCGTATTCCTCGGTGCGGATGGAGCCGCAGTACATGATTCTGGGCCACGCGGCGGGGATTGCTGCGGCGCTGGCGGCGGCATCGGGGGCGGCGGTGCAGGACGTGGACATCGCGGAGCTGCAGCGGCGGCTGCTGGCGGAGGGGGCGGTGTTCGAATACGGACGGCAATACCAGGAGGAAGCGCTCGAGAAAATCCGGAAGCGGTACGCGCCGCCGCCGAGGCGCGGACCGGTGCCCTGGGGGCTGCCGCAGAACCGGCGGGCGGCCCAATAAGGGCGGCAAAGCTCAGAAGCTGTAGCGCAGCGCCAGCAGCAAGTTGGAATTGCGCCGGTATTGGCCGAGAAAATCCTCGCGCGCGCCGCGCAGCAGATTGGCCGCAGCGGTCACGCGCCAATGCGCGCCGACGGCTTGCGTGTATTCCAGCTTCGTGTAGACGCCCTTGCCGTTTTGCCGCACCGCGCCTTCCACAGCGATGGAGCGGTTCGTGTCGATGTTGTAGGAGGCGCGTCCGAGAAAGGTCTTGGCCAAGCCGCGGTCAGGCGCGAAATCGATCTGCACGCGCCGCTCGGTGACTGATTCGCCAGCGTAGCCGCCGACGAAAAGCCATTCGCCGCGCTGCCGCTCCGCCTGAATGACGTAGAGCACATAGTTATCGGCCAGAGGCGTCGAGCTGGTGAAATACGCCGCCTCGCCCTTGAGCGTGAGCCAGCGAGTGGGCACGGCCACATCGCCGCCGTACATGCGCATCTGCGGGTGAATGCGCTGGAAGACGATGGAAGGCGGAGGCAGCAGCGTCACAGAAGCGGCATAGACCGGGAGGTGGTTGTAGCCGTCGTAAAAGCTGAGAGAGAACTCGTAGCCGTCGCCGAGGTGGTTCCAGCGCAGCCCGGCGGCGGCGCGCCGCGGGTACTGCACGGGCGCTTCCAGCAGCCGGAACTGCGACGCCTCCTCCGGCAGCGCGGCCCAGCGCTGGTTGAGCAGGGGCGTGCGGCTGGGGGTGAAGAGCGGCTGCACGACGAAGTCGAGCGTGTCGCCGCCGCGCTCATACGTGCCTCGCACGGCGGTCACGCCGAGGAAATCGGTGGCGAGCACATTGAGAAAATCCTTCGGCGCAAAGCGGTCCGTCGGGTTCAGGATGTCCGTCTTGCCCCAGCGGATGAACTGGCGGCCGCCTTCGAAGGTGAAGCCGCCTTTGTGCGCCAGGAGGCTCAGGCGCCGTGCGGACAGGGCCGGGCGCTGGCGCCGGCGGTCGGCCCAGTCCAGCCGCCAGGCGCGCTCGAACTGGCGGTGGGAGTCGAAACGCGCATCGAAACCGGCGTTGAACTGCAGCGAAGAGCGGATGCGCCACGAAGCCTCCCAGCGGAGAAGCTGCTCGCTCACGAGGCGGCCGCTGTCGCCGGGAGCGGTTTGCGGATAGGCGAAGTTGCGGATTTCGAGAAAACCGCGCTGCGTGAACGCCTGGCCGAGCAGAGCGCCGGGAAGCAAGGCGGCCAGAAGGGCGGCGCGGCTAGCGCTCGCGCCGGAGCGCCTGCAACGTGAACAGGTCGGCGGGAAGCGAAACGTCATACTCCAGCTTCTCCAGCTTCAGCACGGTGCGGGAGTTTCGGGTGAGATCCTCTACTTCGATGCGGCGCGCGGTCCAGATCTTCTGCACGTTCTGGATGTCGGAATACCGGATGCGCCGGACGACGCGGCCGCGCTGGAAGCCGTCGATCTGAGCCGCCACGTAGTCGGCCCTGCGGATCCAGATGTAGAGGAGCGTGTACTGGCTGCGCGCCTCCGGCTTGGGGGTGGATTCGATCTTCCAGCACAGTTCGCCGGCGATGGGCTCTTCGCCGAGCATGCGGTAGGTGGAGCGGTTGACGTCGCGCTCTTCGAGATCCTCGAAGGTGAAGTCGGTGCCGAAGAAGCGCGTCTTGCGGTCCTGCAGGGCGATGCGCCGCTCGCGCTGCACGGCGGGGGTCCACATCCACTGGTCGGACGCGCGGTCGGGGTGGTTGTGGATGAGCAGGGCCACGCCTTTGACCTCCGGGGGCGCGGTGAAGCGGAGCACGGCTTTCGAGTCGCCCGCCGAGCCGAGCCGCTCGTAGACCCAGCGTTTGGTGCTGACCTTGCGGCTCGCATCGATCACTTCGAGCGTCCCCTCGTAGCGCTGGCTGCCGGAGCGGGCGCGGCGCTGGCTTTCCTCGATGATGGAACGCGCGTCCTGCGCGCAGGCGGCGGCGCAACACAGCATCGCCGCGAGAAGCGGCCTACTCATATTCGAGGGCCTCCACGAGAGAAGAACGAACCGCGCCTTCGGCCGGGCCGAGGGCGGAGAGCAGGGCCGAGCCCATCAGGATGGGCAACATGAGGAGCGCGATTCCGTAGGGGTAGAGATAGTCGAGCCGCATGCCGGCCAGGTCGCGCTTGGCCACGTCAAGGATGTAGTAAAGGTGGACGCCGCCGAGCGCGAAGCCGACGGCCAGGCCGAGCACGGAGATGGCCGCCGCTTCCATCCAGATGGTGTGGCGAACCTGGTTGCGGAGCGCGCCCACGGCCTGCAAGACGCCCAATTCGCGCTTGCGGTCGGCGATGGAGACGGTGAGCGTGTTGACGATGCCGAGAATGGCGACGAGCACAGCCACGACGATCTGCACATAGGTGAGGCCGAACCACTGGTCCGTGAGGCGCATAATGTAGGCGCGGAGTTCCTCGTTGGTCATGACGAAGAGCCGCGTGCGGTTGCCGAACTCGTCAAGCAGGCGCTGGCGCAGCGCGGCTCTGTCCACGCCGGGCCTGGCGTACACGCGCATGGCGTTGACGGTATCGTCGCCCCAGTATTGTTTGAACAGGGCCCGGCTGATGAGAATGGTGCCCTGTTGATCGCTGTAATCGGTGACGATGCCGAGCACGGGAAGGCGCAACACCCCGTTGGGCGCAGGCAACTCGAGCATGCTGCCGAGGCCGACGCGGCGCAGCAGGGAGAAGTTGTCGCTGATGATGGCGCCTTCGCCGCGGGCGGTTTTCGCGTACATGGTCTGGCGGTCGCCCTCGACGACGCGCGCCCGCACGCGGCGGGCGATCTTTTCGACGTCGGCAGCGACGAGCATGACGGGCGTGCCCTGGTAGATGATGCGTGTCGATCGCACCGGCTGGACTTCGTCGATGCCCTCGACCTGTTCGACCTCGCGGGCGAAGGACTCCGGGAACCGGAAGCTGCGCTGCGTGATGGTTTCCGAGCCGGTGATGAAGAAATCGGGATTTAGCGACGTCTGCACCCAGACGCCGATGGTGGCATAACTGGCGCGGGAGATGCCGCCCAGCCCGATGACGAGCGCGACCGAGAGCGCCAGGGCAGCCACGGTGCCGGACGTCCGACGCGGCGCCTGGAGCAGGCTGTCGGCCGCGAGGGCGCCTTCCACGGGCCGCAGCCCTTTCATCAGCGGGCGCAGGCCTTTCACCAGCCACGAGCAGAGCGAAGGCGTGAGCAGCAGCACGGCGAGCACGCTGAGCATGTAGCCGAGATAGAAAAAGAAGGTTCTCTGGCTGAGGAACACGCAGGCCACCGCTGAAGCGAGCATGGCCACGGCCACAATGCGGCGGGCGCGGTTTTCGCCTTCGCTGATGACCTGCACGCGCCCCTTTTGGAGGGCCTTGACAGGATCCACGCGCGCGGCGTTGCGAGCCGGCAGCCAACCGGCGAAGACGCTGGTGGCCACGCCGATGAGCAGTGCGAGGCCGAGCAGGCGCGGGTCGGCGGAAACCTGATCCGCCTTCTCGCCCACGCCATAGACTTCGCCGAAATACTCGCCCAGATAACCGGCGACGCCGCGCGAAAGAGAAACGCCGAGCAGGATGCCGAGGATGGAGCCGAACAGTCCGGCGATGGCGCTTTCCGCCAGGAACAGGTTGCGGATGAGCGCGCGCGAGGCGCCGAGGGCGCGCAGGATGCCGATTTCGCCGCGGCGCTGCGTGACGGCGATCGAGAAGGTGTTGTAGATGAGGAACAGGCCGATGAAAAGGGCGAACACGCTGGTGATGTTGGCCGTCATCGAGTAGACGCGGGCCATCGCTTCAAACTGCGCGCCACGCGAGGTGGGCGGCTCGACCTGAAGCCCCGGACCCAGCGCGGCCTGGATGCGGCGGCGGGCGTCGTCGACGCGCACGCCTTCGCTCACCTTGATGTCGATGCGGTCGAAGCGGCGGCCGCGGCCGAAGACCATCTGCGCGGCGTAGATGTCCATGATGGCGAGGCTGCCGCCAAAGGCCGATGCCAGGCCCTGGCTGGACATGACGCCGCGGATGGTGAACTGGCGAGGCCCGGCCATGGTGAGCATTGTGAGGCGGTTGTTGAGCTGCAGGCCCGTCTTTTCGCAGAACTGGCGGCTGACGATGATGGAGTCCGGCTGGGCGATGAAGACGAGCGGATCGTCGACGATGGTTTCGTCGGCGTTTTCGAGGTCATAGTCGCGCAGCGAGCGGTCGCCGGTCATGTCGACGCCCAGGACGAGCAGGTTGCCGGCGCCGGCGATGCCCGTCTGCACGGTGGCCTCAATGACGGGCACGGCGACTTCCACTTCGGGCAGCGACTGGACTTTTTCGAGGATCTCTTCCGGGAATCCGGCTTCGCCCGCCGAGACCTGCAACTGCGTGGCGCCGGCGATGCGGTCCACGGTGCGGTTGAAGGCGTGGAGGACGCTTTGATTGGCCGTGTGCATGGCGACAAACACGGCCACGCCCAGAACAATGCCCGCGGTGGTGAGCGCGCAGCGGAGCAAGTGCTTGCGCACGTAAGGCCAGGTAATGAGGCGCAGCAGCATCATCGGCGCGCGACCCGCACTTCGTCGCCGGCCAGCTTCCCGTCGCGCAGTGTGATGACGCGCTCGCAGCTTGCCGCGACGCCGGCATCGTGGGTGACCATCAGCACAGTGGCGCCGAGGCGGGCGTGGAGATCGCGGATGAGATCGAGGATCTCCGCGCCGGTCTTCGAGTCGAGGTTGCCGGTGGGCTCGTCGGCGAGCAGGATGGGCGGGTAGACGCTGAGCGCGCGGGCGATGGCGACGCGCTGCCGCTCGCCGCCGGAAAGCTCGTCAGGGAGGTGCTCCAGACGGTGCTTGAGACCCACCAGTTCGAGCAGCTCGACAGCGCGCTCTCGCGCTTTGGCGCGTTTCCAGCCTCGCAGGTGCAGCGGCAGGGCGACGTTTTCAATGCAGGTGAGGGAAGGCAGCAGATTGAAGAACTGGAAGATGAAGCCGATCTTGTCGCGCCGCAGCAGCGTCAATTCGGTGTCCGAGAGGCCGGACAGCCTCTGCCCTTCGATGAAGATCTCGCCAGAGGTGGGGCGGTCGAGCGTGCCGATCAGGTTCAGCAGGGTGGATTTGCCGGAACCAGAGGGGCCGACCAGCGCGGCCATTTCACCTTTTTCCAATTCGAGCGTGATGCCGTCCAGCGCGCGCACTTTGCGCTTGCCGTCGAATTCCTTTACGACATCCACAAGACGAATCACAGTGGCAATCCACCCGTATTCTCAGGATGCCACAGGAGGGCGAGGCGGACGAAAATGTTTCCCGCGCGCCGCGGCGCCGCAGCGTTCCCGCGATGCGCCGCGCCTGATAGTATGGCGGCATGAAACGGGCCATAGCGCTGCTGCTGGCGGCAGGATGGGTTTGCGCGCAAAGGGGGCCGTTGCCCGAGAGCACGGATGTGGGACAGACCGGGTTGCCGGGGCGGGCGGTTTTCGATGCCGCGGCGGGAAGCTACCGGATCACCGGCGCGGGCGCCAACATCTGGGCGGCGGAAGACAGCTTTCACTTCGCCTGGAAACGCGCGGCGGGAGACCTGACGATCACGGCGGAGGCCGCATGGACGGACACGGGCGGGCACCCGCACAAGAAGGCCGGCCCGATGCTCCGCGCCACGCTGGATGCGGACTCGCCGCACGCGAGCGTGATGATCCATGCCGACGGGCTGATCGCGCTGCAATTCCGGCGCGCGAAGGGCGGCGTGACGGAAGAGATCCGCTCGCCGCTGCGGGCGCCCGCGCGGGTGCGGCTGGCGCGGCACGGCAATGTGATCTCGTTTGAAGTGGCGAAGCCCGGCGGGCCGTTCCAACCCGGAGGGGCTCTGACGGTGCCGTTGCCGGAGACCGTGCATGCCGGGCTGGCTGTCTGCTCGCACGATGCCACGCGCGCGGAAACAGCGGTGATCCCGGGCGTCGAGCTGATCGAAGACGGCGTGGTTCCGGACAAAGAGCGGGTTGTGGAATCCACGCTGGAAATTGTGGACATTGGCACGGGCGAGAGGCGGATCGTGCGGCGGGCCCGGGAGCATTTCGAAGCGCCGAACTGGACGCCCGACGGCAAGGCGCTGGTATACAACGGCGGCGGCAAGATGTGGCGCATCCCGGTGGAAGGCGGCACGCCGGAGCTGATCCCGACGGGCGATGTCCGTTGCAACAACGATCATGTGATCTCGGCCGATGGCCGGTGGCTGGCCATCAGCGGCAGCGTGGGACGGGACCCGTCAAAGATTTACATTGTGCCCATCGCCGGCGGCGAGCCGAGACTCGTGACAGAGAAAGGGCCGTCGTATCTGCACGGCTGGTCGCCGGACATGAAGAAGCTCGTCTACTGCGCGCAGCGCAACGGGGAGTATGACATTTATGAGATTCCCGCCGAGGGAGGCGAGGAGATCAGATTGACCGATGCGCCGGGGCTGGACGACGGGCCCGAGTATTCGCCCGACGGGAAGCTGATCTACTTCAACTCCGAACGCACGGGGCTGATGCGCATCTGGGGGATGAACGCCGACGGCACCGGGCAGCGGATGATTTCGCAGGGACCGGAGTCGGCGGACTGGTTTGCTCACTTCTCGCCCGACGGGAAGCGGATCGCCTATCTGTCCTATGACAAGAGCGTGCAGGGGCACCCGGCCAACAAGGACGTCGTGATCCGGCTGGCTGAGGCGAGCGGCGAGAACCCGCGCGTGCTGGTGACCTTGTTCGGGGGACAAGGGACCATGAACGTGCCCAACTGGGCGCCGGACTCAAAGCGCTTTGCGTTTGTCAGCTACCGTCTGGTGAAAAAGCGGCCGGATTGAAGGGCCTTGGGGCGGGATGAAGCGGGCGGCCCTTTGCATGGTGTTGCAGGGCTGGCGCCATCACGGGTGGTATCTCTCGGCAGCGCCGCAGAAGGGATCACTCCCCGGTTCTTGGCGCGCATCGGCCCTGCAAGAGGGCAGAAAGGCTTGCGTGAGCGGCAGGGGTGCTTACCTCGGGTGAATTGCCTGGAGTTGCGCCGGCGGCGTCCGCTCAGAACGCGTCGACGGACTCGATGCCGCTCTGCTGGAGGGCGGCCGCCATTTTTTCGAGAGCGGCCTTGTGAATCTGGGAAACCCGGCTTTCGTTGATGCCGAGCATGCCGCCGATTTCCTTCATGGTGAGTTCATTGGTGTAGTAGAGAACCACCACTTTGCGGTACCGTTCCGGAAGTACGCTCATGGCCTGCTGCAGGCGCGCCCGCATCTGTTCCCGTGCGCACATATAGTCAGGCTGGGTTTCCGGGGCGCCGGGGTAATCCGGCGGGGGCAGATCCTCCTGCTCCTGGCCCCGCGTGTCAGCAGAGACCAATCCGACGTTGCGAAGGTCAAGAGCCATCTGGCGCCAGCGGGAGACAGCGACTCCCATCTTCTCGGCCAGCTCGTCCTCGGTGGGCTGACGGTGCAGCAGCGCGCAGAGGTCGCGGGTGGCCTGTTCCACCTGGCGGTGTCTGCGCCGCATATCGCGGCTGGCCCAATCCATCTGGCGCAGGCTGTCGAGGATGGCGCCCTTGATCCGGTGCTTGGCGTAGCTGGAGAAGGCCACCTGCTTGTTGGGGTTGTACTTGGTGGCGGCGTCGAAGAGGCCGAGGATGCCGGCGTGCACCAGGTCATCCAGTTCCACATGGATCGGGAGTCCTTCGTGCACGCGGACGGCAATGGCCTTCACCAGCGGGAGGTGTTCCATCACCACACGGTCCCGCTGCTCGCGCCTTGCCGCCAGTTTCTTTTCCGCGCCTGAAGAGCTCTGCTGTTTTCCTTTTTTCGCCGCTACTGCCGCTGCCGCTCTTGCCGCCATCGCATCATCCTTCTTGCCAAGAGGTAGTTCCCGGCCGGCCTCTCTGGCGGAGGCATCGGCCTTTTGGCGGGGAACTTTCGGGCTGTCCGAAATGGCTTTCGTGACGCCTGACGCGACAGAATTGGCAATCGTGCGGCCATTCTTGCCGGGGGCTTGACCATGCTCGCAGCGCTTCTCAACGCCGACGGCAAATGCAAGAGAAACAAGGCTGTTATTGAATTGCTCCAGTTCCTGGCCGGCCCACGGCAGAGCAGGCTGCCGGAGCATGGAAATCCTCTTTTCCCGTTTCGATCCGAAATTGGCCCGGCGGTTCACGGTTGGACTCTCCAAGCTGGAACACTCAGTTTCATATCGGTACAAATTCGGAGTCGCGGCCTCAGTAAGGAGAACCCTCCGGGAACCCTCCTGCGCCGATGCTAGCGCGAAATTGAGGAGTTTCCTCTAGAGGAGTTGCCCGAATTCTCAGGGCGAGAAACACTCAGTCGAGCCTGATAAAGGGACTGATGGGAGCAGGCGGGTCAGTCCAACTCTTCGCGTTTGAGGACCGTCCAGCTTCGCAGGGCCAGGGCGCCGAGAAAGAGCAGAACGCAGTACAGCAGCACTCCATCGAGAGTGACCCCGGCGAGCACGGCGAGAAAGACATAAGCGGCCAGAGCCCGTTTGAAGCGGCGGCGGAGCGCGGCGGGTTTGAATTCCAAGAGAATTACCTCGGCATGTTGTACGAAAAGACGAGCTGCAGGCGGATCTCGCCGCCGGAAAACTCGGCGGGCAAAGGCGGGAACGGGTTGGAGGCGCTGATGCTGGCCACGGCGGCGCGGTCCAGGGCGTCGAAGCCGGAGGGCACGGCGATGACGAGCTTCGGCACCTGGCCCGAGCGGCTGATGATGAACTGCACGACCACGCGGCCGCGGGCGCCAAGCCGCGCGCTCTCCGGCATGACCGCGTACCAGTTGCGGCGCACGGAGGCAAGCACCTGGACGAGATAGGGGCGGAAGTCGATCCCCTTGGGGTCGCTGAGCAATTCGAGGGTGCTTCCCGGGCGGCCCGGGCGGGGCGCCTGCACGATGCCTTCGCTCACGCCGCCGCCCACATCGCCGACGGTGAGCCCGGCGCCGCCGGCGCCTTTCACAACGGACTTCACCGCCTCCTGCACAGCCGCGCCGGGCAGCGCCAGACGTGGCTGAGATGATGGCACGGAAGCGGCGCCGACGGGTTCGAACGGATTGTCGCGCCTGGCCGGCGCGGGCCTGGGCGGCTCCGGCGGCACGACGCCGGGCAGAGCGGACGCCTGCGGCGGCAGCGCCTGGGCGATTTCCACCTGTGGCACGTCGAAGTCGAGTTCGCGGCCGGGCCGGGTTTCCGGCGCGCCGGGCGGGGGCTGGAACGGCCGCGCCGGTCCTCGCGCCTGCGGCTGCTGGACAGCGGGGCGCGGCAGTAGGGCGGAGATATCGACCTCGGCGGCGGGCTTGCCGCGCTGCGGCTCCTTTTGCGTCAGGCGAAAAGGCACAGGCGGCGCGACCAGCGGCGTGGACTTGCGGATGTCCACCACGATCTGCGGCGCGGGGCGCACGGAGACAGGCGCGGCGGGCATCCACCAAAGAAGGCCCGCCAGCAGCAGGTGAATGCCGGCAGCCCCGGCGGCGGAGACGGCGTGGCGGCGGCGCGCGTCCTCGTCGCGCACTTCGAGCAGCAGACGCGGCAGAGCGTCCGTGCGGGCGGCCAGAGGATCGGCGGCGGTGTTCATCCGCGTGGGGAAGCCGGGCTTCTTCTCTTAGATTGACGCGGAGCGGAGGCGGGCGGCTACCACTTTGCCATGTTCTTCGATGCGGCCGGCGATCTGAAGCGCGAGAGAGAGGGCGCGCGCGCCCGCTTCGCCGTCGACAAGCGGGCGCGACCGCGCGGCCACGCAATCCAGAAACGACTCCAGTTGGCGGGCGAGCGGCTCGGCTTTGGCCACCAGTTGCGGCTCGAAGCGGACCTGTCGGTCGTCGCCCACGCGGATCGAGAGGCACTCCTGCTTCGCGTAGTCCACCGAGACATACTGCCGCGGCTGGAAGAAGCGCAGCTTGCGCACGCGCTCGGTGGAGACGCGTGAAGCGGTAAGGTTGGCGATGCAGCCGCCGGGGAATTCGAGGCGCACGTTGGCGATGTCGGGCCTGGGGGAGAGCACGGCGATGCCGGCGGCGCGCACTTCGGAGGGCTCTTCGCCGGTCATGGCAAGGACGAGGTCGAGATCGTGGATCATGAGGTCGGCGACCACATCCACGTCGAGGCTGCGGGGCGAAAAGACGCTGAGGCGGTGGATTTCAAAGAAGAGCGGCAGGCGGAGGATGCGGCAGGCGGCTTCGACGGCAGGGTTGAAGCGCTCGAGGTGGCCGACCTGGAGGATGCGCCCGCAGCGCGCGGCGGTTTCGATCATGCGGCGGGCCTCCTCGGCGGAAGCGGCCATGGGTTTTTCGACGAGCACGTCGAGCCCCGCCTCCATGAGGCGGCAGGCGACTTCCGCATGGGTGGTGGTAGGAGAGGCGACGACGGCGGCGGCGCAGCGCGCGGCCAGCTCTTCGAGAGACGCGCAGGCCACGCCGCCGTGTTGCGCGGCCGCGGCGCGGGCGCGCTCCTGGTCCGGATCGTAGACGGCGGCGAGTTCGGCCTTCGCGCTGGCGGCGATGACGCGCAGGTGATTGCGGCCGAAGACGCCGGCGCCGGCGACTCCGAGGCGGATGGCAGGGTGGCTCATTCTCCCTCCGGGGGCATGCCAACGACCGCGATGCCGTGCTCGTCGGCGAGGGCGAGCATTTCGGCGCGGTCGAGCAGCAGGGTTCGTCCGGCGTCGACGGCGAGGGCGGTCGCGCCGGTTTCGATCATGGTGCGGATGGTGCCCGGGCCGGCGACGGGCACGTCGAACAGCAGATGGGCGCGGCGGCGAGAGACCTTGACAAGCCGCAGCGGGCGGCCGTTGACGAGCGACGCGGCGCGGCGGAGCATGGCGTCGGTGCCTTCCATCGCCTCGACGGCGACGCAGGCGCGCTCGCAAACGGCGACGCTCTGCCCGATATCGAAGCCCGCCAGCGCATTGGCAATGCGGCGGCCGTAGTCGATGTCCTTGCGCTCGTCCGCGTCCGGCTTGCGGCGGGTGAGCGCGCCCTCGCCGGCGAGCAGAGGCTTGAGCAGGCGCGTCGAGTCGGCCAGGCGGATGCCTTCGCGCTCGAGCTCGCGCTGGACGGCGCCGATGAGGGAGTCCGTGTTGCGCTCTTCGAGCGACATCAGGACCCGGAACAGGCGCCAATCGGGCTTGAGCGAGCTGAACAGGGAGACGTGCTTCACCTGGCCCGCCATGATGACTTCCGCAATGCCCTCGCTTTTCAGGATGTCGATGAGGCGGCCGAGTTCGGCGATGGTGATCCAGTAGCAGCGGGCGGCGAGGGGCTCGACCTCCGGGGGCGCGTGGTCCTTGAGGGCGATGACGACGACCTCGTGCCCGAGCCGGCGCGCCTCTTCGAGCGCGAGCACGGGGAAGCGGCTGGAACCGGCGATGAGCGCGTATCTCACTTGATGATCCCGCGCGAGGAGGAACGGATGAATTCGATCAACTCTTCCACTTCGGCGGCGGGCGGCACTTCCTGGCGGATTTTCTCGATCGCCTGCGAGGTGTTGAGCGATTCGCTGCGCAGCAGGCGGAAGGCCTTGTGCAGCGCCTGGACGGTTTCCTGCGGGAAGCCGCGCCGCTCGAGCCCCACTTTGTTGGCGCCGTAGAGCCTGGATTCGCGCGGCGTGACGGTCATCGAATAGGGCAGCACATCCCGGGTAATGACGCTGTAGCCGCCGACGAAGGCGTGCCGGCCGATGCGGCAGAACTGGTGCACGCCGGAGAAGGCTTCAATGATGGCCCAATCGCCGATGGTGACATGGCCGGCAAGCGTGGCGGCGTTGCCGAGGATGCAGTGGCTGCCGATGCGGGCGTCGTGGGCGATGTGGGCGTAGGCCATGACGAGGTTGTCGTCGCCGAGGCTGGTGACGCCTCCGCCGCCGGCGGTGCCGCGGTGGATGGTGACGAACTCGCGGATGCGGTTGCGCGAGCCGATGCGGGTTTCCGTGCGCTCGCCCTTGTACTTGAGGTCTTGCGAGGCGACGCCGATGGTGGAGTAAGGGAAGAAGAGGTTGTCCTCGCCGATCCACGCGGGGCCTTCTATGAAGAGATGGCCCATGAGGCGCGTGCGCGCGCCGATTTCGACCTCGGCGCCGATGATGCAATAGGGCCCCACGTCGGCATCGGGGTGAATCCGCGCCGCCGGATCCACGATGGCCGTGGGGTGAATGGGCATGGGGTCAGCCCTGCGCTTCGGCGGGAGCGGGGCGGTCGGCCAGCTTGCACATGACGATGCCTTCGGCAACGACCTGCCCGTTCACCGTGGCCGTGCCCTGCATTTTGACGACGGTCTCCTTGCGCTTGAGGGTCTTGCACTCGATGACAAGGGTGTCACCCGGGAGCACGGGGCGGCGGAACTTGGCTTCTTCAATGGAGGCGAAGAGCACGAGCTTGGACTTGCGGTCGGGCACCGATTTCAGCACGAGCACGCCGCCCACCTGCGCCATCGCTTCGATGATGAGCACGCCCGGCATGACCGGGTACTCGGGGAAATGGCCCGTGAAGAACGGCTCATTGGCCGTGACGTTTTTCATGCCGACGATCCGGTCCTCTTCCAGCTCGAGGATGCGGTCCACCAGCAACATGGGGTAGCGGTGGGGCAGAATGTCGCGGATGTCGATGTTTTCGAGCACAGCCATGAGAAGGCTATTCTAACAAACGATGGACGAGATCCTGAGAAAAGCCTGCGCCGCGTGGCCTTCCGCGCGCGGCCTTCTGCGGAGGCTGGTGGAGTGCGAATCGCCAAGCGAAGACGCGGCGGCGGTGACGCGGCTCATGGAGCTGCTGGCGGAAGAGACGCGCGATTGCGCCCGGGCGAAGCTCGTGAGAATGCCGCGCGCGGGGCGGTGCCTGCGGCTGGATTTCGCGCTGCCGGGGCCGAAGCGGAAGGCGAAGCCGGGGCTGCTGGCCGCAGGCCATGGCGACACCGTCTGGCCGGCAGGGACGCTGCGCGAGATGCCGTGGCGCGAGACGGAGGACCGGATTTACGGCCCCGGGGTTCTCGACATGAAGGCGGGCCTCGTGTTTTTCGTCGCCGCGATGCGGCTGCTGCGGGAGACGGACACGCCGGTGGGGCGCGAAGTGAGCCTGTGGGTGGTTTCCGATGAAGAGACGGGAAGCGCAGACTCGCGGCCGCACACGGAGAAGCTGGCGCTGGCGAGCGCGGCGGTGCTGGTGCTTGAGCCGGGCACGGGGCTGGAGGGCAAGCTGAAGACGGCGCGCAAGGGCGTGGGCGCATACACGGTGCGGGTGCGCGGGCGCAAGGCGCATGCGGGCGTGGATTTCAGCGCCGGGGCCAATGCGATCGTCGAGCTGGCGCGCCAGATCGAGCGGATTGCGTCATTCACGGACCTGAAAAAGGGATTGACGGTGAACCCGGGCATCGTGCGCGGAGGCGCGCGGACGAACGTGGTGCCGGACGAGGCGGAGGTGCAGGTGGACGTGCGAGTGGAGCGAATGCGCGACGCGGCGCGGATCGACAAGCGATTCCGGTCGTTGCGGCCGGTGGACCGGCGGTGCTCGATCGAGGTGTCGGGCGGGTTGAACCGCCCGCCGATGGAGCGCACGCGGGCGATTGCCGCGCTGTTCCGCGCCGCGCAACAGATCGCCCGCGAGAAGCTGGGCATGGATCTGGAAGAGTCGTCGACGGGCGGCGGGTCGGACGGCAATTTCACGGCGGCTCTGGGGGTGCCGACGCTGGACGGGCTGGGCGGCGTGGGCGAAGGCGCGCACGCGCCGCATGAATCGATCCTGACGGGGCCGGCGCCGGGGCGCATGGCGCTTCTGGCCCATCTGGTGCGCCATTTGGGACAATGAGAAGGGATTTTTCGCCGGCATGGTGATCACCGGTCTGTACTTCGCCCTTGGCTCGGCGGCGGCGGGCGCGCTGCTTGGATGGCTGGCTCATCCGTGGGCGGGCGCGCCATTCTACATTTTTGCCCTGTTCTGTTTGTGGTTCTTCCGCGACCCGGAGCGCGAGATCCCGCAGGGGCCTTATGCGGTGTCGCCGGCCGACGGCAAGATCGTGCGCATCAAGCAGACGCAGAAAGAGACGGTGGTGAGCATCTTCCTCAACATTTTCGACGTGCACGTGAACCGGGCGCCGATCGGGGGCAAGGTGGTGGAGGTGGAATACAAGCCGGGCAAGTTCCTGGTGGCGAGCCGCGACGAGGCGAGCGTGCAGAACGAGATGAACACGATCACCATTGACGGGCGGGGCACGGTGGTGAAATTCTCGCAGATCGCCGGGCTGATTGCGCGGCGAGTGATCTGCTACAAGAAGCCCGGCGAGTTCGTGACCGCGGGCGAGCGCGTGGGGCTGATCCGGTTCGGGTCGCGCGTGGATGTGCATCTGGGGCCGGAATGGCGGCTGCGGGTGCGCGAGGGCGAGCGGGTGCGCGCGGGCGCCTCGATCCTGGCTGAAATGACGCCGGCGGAATGATGCTGTCATGGGAATGCCGCGAGTCAACCTGCGCGAGAAGCTGATCGACCCGAACTCGCCGGAGCGGCGCCCGCGGCGGGCGGCGTATGCGCTGCCCACCCTGTTCACGGCAGGGAACCTGTTTCTGGGGTTTCTGGCGATCCTGAAGTCGATTGAAGGCGCGCTGTGGGCCAGCGCCGGGCACCTGGGCCCGAACCCGCATTGGGAGTACGCGGCGAAGGTGATCGGCGTGGCGGTGTTTTTCGACGGGCTGGACGGGCGGATCGCGCGGCTGACGAACACGACGTCGGAGTTTGGCAAGGAGCTGGACTCGCTCGCCGACGTGATCAGCTTTGGCATTGCGCCGGCGGTGCTCGCCTTCGTCTACGGATTCCAGTTTCTGGACCCGGCGACTCCGCCGGAGGCGCGGAAGTATGTTTTGCAGGCGGGCTACTTCATCCTGTTCATGTTCGTCTGCTGCGGCTCGATGCGGCTGGCGCGGTTCAACATCACGTCGAACCCGGTGCCGCGAAACCCGGGGCGCCCGGACCGGAAGTATTTTGTGGGGCTGCCGATCCCGGCGGCGGCGGGCATGGTGGCGGCGGTGGTGTACGCGGCGGATTCGGCGCCGTTGACGCTGTGGCCGTTGAGCGCGGCGTGGGCGGCGCTGCTGGCGCTGCTCAGCTTCCTGATGGTGAGCACGTGGCGCTACCGGAGCTTCAAGGACTTCAATCTGCTGAGCCCGCGGAGCCCGCGCAGCGTGGTGCTGCTGGGCATGCTGTTCTATCTGATCTGGAACTTCTCGCAGCCGGTGTTGCTGGCGATGGCCACGGCGTACGTGGGCAGCGGGATGCTGGTCAGGATCGGGGGGCTGCTGAAACAGGCGCTGCGCCGCAGTCCGGCTGCGGCATCCCCTGGCGCGGGCGGAGAAGGCCATGCGTAGGACCGACTGGCTGCTGGTGGGCGGGGACACGATTCTCGGGCGCGAGATTCGCGAACTCGTGGAGGAGCAAAAGCTGCCGGTGAATCTGACGGCTGTTTCGAGCCGCGGCGAAGAGAGCGTGCTGGAGGCGCCGGAGGGCGAGGACGAAGACATCGCCGTGATGCACGCGCTCGACCGCACGCTGGTGGAAGCGGCCGACGTGGTGCTGCTCGGCGGCGCGCGCGAGGCGAACGAGCGCGCGGTGGCGCTGGCGCGGCAGTGCGCGCCGCGTCCGGCTCTGGTGGACCTGACGGGGCAGTTCGAGGACCTGCCGGAGTCGCGCCTGAGGGCGCCGCTGCTGGAAACCGGCGAAGCCGGCGGCGATCCATACACTATCCACACGCTGGCGCATCCGGCGGCGGTGGCGCTCGCGCGGCTGCTGGCGCTGCTGCAGAGCAGGCATCCTCTGGCGCGCGCCGTGGCGACGATTCTCGAGCCGGTGAGCCAGCAAGGGCGGGCGGGGATTGACGAGCTGCACAATCAAACTCTGAGCCTTTTGAATTTCCGTTCGGCGCCGCAGGATGTCTTCGGGGCGCAGGTGAGTTTCAATCTGCTCCCGCGCTACGGAAGCGGCGCGCCGCATGCGCTGGCAGAGGCGGCAGGGCGCATCGAGAGGCACCTGGCGACGCTGTGCGGCGCGCGCGGAGTGCCGCTGCCGTCAGTGCGTCTGATCCAGGCGCCGGTGTTCCACGGCTACTGCATGAACGTGTGGGTGGAGTTCGGGAAGCGCCCGCCGGCAGGCGCGTTGGAGCATCTGCTGGAAGAGGCGGGGATCGAGATCCGGCGGGGCGATGCCGAGCCGGTTTCCAACGTGAGCGTGGCGGGGCAGGTGGGGCTGAGCGTGAGCGACATTGCCGAGGACCACGCATCGGCGCAGGCGGTGTGGTTCTGGATGGCCTTCGACAACCTGAGGGCGCATGCGGAGGCGGCGCTGCTGACAGCGGGGCTGCTCGTGCGCGGGAGGGAAGCGCGGTGAGGCGCGGCGCCGCCGTGTTGCTGGCTGCGGCAGCGCTTGCCGGCTGCGGCTATCATGTGGGCGGGCGCGCGGATCTGCTGCCGTCCACGCTGCGCACGATCGCCATCCCGGCATTTGGCAACGCCAGCCCGCGCTACCGGCTGACGGCGCAGTTGCCGGCGGCGATCACGCGTGAATTCCTGACTCGCACGAGATACCGCGTGGTGGCCGACCCGAATGAAGCCGACGCGGTCCTCTACGGGACGGTGAGGAGCTATTTCAGCTTTCCGACGCTGTTCGACCAGAGCACCGGGCGCGCCTCGGGCGTGCAGGTGAGCGTGTTTCTGGACGTGAAGCTGGTGGAGCGGGAGACGGGCAAGGTGCTGTTCGAGCAGCAGAACTACGAGTTCCGGGGACGATACGAAATCGCGGTGGACCAGGCGCAGTATTTTGACGAGAGCAGCACGGCCCTGGAACGGCTCAGCCGGGAAGTGGCGCGGCAACTGGTGAGTTCGATTCTCGAGGCATTCTGACGCGATGACTCCGGAGCAGTTTCTGCGCGAACTGGAACGCAAGGCGCCGCCGGCGGTGTTGTTGTTCGCCGGACCGGAAGATTGCCTGCGGCGGCGGTGCCGCGAGGCGCTGCTCGGGAAATGCCTGGGCGAAGAGGAGCGCGAACAGGGCTATGTGCGGCACGATCTGGACGAAGTGACGCTGGCCGAGGTGTTGGATGATGCGCGTTCGTTTTCGCTGTTCGCGCCCCGGCGGCTGATCTGGGTGTCGTCGGCGGAGGCGGCGGTGCCACGGGGGCGCGGCGCGGAAGAGGACGAGGGCGGCGGGAAGGCGGGCGGCGCGGAGATGCTCGCCGGGTACGCGAAAGACCCGCCGCCGGGCGTGACGCTGGTGTTCGACGCGCGGCGATGGGACTTCGAGGGCGAAGACAAGACGCGGATGGAGCGGCTGCTGAAATTTTACGCGGCGGCGGCGGTGGTGGAGTTCCGCCGGCTGGATTTGCGGCAGGCGCAGGAACTGGCGCTGGCGCTGGCGGCGCAGCGCGGGCTGAAGCTCGGCAAGCGCGAGGCGGAGCTGCTGGCGACGGCGGCGGCAGCCGACGGGATGCGCATCGAGACGGAGATCGAGAAGCTGGCGCTGTACTGCGGGAATGAGCGGCCTGCTTCGGCAGCCGACATCGCCGCGCTCGTGCCGGACGCCGAGCAATCCACCGTGTTCGAGCTGGTGGACGCGCTGGCGCGGCGGGACCGGGCGCGGGCGCTGCATCTGCTGGACGTCCTCATCCGCGCGGGCGAATACCTGCCGCTGGCGCTGCTGTTTCTGGAGGGCGTCTTCCGGCTGGCGCTGGCGGCGCGCGAGCAGAAGCTGCGCACGGCGCAGGAGGTGCAGGGCTACTTCCAGCGGCTGGGGCTGCCGGTGTGGCGGGCGAGGGCGGAGCAGATCCACGCGGCGGCGGCGCGCTTCACAGCGGCGCAACTGCGGGCGGGGATCGAGGGGATTTTCGAGGCCGACAGCGGAATGAAGTCGGCGCGGCCGGACGACCGGCTGGTGATGGAGCGGCTCATTCTGAAGCTGACGGCGTGAGCGCGGCGGTCAGTCTGGCATGCTCTCCAGATCGGCGGGTCTCAGGAGGCTATGGAGACAACATACAACTCCTTGACTCTGCATAGAGGCTTGTCCGGCTTCTCCACCGTGATCAGCTCCTGCGCGCGGGCTTCAAGCGCGGCCGCAGCATGGAGAGCGTCCAGTGCAGAGAGTCCGTACCTGGTGGCGAGGTCAAGGGCTGTTTGCGTCAGCGCGTGCGTTGCTTCAATATCCTCACCCGCTTCCAGAAACGCTTCCATGAATTGTGTCTCGTCTTCCTTGCGGTGAAGGCGAGGCTGCGGGAGCACTTCGAGGCGGAGGAAATCAGACACGAGGAATTGCCGGCCGGGATCGTCGAGGATCTCCATGGCTCTCTCCCCAACGGGATTCCCGCCACGCCAGGCGGCGATCAGAACGCTGCTGTCGACGTACGTTCTGCGCAGCATGCGGCTAGCGCTCTTCTCCGCGGCGTGATTTGACTTCCCGCAGAATCTCCTCTTCGGAGAGCAGCGTGAGTCCGCTGGCGAGGGCTTTCATCCGGAGATCGTCCAGCTTTCGTCCCAATGCAGTGCGCCGAGGGATTCGAGAGACAGCATGGGACATCGAAACCAGGCTCCACTCGGTCACAGAAGTAGTGAACGGGGAGTCCTTCACCCACTCGGCGGCAGAGGCTTTGCTCTGCCGGGCAAGCGGCGCTGAAGGGGGAACGGAAGCTCCGGCCGGAACTGTAACAGATTCCTGGAACAGACCTGCCGGGGGAAACGGCGTGACCGGTCCGTTGAGATGCGTAAAATCAGTGCAACTCATTCCTCGAACTCCGGAAGAAGAGAGTCAAGAGTTTCCTGCCGCAACAAGCTGAAAAAAGCCTCCTTGCAAGCGTCATGAGCGAAATCAAGATTTTTTTTGACGAAAGCCCATTGGTCCCGAGCCGGCAGATCCGAGACCGTCTCGATCTCTACGACCGCTCCCTCGAGGCTTCCTTCTCCAATGCGGTTCACTGTTGCCGGCGCAGCGATCTGAAGGATGTGTGTGAACTCGCCGGACCGGACCTGGGCGCGGATTTGAACGGGGGATTGGGCGACGTTCCAGTCACCGAGCCTCAGATCGACGTTCAGGCGCGACAGCCAGGAATCATCGGCACGGGAGAGGACATTCAGGTATTTGAACGAAAATCTCTCCGGTGCTTCGATGACCATGGAATTCTGTAATTCTTCAACGAGACCGAGAATTTGTTCGGAAAAGCTCCGCCAGCCTGGATAGGGACGCAAGCAGTTCAACGTGAGCGCGCGATACCCGATTTGTATCGCTCTCGCCGTTCCTTCCAACCTGAGGCGCGGCAAGTGCCAGAGGCTCTGCTGGGATTCGACGAGCTGCTCCGGCGCGTCGGCCAGAGGCAGGCGCACAATTGCCGGAAATTCAGACCGGAAACGGGAATACAGCAGCCCTGGAAGGACGTGACTGGCTCCGGCAGAGGGCAAGAAACGGAATTCCCAGATGGCCTCCTGAAGAGGATCGTTTTTCAGCCGCGTGGGAATCCGGTTGGCCATGATCCATACGGGTTCCTTCAAGTCACGCAGACCCCGGCAGGGGAATTGCCATGCCTGAATTCTTCCGTCCTTCCACTTCAAGTCTAATGTGCTTCGAGCGCAGGAGCAATGCCGAATGGCTTGTTTTCAGGGATGCCCGCATGCTCGTTCAACCGCCTCGGCGATCCAAGAGCTTTTCGAGGCCGACAGCGGAATGAAGTCGGCGCGGCCGGACGACCGGCTGGTGATGGAGCGGTTCATTCTGAAGCTGACGGCGTGAGCGCGGCGGTCACTGAAGGCCTAGGCGGCGGAGGGCGGCTTCGCGGTTGCGGCGGGCGTTTTCGTAATCAGGCTTGAGAGCCAGAGCGCGGTCGAAGTCGCTCACGGCTTCTTTGTAGAGGCGCAGGCGCATAAGGGCGTAGCCGCGCGCGTTCCAGGCGAGGGCCGATGAAGGGTTGAGCGTGACGGCGCAGGAGAGCGGATCGAGGGCATCCTGGAAACGCTCCTGCTGAATCAGGCGGCGCCCTTCGGCATGGCAGGCTTCGGCGCGGCGCAATGGATCCCCCTGGCCGGCAGGTGTAGCCGGGGCGGGAGGAGGGGCGGCGGGAGGCGCGGCGGTCTCTGCGGGAGGCTTGGCCGGCGCCGCCGGGGGCGCCGGGTCAGGAGGGGCAGGCTCGGCGCGAGCCGCCGTCTCCGGGAGCGGCAGTTCCTGGGCGGGTGGCGCAGCCGCGGCCGCGCGCTGCCCGGCGGCGGCGCTGCGGGCGCGCTCGGCCAGAGAGCGCACTTCCGCATTCTCGGGTTGGAGCTGGAGGGCCTGTTCAAGATCTCTGGCCGCCTCTTCGTAGCGGCCCAAAAGGAAATATGCCGAGCCGCGGGCGTACCATCCCAGCGGGTTGCGCGGTTCGAGTTCGATGGCGGCGGTGCGGTCCTGCAGGCCGAGTTCGTGCATGCCGAGCACATGAAGCGAGCCGCCGCGGGCAATGAGCGCAGCGGCATTCTTCGGCTCCTCCTGAACGGCGCGGTTGCGGTCGGCCAAGGCCTGCTCGTGTCTGCCGAGGCGGCTGTACAGATCGGCGCGGATCAGCAGCGCGCGGACGAAGCCCGGACGGGCCTCGATCGCGGCATCGTAATCGGCGAGAGCCTGGTCCGTGCGGCCAAGCACTTCGTGGGCGGCGCCGCGCAACAGCAGAGCCTCGGCCCGGCGAGGCCAATCCGCGGGCGCGGCGGCGAGGGCCGCATCCAGATCCGCCAGCGCGCGCTCGAACCGGCCGACATCGCCGTGGCAGCGGCCGCGGTCGAAGAGCGCCTCGTACAGCCCCGCATCCAGGGCCAGGGCCCGGTCGAAATCCTCGATCGCGTCATGAAACCGGTTGAGCGAAGCCAGCACGCGCCCGCGCGCCAGCCATGGCAGGGGATCATCGAGGCGGAGCCGGATGGCGCGCTCCAGCGCGGCGAGCGCCTCTTCCTTCCGGCCCAGCTCAGCCAGCGCCTCGCCGCGCCCGCGCTGCACGGCCGAGGTCTCGTGACCCAGCCTCAGGCACTGCCCGAAGTCCTCCAGCGCGCCGGAGGCGTCGCCCTGCTTCAGGCGCGCTTCTCCTTTCAGCCGCAGAGCCTCGGGATCCGAGCGGTTCAGCTCCAGCGCCCGGGCAATATCGGCCGCGGCCTCGTCCAGCCGGTTCAAGCGCAAAAGGACGCCCGCACGGCGCCGCAGCGCGCCGGAAGACCTCGGGTTCAGGCGCAGCACCTCCGTGTAAGCGGCGAGGGCTTCCTGCCACTGGCCCTCCTGCTCAAGACGCAAGCCGCGCTCGTAGACCGCCTGCGCCGGCCTGCCTCCGCTTTGCGCCGCCGCGGCGTGGGGCAAAAGCGCAGCCAGCCACAGCACCGCGGCCATGGTCATGGCGCTCCTCCTCCGCCGCATCTTACTACAGGGAGCGGATAATCTCTTCCAGTTGCCTGGCCAGCGCGGCATGGTCTTCCCCCTGAAGCCGTGCGGGCGCGCCGATCTTCACGCGCACGAAGCCCGGGCGCGGGAACTTCCAGTCCGGGTGGAGCACGCGGTTCGAGCCCCGGATGCGCACAGGGACCACCGGGATGCCGAGCCGCGCCGCCATCATGCCGACGCCGGGCAGGAAGGGCAGGATCGTGTCATCGCGGCTGTGCTTGCCTTCCGGAAAGATCAGCGGGCACCAGCCTTCGCCCGCCAGTTCGCCGAGGTAACGAAGCGCCTCGCGCGCGCCGGCTTCGCGCTGCGGCATGGGCACGGCATTGAAGACCAGGCAGGCCAGGTAATAGTTGAGCGAGTTGGTGAGCCGCTTCCACCACGGGAACCGCTCGGGGTGGAAGTGGGCGTCGAAAAACTCTTTCCGCATGGCGGGCGCCAGGCGGTGACGCCACTTCCACGGCATGGCGATGAACAGCACCGGCGTGTCGAAGTAGCCCTGATGGTTGGAGGCGAACAGAACGGGCGGCTCGATCCCTGCCAGATTCTCGCGCCCTTCCACGCGGACCCAGGCGAACAGGCGCGCCAGCCACAGCACCCAGGCGTTGAGATGGAACACGCGGTGCCAATGCGCCCAGCGGCTGCGGCTCCAACGCGGGAACTCGAAGGGTTCCGCAGGCGGCGCCGGAGGCGCTTTCTCCAGTTGCTGCAGGTCGGCCACGGTGCGCGCGGCGGCGAAAGCCGTCTCATCCAGCGTGCGGCCGAGCTGCTGCTCGAGCGCGACCATCAACTCGATGCGGTCGAGCGAGCTGAGCCCCAGGCCTTCGAGCGGGGTGTCCGGCGCCAGTTCGCGTCCGCCCGAGTAGCGGGCCAGCAGCGCGGCCACGGGATCTTCCGCCGCGCGCGCGGCAGGCGCCGGGGCCGCTCCGGAGACGCGCTGGCGGATGAAGCGCCGCTTCAGCTTGCGCGTGCCCTCGGTGCGGGGCAGTTCGGGCTCCGGCCACACTGAATAGCCGCGGATCTTCTGGTGCTCTTCGAGCTGCGCGTTGGCCTCGCGGACCACGGCTTCCGCATCGGCGCCTTCTTCCAGGACGAGCGCGGCATGGACGGTCTCGCCACCTGCGCCGGGCAGGCCCACCACCGCGGATTCGCGCACGCCGCGGATCGAATTCAGCGCCTTCTCGACGTCTTCCGGGAACACGTTGCGCCCGTCGGCGAGGACGATCATCTCCTTCTTGCGGCCTTTGATGTAGAGCCGGCCCTCGGCGTCGAGCTCGCCGATATCGCCCGTGTGCAGCCAGCCGTCCTCGAACGCTTCCGCCGTAGCCTCCGGGTCGTTGAAGTAGCCCGAGGTGATGTTGGGGCCGCGCACCAGCACCTCCCCGTCGGGCGCGATGCGGATTTCGACCCCCGCGATAGGCTTGCCCACCGACCCCTGCCGCGCGTGAAAAGGATGGTTCAGCGTAACAATGGGCGCCGCCTCGGTGAGGCCGTAGCCCTGAATCACGGCGAAGCCCAGCTTGCCCCAGAACTGCTCGAGCGCGCCGTCCAGCGCGGCGCCGCCCACGATGAAGCTCCAGAATTTCCAGCCGAACAGGCGGTGCACGCGGCGGTAGCGCCACCAGCGCTGCCAAAACTTTTCGCCGGGCGGCGCCGGGCTGGCAGCCTCCGGAGCGACGGCAAGGATGTACTCCCGCAAGAGTTCGAGAATGCGAGGCACCGAAACCAGCACGCTGATGCGGCGCGTGCGGATCTGCCGCACGATCTCGCGCGGGTCCTGCGTGCGGAGAAAGATCACCGTGCCGCCGAGGATCGGCGGGATGAACGCCGCCATCGCCTGCCCGAACATGTGGCTCAGCGGCAACAGGTCAAGGAAGCGGATGGGGTGGAACGGGCGGGCGTAGTGCAGATACTTCCGGATCTCGCGCTCGACGGGAACAATGTTGGCCAGAATGTTGCGGTGCGTGATGACGACGCCCTTGGGGTCGGCGGTGGCGCCGGATGTGAACAGGATCTGCACAGTGTCGCCGGCGGAGATCTCCACGGGCGTCACCGCAGGCGCCGGCGCGCGCCAGTCCAGGTCCGCCAGGCGCCATACGGGAGCAGCCTGCGGCGGCGCATCGAGCCGAACAGCGTCGCCCACAAGGATCGCTTTCGGGCGGGTGATCGCAACGACGCGCTCGAGGAAGTCCGGAGAGTGCTTCTCGTCGATGGGAACCACCGCCGCGCCGCGCAGCAGGCACCCCCAGAAGGCGGCGATCCACGCCGGGCGGTTTTCGCTCCACAGGATGACGCGGTCGCCGCGCCCGACGCCCGCCTGCTCGAGCCGCAGCGCGAAGCGGCGCGCCGCCGCGCCGAGCTGCTCATAGGTGTAGGAGCGCGGGCGGATGCCGTCGTCGTAGACAAGGCAGACGCCGCGTTGCGCCACAACGGACTCGAAAAAGTCGAGGAGCGTGTCGCGCTTCATCCTCATCCATCGTAGCCGCCGCAGGCGCGGCGGGTCACTGGATGGTGCTGGAGCCTTCGACTCCCAGGGTCGCGTCCGGGATGTTGCGGTTGATGTAGTTGTCGAGGTTGATGACGTAGGTCTCCGGCGCGTCGATGAGCACGGGAGAGTGCGTGGCGCAGATGATGCGGAACTTCTTCTGATCCACCAGCTCCAGCAGCATCTTGAGAACGCGCCGCTGGTTTGAGACCGAGAGCGCCATCTCCGGCTCGTCCAGCAGCAGCATCGTGCCTTCGGGAAGCGCCGGGAACGTTTCCCGGAACAGCGACAGCATCACCTGCCCGTGCGAAGCCATCTGGATGAAGTCCCGCATCTGCGGCTTGTTCTCGAACAGCTCCAGGTGCATGCGCGGGTTGTGGTGCTCGGCGTCGAACAGGAACACGCGCGGCGATTCGATCCGGCTCTCCACGCGGTAGATGTAGCCTTCCACTTCCTCGCCGCGCATCGCATAGTAGATCGAGTGCAGCAGGGTCGACTTGCCGCAGCCGTTCTCGCCGGTGAGCAGGATGAGCGGGTGCCGCAAATCAACAATCAGCGGCATATGGAAGTTGAGGTTCACCAGAACCGGGTGGGCCAGAATTTTCAGGAACATGCCAGAGGGTCTGATTCCAGCATAGCAGCCGGCGTTGCTGGAACCGCGCCGCTCAGGCGCGCTGGAGGCGGAAGCGGCGGAACGCGGCGGTATTGAAGAAACTGCCCAGCCCGATGCGCCCGGCGCCGAGGCTCAGGTCCACGGCTTTCAGCGAGGGCGAGGTCTTGCCGTCGACCCAAGCCTGTACGAGGCCGTTTGAGGCGTCATAGGCCATGCGCACCGCGTGCCAGCCATCGGTGGGCAGCGAGCCCGGCCCCTCGAGCGGGCTGATGCGCACGCGGTCGCCGCCAAAACAGTGGAAGACGCCGTTGTGCACCTCCACCTGCGAGGCGGCGTCGTCGGAGAGATGGACGTAGTTGAAGTAGCCGTCCTTCTGCCACGCGTAGACGAGGATCAGCGAGCCTTTGGGCGAGGCCCGCTTCACTTCCACTTCGAGCGCGAACCTGCCGAGCGGCGCGGTTTGGGCCAGGGCGAACTGAATCGGGCGTCGCGGGTTGGCCTGCTGCGGGCGGGCCGTGAGCAGATGCAGCTCGTCTTCGGCCGTCTTCCAGTCGGCGGCCGAGATCACCTGCCAGCGCAGCCCGAAGGCTTCGATCTCCTCCGACAGAGGCGGGGTGGCGGGCTTGCCGCTTTGAGCAGCAGCCAGGACGGGAGCGGCGGCAAGGAAGGACCGGCGCAGCATGGCTCCATCACAACAAAACCGGGGGCGCGGCACAACACGCCGGAAAGATCATTCCGCCGGAGAAATGTTTCAGCCTTGCAGGGCCTGTTCAAGGAAAGCGCGCAGGCGGGCCGGGTATTCTTCGCCCGCCGTCTCCGGGATGTCATTGTGGCCGGCGCCGGCGATGGCCCAGAACTGTTTCGGTTCGCGGGCGGCGTCGAACACGGCGCGCCCCAGGCGGAAGGGAATGACCTCGTCCTGGCTGCCGTGAATGACGAGCACAGGCGCCTGAATGCGCGCCAGGCGGCTTCGCACATCGAAGCCCCAGACGAGCAGCGGGCCTAGCACCGGCAGGACCGTTTGCGCCACGGCCCGCGCCGAGGGGAACGGCGCTTCCAGAATGACGCCGCCGACGGGTTCGACCGAAGCCACATGCGCCGCCGCCGCGGTGCCAAGCGATTCGCCATGCACGAGGATCCGCTCGGGCGGAAAGCCCCGCCCGCGGAGGAGGCGGTAGCCCGCCAGAGCGTCCTCATAGAGGCCTGCTTCCGTCGGGCGGCCTCCGCTGCGGCCATACCCGCGGTAGTCAATGACGAGCACCGCCGCGCCGGCCCGCTCCCAGGCGGTGATGTGCCGGACGCGATGGGTGACATTGCCGGCGTTGCCGTGGAGGAACAGCACGGCGGCGGGGGCGGAATCGAGCGGTTTCCACCAGGCGTGGATTCTGTGACCGCCGCTGCGCAGCCACGCATCCTCGACACCCAAGCTCTTTGCCTCAAGCCAGTTGCCGTCGGGGTAGCGCATGGGAAAGAAGGCCGACCGGTTGGCTGCCCAAGCCAGGAGCGCCCAGGCGACGGCTAGCACCAGCAGAAGTTTCCAGTCCATATCCGAGGGCATGATACAAGAGAATGGCGGCATTGGGGTGGGGGCGAGGCTGAGATTTTTCGATCTCGAACTTGACAATGATCCACTAAAGTTTAATAATACGATCAGGCGCAGCGGTTCGAGGCGGCGCCGCGGAACGCAAGTTCCCAAACCGTGCAGCAAGAGGGAATGGAGAAAGATGAGCAAGATCATAGGTATTGACCTCGGGACCACCAATTCCGTGGTGGCGGTCATGGAGGGGGGGCAGCCTGTAGTCATCCCGAACCAGGAGGGAGCGCGGACGACGCCATCGGTGGTGGCGTTCACCAAGAGCGGAGACCGGCTGGTGGGACAGGTCGCCAAGCGGCAGGCGGTCACCAACCCGGAGAACACGATTTACTCGATCAAGCGTTTCATGGGGCGGCGCTTTGACGAGGTGTCCGAGGAGATGAAGCTGGTTCCGTACCATGTGGTGCGGGGCGAGAACGGGGACGCGCGCGTGGACGTTTCGGGCAAGAAGTACGCGCCGCCGGAGATCTCGGCGATGATCCTCACCAAGCTGAAGGAAGCCGCCGAAGCCTATTTGGGCGAGAAGGTTACCAAGGCGGTGATTACCGTGCCGGCTTACTTCAACGACGCGCAGAGGCAGGCGACCAAGGACGCCGGCCAGATTGCCGGGCTGGAGGTGCTGCGCATCATCAACGAGCCGACGGCGGCGGCGCTGGCCTACGGGCTGGACAAGAAGAAGGAAGAGCGCATCGCCGTGTACGACTTCGGCGGCGGCACGTTCGACATCTCGATCCTGGAGGTCGGCGACGGAGTGGTGGAGGTGAAGTCCACCAACGGCGACACGCACCTGGGCGGCGACAACATCGACCAGCGGTTGGTGGACTGGCTGATCGAGGAGTTCAAGAAGGAAGAAGGGGTGGATCTGTCGCGGGACCGCATGGCGCTGCAGCGCCTGAAGGAAGCGGCCGAGAAGGCGAAGATCGAGCTCAGCTCGGCGATGGAGACCGAGATCAACCTGCCGTTCATTTACGGCGACCCGCAGACGGGGCCGAAGCACCTGGTGAAGACGCTGACGCGGGCGCGTTTCGAGCAGATGATCGAGGACATCCTGCAGCGCTCGATTCCGCCCTGCAAGCAGGCGCTGGCCGACGCCGGGCTGACGCCGGAGCAGATTGACGAAGTGGTGCTGGTGGGCGGCTCGACGCGCATCCCGCGCGTGCAGCAGTTGGTGAAGGAACTGTTCCGCAAGGAGCCGAACAAGACGGTGAACCCGGATGAAGTGGTTGCCGTGGGCGCGGCGGTGCAGGGCGGCGTGCTGGGCGGCGAGGTCAAGGACGTGCTGCTGCTCGACGTCACCCCGCTGTCGCTGGGCATCGAGACGCTGGGCGGCGTGTTCACCAAGCTGATCGAGCGCAACACGACGATCCCGACGCGGAAGTCGGAGGTCTTCTCCACGGCGAGCGACAACCAGACGAGCGTGGAGATCAAGGTCTACCAGGGCGAGCGCGCGATGGCGCGGGACAACCGCCTGCTGGGGGTGTTCCAGCTTGTAGGCATCCCGCCGGCGCCGCGCGGCGTGCCGCAGATCGAAGTCACCTTCGACATCGACGCCAACGGCATCCTGCACGTGACGGCGAAAGACCGCGCCACGGGCAACGAGCAGAAGATCACCATCACCTCGTCTTCCGGCCTGTCGAAGGACGAAGTGGACAAGATGGCCCGCGACGCCGACGCGCACCGCGCCGAAGACGAGCGCCGGCGCCAGGAGGTGGAAGCCAAGAACCAGCTCGACAACGCCGTCTACAGCGCCGAGAAGATGCTGCGCGAGCACCGCGACAAGATCTCCGACGCGGACGCGCGCAACATCGAGGAGGCGGTCTCGGAGGCCAGGAAAGCCATCGAAGAGGGAGGGCTGGAGCGCATCAAGGCGGCGCAGGACCGGCTGATGGCGGCCAGCCACAAGCTGGCGGAGGCCATGTATCGCGCCGCCGGCTCGCAGCAGCCCTCGGGCGACGGCGCCGCGGGCGCGAAGACCGAAAGCGCGAAGAAGGACGAGGTTGTCGACGCCGAATTCGTCGACGTGGACGACCAGAAGAAGTAACTCCGATTCCCGCGGAGCAGGGCGGGCCGGCCTATGACGACGAGCAAGGACTACTACGAGACGCTTGGGGTCCGGCGGGACGCCTCGCAGGAGGAGATCCGCAAGGCGTACCGCCGGCTGGCCCGGAAGTATCATCCGGACCTGAACCCGGGCGACAAAGCCGCCGAGGAGCGGTTCAAGGCGGTGCAGGAAGCCTACGACGTGCTCTCCGACGCCAGGAAGCGCAAGATGTACGACACCTATGGCTTCTATTCCGAGTCCGGCTTCCCCGGCGCGGGGCAGCCGGGCGCGGGGCCGCAGGGGTTCGGCTTCGGCGGCTTTGATTTCTCGGAGACCTTTGGCGGCGCGCAAGGCGGGTTCGGCTCGAGCTTCAGCGACCTGTTCAGCCAGTTTTTCGGCAGCCAGCGCGAGGCGCGGCGGCGGGCGCCGGAGAAGGGTTCCGATCTGGAGTACTCGCTGCAGATCGACTTCTGGCAGGCGGTCAAGGGGACGCAGTTGCGGCTCAACATCTCGCGCCTGGATGTCTGCCAGGCGTGCCGCGGCACGGGGGAAACCGGAGGCGCGGCCACGCTGTGCACGCAGTGCAACGGCAGCGGCAACGTGACGCAGATGGTGGGCGCGATGCGCTTTTCGCTTACCTGTCCCCGGTGCGGCGGCTCGGGGCGGATGGCGCGGGCCTGCCCGTCCTGCGGCGGCAGCGGCCGCGCGGCGGTCAACGAGACGGTGGAGGTGCGCATTCCGCCGGGCGCCTCCACGGGGTCGCGGCTGCGAGTGCCCGGCAAGGGCAACGCCGGCACGATGGGCGCTCCCGCGGGCGACCTGTACATCACGGTGAAGGTGGACGATCACCCGCTGTTCCGCCGCGAAGGTGACGATGTGTACGTGCGCGTTCCTGTCGCGGTGTGGGAAGCCGGGCTCGGCACGCGGATCGAGGTGCCGACGGTGGACGGCCGCGCCCTGCTCAAGATCCCGCAGGGCACGCAGAACGGCCAGAAGTTCCGGCTGCGCGAGAAGGGCGTCTTCAATGCGCGGAAGAACACGCGCGGGGATCAGATTGTCGAAATCGAACTGCAAACCCCGGACGTGCGCGACGAGCGCGTGCGCGAGCTGCTCAAGGAACTCTCCCGGCACGACGCGCGCGATCCGCGCGCCGAGCTCTGGTCGAAGGTGTGACAGCCGTGGCGAAGCAGAAAGGCAAAGCGGGCTACATGATCTCGGCGGTGGCCGAGAAATACGGCATCCATCCGCAGACGCTGCGCATGTACGAGCGCGAAGGGCTGATCAAGCCCTCCCGCAGCGAGGGCAACACGCGCCTGTACACCGATGAGGATCTGGAGCGGCTGGAGGTGGTGCTCGAGCTGACGCGCGAGCTGGGCGTCAATCTGGCGGGCGTCGAGATCATCCTCAACATGCGCGAGAAAATGGCCGCCATGCAGAAGCAGATCGAGCAATTTGTGCAGTCGCTCAACGTGGAGCTGGCGCGCAGCCTCCATGCGGAGCCGGCCGAGCCGAACCACTCGCTCATTCCGGTGGCCCGCCCGGTGGCGGCCGCGCCGCTCGCCGCCGAGGCCGGCGCTTCCGCAAGGCGCCGGAACCGCACGGCGAAGAGCTGACCGGGAGGCGGCCGCGCTCAGCGCACCTTCCGCAGGAATTTTCCGGTGAAGGCGTCCACGAAGACCGAGAACTTGCTCTGGCTCACCGATGGCCCGTAGATGACGCGCCACGCCGGTTTGACATCGGGCGACACCCATTCCAGCAGGAAATGGATGGGAAGGTCCTTGTTGTCTTCAAGCACCTTCTTCATGGCGGCATCCTTCTGCACCTCCGCCATGGCTGTTTCCAGAGCCTTCGGCGTATCGATCTTGACTTCCTGGATCGCCATCGGAAAGATGCGGGGGTTGGGCAGGTAGCCGGAGTCCTGCCCGGCGCGCACGCCTTTGATGATGCCGCCCTCGCTATCGGCGGCGGCCCAGGTGAACTCCCGTTTCAGGCGTTTCGATTCGCTGACATATGTGGCCCGCCAGAAACCGTATTTGCCTTCGCCCGAGGGCGCTTCTGCGATGTTGCCGCTTTCGAGCTTGAGCAGCTTGACGTCGGGCGCCCAAGTGCGCGCCACCTGGAAGGTCTGGAAAATCGCCGATTGGCCGGTGGCTGGCTCGGGCGGCTTGGGCGGGGCCTTCTTCGCGGGGGGCGCTTGTGAACACCCCGCCAGCAGAAGCACGAGTGCGGGGAGGCAACGGGAGATTCGGATGCGGTTCATAGGGTTTCTCGCCTCCCTCAATCATATTGAAGTTTTGCAGCGCCGCAACATTGTAAAGAGAATCGCCCCGCGACGCCGGCACGGGGCTGTGCCATAATACGGGCAACAGCGTTTGACATCCATCCCGCAGAGGGAGGTTCCCATGAACTTCGCCCGACTTCGAAACGCCGCGCTGGCAGTGGCGCTGGCCATGGCCGTTTGTGTTTGCCTTCCCGGGCAGCAGCAGGGCGGCGGACAGAGCGGGGGCACGGGAGGCGGAGGCGGCGCAACTCCTGCGCCGACGCCGACCCCGACTCCCACGCCGACCCCCACGCCTTCGCCCACCAAGCCCACCACGCCCACGCCCTTCCCCGGACAACAACAGCAGCAACCCGGCTTCCAGGACTTCCAGCGGCCGATCTACATCTCGGGCCGCGTGATGATGGAAGACGGAACGGCGCCGCCGGAGCCCGTGATGATGGTGATGGTGTGCAACGGGCGCCCGCGGCCGCAGGGCTACACGGACTCCAAGGGGCGCTTCAACATCGCTTTGGGCCAGAACCAGACCGTGTTTGCCGACGCCAGCATGGACAGCACCGACATGCGCGGCATCATGAACCCCGGCCCCACGCGCGGCATCTCCGAGCGGGACCTGGTGGGCTGCGAGTTCCGCGCCGAGCTGGCCGGGCACCAGAGCGACATCGTCCAGCTTGCCGGCCGCCGCGTGATGGACAACCCTGAAGTCGGCGTGATTGTGCTGCGGCGCATGTCCAATGTGCAGGGCTTCACGTTCAGCCTCACCACAGCCAATGCGCCCAAGGAAGCGAAGAAGGCTTACGAGAAGGCCCTGTCGCTGGCCAAGAAGCAGAAGGCGGCCGAGGCCGAGCCACACCTGCGCAAAGCGGTGGAGATCTATCCCAGGTTCGCCGCCGCCTGGTTCGAGCTCGGCAACGCGCTCGAGGTCCAAAAGAAGACCGAGGAAGCCAAGGCGGCGTACGAGAAATCCGTCGAGGCCGACCCCAAGTTCATCGGCCCGCACCTGAGCCTGCTCCAGCTTTCGCTGAACTCCCGCGATTGGGAGCAGATCGCCGCGCGCAGCGAGACCGTGCTCAAGCTGAACCCCTTCAGCTACCCGCAGGTGTGGTTCATTCACGGAGCGGCGGCGTTCAATCTGGGCCGCCGCGACGATGCGGAGAAGAGCGCCCGCGAGGCGATCAAGCTCGACCCCAACCACAGGAATCCGCGCGCCTACAATTTGCTGGCGCAGATTCTGGCCGACAAGGGCGACTACGCCGGGGCGCTGGACCACATGAAAGGCTATCTGAGCTTCGCTCCCAACGCGCCCGATGCCGACGCGGTGAAGAAGCAGATCCATGAGCTGGAGCGGTTCCTCGCCGCGCGGCCCGCCGCGCAGAATGCGCCGGCACCGCAGCAGCCCTGAGGCGCTGCCGCACCGCGGTCAGGAGCCGCGGCTGATGCGCCGCGCCTTCCAGAAGGCGTGGATCGCAAAACCGAGAAGGATGGCGAACATAAAGGCGCTCAGCAGGAAGCGCAGCAGGTGCTCGGGGCCTTGATCGAGTTCCTTCCAGCCCGTCCACACGGGGCGGACCATCATCACGGCCAGCAGAAAAAACAGGAATCCGAGCACCTCGTTCCACAGCGAGTGCAGCGGGCGGATCACACCCGGCAGCACCGCCGCGAGAAATTTCTTCGCCAGAGTCAGCAACGCGGCCATGCCCCTTCGCCTGCCATGCTACCAGAGGCGGCGGCGCCTGCAGCGGCGCAGCCTCGCTCATGAGCGGCGCCGGTTCTGCCGATACAGGAATTGCGGCGCGAATGCAACGCGCCCGCAGCAAGCGGAATGGTATCCTGAGATCAGGGAAAGGATTCAACCTTCACCTTGGACGAACGGCTCAAAGAACTGATGCAGGAACTCGGCCACGCGATCAACGAGTCGCTTTCGGACTCCGACCGCATCGCCGAAGCCATCGGGGAAATCAAGCGCGCCGGTTACGACGTCTTCCTTGTGCTGGAAGCCACCATCGGCTTCAACAAGCGCGACGAGTCCGGCGAGGAAGCCGAAACGGAGACCGTGGTGGAGACGCGTCTCGAAACGGATTTCGAGGAAGAACCCACCGAGACCCGCAAGCGTCCCCGCCAGCGCCGTACGGGCAAGATCCGCTGGACCGCCCAGGACCAGAAATTCCTCCGCGCCCTGAAAATCGCTATCGACGAAGACAACACCTGAAGGCGATTTCGCCCCCGCGAACTCCGGCAACGGCCGCAAGCCCCTTTCGTAAAGCTTGGCTCCCTTCCCGGTTTGGTCTGTCTTTGGGCTTGCCTCCGTCCGGCGGCGGCCTGGCCTGAACACTGCGCACTCCGTTCTTTCCACGCCGGGGGCCGGAAACAGAAGGGTGCGGCCCGCTGCAGCCATGACAAGCGCGCTGCAGGCGCCCGCCGGGATTGCGCGAAGCCGCGGCGGAGCAACCCGCGGGGGCGCGGGCTTACGAGCCCGGCGCCTGCTTCCGGATCTCGTCGAGCACCTCCTGGCGGCGCTCGCCGTTGAGGTCCTTCTCCAGGTAGCGCAGAGCCGCGCCGACGACATCGCGGTGGTGGAGGGAGGCCGAAAAGCCCTCTTTTGTGGTGAGACGCAGCCAGAGTTCGTGCAGCCGGTCGATGTCTTCCGGCCACAGGCGCGGGGGGTGCGGGCCGAGGTTGACGTAGGAGGGCGGGCGGTCCGGCGCAATAATCTCCAGCGAGAAGGCGTGGCGGGGCTCGGGGAGCTGCTCCCAGGCCAGCCCGATGCGGCGGGCCAGTTCCTCGCTGGGCATCGCGCGCGAGACGCCGGTCACGAGCCTCGATGCTTTCAGCTTCTGCGCCGTGTGCACCAGCGCGAAGAAGGGGTCGGTGGCGGGGACGACGAGCAATTCGACCGGCTTGCCCTCCTTCTCCGCCAGCGCCACCACGCGGCTGAACAGCTCCTTCTCGTAATCGGTGAAAAGCTGGTCCTGGGCGAGTTCGTGTTCGCCGGCGGCCGCGTCGAGCGGGCGCACCGTCATCACCACGATGTCGTTGCGGCGGATGCTCGTTTTGCGCAGGACCTCCTTCAGGTGATGCATATGGTTGTAGTCGCGGATTGCGACGAGAATGCAGCCGGGGCGGGCGTGGAGCAGATCGGGCCGGACCTCGGGCTCGTGGTCCAACTGGAATTCTTCCAGCGGCTGTTCCCCGGCCGTCACGCGGCGCTTCGCGTTGAGCCGCTCCGACACCGTGAACACCACAAACAGCACGGCGGTGAAACTGAGGCCGTATATAGTGGCGATCTGCTTGGTGAGCAGGTTCATCACCGCCACCAGAAGCAGGGCCAGCGTGGTGGCGGCCAGCCCCAGCGGGATTTCCTTTCCGCCCAGCCGCAGATTGAGAGGAAACTTGTATTCCTGATCCGTGCGCTGGAACCGCAGGGCGAGCACGCCGAGCCCTTTCAGCGCGAAGCTCCAGACGACGCCGAAAGCGTAGGCCTCGCCCAGCAGGTACACGTCGCCGCGGGAGGCGAGAATCGTTAGCAGTTGCGCGGCGGTGATCAGCCCCACCAGGCGGTAGGACGTGCCGAATCGCCGGTGTGGCTTGCGGAACCACCCCGTGAGCACGCCGTCTTCAGCGACGCGGTTCAGGATGCCGTTGGCGCCAATGATGGAGGTGTTTACCGCGCCGGAGAGAATCATGGCGCCGACGATCACGACAAAGACGTGAAACCCGAGCCGGAGCAGCTCCGGGCCTGCCAAGTACATGGCCAGCCCGCCAATGAGGTTGTCGAAGTACTCCGGCCGCACCTTGTCGGGGATGATCATCACGGCGGCGAATGTGACGAAGCCGGTGGACAGCAACGCGTAGGTGCAAACGATGTTGGCCGCGCGCCGCAGGTTCTTCATCTTCGGCGCGGCGATTTCGCGGTAGACCTGGGCCAGCGTTTCGAAGCCGCTCATCGCCAGCAGCGTGTGCCCGAAGCCGATCACGAGCGCCGCAGGCCAGATGCTGGGCCAAAAAGTACCTTCCAGCCAGCCCAGCGAGTGGCGGTCGAAGCGGATGTTGCCGAGCGTCGGCGGCGGCGGCAACTCCGCCCGGCCCCTCAAAAACAAAGTGACGAGGGACCACAGGATCAGCGAACCCACCATCACTGTGGTCACCTGCATGATCCGCAGCGCCTTGCCGGAGCTTTCGTGAATCCCCTTGACGTTCTGCCACCAGAAGTACAGCGTGACGGCAACGCCGAAGCAGACGGCGAACCAGTTGGGCTCGAGACGGAAGTCCGAGTGCATCTGCGCGGACAACTCGTTTACCAGACGGCCCAGGTAATGGCCGGCGGAGACCGACGAGATCGGCCCCGTGAGAACGTAGTCCACCACCAGCGCCGACACGGAGAGCTTGGCCATGCGCGGCCCCATGGCGTCCCGCACCACCACATACACGCCGCCGCGCACGAACATGCCGCAGCTCTCGAGATAAATGGACCGGATGGCGAAGCCGAACAGCAGCACCGCCAGAACAAACCACGGCGCGGACTTTCCCAGCGCGTGCTCGGCGATGCCGCCGACGTAGAACATGGTCGACGCCAGGTCGCTGAGCACAATGGCGGCGCCGCGCCAGAAGGAGATGAACGTGAGGGCCACTGTGGTGGCCACCACGATTTTCGGCAGTTGTTTGGGGAGGCTTGAGGATGGCTCCGAGGGGGTCGGCATACGAAACGGCCGCCGTGGGCGGCCGCATTTCCAATTGTAAGCTGACAGGATCGATGCGGCGGGCGGCGCACGGGTTGCCTCCCGTAGATGCTGTAACCTGCCCCCGGCCAGCCACGCCCGAACAGACACCGATCGACGAGGGACTTGCCATGAGAACTGGACTTGCCGGGTTTCTGTCTTTCCTCCTGCTGCCTGCCGCCGCGCAGCCGCCGCAGGCCAATGCGCCGGAGTTCATCCGCGAGGGCCAGAAGCTGGTTCGCGCCGGCCAACTGGAAGAGGCGCTCGCCCTGTATCAGAAGGAGATCGAAAAGAACCCTGCCAACACGGCTGCCCTGAACGCCGCCGGCGTGGTGCTGGATCTGTTGGGCCGGACCACGGAAGCCCGCCAGTATTTCCAGAAGTCGGCCGACGCGGCGCCGGACGCGCAGGCGCGCGCCGTGGCCTGGCGGCAGATAGCCATGTCCTACGCCTTCGACAACGACTGCGCGAACTCGGCCCGCTACGGCCGCATGCTTTACGACTACTGGCTCGAACGCGGCAACCATTACAACGCCGGCGAAGCCGCCAATGAGGTGGCCCGCGTCTGCATCGAGGCAGGCGCGTTGGACGAGGCCGAGAAGCTCTACCGCATGGGCACGGAAACCGGCCTCAAGGAACCGAACCTCTCCGCGGACCGCCGCGCGCTATGGAACTTCCGCCTGGAGCATGCCTTGGGGCGCCTGGCCGCCCGCCGGGGCCAGAAGGAGGCGGCGCTCCAGCATGTGGCTGCCGCCAAAGCCTTGCTCGACGCCCACCCGGAGATGGCGAAACAGCAGCAGCCGTTTTACTTCTACCTGGCCGGATACGTCGCCTTGCACACCGGAGACCCGCGGGCCGCGCTGGAGCATCTGAAGCAGGCCAACCAGAACGATCCGTTCATTCAATGCCTGATGGGCATGGCTCATGAAAAGCTGGGGCAGAAGGAGGAGGCCATGGCCTGCTATAAGAGAGCGTCCGGAACCACGGCTCACAACCCGCCCGCGGCGTTTGCCCGGCCATTCGCGGCCAAGAAGCTCGGAGCGCGCTGAACGCGGCCGCGGGCTTCCGCCTCTCGGGCGGCAGCGTGTCAGCAGCGCTCAGGAGCCGGCGCCGGTCAGCAGGTCACGGAACCGCTTTTCGAGCCGCTCCAACTGCTCGGCTTGCCGGCGCAGCACGGCATGCAGTTCTTCTATGTAGAGATCCCGGAGAGCGAGGTCGTCCCGAAGGCGGCGCAGTTCCTGGTCGCGCGCCGCAATCAGCGAGCTGAGCTGCTCGATCTGCTCGAGCAGCGTCTCTCCAGGCACACGGGCAGGCTGCGCTGCCGAGTCGGGCCGCACATGAAATAGTGCCCTGCCGGGTGCATTTCTCTCCGCTGGCCTACTTCTTCAGGCTTTTCAGGGAAGGCGGCGTGCGCCGCGGCGCGCCCACCATACTGAAATTGACCTCCACGTTGGCGGTGGAGGCGACGGGCTTGCCGTCCTCGGTGGCGGGCGAAAAGCGCCAGCCGGCGAGCGATTCGATCGCCTTGCGGTCCAATCCCGGTTCGAGCGACCGCAGCACGCGCGCCCGGCGCGGGACGCCCTGTTCGTCGATGTCCACAGAAAGCAGCACGGAACCCTCGATGCCCTTTTGCAGGGCTTCGGGCGTGTAAGGGGCGGGCGCGGTCTGCACGGGGCGCGGCGGCGTGCGCAGGGGTTCGCGCGGCGCGGGCGCCGGTTCGGGCGGCTCGGCAGCCGGACGGGCGGGTTCCGGCTTGGCCTCGGCGACGGAGGGCGCAGTCTGCGGCGGCGTCTCCGGCTTGGCCGACGGCGCGGGGGAAGGAGTTGCCGGGGCGGCGGCGCTAGCGGTTGACTGCGGCGCCGGCTTCTGTTTCGCCGGGGCCGACTGCACGGATGGCGGCGGCGTCTGGACTGGCGTGGCCCGGGGGGGTGTCTGGACCAGCGTTGCAGGAGGCGAAGCCTGTGTTCGTTCCGCTTTTGTTTCCGCCACGGCAGCCACGGGTTCCGCAGGTGGCGCAGCATCGCCGGTAGCGGGTTTCGGGGCCTCCTCCACGGCAGAATCGACGGGGCCGGCTGGCAACTGCACCCTGGGTGCGGGTTCCTGCAGCTTCACGGCCATCCAGGCGATCAGGGCGAGGCCCGCGCAGACGGCAGCGGCGGCTGCGAGCACACGCGGCGAAACCCGAAAAGCCGGAAGCGCCGGGCGCGAGGGCTTCTTCGGCGGCGCCGCCGGCTGAACCGCACTGCGGGCAGCCCTGGGTGCAGGCGCCTGGAGCGCCCCCTCCAGCGCATCCACGAATTCCGCGCATGTCCTGTACCGGCTGGCCGGATCCTTGGCCAAAGCCCGGAGCAGCACCGGCCCGATCCGGCTGGCAAGGTGCGGCGGGACGTTGTCGAGCGGCGGCGGCGGTTGCTGC
>Ga0308414_1000114_pt1 | contig 47785 bp, 36 predicted proteins | sample HotsprSampleOS50_FD_205667 | JGI IMG/M metagenome (GOLD analysis project Ga0308414, IMG submission 205667) | Hot spring phototrophic mat microbial communities from Octopus Spring, Yellowstone National Park, Wyoming, United States - 20090730_OS50 ... | reverse complement strand
GCTTGCCGCCTTAGCCCACCAAGCCAAAACCACTGTCTATCACCTCAAACGAGGACTGCTCGATGAGTATCTCAAACAACAACTCAAAAATCCCAAACTCACTTTCGCTCTTGCGTAAGTCCTATAACATTAACCCGGCATCGGTCTCGGTTATGCGCAAGCGGCTCATCATTGATTTTGAAAGTATTGCATCGAACTTACAGAATCGCCGCATTGACAACGTTGAGGGCATGTGCTTTGGTCCAAAGTTGCCGAATGGCAATCTTACGCTGGTGGTGGTCTCGGACGATAACTTCAATCCATCGCAGGTTACACAATTCATTGCCTTTGAAGTCTTGCCGTAAAGTTTTATTGAAATTACCAAAAACGCCTTGCTTAACCTTCCCGAGGTAAAGCAGGCGTTTTTACTTTCGACTTGGTGGCGGCATCGTGTGAAGTGAGAGGCATTAGCGTATCCAGCGCTGTTGGATTTTGCCCGTTGCCCAGAGGTAATCACTGATGGCGCGCAGATAATCGGCTTGTGCATTGACCAACCCCTGCATGGCAGTGGCAGTGGCGCGCTCTCGCAGATTCAGAATGAGCAGTGAGCTTTCTCCGGCAAGAAATCGTTTGCGTTCGCCTTCTTGGACGAGGTAGGCGTAGCGTGTCTCGCGTTCAGCGGCTTCAATGCGCTCCAAGGCGCGACCGATGGCTGACAGCGCATCGTCAATGTCAGCTTGGATTTTACGCTCAATTTCCAGACGCTTCAGTGTGGTGCGGGTCGCCTTAATCTGCGAAAGTTGAAGTTGTGCAGTCGCTTCTCGGAAGAAAAGCGGTTGAGAAATCGAGAGCCCAATACGGTAATCAAAGCCAGAAGCGGCGCCAAAATACTGCAAGGCTTGAAACTGTGCTTCCAGATTCGGTCTCAAAAATTCGTAGGAGAAGCGCACATCAATATCCGCCGAGCGTTGCTCGACATCAATTTGCATGAATTCGGGGCGGTTCTTTAAGGCTTGCATGCGGTCAAATTCAATTTGTGCGGGTGTCAGCATTGGGGCTGGAGGCAAAGAATAGGGCACGGCCGTAAGTGCTCGCGGCGTCCCATCTTGATTCCACAGCAAAACCCCAGCTTTGATGGTCGCCGATTCGTATTTGCGTTGCGCCTTCAACACATCGCCGTAGCGCTTGGCAACTTCTTGCAAAGCCTCAACGCTATCGAGTGCCGCTGTCTCTCCACGCCGAACACGCTCGGATATGGCATTGGCACGCACGACAGCAATGTCATAGACTTGCTTTGCCACCTGAAGCTGTGAGTAGGCTTCAGCCCAGTCCCAGTAAAGCGCTGATGCAGTTAGAAGCAGATTATTTTTGATTTGCATTTCATTTGCACGCGAAAGGTCAGGGCGCAGGGCGGCTTTCTCGAAAAGGGCGCGACGTTTATCCAAAAAGATGCCCTGCAAAAGTGGAAGTTTCAAGCCAATTTCAGCTTCTCCGCCGGGGTCTGTTCTATTCGTCAAATCCACGCGGCTGCCTGACCCACGCTTGTATTTGGCAACGAATTTTGGACCGAAAAGTGAACCAATCGGAAGCTCAATGCCAGCGCTAATGAAATCCACAGTAGGCAACCCGCTTTTCGTTTTGCGTTCAACCATGCCTTCAAAAATTGGATCGAATGCCCCATATGCATCTTGCACCGTCGCTTCGGCAACATCGGCCTCCAAAGCCGCAGAGATAGCTGTCGGATTTGCCGCAAGAACAAGGTCTAAGTATTGCTCCAGCGATAGGGAATCATTAGGCGCAGTGCGGAGCAGTGCGCTCGGTTGAGACCGTGTATCGGAAGAAGGAATAAGTGCTAAAAACGCAACAGCAAGCAGATAGAACTTCAGGCTATAAGCATTGAACATTCCCCTGCATCCAAGCATTGAAAGTTGCGCAAAGTCGCTTTATTTATCTTCCTTGTCTGATGAACTTGACTTCTTTGGTTTGTCAGCACCAAGTTTCTTTTTGTCCAGCCCACCGGTTCGGACTGGAATAATTGGTGGGAATCCGCAGAGCTGTCGCCATGCTTCGTAGGCTAAGCTGACCTCATTGAGTAAAATCCAGCCCGTCACTTCTGTGCCTTGTCGGAGATAGGAGCGATTCGGCCACGGCTTATCTTCAGGGTCAGGCAAGACGAGGACGCGGTAGCGACCCGAGCCATCATCGACCGCATCGACGACGGCGACTTTACCGCCAAAAGTGCCAACAGAGAGCGAGGGCCAGCCACCGCCCCAAACTTGAATGGCAGGAAAGCCCGCAAATTGTAGGCGCACTGGGCGACCCGTATCAATGATGGCGGCATCCAAACTGCTGACGAAAATTTCAGCAGCAATATCTTCAGTCGAGCTGGGCGTAACCACGCAGAGCGCTTCGCCTTTTTTGACGGTCTGACCCGGACCGGCTTGTGCCACACGTGTTACCTGTCCCGCAATAGGCGAGACCACCACACTCAAGTTGCGGCGCACGGCGACCGTGCCAAATTCCAAATCGGCTTTTGCAATCGTGGCTTCAGCCTTGCGCTGTTTGGCTGAAAGTTCAGCCTTTGCGTTTTTGACGGCTTGAATTTCGACCTGCAAGTCGGCAGCAGCTTTCGCAGAATCGGCAATTGCCTTTTGGAGCTTGGTGGTAGCACTTTCCAAATCTTTGCGCGCCACCAATCCTTGACGTTCCAAATCCACAGCACGCCAATACTGTGTGCGCGCAATCTGCACATCAATGTTGACTTGGTTGACAACTTGCTTGGCTGCCAACAGCTTCTGTTCGGCCTGCCGAACCTTGTTCTCGGCTTGCACGACCTCAAGCTCTACTTCACGAACCGTATTTTCACGAATCGCCTGTTGATACTCTACGAAGTTGTCAGCAAGGAACTTGGTGTCAATATCGCGCAGGGTAGCAATGGTATCGCCGGGCTTGACAATCGTGCCTTCATTGACATACCACTTGATAATTCGCCCATCGATTTGTGCATCAATGGTCTGCGGTCGGGCAGCGGGCACAAACGATGTCACAGTGCCTGACCCAGCCACGTTTTGTTGCCAAGTGTTCGGAATGAAAGCAATCAAGATGATAATCAGCAGTGTTAAGCCAAATCCACGCGCCAGCGGTTCAGCCGTCTTCGGAGCATGAGCCATGCGAAGCGCCGTGGTGTAGTAGTAGGGCACGACATCTTCAATAACAATTTTCTCCCGATGAGCGGGACTGTGGCCATTCGCAACGTTGGTCTCAACCTTAACCATTTGAATTTTTTCTGCTGCCATTCTCAGTGCTTAAAAGTTAAGAGTTTTCGTTGGTGTCGTTACCAATCCGCAGCTGTATGGTTTTGTCTGCCAAGTCCATCGCCTCTTTTTCGGAGATAACTTGACGCACAAGGTCGGGGAAAAGCTCGGCAAATCGGCTATGGGCACGGAACGACAATTCACGAGGTGAGCCTTGCTCACAGATGACGCCTTTGTCTAAAACGAAGACGGTCTCGGAGCGACGGATAAGTTCAGCATCATGCGAGATGTCAATAATCGTCCAGCATCGTTCCGCATAAAGCGACTGAATGAGCTGCAATTTTGTGCGTTCCTCCAAGCCGCCGAAGGCTTCGTCCAAGATGAGAATACAAGGTTTGGAGATGATAACACGCGCAAAGATGATGCGGCGAATCAGCCCAAGCGGCACATTGTTACCCGTAGAGGTCAGCATGGTATCAAGGCGGTCGGGCAGGGCACGGATAGCATCGTAGATTTGTGCCGTCTTGAGTGCCCAATCCAACTGCTCTTGCGAAAAGTGCCGTCCCATCAAGATGTTTTCAGCAATGGTGCCTTCAAAAATTTCATTTTCCGCCATAACAACCCCGACTGCCTGACGAACATCACGCAGATTCAAATGTGTAATGTCGTAGTTATCAAACTCTATGAGCCCTTTGTCAGGCGGATAAAGTCCAACAAGCAGCGACGCTAAGGTAGTTTTCCCTGCACCGCTCTCTCCGACCAAACTCACACGAGAGCCGCTCTTGATGAAAAGTGAAAGACCCTTGAACACTTCAGGACCGTCGGGGTATCGGAACGACAGATTGGTAATGCGAATGTCTGGTGGCACAGATTTGCGCTCGAAGGCAAGACCACCTTCTTTCTCAAGTGGCTTATCAATCAGGTATGAGAGTTTGTCAATAGCAGTGAGCAAATCGTAGTGCTCTGCAAATTGGGAGACCAATTTCTCAATCGAGCTCAGCATGGCGACGATAATCAACTCTGCCGCAACCAATTGCCCAATCGAGAGTTGCCCTTGAATGACCAATGAGCCGCCAATACCAAGCACACCCACGATAGCTAACGCTCGGAAGAAGACAGAGCCAGCAATCTGACGCGCCAACACCATGAAATGTGCATGGCGTGCTTTCATATACTCGACGGCAATGCCATCGACACGCTCGTAGATGTATTCAGGGGTCGAAAAGAGTTTAAAGCTCGTCTGGCAGCGCCCAATTTCTTCGAGCCACGATGCCAGCGCGTATTTTTTCTTGGATTCCTTGATGCTGGAAACCAACCCTCCACGCCCTAAGACAAAAATCAGCACAGGGATAAACGCCAACAAACTAAGGTTGAAGAGAATGAAGAACGGGTGATAGATGGCTAACAAAAATAAGCCAATCCCCATCGTTAGGGTGGCACTGACGCCGTCGAGCAAGAATTTGCCAATGGTCTTCTGAATGGTCAGCACATCGAAGAAACGATTGATGAGTTCTGGCGGATATTCATTCTCAAGAGAGGATTGCTTCATCTTTGGCAAGCGGTGCGCAATTTCAAAAGCCGTGCGCACGAAAATGCGGCGTTGCAAGACATCAACAACATACTGCTTCATCACATCAAACACGCCGATAATAAGCAATCCAATAACAACAATGACGCAAAGCCACACCAATTGATTGGTAAAGACCCCCAGCACAACGGAGTTGACAATCGCCGAGGCAGAAAGTGGCACAATGAGCGAAAGCACGCCGACAATGGCAGCATAGGCAATTACAACACTGAAGTCGCGCCGTTCTTCTTTAAGCAGTTCAATGAGTCGGTTAAGTATCACGCTAAGGTGGTCTTTGTGTTCAAAGCCGATGCTATGTTGGTCGTGCGGCTTTTTGCCATAGCCACTGTGGCTGTGCTGGTGGTGCAGCGAGCGTCGAGTCATAAAGGTCTGAATAGCGCCATCAAAGACGAGAAGTTCAATAACATTTCTGCCTTGGAAAATATCCGCTACAGAGACTTGCTGTTCTGTATGGGTATAAAAGTTGTGAACTTTGACCGCACCATCTTTGGTAACCTGTTTAACAAGCAGGAGCTCGTTGCCGTGGAGGATAAGAGAATTGACAGGCGGGCGATACACAAAATCTTTGGCTGAAATCCCCATGCGACGCAAAGATAGCCCAAGCACCTGTCCTTCATGCTCAAGTTGCTGGAGAAATGTAGCCTGTGAGAGGTGGATATGATGAAAGTGCTCATGAATTTCAGAGGCACTCAAAGTAAGATCAACTTGCTCGGTAAGATACTCGAGCGCGTAAATGGCTTGCAATTCAAGCGACGGTGCATCAGCAGGCAGACCCACTCTTTCTCCCTCCCACAACGCTGGACATGTTGAAGAAATGTTACTGAAACGACACTCTACTACGGAAATCTCAGGAAAGTATGTCGAAAACAACGCACAAAATTAAGAAATTCCCAAATTTTGGAATTCCTGCCAAAAACGCTATGTTCTACCATCTACAAACTGAATAGTTGCACAGCCCGAGTTCTTTTACATGTCATCAAGAAAGGCAGAGGGACGCGCCCTGTGAAGCCTTAGCAACCGTTTAGTGTTGAGCGGCGCAAAAGTATGCCAAAAGTGCCAAAAGTAAAGAAGTAGAGCCAACTTAGCCGAAACCGCATACCGCATAAGATGGCTGACGCGCACTCAGTCTAAGCCAAGCTCAACGCTGAAGAGGTGCTAATTCGCGCCTATCAACTCTTGCGATGGGAGAGATGACGGAAAGACTGCACAATGTGCAAGTTTGAACCCTCATTCTGACTCGCCGCACTCACAGAAGTAAGGTTGCTGCAGTGGCGTCTATGCGTCTGCACTTGTCCCAAAGTCATCGTGATGAAAAAGTGCCGTGATGCAAAAATCAAGTCCGATTTTTTTTCAACACACATAATTTTCTTTAACGACAAAAACATCATCTGACCATGTCGCAAACCAACGGAACAACGCGTCGCTATCGGTTTGAAACCTTGCAGGTTCATGCCGGACAGGTGCCCGACCCAACCACCAACAGTCGAGCCGTGCCAATTTATCAGACCACATCATATGTGTTCAACAGTTCTGAACACGGCGCTAATCTGTTTGCGCTCAAAGAATTCGGCAACATCTACACGCGCATCATGAATCCGACAAACGATGTCTTTGAAAAGCGTATGGCAGCGCTTGAGGGCGGCGTGGCAGCATTAGCGACATCGAGTGGGCAAGCAGCACAACTGCTGGCGATTACTACGCTTGCACAAGCTGGCGAGAATATCGTCTCTACCAGTTATCTCTACGGCGGAACTTACAATCAATTCAAAGTGTCGCTACCGCGCTTAGGCATCACGGTCAAGTTTGTCAATGGCGATAACCCTAATGACTTCAAGGCGGCACTCGATAGCAAAACGAAGGCGATTTACCTTGAGACCATCGGCAACCCCAAATTCAATGTGCCAGACTTTGAAGCGATTGCTAAAATTGCACATGATGCAGGCATTCCGCTGATTGTAGATAACACCTTCGGGGCAGCGGGCTATCTCTGCCGTCCGATTGAATGGGGCGCCGATATTGTCGTCGAGTCGGCCACAAAGTGGATTGGTGGGCATGGCACCAGCATTGGGGGCGTCATTGTCGATTCGGGCAATTTTGATTGGGGCAATGGAAACTTTCCTGTCTTCACGGAGCCCAGTCCCGGCTACCACGGCCTGCGATTCAATGAGGTGTTCGGCAAGGGCAATTCAAACGGGCTACCCAATATCGCTTTTATCATCCGTGCGCGTGTAGAAGGGCTGCGCGATTTGGGACCGGCACTCTCGCCGTTTAATGCCTTCCTCTTCCTGCAAGGTTTAGAGACGCTATCGCTGCGCATGGACCGTCATTGCGAAAATGCACTGGCGTTAGCCAAGTGGCTTGAAAAGCATGAAGCCGTCGAGTGGGTCAGCTACCCTGGACTGGAGTCGCACGAGTATCATCAAAATGCTAAGAAGTATTTGCGTCACGGGTTTGGTGGCGTGCTCTCGTTTGGCGTGAAAGGCGGGTTCAGTGGCGCACAAACGGTCATCAATAACCTTCAACTGGCAAGTCATTTGGCAAATGTCGGCGATGCAAAAACGTTGGTGATTCACCCAACTGCCACCACGCATCAGCAACTGTCCGAAGAAGAACAGCGCATGGCTGGCGTCACGCCTGAACTCATCAGAGTCTCCGTCGGCATCGAGCATATCGACGACATTATCGAGGACTTTGAGTATGCGCTCGCCAAAGTGAAAGTGTTAGCCTGACCGCATCCCTCTTCTTGTAACAGAGAAGAGGGATTGAACTTTCACAAAGCAACGCTCAACATTCGCACTTAGGACAAGACAGGGAAAGAATTGCTAAAGCTCTCAAAACAAGAAGCGTGGCGCATCACAACTCTAAAACGGCTCACAGGCGAGCGGCAAAGCAGACTGCACCAGTCAGACCGCCGCACGATGAAAAAGTGACTTCTTTTACGGCAACCTTGATGACAAAAGCCTTTCCGAAAAAGCCGCATCAGGATTTGCCGCTCGAGCCGTTTGCCGCAATGGCGTATAGTGCCGAACTCTCGCTCAAGCAAGAGGCACTGGATATGTTTTGGAGGGCGCATCGGCTTGACCCTAAACCGCCGCCAATTCTGGCTTCACCGCAGCCGAGACATTACCGCACAACCACCAAACGACGGGTGAGTGTTTATCACAAAAACATCATACTCTCCGCCCAGAGTGCAAAAAACGCAACACCTGCCCAGCAACGTCGCTCGCTCTTAGAGCCTCAATCGCATGGACACATCTACCAATTTCTCGAGGAAAAACTCAACGGCACTGCCTACCGTCAGCTCGCCGAACATCTGAACGCCGTCATGATTCGTGGCTATCATGAAGAATTGAGCGTAATTTTCAACATAGACCTGCTAAATGCCGAACTGACACGCAAACTCAAGCTGCTGGCGGAGCATTTGCAAACATTGCCGCAAAAGATTGTGTCCGCATTTGTGTTTCAAGATGGCTCTCGCTCAAGCTACAGCTTCGAGCAGCGGCGCCCAGCAGTGCGCGTGCCGTTCAAACGACTGTTTGGAAAAGAGCGGCTGTATCTGAACATTCTGGGCAAAACATGGTGCTATCATCCCACGGCATTTTCACAAGTGAGCGAAGCCATGTTGCCCATCCTGTTAAGCACGGCAGAAAACATGCTGTGCCCTTTTGCCTCACGCCTGTTAGACTTGTATTGTGGCTACGGCTTATTTGGTCTTTTCCTGTCGGAACGATACAACGAAATCGTGGGCTACGATGCCGAAGGTGTAGCAATTCAATCGGCAAAAGAAAACGCCGCACACTTGAGGACGAAAAGCAAAATCGCCTTTTATGCTGGTCGCATTACAGGTGAGATGTTGGTGCAGCGCTTGCCGCCTGTGCATCAGAGTGAGCACATTTTGTTAGACCCACCGCGACAGGGCGTAGAAGATAAGGTGATTGAAGTCTTGGCAGCGCGCCGCCCTGAACGAGTGCTACACATTTTTTGCGGCGTCGATGAAATCCCGCATGAGCTCAAGGCATGGAAAAAATGCGGCTATGTGCCAGTTGGCGTTCAAGCATTAGATATGTTTGCAGGCACACCACATCTTGAAATCATGATTTTACTTTCGCGCAAAAAAAGAGATGATTACTTTTGCACCTAACGAAAACAGGGTTCACTCAAAACCAACCAACAACTGCGCTGCGACAATGAGAACTTACAAACTCAAGCACATTGATGCCTTCACCGACCGTGCCTATACGGGCAATCCTGCCGCCGTCATCATGCATGCAGAAGGTCTCTCGGACGAAGAGATGCAAAAAATTGCACGAGAGATGAACTTGTCTGAGACGGCGTTTGTGCTCCCAGCAACCGACGATTCCTACGACCTTGAGCTACGCTGGATGACCCCGCGCACAGAAGTAAAGCTATGCGGTCATGCCACGATTGCGGCTTTCCACGCGCTGGCTGAAGTCAAACTCTATGACTTGGGTCAGGATGGCGAGCGAGAACTGCGAGTCAAAACCCGCAGTGGGGTCTTGCCCATCCGTGTGCATCAGAGCGATAGCAAAGTGCGTGTTACCATGGGATTGCCAGTGCCAAAGTTCAGACCATACAAGGGGCAAAAGTTCGAGCTCTGCCAAGCCTTTGCCGTGCCAACTGAACTGTTGGATAATAGCTTGCCTGTTTGGCTCTCCGATAACGACTACATCTACATTCCATTTGTCAGCCGTGAACCGCTTTTGAAGATGAAGCCAAGCATAGCAGACCTCAAAGTGCTATCGCAGAAATACCACATTACAGGATTTTGTGCTTTTACAACCGATACCAAGTATGAGACAAGCGCCGCCCACTCACGCTTTTTTGCGCCATTGCTGGGCATTGATGAAGACCCCGTAACAGGGTCGGCGCAAGGTCCGCTTGCCGTGTATCTCTATCAAAACGGTCGAGTAACAGGCGAAGGGCGAGTGCCCGTTACGCTGGAACAAGGCTATGAAATTGACCGCGGCGGAAGAGTATGGGCAGAGCTGGAGGTCAAAAATGGCGAGGTGTGTAACCTCTGGATTAGTGGCTACGCCGTAACCGTGATGAATGCAGAAATTTACATCTGATACCGTTCGATACACACACTATGCAACGAGCAAACAATATGCGACGAGCCAGCCTATCCCTGTATGTTGGTGCGCTCTTTATCCTCATCGGTCTATGCTACGGACCGGCAGCACGGGCAGCAGCGTGGCAAGATGAAGATGCCCTGCCGCCTGAATTTCATAAACGAAATCGAGAGCGGTTCATTGAGCAAATGCCAGATAGTGCGGTAGCACTATTTTTTGCGGCTGACATCAAAAACCGCATCAACGATACGGATTATCTTTACCGTCAAGATAACTCGCTCTACTACCTTTCAGGCTTGCGTGAACCAGCAGGCGTGCTGATGCTCTTCAAGCATCCTATTTCAGTCGGCACAACGAAAACGCAAGAGCTGATGTTCGTGCAGCCACGCAATCCAAGTGAGGAAATCTGGACAGGACGCCGCTTAGGCAAAGAGCGAGCAAAAGACATCTTGAAACTGAACGCAACGGAGACAGCCGATTACTTTGAAACTTTCCTCGACAAGTTCTTCAAAGAGCAAAAAGCACGTTTCAAAATCGTGATGTTCCCCTACAGCCGCTCGCGTGCGCCACTGCCCGATGCACAGCGCAAGGCAGAAGCGCGCTTCAAAAGCGAAGGATTTGCGGTGCAAAATGCCTTTCCCATTTTGGCAAAAATGCGCGTAACAAAATCACCCGAAGAAATACGCCTGATTCAAAAGGCGGTAGACATTGCCATGGCGGCGCATATCCAAGCCATCATGTCGTGCGAGCCGAACATGTATGAGTATGAACTGGCAGCCATAGCCGAGTATGTCTTCAAAAAAATGGGATGCGAATACACAGCGTATCCAAGCATTGTCGGGGCAGGCGAAAATAGCGTGATTCTTCACTACGATGCGACGCGCAAAAAAATGCGAGATGGTGAGCTGGTCGTCATGGATATGGGCGGTGAGTATCGTGGCTATGCTGCCGATATTACCCGCACGATTCCAGTCAATGGAAAATTCTCCGATGCACAGCGTGAAATTTATGAACTGGTGCTGGCGGCACAAACCGCCGCGATTGCAGAGTGCAAAGCCGGTGCACCCTTTCATGCCCCGCACCTCAAAGCCGTAGAAGTCATAACAGAGGGCTTGCTCAAACTGGGGCTCATTCAAGACCCTAAAGACTATCGCTTATACTTCATGCATGGCACCAGTCATCATGTTGGATTAGATGTGCATGACCCGAGTATCGGCACCTTAGCTGAAAATCAAATCATCACGGTGGAGCCCGGCATTTACATTGCCGAAGGGTCGCCCTGCGATAAAAAGTGGTGGAATATCGGCGTGCGCATTGAAGACATGTTGCTCATCACGAAAGATGGCCACACGGTGCTCTCCAGCGCACTTCCAAAGACCGTGCGCGAGCTGGAAGCCTTGATGCAGAAAAAAGGGATTGGAAACCTTAGTGTGCAGCCACAACCTTAAGCAGAGCGTGCCGACCTTGCCCGCACTATGGATTTTTGCGATATTCAAGCACTATCCCATTCAGTATAGATGAAATGGCTAAATCAAGTCTCCACACGTTTGGGACTGCTTCGTGCTGAAGTGGTGGTGCTGTGTGCAGTCATGCTGTTTTTCTTGACAGGCGTGGCCCTTAAGCTCACAGCGGGCTACCGCGAGCGAAGCGAACTCATAGAAAAGGCACAGGCTGAACTTTTTATCGGCGCAGAGTCCGATAGCCTTCTTGCGGCAGAAGAGCAACGCTACGAACAAAGTCTTGCCGAGTCGCAAAAAGCCGGGTCAGCACGCCGACTCAATTTTAATGTAGCGACCGCAGAGCAGCTTGAAGCCTTGCCCGAAATCGGAGCAGTGCTGGCAGACCGTCTCATACGCTTTCGCCACTACAAAGGCGGAAAGCTCCGTTCTCTTGATGAACTGTTGGAAGTCAAAGGCATCACGCCGGAACGATTATCGGTGCTCAAAACCTATCTTACCGTGGAGTAACTCAAAACGGCAACCATGTCTCAAATTGGCATTTCAATAGAAAGAACCTCCATGCGTCTGGCGCATGTCAATCGCGGCGAAGGCGGATGGTATCACGTGCAGCAGTGTCATGAGCTACTCTTCAATGCCGACCTTTACAGCGACTTGCTCGACAAAGGTCATCCAAAGTTAGTCACCGAAGTGACACAGAAATTAAGCAAGGCACTCTCGCAAATGATGCCAAAGAAAGTGGCGGTCTGCCTCAATTTGACAGGCGCCAAATGCTTGAAAATCCAAGTGGAAAAAAATCTGCCCACTGACATTTTCGAAGAAGAGTGTCAAGCTGAAGCGGCACTCTTTTTGAGCGAACCTGATGACTACATCTGGCAACCGGTGCAAATCGGTGGCACCGTGAACGGCAAGTTTGAGCACTATGTGCTCATTTTTTTGCCCAAGCGGTATCTGACGCGCCTGAGGATGCTCTTGATGCCAGCACGCAAAGAAATTAACCTCATTGATGTCGGGCATATTGCCCTGCACCATTTGCAAATCCATCCAAATATGCGTGTGGCACTCTTGGAAATAGAGCCAAACTACCTTGCCATGAGTGCGTTGCTCATGCCAAATATCGAGACGCTGAACTGTTGGACACTTGAAGCCGAAACCGATGCGGCGTATTTTGCGCTCTCTGCACTTCACAAGTTGCCGGTATCATGCCCAATTAGCTTGATTGGCAGCGCAGTAACCGATGAAGTCATCGCCTTCATCAGCAGCGCAGTAAAAGTGCCAGTAGCAAAAGCCGCATTGCCCAAAAATTTTGTGCTGGACGCACAAATCACAGAACCTGAAAAATATCTCAAAGCAATGGGCTGTGCCGTCAAGGCAATGAGTTTGGCATGAGCCGCAAGGCAGGAAACGCTGCAGAGCAAGGCACAAGAGAGGGTTTCATAATGAGCTTGTTGAAAAAGAGTTAATCGGTGATGAAGCTATGCCAAATGTGGTGATTGTGGCACATCCGTCTGGGCGCACCAGCTTCTTGATGCGTATTCTCAGCTTGCAATCCATGAAAGCCGAGCTGATTACGCCCGATTTTATCGACACGATTGAGCCCAGCACCGACATCATCTACATTGAGTTGCTCAACGAAGAACGATGCTTAGAGATGATTGGACAATTGCACGAAAGGTTTTGGACGACACCCATCGTTGGCTTTGTCTCGACACAGCAGATGGATTTAGTGGTCAAAAGTTTTCGTGCCGGCGTCAGCGATGTGCTGCTATACTCCAACGATGTAACACGCGACAGCATTGAAGCCGCCGACTCTGCGCATCGTGCCCTGCGACAGCGGCAAAAGATGCTGCTCCGACAACATATCCTAACCACTTCTTTTTCGCCTACCTCCGCGCCGCCGCAAAATGGCTCTATCTACCAGCTATCGCAACCTATAATTGTGGTAGATAAGCAACTGCATATTGTATCGTTGAATCAAGCGGCAGAAGAGATTATCGGAATCAATGAGCAAAACGCCTGTGGCAAAGATTTATCGCTATTCTTTAGCATCTCGGTCGAGGAGCGGGAAAAAATTCTGTCTGGATATAGCTTCAGAAGTGAAATGCTCATTCAACATGGCGAACAAATGAAGACCATCGGCTATTCTATTTCGCCACGTGTCAAAGAGAATGGCGAGCTCGATGGTGCTGTGATGATTTTCAAAGACATCACGGAAGACCGCCGTCGCCGCCAGCAAGCTGAAAAAACTGAAAAAATGCAAACCCTCGGTGAAATTGCCGCCGCCATCTCGCACGAAGTCAAAAATCCGCTGGCTGGCATCAAATCCATGGTGCAAGCCGTCTTGATTGACTTGGATGAACACACTGAACCGTATCAATACCTTAAGCGCATCTTGCAAGAAGTCGACCGCATCAACAATTTCATTGAAAGCACCTTTGCCTTTGCCCGTCACCGGCGCCCGAGAATCATCCGCAGCGCCATTCCCGAAATTTTGGAATCCGTCATTGCGCTACTTTCGGAAAACTTTAAGCGCAACGGCATCGAGGTTGTGCGCGAGTATGCCGAAGACTTGCCAACTTTGCGCGTCGACCCTGAACAAATTCGGCAGGTCTTCCTCAACATCATGCTCAATGCCATAGAAGCCATGTCGGCAAAGGAGCTTCAAAGACGAAAACTGTTTCTCTCGGTCAAACCCAGTACATTCAAGCAGGGCAAAGAGGAAGTCGGATGCTTAGAAATCCAATTTCAGGATACCGGTCCGGGCGTGCCAGAAGACATCCTAACCAAAATTTTTGACCCATTTTTCACGACAAAACCCAACGGCACTGGCTTGGGACTTGCCATTTGCTACAAGATTATCAATGAACATGGCGGACGAATTGATGTGAGCAACGCGCCAGAAGGAGGCGCCATCGTCTCGGTCAAATTGCCCTTGACATTCAAGACCAGCTACGAAACTTCACCCATCACCGAAGTCGTGCAAGCATGAGCAACGCTGCAAACGCACAGTTGGTGTCGCCCTCTGCACAGGAAAAATGCTCGGCACCATCATCAGACTCCATGCGCGCCACGCTGGTCGCAAAAGCTTTGACGATACTTAGAAACGTCTTTGGCTACGACGCCTTTCGTGGCGGACAGGAGAGCGTCATATTGAGCCTGCTGAGCGGACGCGATACGCTGGGCGTAATGCCAACTGGCCAAGGGAAGTCGCTCTGCTACCAAGTGCCTGCGCTGATGCTACCAGGCACAACACTCGTCATCTCGCCGCTGATTGCGCTCATGAAAGACCAAGTCGATGCCCTCAAAGCACGTGGCGTGCCAGCCGCCGCATTGAACAGCCAAACCAGTCCAGGCGCCGCACAAAAAATTTTTCTTGAACTGCGTCACAAATCGCTCAAACTGCTTTTCATTGCGCCAGAACGCTTACAGAGCCCATCGTTTATTCAAGCCGCTTACGGTGCATCCATCTCACTGGTCGCCGTCGATGAAGCCCACTGCATTTCCGAATGGGGATACGACTTCCGACCAAGCTATCAAAAAATTGCCACAGGCATAGCCCAACTTGGCTTGCCCAAGCGTCCTACCATGCTGGCACTGACGGCAACGGCAACCGAAGAAGTGCTCGAGGACATCAAAACCTATCTTAACCTGCAGCAGCCCTATCTCTACATCGGCGGCTTTGAGCGACCCAATTTGAGCTTGTCGGTCTTCCAACTGGAAAACAAGCGCCAAAAACTATTGGAGATTTTGCACAAGGTCAGCGGTGCAGCGATGGTCTATACCATGAGTCGTCAACTTGCAGAGGAGACGGCTAAATTTCTCATCCATCACGGCATTTCAGCGGCATACTATCACGCCGGGTTGCACGATGCGGAGCGCAACCGCATTCAAGAAGCGTATTTCAAAAATCACTATCGAGTAATATGTGCCACGAACGCATTCGGTATGGGCATCAACAAGCCCGATGTGCGTGTGGTGGTGCACTTGGAGCCGCCCGACACTCTTGAAGCCTACTACCAAGAGGCAGGACGAGCCGGTCGTGATGGAAAAAAGGCATTTGCCGTGCTCCTTTTCTCCAAGAGCGACCTTGAGCGCCGCCGATACTTTTTGGAAAATAGTCTGCTCTCACGCGCCGATGTGGAGACACTCTTCAAGGAACTACGCGTGCTGGGCACACACATTGAAATCGCGCACGAAGCACTTTTGGAGCAACTCTATGAAAAATATGGCAAGCAGTTTAACCGTCTCAAAGTCGAGGCAATACTTGAACTGTTAGAACGCCATAATCTCGTGCAAAACCACGCAAGTGAGGCGGCGGGCGAAACCATCAAAGTAGAGGTGAGCCACAGTGAGTTCAACATGTTGCTTCAGCAAGCCACGCAGCCTGCTGGGAAAAAAATTCTGGAGCAAGTGCTCCGCTCGTTCGGCAGCGAATGTTTCAGCCGTGAAGTTAGGTTTTCGCTGAATGCGTTTGCAGAGAAAGCGGGCGTATCGGCATCGGAGGCATTAGAGACATTCAGAGCACTTCACGAGCGCGGCATCATCAGATTTTCGTCAAAAGAATGGCTATCGCTGACCGTGCTGGCCGCACATCTTTTACCTAAAAAGCTCCCAATAGATTGGAACCTGCTGGCACGTCGAGCCGAAGCTACACTTAAACGCTTCCGTGCTGTGGAGCGCTACTTACACCACAAGCTATGCCGTCGTAATTTCATTCTGGACTATTTCGGCGAAGCACGCTACACAGAAAAATGCGGCATCTGTGACAATTGCTTGGGGCGGCATCAGCGAGCAGACTCGCATGAGGAACGCACAGTGTAACAATCAGGTTACCAGTGCCGAACACTGGCAAGGCAAAATTATCCGCCGATTCGCATCGCATACAAAAAACAGCTATGCCAAAATTTACAGTTCTGACATTTCTGCTGTATCTCGGCTTACACCTTGCAGCAGGATTTTACATTTATCGCAAAGCGGCTCAATTGTTGGAGCACTTCCACCTCCAAAACTTGAAACGAAGCAAGCGTATAGCGGCAAGTGTTATTGCGCTTCTCATGGCGCTGCCTACGCTTGGCTTTGCGCTCAACCGTGTCGAAGACCTGCGCGGCTCCATCATCACTCAAACCGTGTTTCTCATCGGTAGTGCATGGATTCTCTGGCTACTTCTTGCCTTTGCCATTTTTGTGCCAGCCGATGCAGTGGTCTGGCTCTTCAGAGGCGTAGGTGCTCTTGCAAAGAAAATCGCCCAACGTCTGCAGACGCATGCTTACCAAGCGCCAGTGATAGAGGATGGCCATGCAAGCAAAGCACCGGTGGTGTTGGAAGCAAAGCAAGACCATCTTGCCAATGCCATTCATCGCTCACGGCGAGAGTTTTTGAAAAAAGTGGCGCCTTTGTCACTGGGGTTTGCCGCACCCAGCGTGATTACAGGCTATAGCATCATCAACAATCGCACAGATTTTATCATCAATCGCATGACGCTGCGTTTCCCTCATTTGCCGGCTTCGCTACGCGGCTTGAAAATCGTGCAAGTCAGCGATATTCATTCCGGTCCCTACATGACGCAGCGCAACATGGAGGAAATTACCGAAGCTATCAATGCGTGTTATCCCGACCTTGTGGCGCTCACAGGTGATTTTGTCGCCACTCAAAAAGATGAAATTGAGCCGTTTGTCAAAGGGTTTCGGCACCTCAAGTCGACATTTGGCACCTTTGCCTGCGCTGGCAATCATGATGAATGGGTAGGGCTGGAGTATTTCACAGCAGCCATGCAGGCACACGGAGAGCGCTTGCTGCGCAATGAGACAGCGGTGCTCAAAATCAGTGGGGATAAGCTGAATGTTATCGGCATTGACTTTGCACGCTCAAACCCGAATTTGTTGGAAAAGGCGCTCAAACAGGCAGACCCCGAAGGGTTCAACCTGCTGCTCTGCCACTACCCCGACTACTTCACCACCGCTAAAACCGCTGGAATTGATTTGATGTTAGCTGGTCATACACACGGCGGTCAGATTTCCTTGGACTTAGCAGGCGTGGAAGTCTATCCGATAGATTTGTTCTACAAGTATCCGCGTGGGCTGTATGAAGAGGGTGAAAAAGGCGGTCAGAAACTCTACGTCAACTTAGGCGTGGGCTTTTCTGCTACGCCCATTCGTACCGTATCCCCTGAAATCGCCGTTATCACGCTGATGGACGCATAGAATAGATGAGAATGTGAGAGACATCATACCCCATGCGCCAAAGCACAAAAAAGAATTTGGTAGAGCAAAACTTTTTTATAGGCACTTTCGTTAGGTATAAGTGCCCTGCAGTTTATGGTTTCTGCAAGGCTTTTCATAGAGCACCTCCTTAAAGGTCGCCGGCCCCAAAGTCGGCGACCTTATTTTTTTGGTTCAGGTTTTTCTAACCTAACTTCATGGTTTCGCGAACTTCTTGCATGGTTTCGCGGGCGACGGCACGAGCGCGTGCTTCGCCATCAAGCAGAATCTCCTGCACCATCTCTGGTTTGGCCGCAAGTTCATGGCGGCGTTCCAGAATGGGGGCAAGAAATTGTGAGATATGGCTGGCACAAAGTTTTTTGCACTCCACACAGCCCAGCGCCCCACTGCGGCAATCCCGGTCAATTTCAGCCTGCTGCGCCTCAGGTGAAAACTTCTTGTGATAGCTAAATACCGTGCAAATGTCAGGATTGCCGGGGTCGTTCTTGCGCACCTTTTGTGGATCGGTTACAGCAAGGCGCACTTTGGCCATCACATTCTCTGGCGAGTCAGAGAGCAAAATGGTATTGCCCAGCGATTTAGACATCTTGGCTTTGCCATCAAGACCGACCAGGCGGGCAAACTTCGTGAGTTTGCCTTCCGGTTCAGGGAACACAGCTTGACCATTTGGCTTAGGATACTGCTGATTGAATCGGCGTGCAATTTCACGGGTGATTTCAATGTGTGGCAATTGGTCTTCGCCGACAGGAACCACCTCACCTTTGTAGAGCAAAATGTCAGCGGCTTGCAAAACCGGGTAACCTAAGTGACCATACATCACGGTATCGAGCGCCAAATCGCGCACTTGTTCTTTGAGAGATGGGTTACGTTCCAAGCGCGAGGTCGTAATGAGCATTGAGAAAATCAGAAACAGTTCCGTATGCTCTTTGACTTGCGACTGGCGAAAGACGGGACTCAGTTCCGGATTGATGCCTGAAGCCAGCCAGTCGATAACCATGTCAATTGAGTTGGCGTAGAGCTGCGAGGTATCCAAATTGGTGGTGAGCGAGTGATAATCCGCAATGAGATGGAAATTCTGATACGCGCGCTCCCCATTAGGTAAGCGTTCATTTTGAAGGGCAACCCAGTTTTCCAGAGCGCCAGCATAGTGTCCTAAATGTAACTTGCCTGTCGGGCGCATGCCGCTAAGAAGACGTTTGGTCATACTGCTAAAAAAGTTTGGATGTAAAAGTCAGCGCGCCCTTTTGCAAAAATGGGTATGCCGGAGCGGCGGTGGTGCGGTATCGTGACATGGTAAAGGCATACATGGGCGCAGAAGGTTAGCGTGCAAATTGTCCAAAGGTAAAGATAAAGTTCCAGCCTTGATTAGCCTGCCCGGGACGGGAAAGAACGGGGTCGAACCCGAAGCCGTAGTCAAGACCGACAAGACCAATGATGGGCAAAAACAGCCGTACGCCAATGCCTACCGAGCGTTTAAGGTCGGCTAAGTTAACATCACCGAATCTGCGCCAGACATTACCGCCTTCTGCAAACAGCAGCGCAAACACGGTGGCCTGCGGGTTGAGCGAGATAGGATAGCGAACCTCGGCAGTGAATTTGGTATAAACATTGCCAGTAGGAATGTTCAAACCTGTTTCAAAATTGCCGATGCTTTGGTCAAGGTAGCCCCGCAAGGGAATCGTTGGGATAAAGGAAATGCCACTGCCGCCCATGAAGAAGAAATTTTGCGGGAAGACAAAATCACTCTCGCTAAAGCGACCAAGGTAGCCAAACTCGCTGTTGAACATGAAGACGAGGTTGCCGACAATTGGCGTGAACCATTGATTTTTGAAGATGAATTTGTAGAAATCGACGCTTCCGGGAAGGAAAGGACCGCCAGAAATTTGTGCAGTAAGCGAAACATCAGAGCCACGGCGTGCAAAAATTGGATTGTCTAAACTATTGCGACTGATGACTTGAATGATTGAAAATTCATCGGCAACGGTAGGTTGATTGGCAATTTGAATGAACCCGCCGCGGTTAAGTTGGTAACGCAGAGTATAATCAATGCGGAAGTAATCGTCAGGCCACGTGAGGCGGCGACCGATAGAGAGTGAAGCGCCAGTTTGTTGAAACTCAAACCCGAAATTTTGCCGCTGGTCGAAAATGCTGAATCCAAGCGTGGTCGGTGTGCCAAATGCCCATGGCTCGGAAAATGATAGGGACAGCACATTAAAATTGAAACGACCAAACTGCCATTGCAAGTCAAGCCGCTGACCATCGCCGTGAGGCAGTGGCGTGTAGGCATCACCGCGTGTAATGTCCTGCAGCGAAAAATTGTTGAATGTAAAACCGATGGCGCCAGTAAAGCCTAAGATGGCGCTAAAGCCCGCAGAAGCATTGAACGTATCGGTTTGTTTTTCAATCAGTTCGTAGGTGATGTCAACTTCTTCGGTCTGCGGCAGCGGTTGAACGTCAGGGTTGATTTTCTCGGCATCGAAGTAGTTGAGTTGAGCCAGCTGGCGGATGCTGCGAATGATGTTCTCACGACTAAAAAGGTCGCCCGGCACCGTGTAGAGTTCTCGGCGCACAACATGGTCTTTTGTCTTGGTGTTGCCTTTAATGTTCACATGCCGAATGCGGAACTGATTGCCTTCGCTGATGTAGATGCGCAAATCAACTGAATCGCCAGCGACGACGGTTTCTTCCAAATCGGGGCGCATGGCAAGGTATCCTCTATCAAGGTAGAGCGAGCTAATATCGCCGCCCTCTTGTGAAAAGCGCAAGCGCTCTTCAATTTTCTTTTGGTTATAGACATCGCCCGTCTTGATGCCGAAAATCGCTTCCAAGAACTCTGACGGGTAGACCGTATTGCCCTCGAACTTCACGTTGCGAACCACATATCGGGGACCTTCAGAGACAGTAATGTCAATAAAAAGTTTGGTGCGGTCTTCAGAGTAGTAGATTGAGTCGGAAATGATGCGGGCGTCGCGGTAGCCATTGGCGCGGTAGACATTGTTGAGCAACTTTTGTTTATCCTCCTCAAATTTTTTGCGGTCGAAGCGTGGGCGACCGAAAATGTTGCGCCACCAGTTGTTCTCTTTCGTTTCCTCGAGATACCAGTTAAGAGACCAATTGTCAAAGGCTTTATTGCCTTTCCATGTAATGCGCTCAATTGTGACATAACTGCTTTCGCGGATGTAGAAATAGACGGTGGCTCTGCCGCCAGCGCTTTCTTTGACTTCATAGCGAATGTCGGTGAGCAGGTAGCCTTCTTCTTCATAGAAGCGTTTTAGGCGTCGAAGGGCGCTCTCGAGCGCTTGGTCGGTGAGCGTAGCGCCGCGCACAAGTTGGACTTTTTTGAGCAAATCTTCGTTACTGTATGTGCGATTGCCCTCGAAGACAATCTCGGCAAGCACAGGGTATTCACGCACGACAATCACCAGAAAGACACCCTCAAAGGTTTTCTGCTCAATTTCAACTTTGATGTCGCTAAAGAGCCGCTGTCGCCACAGCCGCTTGATGGCATCGCTAAGTTCTGGACCGGGAACGCTCAGCGTCTTGCCAACCTCAATAGGAAACCGTGCCAGCACATCTCGTTCTTCAAGTGTTGTCAGTCCTTGCACTCGAATGCCGAGCACGCGGTATTGGCGCGGCTCGAAGCTCTCGAGCTCGGGCTCAGTGAGGCGAAGCGTGTCAAGAGATTGGGCGAAGAGAAAGGACAAAGGACACAGAAGAGCCAAGCATAGCACAGCGCAAATGTAAGGCGTTCGTCGTCTCATGCTTTATAGAACCGTGGGCTATGTTGATGTGGCGGCTGGTATCATCTGAACATGTGTATTGGTGTTGAGTGCAGCAAGCTGTTCGCTGGTCATGCCAAAGCGACGCTCGCGGCGCTGAAAGTCAATGATGGCTTCGTAGAGTTTTTGCCGTCGGAAGTCAGGCCAGTAGCAGTCGGTGATATGAATTTCGGTATAAGCCAGTTGCCAGAGCAAAAAGTTGCTGATGCGAAATTCGCCGCTGGTGCGAATGAGCAAATCAGGGTGCGGCATACCATATGTGGTCAGATGCTTTTCGAAAATCTCGTCGGTAATATCCTCTGGCTTAAGTTCGCCGCGCCGAACCGCTTCGGCAATGCGGCGCGTGGCTTGCATAATTTCCCAGCGACCGCTGTAGCTAAGCGCAAGCGAGAGCACCATGCGCTTGTTGTTCTGAGTCAGTGCCATGGCTTCGGTCAGTTCCTCACGCACCTTAGGCGGCAAATCCATCACGTTGCCAATTGCATTGAGGCGAATATCGTTATCGTGCAAGGTTTTGGTTTCCTTGCGTAGGGCCTGAATGAGCAATTGCATTAAGGCAAGGACTTCCTGTTGAGGGCGTTTCCAGTTCTCCTTGGAAAACGCATACAGCGTGAGGAATTTGACCCCTAATTCAGCGCAGGCTTCAACCGTGTCGCGCACAGATTCGATGCCTGCATTGTGACCAGAGACCCGCATCTGACCACGATTTTTTGCCCAGCGGCCATTGCCATCCATGATAATGGCAATGTGCGTCGGAATTTCACCCGAGGCTTTGAGCGCTTCTTGCACCAGACGGTCATTAGGGTCTTTGTGTATATGATTGCGGCGCAGTGTCTCTGGCGCAAGTCCCGGCTTAGGCGATAATTTGGTTAGCGTCTTCACTCGAACTATGGTTTATCAAGGCTTTGGAATTTATTGGAACACCTGAGAAAAATCAAGAGACATTCTTGGACAAAGACTCACACCAGCTTGCAAGCGTTCACACCACTGTTCACTGCCCTGTGCCGAAGGCGGGACTCGAACCCGCACGTTCATTGCTGAACACAGGATTTTAAGTCCTGTGCGTCTACCAATTCCGCCACTTCGGCGTAGCGGCTCGGAGATAGGGGTTAAATTTAACATCTGCAAGCGGTTTCGCCAACTTCCATAGCCATGCACAAAAGCACCCGATTGGTTCACCTACGGTTTGGCATGCACCAGCGAAATCTTGGTCTCCGCCAGTACTCGCTCCAGCGCCTCATGAACAAGGGAGACAGGAATTTGGTTAATGCTCCCTTCATTTGGGCTTAAAAGCAAAGCGAAAGGAGATTGATATGGATACCACTCGGCAATGTTGCGCAATCGCGAATACAGTCCGACCACGGGCACGCCAGCGGCAGAAGCGATATGCACTACAGCTGTATCTGGTGTCAGCACGACCTTGGCACCAGCTATCACTGCCGAAATCTGCAGGAGCGGTAACATCAGAGCCTGACAGCGCATTGACCCCACAGCTGCGACTGCCGCCTCAACTTTTGCTTTTTCCGAAGGAGCACCAGTTACAAATACCATCAACTCAGGATAGTGATGCACTAGTGTCTCGCAAATCTCTACAACACGCTCAACAGACCAAGCACATTCAGGCTTTGCAGGAGAAGCCGAGACATTCACCACGCAATACGGTTGACCGCTGAAGCGAAGGGGCGAAAGCGAAGTTGCCACCGCATCAATGAAGACATTTTCGCTCGAGAGCGAAAAATCAAGACTCTTGCACTGCACAAAGTGCAACACAGGCTCCACATCGCAAGAGCGTAGAGAAAGATAAGTAGGAAGGTCATGCACGGCAGGCGCGTGTGGAAATGCGATGCTGGCTGTCGCCATACGCAACATGGTACGGCTATGGTGTTCCCTGTATACCGCTGCCGGGACTTGGTAGTCAAAGACTAAGCCATAAATGGCAGCACGCGTATCATGTTGGATAGAAATTTTCTTTGCTGTGCGAGAAATTAGTGAGGCAAGCAAAGCCGCTTTGCTTGTGCGTGTGTAGACCAGCGCAAAAATAGCATCATATGGTACATTGCGCAGTGTGCGCACCAAGCCAATCCATGACGGATGAAAAGACTGCCGAGGATGAATTGGATAAGTCCGGGCAACATTGAAATCGGCGCGCGCCACCTCGTCGTTGCGATACGATGACACGACATCAATCTGCAAAGTGGGGTGAGCGGCTTTGAGCCAGCGCAGCACGGGCGAGGAGCAGATGTAGTCGCCAATTGCATCGTAGCGGAAAAGCAAAACGCGTTGCAGCGAGCGTCCATCAATGGGTTCAGTCGGCGGTTGCCACTGCCGCCGACCGCTCAGCGCTGAAAAAAACGCTCGCCGGATTTGGTCCGAAAAAGATAAGCGGCGACAGCTAAACTCCCCGCGATTTGCCGCTTGCCACTCGGCAATATCCCACACAGCATAGCGTTGATAGTCCAAGAACGACAGATGCGAATTGAAAGCAGGATGATTGTTGCGCGTAAAAATCGGAATATCAAGCATAGCTAATCGGAATGCTTTAGCAGACACACTTTCCAGAGCGACTCTACGGCATTCAGAACATCTTCGACTGAAATGGCGCAAATAGACTCCGATGAAGTCTCTAAGGCAAGATGTGGCGCACGGTAAGGCAACCACACCATTGGCAGCCCTTCGACGCGCGAGTAGAGCACCACTTGCGGCACTTGCCATGCGGCGGCAATGTGCACCACAGAAGTATCAGGCGTCAGCAAAAGGTCGCACTGCACGAGCATGGCAGCAAATTCATCGAGCGTGGGCACAAAGGGAGCAACTTTGGTTGCGGTGGCTTTGCTGATGTGCTGCGCTTCTCTGGCATCACTTTGCGCCGCAAAGAGAATGATTTCAACGTCCCGAGTCCGCTCCTGAAATGCTCGGATGAACTCGATGAAATTTTCTCGCCCCCAATATCGCCAAGTGTCACGTGCAGAAAGATTGATACCGAGCCGATACGGCGCCGTTTTTTCGCCCAGCCGTCTTTGCCCAAGCATCCGTGCTTCTGCAGAAAGCGGATACTCCAAGTGCAAAGCTTCACTGGTGGGCAAAATCCCAAACGGCAAAAGCACTTGTGCCATGCGCTCAATGATGTGGACAGAATTGCGCTCAAGCATGGGCACAACATGCGTGTAAATCGATGCATTAGACTTTTCAATGCCAACCGAGGCGCACCCCAGCGCCGTGATAAACAGCGACGACGTGGCTGAAGGATTGTCCATCGGGTCAATCACCACATCATAGCTCTGCTCTTGCAAGGCACGCAGTAGCGAAAGCAATTTGAGGGGAGATTTTTCATACACCCAACAGCGTGCGGCATATCGCCGCAGATGTGCGCGCATTGAGGCATTGTATTGACTCAAGAGCACATCTACTTGCAAGTTGGGATGATGTGCCTTCAAAATGCGTAGCACAGGCAGAGAGATAATTGCGTCGCCGAGCCTATCGTGGCGCAGGAACAGCACTTTGCTCGGCGGTCCAAAAATTGCTGTCGGTGCGCTGATGCGCACAGGGTCATGCTGCCCAAGGCGTGTGGTGAGGGAGCGTCGGAAAAAGAGCTCAAGCGACTTAAGCCACATCGGATTGTTGGGATTTTTCCAGTGCAAACTGCATGCTATAAAGCCGCTGGTAAAGCCCGTTCTGACGCAACAGCGTGTGATGCGTGCCTTGCTCTTTGATGCTACCTTTATCGAGCACAAGAATTTTGTCAGCATTCTGAATGGTCGAGAGTCGATGGGCAATCACCAGAGCGGTGCGGTTCGTCATGGCGCGGTCAATGGCGTCTTGGACAAGTTTTTCAGACTCATGGTCTAAGGCGCTGGTGGCTTCATCGAAAATGAGCATAGGAGGATTTTTGAGCATAGCCCGAGCAATTGAGAGACGCTGACGCTGACCGCCAGAGAGCCTGACGCCTCTATCGCCAATCAGTGTGTCGTATTGTTCAGGTAGTTCAGAAATAAAGCCGTGGGCGTTGGCAATTTTAGCCGCCGCAACAATATCGTCATGACTGACTGGACGCGGCGTGCCGTATTTGATGTTGTTGGCGACCGTGTCGTTGAACAAGATAACTTCCTGACTAACCACGCCAAACAATCTGCGCAAGTCATGCACATCAAACTCTTTGATGTTGATGCCATCAATCAAAATTGCGCCACGCTCCACATCGTAGAAGCGCAGCAGTAAATCCACAATGGTAGATTTGCCCGAGCCCGAGGGTCCAACCAAAGCCACCATTTCTCCTTTGCGAATCTCAAACGAGAGGTCTTTGAGCACATAGTTTTCGCCGTAGCGGAACCAGACATTCTGAAACACAATGCCTTGTTCAATGTTTGAGATACGCCGTGAGCCATTTTGAATGCTGGGCGGTGTATCGAGAATCTCAAAAAGCTGTGCCGCCGCGCTCATGCCTTCTTGCACTCGAGCATGGGTTTCGGCGATAATTTTAATCGGGTTCATGATGGAGTAGAGTCCGAAAGCAAAAAAGACAAGTTCAGCCGAGGTCATTTCGCCAGAGAAGACTTGCAGACCGCCAAACCAGAGCACACAAGCAATGGCAGTGATACCAAACACTTCATTGATGGGGCTCAGAGCGCCGCGCAAACTATAAATTTTCAGCGTAGCGCGTCGATACGCATCGGTGAGGGCGGAGAACGCTTTGGCTTCCAACTGTTCCATTGCGTTTGCTTTGACGAGCTTGATGCCACTAAAAACTTCCTGCAAGCGCGAGTTCATATCGCTGGAGCGGTCTTGAATCACATCGGCTTGGGCGCGCACCAGCTTGCTTACCGTGCGAATGGTGGCAAGGCTAAGCAGGGAGACGGCAAAAGCAAACAGCGTCAGTTTCCAACTCACGATAAGCAGCACGGCAAGGTAGCAGACCGCCAGAATTGAGTTGCGAATGAGATTCATGAGGCTGCCACTCACTTGCGTCTGAATGAGGTAGATGTCGCCACCCACGCGCTGCATCAGCATACCAACCCTATGACGATTAAAGTAATCCAAACTCAGCGAGAGAATTTTGCTAAAAACATGATTGCGCAGCTTGTTTGAGCTTTTGGTCTCCACATAAACCATCAAGCGATTGTTGAGGTAGAGAAAAAAGTTTTTGAAGAAAAATGTCAGGATGAGAAACAAGCAGATGTTGCGAAGCGTGGCTTGACGCGTGTCGCCGTAGATAAACGACTCAAATTGTCGAAGTGCCGCTTCCTTGAGCTTATTGGAATCAATGCCGTGCAGCACCGTAGGAGTGGATGAAAGCTGTGGCGCTTGAGCGGCAGGCGGCGTGCGCAAGGTAGGCTCAAACTTTTCAGCATTGAAGACAGCATCCAGCAGAGGCAGAATCGTGTAGATGGATACCACACTGAACACCGAGGTCAGCGTGCCCAGTATCACGGCAAGCAAAAGATGATGGCTGCTGGGCGCAAGATAGCGCAACACTCTTAGGTAAAGGTTCATGCCGACGTGATGATTAGCGCCTGAAGTTCTTCCATACTTTTTTAGTAGAAGAAAGTTGCACGCGAATGTATCGCTCAAATTTTTTGTCCGGGATACTTCACTCGCCGATGCCGCATAGCCATAATGGTCTTGATAAAACTCTCTTTGATAGCGCTTAGTTCAGCAAAGGTCAGCGGACATTCTGAAAATTGGTCTTCATCGAGTCGCTTGCGAATGACGGTATCGATAATTTGCGAAATGGTCTCTTCATTGGGCGAGCTTAGAGAGCGCACCGATGCTTCCACGCCATCGGCGAGCATGACAATTGCGGCTTCACGGCTTTGCGGTTTGGGACCTGGGTAGCGAAAATCATCAAGGTTCAGCTTGTCAGGCGGAAAAGATTTGAGGGCTTTGTCATAGAAAAAGTGAATCATTGTGGTGCCATGATGCTGTGGAATGAAGTCCAGCACACGCTGCGGCAGTTTATAGAGCCGTCCAAGCTCAAGCCCTTGCTTGACGTGTTCGCCGATGATGCGCCCGCTGGTAATAGCCGTCAGCTCGTCATGTGGATTATAGTTGGTTTGATTTTCCGTAAAGTAGCGTGCTTGTGCAATTTTGCCAATGTCGTGAAAGTAAGCGCCCACGCGGCAGAGCAAGGCGTTGGCACCGATACGGTTTGCTGCTTCTTCAGCCAAAAGACTGACTTGCATGGTGTGAGTGTAAGTGCCCGGCGCATTTGCCGCCATTTCACGCAGAAGCGGATGATTGGCATCCGAAAGCTCAAGCAGCGTCAGGTCGGTGGTAAGTCCGAAGACTTTCTCGACCAGCAGCAGGGCAGGATAGACAAGAAAGCAAAGCAGCGAACTGATAGCGGCAAATTTGAGGTCGGTAAGAATTTCCTCAAAGCTGGCTAAGCGTGCAAAGTTGAAGGCTAAGATGGCAATTGCATAGCCAATAAAGACATACAGCACCGAGAGCGCCACTTGTGCGCGCTTGCGAATATCGCGTGTAAAAAAGACGCCCATACCTCCAGCAAAAAGTGTTGCCAAGGCAAATGAGAAATCATTACCACGAATGGTGGCGGCAAGCAGAGAAATCGTTACCGTGGCGAAAATCCCTGTGCGGGAGTCAAAAATGATGGTAAAGAGAATGGAGGCTAACCCAATCGGCACGATGTATGGCGAAAGCCACTCGAACTGCACGGAATACCAAGTGGCTAAAAGTTCAAGCAAAATCACAACAACGAGCAGAAGTAAGAGTGAATTGTCGAAGAAAATTTGCGGGCGCGAAAAGTAGAGATATGCCGCAAAGAGTGAGGCGATAATTAGCACAATCAGAATTTTCCCAATGTAGAGCCGCAATTCACCAGTGCGAGTTTCTCGTTCAATTTTGGCACGCAGGTAAGAATCTAACTTGCGTTTGGTCAGGTCGGTGATGATTTCACCACGAGAGACCACCTTTTCATTTTCGCGAACAATGCCATCTGCGATGGGCACGGCACTTTCGGCACGCAACCTATCGACCAGCGTTTGCGCCGCATCGTAGATAAGATTGGGCGTAAGAAAAGGCGCCGACAGTTTGAGCGCCACTTGAACGGTGTCGCTATCGATTGAGACATGCAAATACTCCGCCACAAGCTCGCTCATGGTCAGCACTGCCTCGACACTGTCGCGCACCGAGTCAAGGTTCATGACACGCTCTTCGCGGTCGTTCGGCGCACGAATGACAAACTTTTCGGAACTTAGCTCCCGGCGAGGCACGCTAATAATGCCATCTGAACGAATTGAGGCAATACGCGAGGGCAGGATGCGTAAAAATTCACCCAACAATGATGAGGACGCCCCGCGCTGTTTCAAAAAACGCTTGTACTCGCTTAGCAGCAAGGTTTTTTCGGATTCACTGAAAGAAAAGGCGCTATCGACAAGAAGCATGGTGGTATCCAGCGAGCCCGGCTTTTTGCGCGCTGTCGCCTTGCCGAGTTCAGCCGCTAAGTAGTTCAAGAGACGGTCAAAGTGGCGATGAAAGTCTTGCGCCGTCAGGTCGTTTTCCTGCTTGCGAAACACAGGTAAGACACTCTCACGAGCGGCTTTTTTTTCTTGCTCGAAGACTTCCTCTTTCTTGTAAATTGGAAAAGTAAATGGGGCAATGACATCATCTTGCAGCCATGTTGCGCCAATTTCATAGCTTAGCGAAGAAATTTTATTGCGGGGAAAAAGTGCCGCAACCGCAGCCAAGAATCCAACAAAAATGCTAATGCGTATCGCTTTGCTGTCACGAAACGCCTTTCTATCAATTGCCATAACCGCAGCGGCTTAGCAAAACTTTTTGAAACCCATAAGCTACAAAAATGCAAAACACTCAACGCTCTACCAAAACCGCACGGTTCAACTTTCAAACCTTGATTGAAGAACAGCTGGCTGACACCGAAACTCCCGTCTCCTTATTCCTCAAATTGGGCAAACCATATTCTTGCCTATTAGAATCAATTGAAGGCGAGCGCTATGTGGCACGATTTTCTTACATCGGTGTCGAGCCCATCGCGCTATTTCGAGCCTGGATAGATGGAAAGACCGAACTCACACTTCTTGACAAAAAATTTGCGGCACTCGAGCCTCTGCTGGATTCGAACGGCTCTGCACCAGAGATGCTGGAACGGCTCTTGAGCGCATTTTCTCACACCGCATCGCCGCTTGGCTCAAACATGATTACATCTGGTGCATTCGGCTACATCGGCTATGATGCCGCCGCATACATGGAAAAACTTCCCGTGCCAGACAAATGCCCGCCGCTGGACCTACCCGACATCTTTTTCTGCATTTATGACACGCTGGTCGTCTTTGATAACATCGCACGCAAAGTGTATTTGGTCACAAACCACTTGGGTGAAAGCGATAGAGATGCCGCGCAGCAAAAATTGCAAAGGCTCAAAGAGGCAATCGAAACGCCCCTTACCAGTCAAAAGATAAAGCTCAGCAAAGACACACACGAGCTCGTGAAGGCAAGCATGACAAGGGAAGAATACCTGAAAAAGGTCAAGCAAGCCAAAGACTACATTTTTTCAGGTGATGTGTTTCAGTTGCAGCTCTCGCAGCGTTTGGAGCGTCCGCTGCATGCCCATGCGTTTGATGTGTATCGAGCCTTGCGCACCATCAATCCCTCGCCGTATTTGTATTACTTCGATTTGGACAACATCAAGATTGTGGGCTCTTCGCCCGAGCTGCTGGTAAGCGTCACAAGAGAACATGGCAAACGCATCGTAAACACACGCCCAATTGCCGGCACACGCCCACGCGGCACCACACCAGAAGAAGACGAAGCCTTAGCAAAAGAACTGCTCGCCGATGAAAAAGAACGCGCCGAGCACCTGATGCTCATTGACCTAAGCCGCAATGATGTGGGAAGAGTCGCAAAAATTGGCACAGTGCAGGTGAGCGAACAAATGGTCATTGAGCGCTACTCTCATGTCATGCACATCGTCAGCCATGTCCGTGGCGAGCTATGCGATGACTGCACGGCGCTGGAAGCATTTTGGTCATGCTTTCCAGCTGGAACATTGACGGGCGCGCCGAAAATTCGCGCCATGGAAATCATCTACGAGTTGGAAGGTGAGCGACGAGGCTTGTATGGCGGGGCGGTCGGATACATTGACTTCAGTGGTGAACTGAAAATGGCAATTGCCATTCGCACCATGATAATCAGCGAGCGGCAAGACAGTCGACGCATTTACTTTCAAGCCGCGGCAGGGATTGTAGCCGACTCCCAGCCTGAGCGCGAGTATGAAGAAACTCTCAACAAAATGCGCGCAGGCATGCGTGCCGTAGACTTGCTCATTCCACATACCCCAGTCGTGCCATGAACAACATATTGATGCAAACACTTGCCAAGCATAGCTGCCTTAAGCATGCATTCAGATAGTGGACACCAGTTGGAACAGGCTAAACACAAGGCGTGTTGAGCGTTCTATGGTGTGCATTTTTCTTTTCAGGTAAAGTGCTAAATTCTTTTCTCTGTCAGGGCTAAGTTTTCCGAATTCATCAATGCAGGGAACGCAGAGGCGCATCAATGCACTGCGGCGCAACATTTTCTAACAAAACTCTTCGACTTAAGATGAAAAAGCACTCGTTTGTCGTGCGTGTTGCCACAGGCGTGGCGATTGTAGCCATGCTGACCATTAGCGTCGGATTTATTCGCCCGTCCGATACCTTTTTCGAGGTTGCAAAAAATATCGAGCTGCTGGGCAAAGTCTATCGTGAAATTGCCCTGAACTATGTCGATGAGATTTCAGTCTCTGAATTTATGCGTGCCGGTATCGATGGCATGCTTGCTACGCTGGACCCTTACACAGTGTTCATGGATGAAGAACAGTCGGAAGATGTGGAGCAACTGACAACGGGAAAATATGCAGGCATTGGCGTCACGATTGGCACCGACCGAGATGGGAATGTGGTGATTTACTCTATCACGGATGGCTATTCGGCGCAGAAGGCTGGCATGCGCATTGGCGATAAAATTGTCAAAATTAACGGCATTGACGTGCGCCGAAAAGAGGTCAGCGATGTGCGGGCGCTGATTAAGGGGGAGCCAAATACCGAAGTCAAAATCACCGTAGAGCGTGAAGGCGAGCGGCAGCCCATAGAGTTTACCCTGATTCGCCGAGAGATTCAAATCAAGAATGTCACATTTGCAGGGCTGATTGATGATGAGACCATTGGCTATATCCGGCTTGAGCGCTTTAGTGTCAATGCCGCCAATGAGATAGCCGATGCCATACGCGCCATAGAGGATTCTGCCAAAGCAAAAGGCAAGGCACTGCAAGGCATGCTATTAGATTTGCGAGGCAATCCGGGTGGGTTGCTCGATGCGGCAGTCAATGTCGCCAGCAAGTTTGTGGAGCAAGGGAGCATTATCGTAACCACAAAAGGACGAGATTCGCTGCGCATCAAGAACTACACATCCAGCTCACCGCCCTTGCTCAAAGACCTGCCCTTAGCCGTGCTCATCAATTCAAACAGTGCGTCGGCTTCGGAAATCGTCGCCGGTGCGATTCAGGATTTGGATAGAGGAATTGTCGTCGGCACGCGCTCATTTGGCAAGGGATTGGTGCAAACCATCACACGTCTGCCTTACAACACGTCGCTCAAAATTACGACGGCAAAATACTACACGCCTTCTGGCAGGCTCATCCAAGAAGTCGATTACTTTCATCGCAATAAGCGAGAGGGGAAGCGGACGGTGTTTGTCAATGAGCCCGATACCGTGCATCGTGCTTTTAAGACCAAAGTGGGGCGCATTGTCTATGATGGCGGCGGCATTGCCCCAGATATAGAAGTCCCTGATGAAACCCCATCCGTCGTTGAGCTGGCGCTCTACCGTCGTTCTACCTTCTTCAAGTTTGCCAATCAATATCAGGCAAAGCATCCTGTGCCGCCCAAAGAGTTCAAAGCCGATGACAAGCTGTTTGCCGAGTTCAAGGCGTTTTTGGATAAAGACAACTTTTCTTACGACTCCGAAGGAGAGCGCAAGTTGGCAGAACTGCTCGAGATTGCCGCAAAATATGATTATCAAGATGGGGTGCGCAAGCAAATCCAAGAGCTCCAAACCGCCATTGCGGCAGAAAAGGAAAAAGAGCTTACCCGACAAAAATCACGCATCCTTAGCATTCTGGAGCGTGAAATCCTGACGCGCTACTATGGAGACAGCGCAGGGTTGCAGGTGGTGCTCAAATCCGACCGCCAACTCAAAGCCGCCATTGCCGTGCTGAAAGACCAAAAGAAATACAAAGCTATGCTGGCAGCGGGGCATCAGGTTGGCAGTGCCGTTACACCACGCCGAACCAAATCATCACAAAAGTAACTTGCAGAAACTTTATCTTGCTGAACAAGCAGGATTCTTTGGTCATTTTGCATATATCGCTTTGTCATTCCGAGCGTAGCGAGGAATCCAGTGCATGGATGCTTTACGGTGTTCAGCCGGACAAATTGGGGATGGCACACCTCACCCTGTTTTGGCTTCGCCAAAACATCCCTCTCCTTGTAGGAGAGGGACGTCTGCGCCAGCAGACAGGGTGAGGTCAGCATGGCAAGACCGAAAAAGTCATTCCGAACGCAGTGAGGAATCCAGTGCATGGATGCTTCGCTCCGTTCAGCATGACAAGGCGGTGTCATTCTGAACGCATAGATTAGCTATGCGAGAAATATGTCTGAAATCTGGGGAATTGATTTAGGCGGCACAAAAATTGAGGGCGTTATTCTGCCTCATGTATCCAGCACAGAACCCATTTGCCGCCTTAGAGTGCCCACCGAAGCCGACCAAGGCTATGACCATATCTTGCATCAAATTGCGTCGCTGATTGAGCACATGGCAAACGTCTCAGGCTGCGCAAAGCCAGCGCGCCTGGGTATTGGCACACCCGGCACATTCGATAGGCATATTCAAGCCATGAAGAATTGCAACACTACGGTGCTCAACGGAAAAAACTTACCGAGAGATTTGTCAGAACAGTTAGGCATGGAGGTGGTCGTGGCGAACGATGCCAATTGTTTTGCGTTGGCAGAAGCACGCTTGGGCGCCGCAAAAGGATATGCGGTAGTCTTCGGCGTAATTATGGGAACAGGCATTGGTGGTGGCATTGTCGTGGACGGCAAAGTTCTACACGGCGCACAAGGTATTGCCGGCGAGTGGGGACACAATGTCTTGGATGAAAATGGCGAAATGTGCTACAGCGGTATCAAGGGTTGCGTGGAAAGTTTTATCTCTGGACCTGCTTTGGAGAAATTTTATGCACAGCAAAGCGGCAAGGCACGAAAGCTACCTGAAATCGTGGAAGCCGCCCAACATGGCGACCTACATGCGAAAGCAACTCTGCATCGGCTCTGTCACTACTTCGGCAGGGCATTGGCTACGGTCATCAACATCTTAGACCCTGATGCGGTGGTATTAGGTGGCGGTGTTGGCAATATCGAGCTACTTTACACCGAAGGCGTGGCTGAACTGAAAAAGTATGTGTTCAATCATCGGTTAGAGACCAAAATTTTGAAGCCAGCCTTGGGCGATAGCGCCGGTGTATTTGGCGCCGCCATGTTGGTTTAGAATTTCGACCTCACCCTGTTTCGGCGTTGCCAAAACTGTGGATTCCTCGCTGGCGCTCGGGCAATGACATCGCTTGTCATGCTGAACGGAGCGTAGCGTAGTGAAGCATCCACATCGCACTGGATTCCTCGCTGGCGCTTGGAATGACAGCGCGACCTCACCGTGTTTCGGCGGATGACAAAACGTCTCTCTCCTTTGCAAAGAGGAACAAACGCAAGGCAAATCCTTCTGGGAGAAGGTCAAGGTGAGAAGCACATATTTCACAATACTAATTTTGAGCTTTCCATAAAAATAGCGAGTATTGCTTTGCAGCACATTGTGCTGCAGCGAAGTGCATGTCATCTAAATTTCTGGCTGATTCAAATTACATGGGGAGACCAAGCTATGGCGTCACTGTGCGTATCGGTGATTAGGGAAACAGACGATGGCGACGATTTACAGGTCGGCAAAACCGTTACTGTTTCGGTTGGTGGCAAAAAGATGTCCGCTAAGACGGATGAGAACGGCTCTGCATTCTTTGAAGTGCCCGACCAGAGTGAAGTCGTTGTGTCGTGCGATGGTGTCAGCGAAAGCCTCACAATTGAGGACGAGACCGCCGACATCACGCTGTATCTGGATTGAACCACAAACGCAACATGCTACAAGCCCTGACACAATCAGGGCTTTTCTTTTTCGGCAAAACCTTACCGCAAGTAACCCCAGCCGCCCAAATAAATTTTTTCTGCGTGACCATAATTTTTTGCTGAAGGCATAGTCTCGGGTTATTTTGCCATCGTGTATGCACTCAAACTTTTTTCAACATGACTCGACTTGCCGCTCTTGACATTGGCACGAACGCCGCGCTATTGCTTATCGCCGACCTTGACCGGCGCACCAATACGCTTACAACGGTCTTCAATGCGCAGGAAATCATCCGCTTGGGCAAAGGCGTAGACGCGGCTGGAAATATCAATGCTGACGCAGTGTCACGGCTGATTGACTGCCTAAAAAGGTATAAGGTGCTGATTGCGCAGCATGGGGCAACGGATACTATTGCCGTCGGGACCAGTGCCTTGCGAGATGCCACAAACCGTGACGAAGTGATTCAAGCGGTAGCGCAAGCCACTGGGATTCACATTGCCACGCTATCTGGTGCGGAAGAAGCCGAGCTGACCTTTCTTGGTGCGGTGGCAGGGTGGCAACGCTTGCCAGAGTGCTTCATGGTGATTGACATTGGCGGGGGCAGCACGGAGTTGGTCATGGGTTCTATGGATGGAATTGCATCACGCACAAGTTTAGACATTGGCGCCGTGCGCATTAGCGAGAGATTTTTTACTTCGGCACCACCTGCCGCATATGAACTTGAAGCTGCCACACAGTTCATCACCGATACCCTTGCAGGCGAACTTGCGGCGTTCATTGAAGGTCGTGATGGGGTCTTTGGCGTGGCAGGCACCATTGTTACGCTTGGACAACTTGCCAAAGGCTTAAAGCAATTCTCATCTGAGTTGCATGGCTTTGCCCTTCACTATCGTGAGGTGCATCATTTGGTGCAAGATTTTGCGCGTTCAAGTCTGCGAGACATCATTGAACTTGGGGTTGAAGCCGGTCGTGCTGATGTTATTTTGGCAGGCACACTAATTTTGCATCAATTTATGCGGCTCTTTGCCGTCAAAACCGTTACCGTCAGCACGCAAGGACTGCGCTACGGCGTAGCCCTGCGAGCGCTACGCACGGCATAGGTTATCGTGCCAGCAGCTATGGCGCATGTCTGAACAACTGCTTGACATTCAGGTCAATGGTTTGCCACAGCATGAGCGGTTTGACACGCATGGCTGGACTTGCATTTGACTTTACAAACTTCATAAATTTTTGTGCATGCAACGCCCCACAAGTTGCCGTGCATAAAAATCAAAACATCAAAAACTTATCAACACAGCATGCAACGACGTGAATTTCTAAAGCTTACAGGCTTGGGCATTGGCGCCGCGCTTTTGCCGCTTCCAGCCTTTTCTATGCCCATCAGCGAAGAAGAAGCCCGCACGCCCATCATGGACCGGCGCGATAAGAAAATGCTCGCCGACATTGGGCTCAATACGGCAACCTCTCTTGGGGCGACCTACTGCGATGTGCGCATCAGCCGAAACCTCAATCAAGCCATTTTTACACGCGAAGACCGCGTGCAAGGTATCACCAACTCGCAGTCGTTTGGCGTTGGCGTGCGCGTGATTGTCAATGGTACATGGGGATTTGCTTCAACACATCTGACCACCCCTGATGGGGTCAAAAAAGCTACCGAGCGTGCGGTGGCCATTGCAAAAGCTAATTCACGGCTGCAGAAAGAGCCCGTCCGATTAGCCCCGCAAACCGCACAAGGCGAACAGCAGTGGAAAACGCCTATCGAGAAAAATCCCTTCGATGTGCCAATCGCCGATAAGGTGAAACTCCTTCTTGAAGTCAATGCGGAAGCCATGCGTCTGGGTATCCGATTTGTCAACTCCCAACTGTTCATGGCGAACGAGCAGAAGTATTTTGCCTCTACCGACGGCTCCTACATTGACCAAGATATTTATCGCATCTATCCCAGTTTTACCGTTACCGCCATTGACCTCATCAATCGGCGGTTCCAAACCCGCAACGCACTCTCTATGCCATGCGGCATGGGCTATGAATACCTCGATGGCACACCGTCTGAAAAAGTAACTGCCGCTGGCGGCGTGAGCACGCTCTACAAAAAACGCTACGATATGCTCGAGGATATTCGCCAAGCCGTCAAGCAAGTGCAAGAAAAACTCTCCGCCAAGTCCGTAGAGGCGGGCAAATACGACCTGGTCTTAGACCCATCGCACCTGTGGCTAACCATTCACGAATCGGTTGGTCATCCGCTGGAGCTCGACCGTGTGCTGGGCTATGAAGCCAACTACGCAGGCACCAGTTTCGCCACGCTTGATAAGTGGCGCTCCAAATCCTTCAAGTATGGCGCACCTATCGTGAATTTCTTTGCCGATAAACTTCAGGAAGGTTCGCTTGGCGCCGTAGGCTGGGACGATGAAGGCGTGCCAACCAAACGCTGGGACTTGGTCAAAGATGGCATTTTGGTCAACTACCAAGCTATTCGCGACCAAGTGCATATCATTGACCAGAAAGAATCACACGGCTGCTGCTACGCTCAAAGCTGGGCAGATGTCCAATTCCAACGCATGCCGAACGTGTCGCTGGCACCGGGCAAAGAGCAACGAACCCCAGAAGACCTCATCAAAGACGTGGAAAAGGGCATTTACATCATTGGCGATGGCTCGTTTTCAATTGACCAGCAGCGCTATAATTTCCAATTTGGCGGACAGCTCTTTTACGAAATCCGCAACGGCAAAATTGTGGGCATGCTCAAAGATGTGGCGTATCAAGCCAATACGCAGGAGTTTTGGAATTCCTGTGTTGCCATCTGCGATGAGCGCGACTATCGCTTAGGCGGTGCCTTCAATGATGGCAAAGGGCAACCGCCACAGAGCAACGCCGTCTCGCATGGCTCCTCTACGGTGCTCATCAAGAATGTCAACGTCATCAATACGGCTCGCAACATCTGACGTGGGCAGGTCAATACTGAGCGCAGCGAAACATCCATGCTGGATTGACCTCACCCTGTCTGCTGGCGCAGACGTCCCTCTCCTTCTGCAAGGAAAGGGACAGTAGGGTGAGGTTACGCCATGCTCACCTTTGTCATGCTGCACGCCGTGAAGTATCCATGAGTGGATTCCTCACTGCTATATAATGACACTTCGGAATTTATTGTGTAACCGACTCCTTCTTTGGAAGTAGTCGTGTGGTAGGATACTTCTTCTGCCGAATCATATCCATGTTGACTACGAAATCTTTGAGCTTGCCTTTCAGCCACAGCGGCAGTTGGTCTTGGTAGTGTGCGCTCATGACTTCTCCGCTATTGCCGCCGGGCAAAACGCTTCGGAAGAAGTTTTTTTCTGACAGGTCTATGACGCGCCGTGAGCTGGCGCCTAGTTTTTGCGAGGCGTCCAGTAGAGCCAGTCCGCTGGAGTCGCTGGCGCGATAGTGGTATTCGCCGTTGTTTATGGTCGTTGCACTTCCTGCCGTCTTGAATGGACCCAAATTGAAAATTTTGCCAAGCGGATTTTCGCGCCCGTCTTTTGCTTTCTGACCAAATACATGCCGAATGGTTAATTGATGCAATTTGCCCCATTGCCACTCTGCTTCATTTTCACTTAGCTGCTCACGCAAAATCTGGATCGCCTGCGCAAAACTTTCTCGGATAATCTCGTCTCGCGTCTCTTCTTTTGGGGTATGGACATTGTCGAACCATGAATTGTAGCGCCAGACTTGCACCAGCGTAGTGTCGTTCATTTCTGTGACCAGTGTGGAATCAGCAAGGAGTTTTGCCATCACGCGTGTTGGCGCATTGACCAGCGAGAGATAGTTTTGAAAGAGCTCTTCGCCCAGTTCATCTTGCAATGTGTTGCGCAAAAGTTGTTTGAACCACTGTGCGTAGATGGTTGCTGCAATGGAGGTTTCGGTAAATTCGGCATTCCAGTTTCGCAGGAATTGAATGGGCTTTTTGTGCACTTCAAGTGAATCGCTTGCCAAGGCACTAAGCAAGAATTTGGTCATTTCTCGTGCGTGGGGAGAGACCACATCGGTTTGCATGGTCTCAAAATCTTGGCTTGAGAGTTTTTCTTTGCTTTGTAGCCATTCCCAAATGCGCTCGGCACGGCTTGAAGGTTCCCAAAGCGCAGAGATGTAGTAGGGATAATCATCCGACACGATTTTGTTGTTTGCCGTTACAATTATATCGCTTGGTGGATTGTAGAGCGAAGGGAGTTTCTCGAACGGCACATAGCCTTGCCAGTCTTGTTCAGGCTTGGCGGCATTGCGCAGCAAAAAGCCTTGCTTATCGGTGCGAATCGGTAATCTACCTGCCGCTTGATAGCCGATGTTGCCCTCGCGGTCAGCATACAGAAAGTTTTGTCCGGGCAATGCATAGTGCTGCAATGCTTGACGAAATTCTTGCCAGTTTTTTGCCTTGAGCAGTTCTAAGAATGTGCGGGCTTCATCGGAATACTCTAAGCCAGTCCACTTCATGGAGATGGTGTAGTTTTCCAACAGCGGCGAGTGCGCACCTTGATACGGCGCATACACCTCATTTGGGATAACCACACCGTGCTTGGACAAAAACACTTTCAGTGGCACGGTTACACCGCCTTTTACTTTGATTTCTTCAAAGACTTCTTGAAACGCCTCTGTCGAATCCAGCGAGACGAAGAAATCACAATCGTCGAGCATCATGTTCGTTAGTCCCCATGCCAGCCATTTGTTTTTGCCCAACACGATGAAAGGCACACCAGGCAGTGAGCAACCTGCTGCATTGATGCCTGCACTTTCACAGTAGAGCTGCAGTTCATACCAGCGAGCTGGAGCCAGAAATCCCAAGTGTGGGTCGTTTGCCAAGATGGCATTTCCAGTCACGGACTTGGAGCGTGTAACTGCCCAGCTGTTGCTGCCAATGTGTGAGCCTAATGTGCCTGAAAATTCGCGGTAAGCCTTATCCGCTTTTTGCAACGCTTTGAGCACGCCTGCGGCTTTTTTCAGCGAGTCGGGCGTGATGGGCAAAATGGTGGGTTTATCTTTCGGATAATCTGGATAGAGACTTAAGGCCTTCTCGTAGCCAACTTTTGCGGTGATGTCTGCCAGTGCTACATCAATATGCCACGCGATGTTAAGTTCCCAGCCCATGAGGCGCACGATGGCTAAGCAATCTTCAGGGGTCCATTCTGCTGGTTCATACTGCAAGATGTCGAACTCGATTGGCAAGCTGGCTTTCCCAGCTTTGACAAGCTGCAGATAGGCATTTACGCCACGGCAATATGCCAGCAAGGCATCTCGGCTTTCTTGTGAGAGCATCGTGCTTTTCCAGAGTGAATCTGCCACACGCCGTAGCCCTATGGTTCGGAAGAGTTTGTCGAATGCCAGGGTTGGTTCGCCAAGAATTTCAGCCAGTTCGCCTTTTGCCGCTCGTCGCGACACATCCATTTGCCAGAGCCGCTCTCGTGCATGCACAAAACCTTGAGCGAAGAATAAATCGGCTTCGGTGCTGGCTTCAATGTGGGGCACAGCGTATTCGTCGTAGTAGATATTCACAGTCGCTGTGAGCCCCTGTAGCTCGAAAGCAGTGTCATACTTTGGTACGGATTTGTGCAGCATCACATACAGCGCAATCGCTGCACCACAACCGATAAAGACCAAAGACAGCGATAGACCGACAATGAGTTTGACCGTACGGTTCATCGGGGTTAATCGTAGCGAAGTTCGATTTTGTCGTATGTGCCCGCATACGTGCTCAGCCTAACCGCATCGGCTTTGTAGAAATCGTGTGGGAAGCCCAGCTCAATTTGACTGACTTCATTGAGCTTTTTCATGGCTTCATCGGGCAAGGTGAGATTTAGAGCACCAAGGTTATCGCGCAATTGCGCTTCGGTGCGTGCACCAATGATGGGAATTACGCTGATGGGTTGCACATTTTGGCGCGACCATTGAATTGCCACTTGCGATGGGCTGACGCCCAGTTCCTTCGCTACTTCCAGCACCACTTCTGCAATTTTATTAGCGCGCTCCGACCGCCGAGAGCTATGTTCTGGCAGCCGTCCTGTTTCATTGCGCAGATATTTGCCAGTCAGGGCGCCGCCACCAATTGCACCCCACGGCGTGAGCGTCAGACCGAAGGCTTTCGCCATTGGGAGTAGCTCGCGCTCAGGCGTGCGTTGAAGCAAACTATACTCAATTTGCAAGGCAATGAAACTTGTCCAGCCGCGCAGTTCAGCCATCGTGTTGGCTTGTGCCACAATCCATGCGGGCGCATCAGAGATGCCGATGTAATGCACTTTTCCCTGCCGCACAAGGTCATCTAACCCGCGTAGGATTTCTTCAACAGGTGTGGTGGCATCCCATACATGCACCCAGAGCAAATCAATAAAATCGGTGTTGAGCCGTTTGAGACTTTGCTCAACAGAGCGCATCATGTTTTTGCGATGATTGCCACAGAAGTTCGGGTCGCCCAGTCGGTCGTAGAGCGTGTATTTTGTTGCCACTACAAAGTGGTCACGGTCGCTGGCAATAAATTCGCCTACAAGTTTTTCACTCGTGCCTTCCGTGTAGCGATTTGCCGTATCAATGAAATTTCCTCCTGCATTGGCATACGCATCAAATACGCGCTTGCTTTCCTCTCTGTCTGCGCCCCATTTCCACTCTAACCCGAAGGTCATCGTGCCCAAAGCAAATTCCGAGACCCTTAGACCTGATTTACCCAGCAACTTGTATTTCATGCTTTGAAGGTTGGTTTGTTAGCGGTGCGTATAGTTTGCAAAAACACTCTTTTTTGCATCCCTGCAAATTTCGTAAAACATCATCACTTTTTCCGTAGATACCGCTTACAGCTCAATGAGATGCTTCGGTGCTGCGGGCAAAGGCTGCGCCCCTGCTTCAGTCAAATACACCATATCTTCAATCCGAACCCCAAACTCATTGGGAATATAGACGCCCGGCTCAATGGTGATGACGCATCCAGCTGGCAAGCGCATGTCGGTTTTGCGACCAATGGTCGGCACCTCATGTACCTGAAGTCCTACGCTATGCCCTAATGCGTGTGAGAACGCTTCACCATAGCCGCGCTCTGCAAGAAAGTTGCGCACCACTCCATCCAGCTCCTTAGCCATCATTCCGACCCTTGCTTCACGGATGCCTAATAAGTGCGCCTCCAACACGGTCTCGTAGGCTTGACGCATAGCCGTTGAAATTTTGCCCACCGCCACTGTCCGTGTCTGGTCAGAGCAGTAGCCCTCTACCACACAGCCCATATCAATCACCACCAGTGAATTGTTTTGGATGAATTTCTCGGATGCTCGCGCATGCGGCAATGCCGCACGTGGTCCTGACGCCACAATCGGTTCAAACGCATCGCGCTCGGCACCGAATCTTTTGTTCCAGTATGAAATTTCTGCTGCCACCTCGCGCTCAGTTATGTTCGGCGAAAGGATTTCCAACAGCTTCTGAAATACCTTGTCGGTAATGGCAACCGCCGCCTTGATTTTCTCCAACTCTTCAAAGGTTTTGACCACAATCAGGTCGTCATACACGCCCGTCTTGGGCACCAGCTCTATATCTGGCAATTCTTTGCGCAGTTTCTCGACCGTGGCAAATGGCAGCTTATCGGCTTGAAATCCCACTTTCGTCCCTAAGGGATACTTGCCTGTTTTCAACTCCTCCAAAAACCCATCTTGCGTGATGACTGGAATGGCATTTTTCACCTCTGCTTTCACCTGTTCAGCATACCGACCATCTGTAAAGAGCCATGCTGACTCTTTAGTCAGCAGCAGCACGGCATTTGAGCCGCTGAAGCCTGTGGTCCAACGAATGTTGGCAAGGTCGGTCATGAGCCATGCATCGAGCTGCTCATCTTGCAGTTTGCTTCGCAGTGCATGAAGTTTGGGATCTATAGTCTGTGCAATTTCAAGTGTGTCATTCATCGGCATTGCGTTAAGTTAAGTTGTTCGAATTAGCTTTGATGACGCGCACAAATCCTACTTGCGATTTTACTGTGGCGCGCCCATTTTTCTCTTCTTGTTTTTTCAGCGCTTTCAGCTGTTCTTCTAGCGCTTTCACTTCAGGCGAGTATTCGTATGTGGTGCGGTATTGCACCTCGAACTCAAACCCATTGAAAGAAATGCGCTTTTCATGCAAGAGCTTAACCTGTTCATCAATAATATCAAAAACCGCAGGTTTGAGTTTTTCAATTTCTTCCTCGAGCTCCGATAGCTTAGCACGCAAGTCCAAGTAGCGCATTAGCAGATTTTTTTCTTCGTTGGTCATACAGTTATTCACTTAGATTTGCTTGAGTTTTCCAGCTCTCAAGAGAAACATCAACTTCACAAAATAGCGCAAGAATGCGGTTATTTCTCATGCTGAACGCACCTCTTTCCTTGTCATGCTGAACGAAGTGAAGCATCCACATCGCACTGGATTCCTCACTATGCTCGGAATAATGACAAAAAACGATTGAAGCGGCACTGCAGAAATGCTCAGAGTGGTCACAAATGTTGCAGTCAAAACCCGTTTATTCTTACTTTGTCAGCATCACACAAGCCAGAAACTTTTCAACTTTTCTAAACAAGCTGTGCTATGGATTCACTTCAGGCTGACTCTTTGAGCTCTACGCTGGCAACTCAGCAGGAGCTTGCCCAAAAAATTCGCGACTTTACGGGCATTGAGCGCGACTTTGTTGCCCTCAAATTTTGCGCCACGCTCGACGATATTCCTCCCGGTGTTCAGCGTTACAAAGGAAAAGGCATTTACTGCGGCATGTGGAAAGAAGTCTCCAACTATGTAGCACCGTTTTACACTGTGCCAGATGACCACATCTGTGCAGGCGGTGTCAGCTACACGGGCATGGGACAGAAAGCGCTGCCGCCCCAGCTCGAGGAAGTCGGCTGGTCTATGCTCATTGGCGAAGGCAAGATTTACTACTCTCGTGAGTCGGTTACCAAGTGTCAAGAAAGTGTGCCGCATAGCTTCAAAAAAGCCAAGTATTTTGCAGCCACGGTAATGGGACGGCTGGAAGAAGTTCCTAAGCCTGATGTTGTGATATTTTTCTGCAATGCGCGTCAGTTAGAGTGGCTCTGCCATGCCTACAGCTTTGAGTCTGGCGAGTTGGTGCAGGGTTTAGCGGGTCTGTCGCTTTGTGCTTTGGTGGTGCCGCATGCATATCTATCGCAAAAGCCGATTTTTTCGCCCGGCGATTTATCTGGTCGCGAGCTGGCACGTATGAGCGATGGCGAAATGTGTATTGCCTTTCCTTTCAAAGACATTCCCATGCTGGCGCAAAACCTTTACCGCATCAAGAAGTTTGAGGATTTGCCCAAGTCGCTCCTACGCTAAGACCAGCGAATGGCTCGGTAATGAGCTCTGCGGCGCAGAGTTTTAGTCGGCGAGCAGATGTGCCAAAGCATTGGTGATGACGCATCTCTATTGCCGCAATCAGTTGGTTGGCACGCTGACGTAGGGCTTCATCGCTAAGTTCGCCGCGCACAAATCTCATGCGTGCAATCCACAGCTGATACTTGAGCTCCAAAATATCTTCACGGAAGACCTTTGCTTCTTCCAGCTTGTGCCAACTTGATGTAGGGCTCGGTTTCAGCCGCTGTTTCTTTCGCCGCTTTTGCATAACTTCGCACGCTATTTTGCAAACTTAAGACTTGTTCGTTTATGAAAGCCATTATTCCTGTGGCTGGCGTTGGCAGCCGCCTTCGTCCTCACACCTACACGCTCCCAAAGGTGCTTTTGAATGTCGCTGGCAAGCCGATTATCGGACATATCATCGACAAAATCATTGCTGAAGGCATCAAAGAAGCTGTGGTGGTCGTCGGCTACTTGGGCGACATGATTGAAGACTACTTGACTCGCCACTACGATATTCACTTTACCTTTGTTGAACAAGAAGAGCGACTTGGTCTGGGACATGCCATTTGGATTACGCGTCAATATGTTGGCGAGGACCCTGTGCTCATCATTCTTGGCGATACCATTTTCGAGGTAGATTTGAGCGAGGTACTGCGGCGTGAGCACTCAGCGTTGGGCGTCAAAGCCGTTGAAGACCCGCGTCGCTTTGGTGTGGCAGAAGTTCAAGATGGGTTTATCACTCAGCTTGTTGAAAAGCCCGAGCATCCGCGTTCCAATCTTGCAGTGGTTGGACTTTACTACATCAAGCGACCGGCACTCCTGATGGAATGCTTAGACCGTAACATCCAAGCTAACCTGCGCACCAAAGGCGAGTTTCAACTCACGGATGCCCTGCAAGCCATGATTGAGCGCGGCGAAAAATTCTCAACTTTTCCTGTCGAAGGCTGGTATGATTGCGGCAAGCCTGAAACTTTGCTCTCGACCAATGAGAAACTGCTCAAATCTCGCTCACGATACAAAGATATTTTCGGCTGCGTCATTAACCCGCCAGTCTATATCGCCGAGGACGCCGAAATCGAAAACTCTATCATTGGACCATATGCCACGATTGGCAGCAAGGCTGTTGTCAAAAATTCCCTGATAAAAAACTCTATCGTCGGCGAACAAGCCCGCGTCATTTCCATGCTACTTAGCGAGTCTATCATTGGCAATAATGCCAATGTCTTGGGCAAAACTCGGCGCATCAATATCGGTGATTCTTCAGAGGTAGATTTAAGCTGAAGATGCATGTAGGCTTATCATGACCCGAGCGCCATGCAGAGCGCAAGCCCCTTTTCTGTCATGCTGAGTGCAGTGAAGCATCCAAACTGGATTCCTTGCATGCACTTGCAACGACACTTCCGCTCTTGTCATGCTGAACGAAGCGAAGCATCCACGCTGGATTCCTTTGCAAGAACGGGAAAAGTAAATCCATGTGCAATCCGTCTAATCCGTGTGTTCCGTGTACTTTGTTGTATGGATTCCTCGCTACGCTCGGAATGACAAGGAAAAAGTGCTTGGAATGACATTTTTACTCTTGTCATGCTGGACAGGTTGTGGCAATTTTTTGCAACTCATTTGCAGCAAAAATCTTGCCGTTTTTTTGATGCTTCACTCCATAGCCATATATTCGCCTTACCAAGCGTCATACCAAGCATCGCTTGATACCAGTCTTAATTTGTTCAATCAAAACTCTCTGAAAGGAGGCAGTTATGCCTAAGACCATGAAGGCAGCGGTCGTGCGTGCCTTTCATCAGCCACTCGTTATTGAAGAAGTCCCTGTGCCAGAGCCAGGTCCGGGTCAGATTTTAGTCAAGGTTGAAGCATCAGGCGTCTGTCATACCGACCTGCATGCGGCAGAGGGCGATTGGCCTGTGAAGCCAAAACTTCCGCTTATTCCTGGTCATGAAGCGGTTGGCTATGCGGCCGCGGTGGGCAGTGGTGTGAAGGTCGTCAAAGAAGGCGACCGCGTTGGCGTGCCGTGGCTCCATGATGCGTGCGGTCAGTGCGAGTATTGCTTAGACGGACGCGAAACGCTCTGCACGCATCAACATAACACCGGATACTCGGTCGACGGGGGCTATGCCGAGTATGTGTTAGCCGACCCGAATTACGTTGGACATCTGCCCGATAATGTAGGGTTTGTGGAGATGGCACCCGTGCTTTGCGCTGGCGTTACCGTCTACAAAGGCATCAAAACGACTGGCGTGCGTCCCGGTGAGTGGATTGTGATTTCAGGTGTCGGCGGACTTGGGCACATGGCAGTTCAATACGCCAAGGCTATGGGCATGTATGTTGCGGCTGTCGATATCGCTGACGACAAACTCCAGCTGGCTCGTCAGCTCGGTGCTGACCTAACGGTCAATGCTGCCACAGAAGACCCCGGTGCATACATTCAGCGAGAAATCGGTGGCGCACACGGTGTGCTGGTTACAGCCGTCTCACGCAAAGCCTTCGAGCAAAGCCTCAACATGGTGCGACGCGGTGGCACGATTGCCTTCAATGGTCTGCCTCCGGGAGAATTTCCTGTCTCCATCTTCGATGTGGTGCTCAGGGGCATTAGCTTACGCGGCTCCATTGTCGGCACGCGCACCGATTTGCGTGAATCCATCGCATTTGCTGGCGCAGGAAAAGTGCACGCCAAAGTGCGTGTCGAACCTGTTGAAAAAATCAACGAGGTCTTCGAGGAAATGAAAGCAGGCAAAATTGAGGGACGAGTCGTGCTGAAAATCTAAATTCTTTAGCCAGCATCATTTTGAAGCATCGCAAAATCGAGAATGTTGGTATTCACTCGAAGAAAGCCTGCTCTGCAATGATGTGCAAATCGCCAGCGCGGAAAAGCAGTCACACATAACCCTTTCATGCACGGGGATTTATCACGGGTGGAAGTTGTATGAAACTCTGCATCCTTCTTATGATAACCCTAACGCTGTCTTCAAGCAGTGTATTTTCAGCGACCTTGCGGCTGAAAATTTTTCCAACCAGTTTTGTCGTTGCTATTGACAGCGTTGTAACAAAAGCGACCCGCGCTGGCGGCAATGTGTGGCTTGTGAAAGTCCGCAACGGCGTGCATCACATCTCCATTTCTGCTCCCGGCTACCAAACGAAAACATATACGCTGCCGCTTTATGGTTCGCACACGATTGAGGATAAGCTGGAAAAGAGCATTTCCATGCTTGTTCCCCTCGGTGAAATTGCCTGCGGCAGTAACCCGAAAAGTGTTGAATTTACCCCCGATGGGCGGTTTCTTGTCTCTGCACTTTTGGGAGGGAAAGGCGTTGATGTGTTTTCCGTCGAGTCGCTGAAAAAAATTAAAACGATAGAATTTCCAGCATCCTATGCTTCCAAATCGGGCTTTGTCGAGATTGCGTTTGTTCCACACCGCAATGAGATGTGGGTCTCGCAAATGACAACGGCGTCAGTTCACGTCATTGACCTCGCGAGCTTCACCTATAAGTTCACCTTTGCCACGACAGGGGTGTGGTCGAAGGTGATTCTCGTCTCCAACGATGAAAAAACTGCATTCATCTCGAATTGGTCATCAAGGGACATCTCTGTCGTTGACATTGACAGCCACAAGGTTGCAAAGCGCATCAAAGTCAGCGGTATTCCGCGCGGCATGATTTTATCCCAAGACGGGCGGTTTCTTTATACATGTATTTTCGATAAAAGTCTCGTTCAAAAAGTCGATGTTAAATCGGGGAAAATTGTTCGCTCGCTGGAGTTTGGCAAAGGTGCTGCGCGCCATATTGTCGCCGACACGGTTCACAGGCGGTTCTACTTTTCTGACATGGAGCGTGGGAGTGTCTTCGCGCTCTCGCTTACTAATGATTCGTTGCTCAAAGAAATCCTCGTTGGCAAAAAACCGAATA
>Ga0308414_1000113_pt1 | contig 47850 bp, 33 predicted proteins | sample HotsprSampleOS50_FD_205667 | JGI IMG/M metagenome (GOLD analysis project Ga0308414, IMG submission 205667) | Hot spring phototrophic mat microbial communities from Octopus Spring, Yellowstone National Park, Wyoming, United States - 20090730_OS50 ... | reverse complement strand
GTCCAACATCGGAGGCTTTACCAGCGCACAGCGGCTGAATGTGTTTCCATTGTTCGGGTGTCAATTCGTAACGATGCATTGGTCTTTTTTCCAAAATTAAGCATCTCTATTTGTCAACACAACCTAATGTGAGCGCGCAGAGGGGCACGCTCGAGCCGATTGAAAAACACGATTGAAGCAAAAAGCAGAGCACTAACAAAATTGGTGTTGAGGTAAGTCATCACAGGCGAGGTAAGTGAAGTGACCATGTATGCAGTTAGCACGCCCGTTGCTGAAAGCAACACCTGCCTTGCCACAGCAGAAGTGGCGCGTTGAAACAGGCGAAACGCCACGCTCAAAGCGCCAAGCCAAAGCGCCAGCAAACACAATAGACCAATCACGCCAGACTTGTGCAGCACTTGCGCATAATTGTTGTGAATAAACCACCAATCCACAATGCCTTCTTTGACATTGGCATCACCAAACCGATAGACGGCAATCGTGGCACCTGCACCTTTGCCAAATAGCCAATGGTTGGGCAGTTCGTCAAGCACAGCTAAGACTTCCAAAATTCGTTCAGCGCTGCTCACATCCAAATCGCCAAGGGCAGATGAGCCGCGGTAAGTAGCTTGCGCAATCACCCTGTCAAAGCTGATTCCTAATACCAGCATCACGCCCAGCACACCCAGCACCAGCGCGCCAAGAGTGAGCACCAACTTGAAAGACCGCTTCAAGCCCAAAGCCAAGAGCATCATGAAAAATCCAGCCACGAAGCCAAGATACAGCCCACGCGTGAAAGTGATAAAAAGACCCGCCAGCATCCCCAGCAGCATGATAAACGTCAATGGTTTCTTGATGGAGAGTCTTTCCGTGAAAATCTTGGAAAGCAGGGCAAGCGTCGACGCCACAAGCAAAAAGGAAATGCCAGAGTTGTAACGCACAAAGTTGCGAATCAGAAGGTCGTCGGCAAGACTGATGGCCGCGAAGATGAACCCCACTGCAATAAGCGCATTGAAAGCAAAATCAAGGTCATCTTCGCTTTTGAAACAGTGCAGATAAACCCAAAAAAGTAAAAAGTAGAGGAAATCTCGCACATCGCCTAAGAGGTAAGTCGGCGTATTGCCATTGAGGGCGCCATACACCGCTGATGCCAGATTGACCGCAACATAGAGGGCGAAAATTTGTTCAAGGCGTGTGGGACGAAAAGGTGTCGGCGTTCGTGAGGCGTTGAAGTAATCAAAAAGGGCACGAGCAAAGAGTAGCACCAGCACAGCATCTTGCAGAAAAAATCCACCAGCGCTAATCGGCTTGCTGAAATGTTTTTCAGACACGGGAATCGCTGGGCTAATGAGAAAGAAGAGCAAAAGTAGCAGAAGAAAAAGCGCACGAAAAGAAAGGGCTTGAAAAAAGCTGATGGCGACAATAGCGCCAGCAATCAAAAGTGGCAAAATAGTCTGGATGTATGCCGCGGCGCCCAGTAGCAGTATCAGTGCAAAGAGTGCCACATAGAGCCAGAGTTGGCGGCGCGCCGTCAGCGCAGGCTGAACATCTTGCGGAGAAGTTGGAACCATGGCTCACGAGAAAGTTTAGCCAGCTCATGCTGAAGAATGACCAGCGACAGTGAAAGAAAAAGTCCAACAAAGAATCCGACCAAAATGATAAGCAAGCGCTTGGGTTTATCTTTCCATTCAGGCACATAGCCTCTATCGAGCACAAGTAGCGTTGGCGTGTCGCGTGCTTCTTGCAATTTGGCTTGTTCGTATTGCGGCACTAAGAACTCGACGATTTTCGTCTGCAGCAATACCTCACGATAGAGTCGGAGATACTCCATGCCCAAGTCAGGCATTTTCGCCAGCGGAATAATCAAGTCGGAAGAAAGTCCGCCAAACTCAAACTTTTTGGCTTGACGCCGAAGTTCAGCGGCTTTGTCGCGTGCTTGCAAGACTTCGGGATGAGAATCGCCAAGGCTTTTGCGCAGCACATTATACTCGACTTCGCTTTGGACGGCTAAGGCTTCAATTTGTGCAGACGCTTCTAGACTGGCTTTGACTTGCTCACGCACTTCGCCAACGCGATAGGTTTTCTGAAAAGCATTGAGCCGTTCTTCAGCGGCTTTAAGCTCGGCTTGGGCTTCAGCGTAGCGCCGTTCAATAAACTTGCGTTGATAGCGTGCATTTTCAGTAGCAAGTTCACGATTGATAGAATCGATAAGGGCAATGACGTAATTGACCATTTCGGCGGCTTTTACCGAATCGCCTTTGAAGTAGGCGGTGATGGTAACAGTGTTGTTGCGATTGTTTTTGAAGATGAGGTTTTTGTCCAATTCCTCAAGTGTTTTCTTAATCGGCTCTTTTGTAGAGGGCGAGTCAAATTCATACTGCTTGATAAGGTCAAATTTCTCGATGACGGCAAGGCGCAGGCGGCGGCTGTCGAAGATGGCTTCGTAACGGTCAATGTCGTCAGCGGTCTTGCTTTTGCCAAACACACTCTCAGCGGCACTGCCGAGACTGCCCCCGAATCCAGTGGCGCCGCCCAACAGCCGAGTAAGACCCACCAAATCACTTTGAGGCGGCACCAAGATGGTGGCAGAAGACTTATACCACTCTGGCAAAAGAAAACTCACGACGGTGGCAACCAGCGTCGCAAAAAGTGTTCCGATGACAATAAACTTGCGCCATGGGTAAATCACATTCAGATATTCCATGAGTCGGGAAGGGGCGTAGCCGTTGTCTGCCCGCTCATGCTCGGGGAGTGCAAATGCACGGGCGGCGTCCGAGGTGCTGGTTGCCGGCTGAGTTGAACTGGGTTGTGGCTCCGTCATGCTCATATCGTTAAAAGTTATGGTCTATCTCTGAAGTCAGAGCCCATGCTTGGTTACGGTTGTCTGAAGACTTGAAAAATCAGCAGAGCAAGTGTTGCCAGCGTGGAGATGATGCTGACCACGGGCGTAATTTCAGCCATTTGTTGTGCAAATGTCTTTTGAAATTTTTTGGGCACAAAAATCCAATCGCCTGATTCCACAGCGGTCTCGTGTGGAAATTTCCATTCATAACTGCCGGCTTTAAGGATGCGAATATCGCCAGTGGATTCGTTGGTTTCGCCACCGGCTAAAGCAATATACTCTTTGTAGGTGCGTCCGGGAACATACTTGATGTAGCCGGGATTAGCAACTTGTCCAAACACATAGACGGTGCCAGCATCGCGTGGCACGATAATCAGGTCGCCATCTTCGAGCACCACGTCGCGGTTTTGGTCATTAAAAATGGCGCGAAAATCTGCCGAGACGTAATTGCGGCGTGTGCCAAATTCGAGATTAAAGTTAGCGATTTCTTCGGCATCAAGGTCGCCAGCGCGAATAAGCTGTTGGCGAATAAAGTCAAGGTCTGGTGGAACGCTGGCAGGGAGGGGCACGCCTTCATCGGACTTTGGGCGTCGGAAAATGCGTGCAGCGGAAAGCTGCGCCTCAGGCGTAAAGCCGCCTGCCATGGCAATGACTTCTTTGAGCGTCGTCTTCTGCGACTCAATGGCAAAAAATCCGGGATAGACCACGGCACCACGCACACTGACATTGCCAATGCGAGCGAAAGATTTTAGGCGCACTTGCACGCGGTCGTGTGGCAGCAGCGGCACATCGGGGGCTTTGCCTGCGAGGATGTCTGCCAAATTGCAAGTAAGTCGCTCAAATTGTCCATTCTGCCAGCGTGTGATTTGTACATGCTCCAAGTCAGCGTGTTTGGTTGCACCTAAGGCGATTTTGTAGAGTGTCGAAAGGCTATCGTAGCGCGAGTATTCGTAGAGAGCGGGCAGTTGCACGGCGCCATCGATGCCGACCAAATCCATGTTCTCGGGCTGTAGATTGGGCACTTCAATCACGTCGCCTTCACGCAATCGCGGGTTGAAGCGTCGGTCGCCAGTCATGAAGTAGCGAATGAGGTCCACGGGTTCGGTGGTGCCATCACGGTGGCGCAAGGTGATGTTGCGTAGCGAGGCTTTCAGCGGCGTTGGTGTTTCAGGATAGAGCCGACGGGCGGCAAGTTGAGCGGCATCTGGGGGAGGCGGACCTTGTGCATTGGCCAGATAGAAAACCTTATCTACGCGGTCTAAAGCGGTGGCAACATGTTGCCCGCGTTGTGAGACTGCCCCAGAGACCATGACGAGAAATGAACGAGGTTGGTAGAGCGAGAGTCCAAAGCTGGGTGCCTTATACTGACGTGTAACGGCTTGCTCGAGCTCTTTTTTGAGCTGGGTGAGTGACTTACCTTTCGCCTCGAAAATGCCAATGGTTCTAAGCGAAAGCGTGCCTTCGGGCGAAATCATGCTGCGAAGGGTAATCGGCACGCTACCAAAGATATTGACTTCAAGCACATCGCCTGCACTTAAGACATACTCATCAGGATTGATGGCTTCCTCCAGCGGAAGAGTTGGAAACGATTCAGGCGCAAGGCTAAGGGCATTCAGGCGCTCCATAGAGCTTTGTCCTTGACTGCCAAAAGCTGAAAAATAGCTGCGCATGAGAGAGCCGCGTCGCTCATCGGCGCCCGGTGTGGCAGGCGTTTGACTATATGAAATCGTAGCGCAGGAGAAGACCAGAGCGAGAATGAGACAGCGATTCATCAAAAGATGTGCTCGTTTTTAGAAATGCGCAAGATAGAAAATCAATCAGATTTTTTTCAGGGAAAAAATAATCCACACACAAAGTTATCCGCGTGCGACCGCCGGCAGGGCGCCACACACCAAAACCGAGAAATGATTTGCATGAAAGACGATTTTTTTCATATCTTCTTGCCTTTTTTGAGAAAAAACATGCACATCTACGACGACTTGATAACGCGAGCGCAAACAGATGAAAAGCGACTTGCAGGGAATGTGCCTCCAAATACAAATGAGTCAAAGAGAGACTCTCCTCTATTCAAGATAAAGTTCAAGGTAAAGTTCACGAAAAAGAGTGTACATCTAAAACAATTATCATCGAGAATGAGACTCTCTGAATTTCGTTACGCTCTTACAAAAAGCGCCATTGCCACGGTACCCAAAGAGCCGCGCGACAAGTGCAAACTGATGGTACTGGACCGGCGCAAAAAAACCATCACGGACGCAAAATTCACAGACATCGTGGACTACTTGCAGAAGGGCGATGTGCTGGTCGTCAATGATACCAAGGTCTTCCCAGCCAAGCTGTATGGGCACAAGGAAAAAACATCGGCAAAAATTGAGGTCTTTCTGCTGCGCGAGCTCAATAAGCAAACCGGGCTGTGGGATGTGTTGGTTGAGCCTGCACGTAAAGTGCGTGTGGGCAACAAAATCTATTTCCCAGAAGACCTTGTGGCTGAAGTGGTCGATAACACCACTTCACGTGGGCGAACCATTCGCTTCCTTAATCCAGAAGTTGACATCTTTCAAGTCGTGGAGCGCATCGGCTACATGCCGATTCCGCCTTACATCAAGCGCGAGCCTGATGAGAAAGATAAACAGCGCTACCAAACCGTCTATGCTCGCGTCCCTGGCGCCGTGGCCGCACCGGCATCAGGTTTGCACTTTACCATAGAGTTGCTCAACAAAATTAAGCGCAAAGGGGTAGAAATTCTTTCTCTGACCCTGCATCCCGGTCTGGGCACCTTTCGTCCCGTCGAAGTCGAAGATATTTCCAAGCACAAGATGGAGTCTGAATACTACAACCTGCCGTATTCTACGGCGCAGCGCATTAACGAGGTCAAAACCGAGCGGTCAGGGCGAATTGTGGCGGTCGGCACATCGGTCTTGCGCGTCATAGAAGCCAATGCAACGGTCGAGGGACGAATCAAGTTTGGTGAGGGTTGGACGGACAAGTTCATTTATCCGCCCTACGACTTCAAGGTGGTCGATATGCTGATTACGAATTTTCAACAGCCAGAAACCACACCGCTGATGGCAGTCAGTGCATTTGCCGGACACGAATTTCTAATGAAAGCCTATAAACAAGCCTTAAAGACAGGCTACAAATTTCTGGCATATGGTGATGCCATGCTGATTTTATAGAACGCTCTGAATCTTCTGACCAGCAAGCCATGCGCGGGTATGCCATCATTGCCGCCGGCGGCGTGAGCAGCCGCATGAAGCTCAAGTCAGGTGAAAGCAAGCAGTATCTTCGGCTGGGACGCTATCCCGTGATTTACTGGACCCTAAGAGCCTTTGAAGAGGCAAAAACCATTCAGCGTGTGCTAATTGCCGCACGTCCTGAAGACATCAACCGGCTGAGTGAGCTGGCAAGGCGCCATAAATTTTCAAAAGTGTGGACCGTGCTCGAGGGCGGCAGAGAACGCCAAGACTCTATCTACAATGCCATAGAATGGCTGGCTGAACACACCGAAAACATGCACCGCCGAGAGCCAGCAAAAACCGTGGTGCTCATCCACGATGGCGCCAGACCGTTGATTCAACCCAATGAAATTGATGAGATTGCAAAATTGGCGTCGGCATTCGGCGCCGCCGTGCCAGCCACCAAATTGAAAGATAGCATCAAACGAATTGATACCGTGCACCAATGCTTTGCTGAAACACTCGACCGTGAGGCACTCATGCAAGTGCAAACGCCACAAGGCTTCTGGGCTGAACGCATTATTGCCGCACACCGACAAGCCAAACAAAGTGGATTCTACGCAACCGATGATGCCGCCTTAATCGAAAAGTTTTTTCCAGAACAGTGTATCAAGATTTTTGAGACAGGTTATCACAATCTCAAAATCACAACACCAGAAGATCTTGACCTTGCCAAAGCAATGCTCAAACGCCTTCAACGCTCATAGGATGCAATGATGGAAAGAATCTCGGCAAAACTCATTGAAAAGTATGACCGCAGCGAAATGCGCGAAAAACTGCAAAACTTGTATATGCAGTTTGAAACAGACTTCGAGACACTCCATGCGCGCTCGCGCCCACGCAAAGACCGCATCAGAAACGTGGTCATTGCAGGACTTGGCGGTTCTGCTATCGGGGGCGACCTCTTGCGCACCTACCTCAGCGATGAATGCCCAGTGCCCGTGCTGGTCAATCGCAATTACACTCTGCCGGAATTCGTCGACGATACCACGCTCGTGCTGATTTCATCGTATTCAGGCAACACCGAAGAGACACTCTCGGCATACCAAAATGCCATTCAGAAAAAGGCAAAAATATGCTGCGTAACCTCTGGCGGCGAAGTGCTAAGCATCGCAAAGTCGTTTGGGCACTACACACTCAAAGTGCCAGAAGGTTTTCCACCGCGCACCGCCGTGGGCTTCATGTTTTCTGCCATGCTGCGCATCTTCACAGAATTTGGATTCACCACCGACAAAAGCGATGCCATCAAAGAAACCAGTGCATATCTTAAAGAAACCTCCGCACGGTATGCCGATTTCAAAGATGAAAACAATTTGGCACTTGAATTGGCGCGCAAATCCATTGGCAAAATGCCCATCATCTACACCAGCGACGACTTCACCAGTGCCGTAGGCATACGCTGGAAAGGGCAAATCTGTGAAAATGCCAAAACCTTAGCTTACGCCAACATCTTGCCCGAACTCAATCACAACGAATTGGTAGGATGGAAACTCAATGAAAATTTGCTCAGACGCCTGCACGTCATTTTCTTGCATGACCGAGACGACCACCCCCGCACCGCACTGCGAATGAAGGTAACCAACCTCATCATCAAAAAATATGCAAAGAACATTTCTCACGTGGAAAGTGAAGGCAATTCGCTGCTGACACGCATCTTCTCACTTGTCTTACTGGGCGATTGGACCAGCTATTACCTTGCGCTGATGAGCAACATCGACCCGACCCCCGTCAAAGTTATCGACCAAATCAAGGAAGAGTTAGCAAACTTTAAGTAAAAAAGAGCTAACTTAAACGAACTTGACTTGCTTAGCGTGCACAAAGGAGACATTACAACGTCAAGAACACTAAAATCAATTCAAAATCAAAAACTATGGCAACCGTTCAAATCGGACATCGCAAAGTGGGCGATGGCGAACCTGTATTCGTGATTGCAGAAATTGGTATCAACCACAATGGTTCAATTCAGTTGGCAAAAAAGCTCATTGATGGGGCAATTTTAGCAGGGTGCGATGCCGTCAAATTTCAAAAACGCACACCGGAACTGTGCGTGCCCAAAGACCAGTGGCACCTTGAGCGCGAGACACCATGGGGACGCATCACCTACATTGAATACCGCCACAAGGTCGAATTTAGCAAAGAAGAATACGCCGAAATTGACCGCCATTGCAAAGAGCGTGGCATTATGTGGTTTGCCTCATGCTGGGACGAAGTTGCCGTCGACTTCATTGAGCAGTTCGACCCACCATGCTACAAAATTGCTTCCGCATCGCTGACGGACGCAGACCTGCTGCGCAAAGTGCGCCAGACAGGCAAACCCATCATTCTCTCCACGGGCATGTCGACCATGGAAGAAATCGAAGCGGCGGTCGAACTCTTAGGCACGGACAATTTGCTCATTGCGCACGCCACATCTACCTATCCCTGCCCACCTGAAGAATTGAACTTGCGCATGATTCACACCCTGAAAGCAAAGTATCCGATGTGCCCGATTGGCTACTCTGGACATGAAACAGGGCTGGCACCAACTTGGGCGGCAGTAGCCTTGGGCGCAACGTTCGTCGAGCGCCACATTACTTTAGACCGCGCCATGTGGGGCACAGACCAAGCCGCTTCCGTAGAAATTCAAGGCATGATGCGGCTGGTCTCCAATATCCGCGACATTGAAAAATCACTTGGCGATGGCATCAAGCGCGTCTATGAAAGTGAGCTGGCACCACGCAAAAAATTGCGGCGAGTCCAAACCCTAACGGTAAAATCGCTGGACGCGCTACCTAAATAGCCGCATGAAACTATACGGTGCCGCGCCTCAAGAAGTCTTTTCAGCTTCGGCTTTTTCTTCCTCAATGGATTTTTGAGTGGCACGAAGCATGTCGTGATAAATGCACTCCGGCATAGATTCAAACATGTTGTCAATCAAAACAGGCTTGGTGCTATTTGCCACAGGATGCATGAGCGGATAATCGGCGCAAAAATGAGGGCGAAACTTGTAAATGCGGCACTTGTAGTCACTGCCTAAAAAAATGCAGGGACCATCGGGCGTCTGCAGAGCCGTGCCCACACCTTTTCCCGAAGGAAAGTAGTCAGAATCTTCATCTTCTTCGCTCCATAAAACTTTGCCATGAAGGTCAGCAAGTTCGGGACTGGCAAGCACCAGACGCTCAATTTCTTGAGCTTCTTGCGCATCGACCCAAACCCCATTCTTGCAACAGTTGGCTTTGCAGATGTGCAAGTTGGTCAGACAGCTGCGATACATGAGGCGCTCCTTTGTGATTGATGATTGAAGAGTTGAGAAAAATTGCTGCAAATATGCAAAAGCAATCGGTCCTGTTCAAAATACTTGTTGATGCAAAAAGCATCAGGGTTAGGTTGCAGATGCAAATGAAAATGTCTATGTTCTCATCTGAAGAAGCGCAATGCGCTTCGAGCAGTATCGGCAACCAAAACCAAGTTGTAGTATGTTTCAGTTCTCTCGCCGCGACGCCGCTGCATTAGAGCGCCTGCAAAGCCATCCGACCAACACCGACCAGATGCATTCGTCAGCACCAGAGTGGGCAAAACAATCTTGGCGCGATAGTAGCACCAAAACCATTGTGCACATTCACATCGCCGCCGCATGCCCATTTTGCAACAACTATAACATTGCTACACACGTATGCGACCTCTACGGCGAGCCCATTCCACAGCGTGAAGAGGCATCTAACCCGTGCAAAGGCAACACCTTTAACCGACGGCTCTACAGCGGCAATCGGCTGGCACAGCTGCGTGCCTTGCGCGGCAAATAACCCATTGCAAAAGCCAGAGAGATGCACACCAAGCGTGAAGCGCAAGTCGGTGGCAAGTAAGGTGCAAATGCACAAATAACCATATAGCCAACAAAGAACCTACTCATGCTCATTGTGGATGGAGGGGGCACGGCGCTAAAAGTGTGGCAACGCACCGAAAAAGGCAACATGCACCAGATAACTTGCATAGCAGGCAATTTCAACATACAAACTGGTCGGCTGACAAATGTCTTGAAGGCGCTGACAGAAGTAGCCAAACACTCGTCCGACCACACCATACTGATAGGACTGGCGGGACTTTCAGATGAAGCCGAAAAACAGGCTTTAGAAAACAAGCTACGCACCAAAGCCGCTTTCAAAGGCAAAACCCTTTGCTTGATGAGCGACTGGGAATTGCAACTGGAACTGCACTTTCCCGGTCAAAACGGCATGATTGCCGTCTTGGGCACCGGGTCGGTATTTGCCGCAAAAGTGGAAGGAAAACGCTTTAGGGTAGGCGGTTACGGACGGTGGATAGGCGACAGAGGTAGCGGCATGGCAATTGGCATCAGTGCGCTTTGGCACTACTTGCGACTGTTAGATGGTTTCTTTGAAGATGAACGCTTCAGCAAAGCCATGCGTCGCCATTTCACAGACCGTGAAGACACGCTGCGCAAAGTCTATCAAGAGCAGTTTCAAGTGCAAACGCTGGCGCCAGAGGTCATTGCACTGGCGGCAAAAGGCAATCCGACGGCACAAACAATTCTTGAAACCGAAGCGCAATGCGTCGCAGATTTTGTGGGACTATTGAAAAAAAAGACGGCGCAAGCTCACTTGCCGCTCAAACTCTGTGGCGGATTGGTTGAAAAGCCCAACTACTACCGAAATTTAGTCGAGCAAGTTATCGCACGCCAGGCGTGGTGAAAAGCGAAAGCGGCTTTGCTGCTTGCAAAACCGCTCGCTGAAGTTCAAGATGGATTCGAGATTTAATCTTTGGCGATAAAGTTGATGAGGTCGACCACACGGTGCGAGTAGCCCCATTCGTTATCATACCAGCCAATGAGTTTGAAAAATCGGCTGTTGAGCTCAATGCCAGCACCAGCATCGAAAATGCAAGAATGCGGGTCGTGAATAAAGTCGGTGGAAGCCACCTCATCTTCGGTGTAAGCCATAATGCCTTTGAGGTAAGTTTCACTGGCATGCTTCATGGCGGCGCAGATTTCCTTGTAGCTGGTTTCTTTGACCGTGCGAACGGTCAGATCAACCACAGAGACCGTAGGCGTAGGCACGCGGAAGCTCATGCCAGTCAGCTTGCCTTTGACTTCAGGAATGGCTAATCCGACGGCTTTGGCGGCGCCAGTGGTAGAGGGAATGATGTTAATAGCCGCCGAACGTCCGCCTTTCCAATCTTTCTTGGAAGGACCGTCAACGGTCTTTTGAGTAGCCGTATAGGAATGAACAGTGGTCATTAAGCCTTCTTCGACGCCGAACCCTTCTTTGAGCAAAACGTGAACCATCGGGGCAAGGCAGTTGGTGGTGCAACTGGCATTGGAGATAATCGAGTGCTTTGCCGCATCATACTTGTCGTGATTGACGCCCATGACGATGGTAATATCTTCGCCTTTTGCTGGTGCCGAGATGATGACCTTCTTTGCCCCAGCGGTAATGTGCCCTCTGGCTTTTTCCGCATCGGTGAACAGTCCTGTGGATTCAACGACGATATCGACGCCTAAATCTTTCCACGGCATAGCGGCTGGACCTTCTTTGATAGCCAAACACTTGATTTTGTGCCCATCAACGACCAGCGTATCATCTTCGGCTAATGACGGGTCAGATTTTTCACTATGCACGCTGCCCTTGTATCGCCCCTGTGTGGAGTCATACTTCAAGAGGTAAGCCAAATTATCAGCAGGGACAAGGTCATTGACGGCGACCACATCAATGTTTTTGCCCAAATGACCTTCTTCTGCCAGTGCACGAAACACCAGCCGACCAATGCGACCGAAGCCGTTGATGCCAACTTTGAGAGCCATAGTGTGTTACTCCTTTTCGGTAGGTTAGGATTGGAAAAACTAAAGAAAACGGCAAACATCTTAAGAACCTTAAGAAGGGCTTGCTGTTTGTAACCATAGAAAGATACAATTTTTCTCTCAATGAAGTGTGCGCAGCAAGGCGCAGGCCGCAACACCTTTCCGAAAGGAAAAGCAAGCCGCGCAATGTATATTGGCGTTTTGAACATTGAATTGCCTAAAGCAATGCATGCACTTCTGACAAGCATATTCATCAATCGCAATTTAGGCTTGCTATGGTCGGGACAGATTGTTGCCAAGTTTGGAGAATCGCTATTTCTGATGGCGCTACCCTTTTTGGCATTAGACCTTACAGGCAGCAGCATGGCGGCAGGACTGGTGCAAATGTCAAGTTACCTGCCTATTCTCTTATTCGGGCTCTTTGCTGGAGCCTATATTGACCGCACGTCTCGCCAAACGGTGATGCTGATTTCAGACCTGATGCGCGGCGCATTGGTCTTGCTGATTCCCATCTTAGCGGCGCTCAATCAACTCAGTGCGCTATGGCTTGGGCTGATTGCCTTTGCGATTTCAGGCTTTAGTGCCTTCTTCGTGCCAGCGCGCAACGCCATGATTCCTGAACTGGTAACAGGCTCAAGATATGAGCGAGAAGTGGCGCTGCTCAAAGCCAATTCGCTGGTGCAAACGTCCGAGCAGATTGCATTTCTGATAGCGCCGCTGGCAGTGGGTGTGCTGGCAAGCCTGATGCAACCCGTGCATCTCTTTGGCATTACATCCGTCACGTTTTTCATCTCTTATGCGTTCATCTGGGCGATTCGCATGGTGTCGATGCCGAATGTGGAGCGGGCTAACTTTGCAAAAATTCTTGCTGATACAAAAAATAGCCTCATGCGACTGAGCCGCAACGTGCCGCTGCGCAATATCCTGCTCATCACCTCGCTCAATAATTTGTTTCTAATGGGCGCCGCTGTGGTGGCAACGCCCGTGCTGATTAAAAATGTTTTAGGCAAAGGGCTGGAAGTCTTCGCCCTCATTGAGCTGATTTTTGCGGTGATGATGCTACTGGTCGGTTTTCTGATGAATGTGTTCGCAAAACAGGTGCGCGAAATCGGCTATGAAAAAGTGTGGGCATTTGGTTTGGTGATGGATGGCATTTCATATGCGCCATACTATTTTTGCCGTTCTGTCGAAGAGCTTTGTCTGTATGCAGCGATTCATGCGTCATTTATCATTCTGATTATCGTGCCACGAAGTGCCATGATTCAAGCGCTGGCGCCCAGTGAGGATTTAGGCAAAGTGTTCAGCTTTCTCAACGTGGCGGTGGCTGGCATGACCGCCCTCTCGTCAGCGGCAACGGGATGGCTATGCCAGCAAATCGGCGCACCTACTGTGTTTCTCGGAGTGAGCATTTTGGCAGGACTAACCGGCGTGGCGGCATGGCAACTTGTGGCAAAACAGGCAGGTCAAGTCAGTGTCCAACAGCAAGTCAATTGATACCAGAAGGACATCAACCGTGTGCAGGTTTGCTAACTTTCACACTGGCAAACGACTCTGGCTGGCAATACTCATCGTGTGCAGTGCGCTGGTTATCAGCGCAAGCGTGAATGCACAACCCGTGCGCATTGAGCTCGATAGCCTGACATGGCAAAATCGCCGCTATGCGATAGCCCCTTACAAAAGGCCTCTACGCAAAAAAGTGGGCTTAATACTCTCTGGGGGAGGCGCTAGAGCACTGTGCCAGATTGGCGTGCTGAAAGCCTTTGAAGAAAAAAATGTGCCCGTTGATGTCGTGGTCGGCACAAGCATGGGTGCCATCGTGGGCGGATTGTATGCAAGCGGATACCGAGCCAACCAGTTGTGGGTGCTGGCGCAAGACCTCAAATGGGAGGAATTCACTGCACTTAGCGAAGGTGAAGAACGGCGCAATCTCTTCTTGGAGCAAAAACGTCTGCGCGATAAAGCTGTGCTGACCTTGCAGTTCAGTGGCTTGAAACTCATCATTCCAAAGTCGCTGTCAGCGGCGCAAAAACTCACCGAAGCACTCGATCTCTTAACCCTGAACAGCATTTATCAACCGCAGGGCGCAGATTTCAACACGCTGGCCATACCATTTCGTGCGGTTACCACCGATTTGGTTTCGGGCAAACGCGTGGTCTTGGCAAGTGGTTCGCTCTCGGAAGCCATGCGAGCCAGTTCAGCTGTGCCATTGCTCTTTGCGCCGATTGAGCAACACAATATGCAACTTGCCGATGGCGGTCTGTTAGCCAATATCCCCGTCGATGTGGGCGATTCGTTAGGCGCTGAATACAAAATTGCTGTCAAAGCCGTAAGCCCACTCTATGAAAATCCGCAAGACATTGATTTGCCTTGGAAAGCAGCTGACCAAGTGATTGGAATCATGATGCAAGAGCCCAATGCGCGACAGTTGCGCTTGGCAAATTGCATCATTGCCCCAAATCTGAATGGCTTTAGCGCCACGAATTTTGAACGCATCAATGAGCTTTTGCAAGAAGGATACCGTGCCGCACTGGAGGTTGCCGATAAAATCAAAAAAGAAATCCAAGTGGCGCAGACTCATGATTTGAACATACAAGGCTACTACAAAACCGTCGTGGGCATAGACGCCTGTGCGCCATTCCGGGAAAAAATTGAGCAAATCGTGGCGCAGGCGACGGGCGCAAAGGCAGCACTGGCAGCATGCTTGGAAACCGATTTCTTCACCGATGCCTTTGCAGAAGCCGATACTGTGAACAAAACCATTGTTTTTCATCTAAGCCCGACGCCTAAATTTTATGCCGTGCAAGTGTGCGGCGTTGCGCCCGATGAAGCCGAAGCCATAAAAGAGATGTTTTATGGTGAAATCGGTCAGTTCTACACCAATCAGCAGGGCACGGCGCGCTTGGAGAGCGTGGTCGCTTTCTTGCGTCAGCGTGGATATTGTTTGGCGCGCCTGCAAGAAGTGTGTGTCCGTGGCGATACACTGCGCATAAAAATCGAAGAGGGCAAACTCACAAGCATTGATGTGCAGCAAAGTCGCGGGTGGGCACAGCGCTTTGTCATAGAGCGAGAATTGAATGTAAAAACAGGAAAAACCTTAAAAGCCAGTGACATCAAGTCCTCTATCCACAGCTTGTATAACACAGGTATCTTCAATCGAGTCTCGATGTGGGTCGAGCATCTGGGAGATTCGGGTGCGTATCGGGCTTCTACGCTACGGGTAAAGTTAGATGAGCGTTTCTTTGAGCTCTTGCGAGTCGGGCTGCGTGTCGATGATATTTATGCGGGGCAAATTTTTCTTGATTTTCGCAATGAAAACTTCTTAGGCACAGCCAGTGAGATAGGCGCTTGGATGATGATTGGGCAGCGCAATTTTTCAGCGCAGGCAGAATTTCGGGCACATCGCTTGTGGAGCAGTTACATTACATTTTTTGCAAGGGCATTTTTGGAGCAACGCAACTTATACCAATTTCAAACGCGCTTTACCGAGCCGCGTGTGTTGCCCGAACGCAATATCGTAGGTGAATACGGCCAGCGATTCTGGGGCGTCTCGGCTGCGCTGGGCTGGCAACTTTACCGCGATGGCAATGCGGTCGTAGAATTTATGCGCTGGCGCAATGAAGTAATCCCGCTCTCGATTGTGCCCGCATCCGAAGCGGTGTGGCTAAGCACGCTGCGCACCCGATTTACCATCGATACACGCAATTCCCCAATGGGCGCCACACAAGGCGCATATACCAACATCTACTACGATTTTAGTCCCAACTTTTTAGGTAGCCAAATCAGTTACTCGAAGCTATTTTTCTCACACGAAGAAAATACCTCATGGTTTGGCGGGAATCTGGTTGGACGGTTGCGCCTCAGCGCAGGCTTTGCAGATAATACCACGCCTTTTGCCCAGCAATTTAGCTTGGGTGGAATCGGGTCGCAGTTCAGCACCGTCTTCTACGGCTTACGGTTTGATGAATTTCGTGGTCGCCAGCTCATCGTCGCCGGGCTTGAAGCACAAGCCCCATTGCCCATTCAGCTCGTGGTGCCGACATTTTTCAGCCTGCATTACAACGTGGGCAACATTTGGCTGTTTGCCAGCGATGTCAAGCTGCGAGATTTTCTGCATGGCATTGGCATTGAGCTGTCGCTCAAAACCCCGATTGGCTTGGCACGACTGGCGGCAGCCATGAGTTTCCGATTCGGTGAGTTTGAACGCACCACTTTTGTTCAAACTGCACCGCCCGTGTATTACTTTTCCTTAGGCTATGAATTTTGAACCAACGCTTTCCAGCAAATTCAGCGCATGAAAGTTCGTTTGATTTCTCTGACCATGCCACTGCTCAAGATTGATGGCAAAGAAATGACCCCAGAAGGCTTGATTGCCTACTGCGCGCGGGTCTCCAGCCCTAATCAGGAAAACCCGGATTACGCCAAGCTCCTACGCTTTTGCATCCGAGAAAAACACTGGAGCATTTTTGAAATGGTCGATATGACCGTTGAGATTACCACCACACGTGCTATTGCCCCGCAGATTTTGCGCCACCGCAGTTTCTCGTTCCAAGAATTCAGCCAGCGCTATGCGAAAGCCGTAGGCTACGAAACCTATCAAGCGCGGCGGCAAGACGCAAAAAATCGGCAAAACTCTTTGGATGATGTTGATGAAGAGACAAAAGCATGGTTCAAGTCAGCCCAAGAAGAAGTTGCCGCATTGGCATTTAAGCGCTACGAAGAAGCCTTGGAAAAAGGCATCGCCAAAGAATGCGCACGCGTGCTCCTGCCACTTAGCACCGAAACACGACTCTACATGAAAGGCTCAGTGCGAAGTTGGATTCATTACCTGCAAGTCCGCTGCGACCCAGCCACACAAAAAGAACACCGCGACATTGCCAACGCCATCCGTGAGATTTTTATCGAGCAATTCCCAACCGTAGCCGAAGCACTGGAGTGGAAAAAGCCAGAACCAACCACGGCAATTCATTCAGCGCCACAGTGAAGCGTCTCCCACAGTTCATGAAAGGGGCAAGAAAGAAAGGGACGCACGTGTTATTTTTGCAGAGAGAGATTCAACCTTAGAGGCAAATGGCACAGAAACTTGCAAGTTTCATCTCCAATACGCTTCATCCAATTGTGTTACCAGTGCTCACTTACTGGGCCGTATTGTTTTTAGGTTATGAAAACTTGGAAAACCGCTACCTGTATCTGTTTGTCGCCTTTCTGATTTGCACGGTAACCCCAGCCATCGTCGTGATTTTCTTGCTCAAGCGCGGCAAAATCAATGACTATGATATTTCGCATCGGGAGCGACGAACCGTGCCGTTTCTTATCGGCATCGTGGTGTATTTGATAGGTGCGCTCATTTTTGAAGCGCTGGGAGCGCCGCGCATTGCTTCGGCGTTCATGATTTGCTACGCCCTCAACACGTTCTTTGTGATGCTCATTACATTTGTCTGGAAAATCAGCGTGCATGTTACCTCACTGGGCGGACCGATTGCGGCGTTGTATGTGGTGTTTGGTAGCCCCATGCTGCTTCTGCTTTTGCTGGTGCCGCCGCTCATGTGGTCGAGAGTAATACTCAAGGCGCATACACCCATGCAAACTGTTGCAGGGGCGGCATTAGGGTTTTTCCTGACGCTCATTGAACTGCGGTTGCTGATTTAGCACAGTCGGAGAAAAACGCCAAAGAAAATTGCGGTTTAGAGAGAAAGTGATATATTAGCCGCCTAACTAAGAACGTCGCAGCACGCTTAAAAAAACGGAGAGGTGGCCGAGTGGCTTAAGGCGTCGGTTTGCTAAACCGATGTAGTATCGTAAGGTACTACCGGGGGTTCGAATCCCCCCTTCTCCGCAAAAAGCAGAAAGGGAACACAACAAAGCAGCATTGCAACGCCAAATGCACACGCCGTTTTGGAACCGCCCCAAAACTAAAGCAAAGTATGCCAAAGAAATCTGCCACTGCAACTCGTGCTAAACAACGTGCAAAGTCCCTCACCACTCGCAAAAACGCACCGAAAAAGAAATCCACAGGGAAATCCGCATCTGTAAGCCCTACAAAAGGGCGCATAAAAACCGCTATAGATACGCCGCAACATGAACTTTCAAAGCCAGAAACTCAGCCTGAAGAGCTGGCAACCGTGGCATGGCACGACGAACAAGAGCTGCCCCCAGCCTTTGCCGAAGCAGACCAACTCGATGATGAACCCATAGAGCTAAGCAAAGGCAGTGAAGGCGAAGCATTAAGTGACAGCGAAGAAGCCGATGAAGGAGAAGTAGCAAGCGAAATTGAACTTGAACTGCCAAAGGAACTGGAACCAAAGGATGAAAAACCCTCTTCTCGTGAAGAGGATTATGCCCTCATCGATGTCATCCGTGAAGGCAATCGGTATCAGCAGCAACAAGCCTTCAAGAAACTCCTAAGCAAATATCGCGGGCAAATTTATAACCTCATTCTCAAAATTGTTCATAATCCGAATGAGGTCGAAGATTTGGTGCAGGAGACCTTCTCCAAAGCGTTCAACTCCATTGCCAACTTCAACAAAGAGTATGCCTTTTCAACGTGGCTATATCGGATTGCAACCAATAGCAGCATCGACTATCTCAGAAAACGGCGGCTGAAGACATTTTCTATTGACAATCCTATCAAGACGAAAGATGATGAATACACCGTTGAGATTCCAGATAGCAGCGATGAGCCTGAAAAAAATGTCATGCAAAGCCAGCGCGATGCCTTAGTGCGTGAAGCCATCGAGCAACTACCGCCAAAATATCGCACCGTGATTGAAATGCGACATTTGCAAGAATTGAGCTACGAAGAAATTGCCGAGCGGCTCAAAATTCCTCTGGGAACAGTGAAAGCCCACATCTTCCGCGCCCGTGAAATGCTCTACAAAATGCTGCGCGATAAACTGCGCATCTACTAACTGTTCGTGCAAAACACAGTAGCCATGCGCCAACACCCTAACGACCGAAATACGTCCAGCTAAGCGTAAGCAGAAAGAAAGTAAAAGCAACGGCAAAAACGCCATACCACTTGCGATACTGCAAAAGAGAGCATGGATAGGTGAGCGGACGAATGTATTGACGAATGTAGAGCATCGTGGCAAGAAATTGCGCCATGTAAAGAGAAAGTTTCATGATGCTCCACAGCGACCAACCGACAAAAAACTGGGCAAGTAAAAATCCTGTGATAAACACGCCAAAAAAAGCCACATCAACAAGTTTAACTTCCTGTCGGATGTAGGCACGCAGAAGTTCGGCATCGTGCGCCCCAGAACCCGCATCGGTCAACCGCGGTTGTAGGGTGCGAATGACTAACGCTGAAGCCGCTACCGCCCCAAACCACAGCGCAAAGCAGCTGACATGTAGAAGCAAAAGCAAGGAATATATCGCAGTCATAATGTTTTAAGGTTAGTTGGTGTTTTGTATTTTTGGCGCCAAATCGCCAGTCGTTAAATCATAAAACAATGTCAGACACCTTTCAAGCACTCCTCAGAAAACTTCCGAAAGAAAAACTTCGCAAAGCAAAGGAATTGGGGTTCTCCGATTTGCAGTTGGCGCACATTTTCGCAGTCTCGCCAGCCGATATTCGCCGCTTGCGAGAACACTACGGCATCAAAGCCGTCTACAAAACCATTGACACGTGTGCCGCAGAGTTCGATGCACAAACGCCCTACTACTACTCCAGCTACGAAGAGGAAAATGAGTCTAAGCCAAGCAAAAAAAAGAAAATCATCATTCTGGGCGGCGGACCCAATCGGATTGGTCAGGGCATTGAGTTCGACTACTGCTGCGTGCAAGCCGTCTTTGCGCTCAAAGAAGCAGGCTACGAGACCATCATGATTAACTGCAACCCTGAAACAGTCTCCACAGATTATGACATTGCCGATAAACTCTACTTTGAGCCGCTCACCTTTGAAGACACAATGAACATCATTGAGCATGAAAATCCAGAAGGCGTGATTGTCAGTTTCGGCGGTCAAACACCTTTGCGGCTCTCCACACAACTGGCAAATGCAGGCGTGAAAATTTTAGGCACATCCTCAAAAGGAATTGACATTGCAGAAGACCGAGAGAAGTTTGGCAAACTCTTAGATGAGCTCAACATTCCGCATCCAGCATATGGGGTGGCAACAACTTACGAAGAGGCAAAACTCATTGCAGAGTTCATCGGCTATCCCGTTTTGGTGCGTCCAAGCTATGTGCTCGGCGGAAGAGCCATGCAAATTATCTACAACGACGACACCTTAAAACGCTACATCGACCAAGCGCTGCATGTATCGGATGAGTATCCGCTCCTCATTGATAAATTCTTGGAACATGCGGTGGAATTTGATGTCGATGCCATCGCAGATGCAAAAGAGTGTGTCGTCGCAGGCATTTTGCAGCACATTGAAGCGGCAGGCGTGCACAGCGGCGATTCCACATCCATCTTGCCGCCCATCAACACGCCGAAGCATGTAATCAAAACCATGAAAGAATACACACGCAAACTGGCGAAAGCCTTGAAAGTCGTTGGGCTGATGAACGTGCAGTTTGCGGTGCAAGGCGAAGGCAAAGAGGCAAAGGTATTTGTGCTTGAAGTCAATCCGCGTGCCAGCCGAACGGTACCGTTTGTGTCAAAAGCCACAGGCATGCCGATTGTAAAAGTGGCATGTTTGGTTATGGTCGGCGAAAAACTCTCTAAACTCAAAAAGCAGTTCGAGCTCAAAGATTGCGACGAGTTGAAACTGCCTTACATCTGCATCAAAGAGCCTGTGTTCCCGTTCTCAAAGTTCATTAAGTCGGGCGTGTATCTCGGACCAGAAATGCGTTCCACTGGTGAAGTGATGAGTTTTGCCAAGACCTTTGGTGAAGCCTTTACAAAATCGGCATTGGCGGCAGGGAGTAAGCTCCCGACAAGTGGCACTGTGTTCGTAAGCGTCAATGATGCACACAAAACCACCCATACCGCTGAAATTGTGCGACGATACTACAACTTAGGCTTCGACCTTGTGGCAACCAGCGGCACCGCAGAATTTTTACGCAACCATAACTTGGAATGCAAAACCGTCTTCAAAGTGGGCGAAGGCAAGCCCAACATCTTTGACATCATTCGCCTCGGCAGAGTGCAGTTTGTCATCAATACGCCGCTGGGTGAAAAAGCTCGCTACGATGAAGAAGCCATCGGCACTGCCTCCATTCTCTCGGGCGTCCCTTACGCAACAACCATTGAGACCGCCGAAGCCGCCGTGGCTGGAATAGAGCAACTGCGCAAAGAAAAATTCGGTGTCAAGAGCTTGCAAGAATACTTGGGCTACAAGAAAGCTCGCAAGAAAAGTAAGCGTGGAAGTTAAGCCACTTTGCAAACCGTGCTAGCAAAGATTCACTACAAAGGCAGAAGCGTTGCGGCAAAGAAAAGTCTGGGTCAAAACTTTCTGGTCGATGAAAATATCGTGCGCAAAATCATCGCCTTTGCACAATTAAAAGAGGATGACCATATACTGGAAATCGGTCCCGGGTTTGGCGCACTCACCAAAGAACTGGTCAAAATACTGCCAACTTTCACCGCTGTGGAGCTCGATAGCACTTTAGCGGCATTCATTCGCACCGAATTTCCGCAGGTTCATCTGATAGAAAAAGATATTCTGCAAGTATCCTTGTCGGAAGTAGCAGGAAAAAAAAAGATAAAAGTCTTGGGCAATATCCCCTACGCCATTACCACACCAATCCTCTTCAAATTGCTTGATGAAAGAGCATCCATTCACTCGGCAGTATTGATGATGCAAGATGAAGTCGCACGGCGTCTGTTAGCCAAACCGGGCACTAAAGAATACGGCATACTGGCGGTGCAACTTCAGGCTTTTGCAGAAGTGGAGTATGGCTTTAAGGTCAAGCGTGAGGTGTTCAAACCCAGACCAGAAGTCGATAGCGCGGTGGTGCGCTTGACCATGCGTCCGCATACAGGCATTGCGCGTGAAACCGTGTTCAAAACCCTTGTGCGCACGGCATTCCGCATGAGACGAAAAACTTTGGAAAACAATTTGAAAGACACTTTTGAACTCCGTGGCGTAAGGCTCAACCTTAAACAACGAGCCGAAGAGCTATCAGTGCAAGACTTCATTGAACTTGCCAATGCCATTCAGCCGTTGCCACGAGCTGAAGACCATGAAAGGCAATAGTTGGCAGAACAGTTTGAAGCAAAGCGCCATGCGGGCATACAGGCAAAGACTTTGAAATGCAACCGACAAGAAGGGAAGCACAGCGCGTTGGAAAAAGCAAACCATGTCGGGGTGACAGGACTTGAACCTGCGACCTCTGCGTCCCGAACGCAGCGCTCTACCAGCTGAGCCACACCCCGTTTGCTGAAAGGAATTGTAAAGTTAGAAAAAATCAAGGATGTCCAAAAATTTTGCGAATAAAGAGCTGTGCATCACTTGCGCGATTGCCCATAAGATGACCCAGTTTATTTTCTTTGGCGGCCAGATAATCCTTATTTATCTCATTGGGGTCAATAACAAGTGGTACGCGCTCGACAACTGTCAGCCCGTAGCCTTCCAGCCCAACAATTTTTTTGGGATTGTTCGTCATGAGCCGCATGTATTTGATGCCCAAGTCGTTCAGGATTTGCGCACCGATGCCATAGTCGCGCAGGTCAGCTTTGAAGCCTAAGCGCTCATTTGCCTCAACGGTATCTAAGCCTTCATCTTGCAAGTTGTAGGCTTTAAGTTTGTTGATCAGCCCGATGCCGCGTCCTTCCTGCATAAGGTAGACCAAGGCGCCGCGCCCTTCTTGTTGAATTTTTAGCATGGCGGTAGCAAGTTGCTCGCCACAATCGCAGCGCAATGAACCGAAGAGGTCGCCAGTGGCACAGGAAGAGTGCATGCGCAAAAGCACGGGCTCGCCGTTTGAGACATCACCTTTGACGAGGGCAAGATGCGTTTTATCATCAATCAGCGTTTCATATGCAATCAGTTTGAACTCACCAAAGTGAGTGGGCAGGCGCACTTCGACGGCGCGGCGGACCAATTTTTCCTTTTGCATGCGGTAGGCCACGAGGTCTTTAATCGTGATGAGCTTGAGCCCAAACTTCTCGCGCAGTTTCATGAGGTCGGGCACACGCGCCATAGAGCCATCATCTTTAAGAATCTCGCATAGCACGCCGACGGGACGAAAGCCAGCAAGGCGAGCTAAGTCCACCGCCGCTTCTGTATGACCAACGCGGCGCAAAACGCCGCCATCCATGGCACGCAGCGGGAAAATATGACCGGGACGAGCAAAATCACTGGGACGAGCCATAGGGTCAGCAAGGTGACGAATCGTAATGGCGCGGTCGTAAGCCGAAATGCCTGTTGTAACCCCAGCCAGTTGCGCATCGACCGATACGGTGAAGTTGGTCTCATGCATGGACGTATTGACGCGCGTCATAGGTTCAAGCTGAAGCTCTTGGGCACGAGCAAAGGTGAGTGCGACGCACAGCAACCCACGCGCTTCTTTGATAATGAAGTTGACCATCTCAGGCGTAACATTTTCTGCCGCCGTGATGAAATCCCCTTCATTTTCGCGGTCTTCATCATCGACCACAATGACGAGTTTGCCGTTACGAATATCGGCTAATGCCGATTCAATAGTATCAAACTGAGGTTCAGACATAGAACATCACTAAAGAAACTTGGTTTTGATGGCTGACAAAAATACAAAAGGCGAACAATCTGTTCGCCTGTTCAAAAGCGGTGAAAAAAGGAAGGAATTACTTCATTTTGTTTTGCAAGTTTTTGAAAAATTCGCTGCTGCTTTGCGGAGCGGCGGCAGGAGCAGGTTGCGGTGCGGCTTGGGCTTGCTCGGCAGTGGAAGCGCCAGTGCCAGTTTTCTGACCGATGCGCTGCAAGGTGAGCTTGCTGATAAGCTTCAGGGTTTCCATAAGACCGACACCTTTGAACGCAACCGCTTCCGTGTAAGGAAATCCATATGGGTTGAGCTCACGTTGCAACTCTTCAATGGAATAAACATTCGGCAAGTCGCGCTTATTGTATTGAATGACAACGGCGAACTTTGCAAGGTCAATGCCATACTCGGCAAGGTTTTCCTTGAGGTTCTGAAGACTTTCTTTGTTTTCTGCCATCTTGCCTTGCTGGGAGTCAGCAACAAATACAACGCCATCGACACCATTGAGCACAAGTTTGCGTGTGGTGTTGTAATAGACTTGTCCGGGCACGGTATAGAGCTGGAACTTGGTGTTGAATCCTTTGACCGACCCAAGTGAAAGCGGCAGAAGGTCAAAGAAAAGCGTGCGGTCTTGCTCGGTAGCCAATGAAATCATTTTACTGGCGGCTTCTTGAGGGACCATTTGGTGAATCACTTGCAGATTGGTGGTCTTGCCGCTCATGCCGGGACCGTAGTAGACAATCTTGATGATAATCTCCTTGTTTGCGTAGTTGATATTCGCCATTGTCGTCTATGAAATTTAGATGTTTTGAAGCTCTGGTTTAACAATACTCAAAATCTGCTGGACTGCGGTCTGAATCGTCGATTGCAATTGGTCCAAGTTGGACTTTTCTGAAAAAACGACCAAGAACACATCAAATACTGGCACGGTGATAATAAGGCGAGTATCTTGCACAATGCAAATTTGGTTTGCAGATTGACCCAGCTCTTGAAGTTGGCGAAAGACGCTATCGAGCAATATGTGGAAAACCGGAGAAAGCGCAACATGAGCGTCTTTGGGCTTAAAAGAACTGGCAAGCGCAAGACCGTCGCTATCGGCAATCATAGCGCCTTCCACAGAAGGCAAGGATGAAAAAAGTGAGAGCACCTCGCTGAAGTTGTGCATAGCTGTCTTAGCCTAATTCAGAACCAAAATTTACGAAAATCATATCAATTGTGAAATGCTTACAAAATTTTCTTGATGGTTTCAGATTCGCGCTCAATCGCTTTGAACATATCGCCCGAAGAGACATGAGAGGGCGAAATAACGATGAACAAAATATCGCTGCCTTGCACATTGCGAATCATCAGGGTTTTATCGCTGTATCGCAGCACAATTTCGTTGAGAGAACCGCCCATAATTGATTTGCCGACGGCAAAAAGACCGGGCAGGAGCTTAGAGACCTCATCGCCTGACTTGGTAAGGTCAATAGCAGATTGACTGGTGCGTTTATCCAGAACAAACCCGGTGTGAGTAACCAAAAAAACGGCTTCGGCTTTTGCACCCTCCAACACGCGGTCAAGCATGCGTGAGGTATCGGCAACTTCTTCTTTGGGAGCGGCTGGCTTCTGAACACGAATAGCAGATTTTTGAGCTTGAGGCTCTGGAGCAGGTGTATCGCCTAAGTCCATTCCCATGGCCTCAATCATCAATTGTTCCCAACTCTCAACAATCGTTACCGTCGGCGGGATTTGTTCAATTGTATCAAAACTGCCGCCTTTCCAAGTCAGAATTTCAAAGAAAGCATCTTTGCCAGAGCGCGGGGTGCTGGTCTCGGCATGTGTGATGTTGCCTTTGTTGAAGCAGATAATTCCTTCAGCACTGCCATCGCCACGCTTGATGTGAAGCGTGGAGGTAACGCGTGACAGACAGTTCATTTGAATAACATCCATGAGCTGCAGACCGGGAATAACGGCTTGCACACTTTCAGAAGCTGAATCGGCTTCGCTTTTTGCGGCTTGTTCGCGCCGAGTAAAGAAGTCTTCTACCACATTGAAGAGTTTTTCTAAATCAAAGGGCTTTTCAATGTAGAGCAAAGACCCACGGCGAGAGGCTTCTTCTTGAACAGCGGCAGAGCCGTATGCGGTCATGACAATGACGCCAACATCGGGATAGGTGGTGCGAATGTGGCGCAGTAAATCAATGCCTTGAATTTTGCTGTTCGGCATTTTGAGGTCTGTAATCACCAAATCAAAAGGCTCTTGAGTCAGAATCTGCTGAGCAAGGTCGCCGCTGTGCGCATGCTTAGCATAGTAACGCCCAGAGCGAGAAAGAGTCTTCAAGATACCAATTGGGATATTTTCTTCGTCATCGACAATAAGCACTCGTCTTTGACCGACCGAATCTGCAACCTGTGTGGACATATCTTGCAACTTTAGTTTGGTGGTGATGTGATAAAATTCTTCTGAAAAATGCGCGGCATATCTAAGACGTAAATATAAGCACGTTTCTGTCGATACTCAAAATAGCTCATAAGGTATTCCCTCTTGGGAAAAATGGGCTCATGAGCGCCGTGCGCATCATCAATTGCTAAAAGTTGGTCGTGTTCAACCGGCATCACGGGGAGAACTTCATTGACCGTCGCACAAAACGTGATGCCAGAGACTTCAAAAATAACAGTAGAATCTGTGCTAACTGTGGCGGTCTGCCGATAGAGACCAATATCTAACACAGAATCTAAAAACAACTTGGCGATAAAACGTTTATTGTAGAACACAATGCCACCAAAGTGTTCTTTGAGAAGCGGAACATCGATGTGCGGAATAACAGGCAACGCTCGGCGCACGTATTCAGTCGGTATCGCAAAGAAAAAGCGTCCGATGCGGACAACAAAAAATTGTTTCATACCGAAAGTTCAGAGTTGACCAAGAGCTTGAACATGTTGGGTCATGTATTGCAAAGCACGATGCACATCGATAAGGAGAAGATGAGACCCATTGAACTCAAAAGCAAACGAATAGAGCTGAGGGTAACGAAATGCCTCTTGCGGTAGAGCAAAAGTTTGTTCAGAACGGAATTTGCCCAAAATACGCGAGACAAGAATCGCAAAAGGCGCTTCAGCGGAAACAACAACAATGAAAACCGTTTCGGGCAGAGCGGTATTGAGCGAGAAAAAATCGGCAAGATTGAGCAAGGGAATCTTGGCGTTTTGATAAAGATAAGAGCCGAAATATGGCTCAACAATCAACCGTTCATCGGTCAAAGCCAGTTCAGAAATGGATTTGATGACCGCAGTATCGATACCAAATAGCCTACCTCCGATTTCCACAATAACCACTTCGCCTGAATAAGCAGGAGAAGAATGGTGAGCAACTGGAGCCATAGGCTTGCCCTAAGATACAAAGCTTTCAATCGTCTCAATAAGCTGCTGTGGGTCAAAGGGTTTATTCAAAAAGGCATTGGCGCCGAGTTCAAGACCGGTGCGACGGTGTTTGTCGCCAGCACGAGCCGTGACGATAACGATAGGCAAATCTTGATACTCGGGCATGCGACGAATTTCGGAGACCAACTCAAAGCCGTTCATGCGTGGCATTTCAAGGTCGCTGATGACAAGGTCGACATTGGCCGTGGGCAAGCGATTGAGCGCAGCAAGTCCATCATCGGCAGAGATGACCGTGATGTCAGCATTCTTCAAAATGGACTGCACATATTTGCGCACGCTGGGCGAGTCGTCGGCATGAAGGACAGTAATCTTGGCACCTTTACGGCGGCGGCGCTTGATAGTCGGTATAGCTGGTTCGGTGCTTGGAGAAATGGTCTCCACCGCTGAATTATCCACAGACACATAAACATCACGAGAGCGGGATTCTTCAGAGCGCAAGAGATACTCAATATCCAAGATGATGATGACCTGACCATCACCAAGAATCGTTGACCCAATAACGCCGCGCACGTTGCGCAAATGTTTGCCCAAGGTCTTGACGACGATTTCTTCCTTGCCGATGAGTTTTTCTACGGCAACCGCCACTTTCTTTTGCTCTTCTTCGAGCTTAATGACGACGACGGCGACCTTTGCTTTGAAGAGCAAAACATCGGATTGATAGCCAAGAATGTCGTTGAGGTAGCGCAGTTCAATGCGTTCATCACGGAGCGTGATGTAGCGTTTCCCGTCTTCATCTTGCTCAATGATGTCGGTAGAGATGTAGCTGGTTTCTAAGACTGGCTCGAGTGGAATGGCGTAGGTTTGGTCAAGTGCGGTAACCAGCAAGGCGTCGCCGATAGCCAGTGTCAGGGGCAGGGAAATGATGAACTTGGTGCCTTTGCCCGACACGGTTTCGATGTTCGTGGTGCCTTTCAATCGGCGTATGGTATTTTGCACCACGTCCATGCCGACGCCGCGGCCTTGCAATTCCGTAATTTTATCGGCGGTGCTGAAGCCGGGACGGAAAATGAGCTCGGTCGCCTCTGCCGGTGTCATTTTCTCGGCTTCTTCGGGAGTGATGAGCCCAATTTTTACGGCCTTCGCTTTCACTTTCTCAATGTTGATACCACCGCCATCATCTTCGACTTCAAGAATCACGCGGCTGCCTTTCTGGTAAGCACGCAAAGTGATGGTGCCAACAGGTGATTTGCCATGCGCACGACGCACATCAGGGGTCTCAATGCCGTGGCCAATCGCATTGCGGACAATGTGCATGATAGGCTCGATGACTTCTTCCATCACCGTCTTGTCTAACTTGGTGTCTTCACCTTCGGTAACAAGATTGATTTCTTTCTGCTCCGATTTGGCAATGTCGCGCACAGAGCGGCTGAAGCGCGTGAACATTTGCTTGACTGGCACCATACGCATGCCGACTATCTCACGGTTGAGGTCGTTGGCAATGCTACTGACCTTAACGACATTTTGGTTGAGCAGGCTACCGATGCTCTTGAGCTCAGAAATCGATTCGTCGAAGTTCAAGATGGCGGATTTGACATCGCGCGAGATAATATCCAGCTCACTGAAGCGGTCGAACTCGGTATCTGAAAATTCCTTGAGCACATCGCTGAAGCTGGCTAAGGCGCCAGATTCTTTGCTACCTTTCTGAATCATGGTCTGAATCTTCTTGCTAATCTGCGCAAGATGAAGCCGCTCTTTGTTGAATCGGTTGATAGATTTATTGAACGCCAGAAGCTCGTTATTGAGCCGGTTACGAGCGATAACAAGTTCAGCGGAAAGATTGACAAGGCTGTTCAGCGCTCGGATGTCAATACGAACGGTTTGCTCGGCAACGCTTTGAGTGCGGCGCTGCTGCGTAGCGACCTCGACGGCTTCAACGGCTTTGTTTTCTTGCAACTCTGCCAGAGAAAGCACGGTGCGAATTTCGCCGAACTGTTCGAGCTGTTCGGTATAGTTGCGTAGGATAGCCACGAGGTCGTCTTTCTTGGGGTGGTCGTCTTTGCCGGTGGTGCGGAAAGTTTTGAGCATGTCACCAATGGCATCAGCCGACTGGAAGAGCACATCAATGAGGGCTTTTGAGGCTTTGAGGTTCTTATCGCGCACCAACTGCAAAGAGTCTTCCATCTTGTGCGCAAGGTCGCTGATGTTGCGCAGTTGCACCATGGCTGCCGACCCCTTGATGGTGTGTGAGCCACGCAAGACACGATTAACAAGGTCGGGCTGCTGCGTATCGGCAACTTTATCAAGTTCAAGCAAGTCTTCGTTGAGCTTTTCAAGGTATTCCGTCGCCTCTTCCAAAAAGATTTGCTGAAGCTCGTTCGGAACGAACTTCACTTTGGGTTCTGCAATGCCCTCGGTGCGAATTTCGCCGAACTGTTCGAGTTGTTCGGTGTAGTTGCGCAGGATAGCAACGAGGTCGTCTTTCTTGGGGTGGTCGTCTTTGCCGGTGGTGCGGAAAGTTTTGAGCATGTCACCAATGGCATCAGCCGACTGGAAGAGCACATCAATGAGGGCTTTTGAGGCTTTGAGGTTCTTATCGCGCACCAACTGCAAAGAGTCTTCCATCTTGTGCGCAAGGTCGCTGATGTTGCGCAGTTGCACCATGGCTGCCGACCCCTTGATGGTGTGCGAGCCACGCAAGACCCGATTGACAAGGTCAGGCTGCTGCGTATCGGCAACTTTATCAAGTTCAAGCAAGTCTTCGTTGAGCTTTTCAAGGTATTCCGTCGCCTCTTCCAAAAAGATTTGCTGAAGTTCATCCGGAACGAACTTTGCAGCTGGTTCTTGCACGGGTGCAGCGGGTGGTGTCGGAGCTGCTGTTTCCTCTAAGAGCATGCTGGTATCATCGAGCAAAGACAAGTCAAGGGCGCCGGTGTCAAGCGAAGCACTGTCGGAAACATCTTGCGGCATTTGGAGAGGCTCATCGAGCAAGGTGCTTTCGGAAGTGCTTTGAGGCAGTGTGTCAAGAGAATCATCAAGTAGCATGCTGCCAGAAGCATCTTGCGGCTCTTGGAGAGGCTCATCGAGCAAGGTGCTTTCGGAAACCGTTGACGGTTCGTCAAAAGAGAGTTCAGGAAGCGATAAAGTCGGTGAATCAAGCTCGGGTTCAGAGATGAATTCGCTTGAAGCCGTAGTCGGCGTCGGGTGCTGCTTGCTGTCATCAGTTGATGGTGGCAGCAGAGCGGTGTCATCGAGCAGCGCATCTGTGCTAAGGAAAGCGGAATCGTCGAGCATCAGGAGCGAATCGCCCAAGTGCGCGTCGGAGGGCTCATCCTGCGTAGCGGCCTTAGACGAAAGGTCGCGCAGGGAAGAGAGTTCGGATTTTTGTGTATCAGGTTGCTCAAGAGAGGCGTCACTAAGCAGCGATTCATCGAGAAGAAATTCATTGGCAAGCAAATCTGCGTTAAGCAAAAGGTCCTCGCTACCGGTCGCATCAGTAAGAGAAGATGATGGTGCTTCAGACGCATCTTGCACGTGTTCGGGTGTGGCAAGCGCTGTGTCCTCAAGCGCTGTCAAGGAAGAATCAGGTAATGCTTCAAGTGTCGTAGGCTCACCCGGCAACTGTTCGGGTGTAACAGGTGCTGTGTCCTCAAGCGGTGTCAAGGCAATCTCAGAAGGTGAATCAGGCGTAGAGGGGCTCTCGAGCAAAACTTCGTTTGATAGCGCGTTCAGGTTATCGAAGAGCTGTTCGTCTAAGGCGTCGAGCGCAAGGTCAGATGCTTCTGGTGTTGCGTCATCAGGCTTGGGATTGGAAAAAACGGGAACCAGAAGGTCATCTGGCTTGGGTAGTTGCGGTTCGGCAGAGATATGAACGCTCGAGTCATCAAGGAAGTCCGTTGGCGAAAAGGCGTCCTCCTCGTGGGAATGCGTTTGCAAGTGATGTTGCTCGAATTCAGCAAAGAGTAGCCCAATGGCTTCATTGGCTTTGCTGCTAAGACGAGAGCGGAAAGCCTCTTCAGTCGGTTTAGATTGATTAGCAGAAAGAATGTAGTTGCCAACATCGCGAATCGGCGAGAGCGATGCGGTTTGAAGGGCTTCCAGCAAATCCTCGCTGTTCAAAAGATTTTCAAAAAAGTCAGAAGCAAATTTACCGGCATCGGTGCGAGGCAGTGAGGCTTGCACCTGACGAAGGACGGTTTTCGCAATTTCAACATAGTTTGGCAGAGCAGGCTCATCGGGTGCGTCAATCTGGAAGTTCAAATCATCCATATCGGCAAGCGAGGCAAGCGTATCGGAGAGGTCTGAATCAATCAGGTCGCCCGGTGCAGGTAGACCAAAATCTTCCTCGGTATCGGATGAGGAAGTGTGAGCCGCTTCAAGAGATGGCGCGAGCTCAGACGGCGGTGTAGGAGCTATCTCGGAAGTTGGCTCATCCGACTCGGAAGGCGATGGCAGAGAGATAGCTTCTTCTATCTCCTCGGTCAAATGCGCAAGTGCCTCGGCAGGGAGTTTGGGTAAAACTTCTTCCGTCTCAGGAACCGACGGCGGCTTAAGGGAAGACAGCAAATTATCTAACTCACTATCAATAGGTTCTTCAGCCAGAGCCGTGGAATCCGATGAGGAAAGCGCAGCAGCAAGAGAGTTGACAATTTCATCTGCCAGTGAATAAAGTTTTTCAATGGGCACACGATTGAGCCATGATTCGCCGATGAAACTGGCAAACTCTTTCAGCCAGTCGTGGTCAGTTTGGCTCAGTGCTGCCAAGATGTCGGGGGAGTGAAGCAGCGCTGAAAGCTGCTCATAGCCCGAGGAATCAGGCTTAACTTGAGCTTGAACCCGCGTTAAAATGTGCGTGACGTAGTTGATGTAGTCCGATTCAGTTGGGCTGGAGATAGCGGTGTCGTTAGGTAAAGTTGGCTCCAAATCTTGCGTGAGCTCTGAAAGAGAATCAAGTTTCGGCAGTTCAGCAGGAGGAGCTGGTGCTGGAGGAGGCGTTGCCGTATCAAGAAGAGAAAGAATGTCATCGACTTCGAGCGGAGCGCTTTCAGCATAGCGAGTAAGTTGTGCCGCAAGGTCGCTCTGACTCATTACGGCGTTGAATAGACCAAGCAGATGCGTGAGAACCTCATCAGCCAGTGCGCGAGAAAGAGCGTCACTGGAAGCCTGTTTTTGGCTAAGAAGGAAGTCGGTAAAATCTTTCAAGCCGGGCACAAAGCCAAGTGCAGAAAGCTCTGCAAAGACATCGGGAGCATGAGAAAGTTTCGTCAAGGTGCGCAAGATAATGTGAGAAATCGGCTCTTTTTGTGCGCGGGCATCGGCACCCTCGGCAAGGTATGTAACAAATTGTCGGATGGCGGCAGGGGTCGCGCTTGACTCGGACGAAACAGGCGCTGGTGATGACTGCGGCGCCATGGCGATAGCTGGAGCCTGTAGCGTATTGCCATTTGAAACAGCGTAGGGTGGAACGGAAATGCTGGTGCTAAAGAGCGCCGCAAAGCTGAAGCCAAAATCGGGATTGCAAGTGGTTTTGACAAAAGCGGGGCGCACGCGTCGCCGAGTGGTAAAGGGTTCGGCTACAATGGTGCCCGGTTGCGGCATGGCACTTTCTTCAGCCACGGTTGCCAGCGGTGTGTCATCAGCCAACTCTAACTCGGCAGCATGTTCAACATAGTCGCTAAGAATCTTGATAAGGTCTTTGCGCGATTCGAGTGCCGCCAGCGATTCGCTTAGAAATTGTGCCGTCGGTTCCAGATTCTGGGTAAGGACATCATGCGACTTGAGGTTACCGTTCAGCAATTCCGCTTGCAAGGTCTGGCTAACACCCTGCAGAAAATCTCCGAAATCTTTGAGCGTATCGATTCCAAGTCGGTGCAGGTCGGCGATGGGATGAGCAGATTTAGCAAGGGCATAAAAAAACTGCACAATGGTTTTGCTGGCGCGAGAGCGCTGTTTGCGCCGAAGCCCTTTGATATGATTGGCAAGGTCAGACAGAAACAGACGAATGACCTCATCTACGTAAGTTTTGATGGCGTCGTCAGAAGAGCCAGAGGAGCGCACCGATTTAGCCAAGCCAGTGCCTTGTATGAGAGACTTCGCATGTGCCATGTGTTCTTCTCCAGTTTTGCTTCTCTTTTCGTGCTGGTTTCAAGCAAATGTCAAGATAAGTGCCCAAAGTTAGAGCAACGGACGCTTATTGGTATTATTTGGATTGGAGTTAGAAAGATTGTCCTCAAGAAACAGGTCATCCTCGCTCTGAAGCGCAGGCAGTATGGCATCATCGAGCTTAGAGGCAGCAGGTGAAGCGGTCGCCGCCGCAGAGGAACGAGAATCCACGGTATCGGATGAGACTTCACCGATTTTTTCCTTAACGCCCACTGTAGCAGGAATACGGAAGCGAGAAACAGAGCGAGCAAGCTGCTGCGTAATGGCGTTCAGGCGCATGGCCAGCTGGGCAGACTGCTTGGAGCCCAAGAGCGATTGCTTTGCAATTTGCGACACTTCGGTCATGGCGCTCACCACACCGCTGGAAGCAATATCTTGCTGCTTCGCCGCTAATGAGATTTCTTGAATCAGCTCGGTGGATTGTTGCACCACGCTACGGATTTCTTCCAGCGCGCGTGAGGCTTGGTCGGCAAGCTTGGTGCCGCGTTCTACTTCCAGCGTACCGCGTTCCATGGCGGACACGGCATCTTGCGTTTCAGACTGAATGGTTTGCACCAGTTGCGAAATATCGTTAGTGGCTTTAGAGGAGCGTTCGGCAAGCTCGCGCACTTGTTCAGCAACGACGGCAAAACCGCGACCTGCTTCGCCGGCACGAGCCGCCTCAATGGTCGCATTGAGCGCCAAAAGGTTGGTTTGGTTGGCAATGTCTTCAATCGTTTGCACGATTTTGGAAATTTCAAGGGACGATTCACCGAGCGACTTAATTTTTTGTGCAGAGTCTTGCACCGTGGCACGAATGCGTCTCATGCCCTCAATGGTCTCCAGCACGGTGTTACCGCCCGTTTGTGCAACTTGCGCGGCGCGTTGAGCCGCTTCGGCAGCAGAGTCCGCATTCATGGCAACCTGACGAATAGAGGCAGCCATTTCTTCTACCGCCGCCGAGGCATTAGCCACTTGAACGGACTGTTCTTCAGCACCGCGCGCCATCTGTTCAGTTGCGGCCAAAATTTCGGATGCGGCGCCACCGACTTGCAGCGCGGCGGTTTGAACTTCCTCAATCAGTTTGCCAAGGTCATCGACCATCAGGTTGAACGAGTCGGCAAGTGCGCCCAAGGCGCCTTCTGTTACCACGGCGCGCTGCGTAAAATCACCTTCGGCAGAGTTAGAGACGACGATAAGCAGGTCGGTAAGCTGTTTCTGCATGGCGTCGCGTTCCGTCTCGGTTTCAATGAGTGCCGACAGGCGCCGAATCATTTCATTGAACTGATTGGCAATTTCCTCAAACTCATCGCCCGTCGCAAGGCTGGAGCGCGCATTGAAGTCGCCAGCAAGCACGCTACCCATCAGCGATTTGATTTCACCAAGCGAAGAAAGAATTTTATTGCTCTGATTCTGTGCCATGATAAAGGCAAGGGCTAAACCGCTGACAAGCATGAGCAAAATCAAGCCCAACACGGCAAAAAGTAGGGTGTTGACCAAATTGCGTTGCTCCTTCATCATGGAAAGATACGGCCCGTAGTCGAGCGAGACCATTGTAGCGCCAATGGTCTGCCCAGCATGATTTTTGAGCGCATTATACTGCGCAACCGCACTTTGCGTCACATTGGTTGTCGCATTCTTGATAAGTGCCGTCTTCTCGTTGAGCACTTTTTCCCAAGCTAACGAGGGAATTTTATACCCAAAGGCGGGAATATCGCTGGAGACTTGTTCAGAGGTCAGCACACGAATGCTATCAATCGTGAGTGAGACCGAAAACATGTCTTTGGGCACAAAAGAGTGATAGTCGTTAAGCAGGAGGTTATCATTTTTGTTGAGCAATTGACCTGCGAAGGCAACGGCTACAACAGAGCCAGACTGAGAGACAATAGGTGTAACCACGCTAAGCATCAGCCCGCGTTCTTCACGACCGCCAATGTCCGTGCCGTAACTTGTGCCATCGACTCGAGCTTGGTCAGCCAAAGAGTTTTTGCCAACTATCGTCACGTTTTCAATCACATTGAGTGCATTGACGGCTTCAAGTCGAAGCACTTCAACGGGGTAGAGTTCAAAAGAGGCGATGGTATTGCCTTGCAAAGAGGTTTCAAGAAAGCGACGCAGTGGAGCGGCTGGGCGCGCTGCCTTGTCGTAGTTGAAAGCAAAGGTAGAGTCGCCGAACTTGTTCGGGTCGGTGGCGCGCACAATCACCACGCCGCTGGGGCTGACCAGCGTGAGCATGCTCAGTTTGTGTCGGCGCATGGCTTCCGTGACGGCAGCGCTAAGTTTCTGACGCGCCTCGTTCGGGGCAACAGCAAGTTGAGCCAGCGCATCACGATACTCGGCACGCGCAAACTCATCCTTGAGACTGGCTTGCGCACGGGCAAGATTCTGCTCCAGAACCGTCTGCAAAATGCGCTCTTGCTCCAAAATGCGCGACTCAACCAGCTTGTCTATGTCAGAGACATAGCGCTCGACTTCGGTGCGCTGCATGAAGAACACCACAAGAGCCAAGGCAATGCCAACAAAAAAAATTGGCAAGCCAGCAGAGAGCAAAAAGTCGCGAACTAATTTTCCTCTAAGGCTCGCACTTGAGAAAACCCCACTGAGAGAGAAACCTGCCATAGCTGTCTAATTTTGGAAAGTTTGGTCACAGTAACACTTCTGCTAAATCCTTCACCATGCTTAAGCCTTGGCACTGCATGCCTACATGGTCATACATGATGACCGCCTCCAAATGAGGCAAACCGCATGCATACCACAGAAAAAGAATTGAAATGAAAAAACTTGTGTGATACAGGCTTAAGCTACTTGGCAATGTAACAAACGCCGCATTTATTTACAAAAATCCCAGTTGGCAGACAAACCCGTCGCCAGCCCCTGCCCAGTCAGAATTGAAGCGCGACAGCACCACCTTAATTGTAGCCATGCGGCAGTGGGAATGGAAGCATATTAACAAAATGTCAAGTGTTTTGGATTTTAAGCGGCAATGAAATATATTGCTCAGAAATAGTGCTTCATAATCGGCAGCAATGCCTATCACCACCTTGACAAAACATGGTAGAGATATCTGAATTACTCGGTAGCCTAATCAAAGTCGATGGTGTGAGAGCCTCTGCCTTGATTGGCAAAGACGGGTTCGTGATTGACCAAAAAGTGCGAGATGGCGCGTCCATTGACATGGAAACCGTGGGCGCAATTGTCATTGGCGGATTGCATAGCTCAGAGAGTATCGGGGCAGAGCTGAACGTGGGAAAAGTAGAGCAAAGCATGGTGGAGTATGAAAATGGCATCATCTTCTCCAAGCTGCTCCCTGAAGGAAATGTTATTCTGACGATTATTGCAGACCAGAGCGCTATGCTGGGCAACATTCGCTATCAGGTGGCAAAGTTAGTGCCTGAACTGCAAAAGCAGCTCTAAAGCGCTCCAACGCGCTCGAGAGCATTTGCCAGACCTTGCACATTTGCGCCAGTAGCGAACTTAAAGGACATCAAAAGGGTTTATCAACTGAAGTTGAAGCCAAGAGGGCGTAAAGGCATACGAGGCATAAGAGAAAGACGTGTATCTTTGCAGATGAAATGCACAGCGATGGACAATCCTGGATGCTCACAGCAAAGAGGCAGATAGGCGAGCCGTCCCACAACGCAGTCGCCACAGAAAGCACGAGCAGTAGGCGATAAACACAAGCGAACACAAGCAGTAAAAGGCGGTAAAAGAAAGTAAGAAAAAGCAAAAGAACTTAAGGCGTAAGGAGTTAAGGCTGAGTTGAGTTAAAAGTAGTAAGAAGTAAGAAAAAAGAGTGTAATTTCTGAACAACCACAAATTGCTAAACGACTATGAGCTTTCCAGGCAAAGACGACTTTCGTAAGGTCTATCTCACAGAGGCGCAAATCAGTGCGGCTGAAAAAGTCTTGAAAGAGTTTGCAACCAAAACAGGATCGACCGCAGTGCTACTGGGCGACATGACAGGGCAGGTGCTGGCAAAGCATGGCGGGCTGCTCGACAAAGACTTAGAGGTCTTTAGCGTGTTAGCCGCCTCTAACTTTGTGGCAACAGCAGAAATGGCAAAGCAAATCGGCGAGAAAACCTCATTTGAAATCCTCTTCCATGAAGGCGAATCGCGTAGCATCTACTTGGTGAGCATCAACGAGCGCTACATCTTGGAAATTATCTTCAAGTCCAACATTCCTCCGGGCACTATCCGAATCTACTCGAAGAAAGCAAAAGAAAAACTCTTGGAAATCATCGCTTCCGAAGAAATGGAAGTCGATCTCTCAAACATCTTTGATGACAACTTTAGCTCGCTGCTCGATGAGCAACTCAACAAAACGCTTGGCGAAGGCGGACGCTGAAACTGAAAACGAACCACTTCACCAACCTAACGAGAGGCGCATTGGCGCCTCTTGGTATCTCTTACACGCCGAAGTGTGCCCCAACCCTAAAAAACGGGAGCGCTTTGTGCATCAGCCGAGCACATCAAGTTTCAGCAAAACCGTGCAAGCAATTGCAAGGAAAGAAATCCTGCTCTATCTTTTAAAGTCGCAATAAAGTTGCAAAAGATACCCGTGTCGGTAAATCAAAACAGCGAAAAAATTTGTTAGCACATTCAGACACATTCAAAAATTCTACTAACACAGCATCAAACTATGGGGCGTTTCTCATTTGGCATCCTTATCGTTGGGGTCTTGGTGTTTGGTATCGTGGTCGGCACGCAGATAAAGACGAGTATTTCTGGCGATAACCTCTATGAGCAGCAAAAAAAATTCTCGCAAGCCTTTCTCTACGTGGCAAAGTATTATGTCGATGATGTCGATACGCAAAAGCTCACCGAAGGCGCCATCGAAGGCATGCTCGAAAAGCTCGACCCACACTCGGCTTATCTTTCGGCAGAACAGAATCGGCGGTCAAAAGAAGAATTTCAGGGAAATTTTGAAGGCATCGGCATAGAGTTCGATGTGCTCAACGATACGCTGTTTGTCGTGGCGCCCGTCATTGGCGGACCAAGCGACAAACTGGGTATCATGTCGGGCGATAAAATTGTGGAAATTGACGACTCATCCGCTATTGGCATCACACGCGAAGCCGTTATCAAACGCTTGCGCGGACCAAAAGGCACAAAGGTCAAAGTCAAAATCATCCGACCGGGCGAAAAAGAACCGCTCTACTTTGTCATCACACGCGATAAAATTCCAACCTACAGCGTCGGCGTCTCCATGATGCTCAAAGACGACATCGGCTACATCTACATCGACCGCTTTGTTCAAACCACACACGATGAATTTCTTGAAGCGCTCAAAGAGCTCAAAGCCAAGGGCATGAAAAAACTCATCTTGGACTTGCGCCAAAACCCGGGCGGCTATTTAGACCAAGCAATTAAAATTTCAGATGAACTCTTGGGCGGCGTACAAAAAATTGTCTACACCAAAGGACGCAGTGCCCCTGAAGAAAATGCGTTTTCCAAACCCGGCGATGCCTTTGAAAAAGAACCGCTGATTATCATCGTCAATCGTAGCAGTGCGTCGGCATCGGAAATTGTGGCAGGCGCCGTGCAAGACCATGACCGCGGGCTAATCATCGGCGAAACCACATTCGGCAAAGGCTTAGTGCAACGCCCATTTGATTTGCCCGACGGCTCACAAATTCGCGTCACCATCGCCCGATACTACACCCCATCTGGACGCTCTATCCAACGCCCATATGATGAGAGCAAACGCGGACGCGAAGAATACTACAACGAAATTCAAGAACGTGGCTGGAATGAATTAGGCATCAATAGCCCCGACCCAGAAGTAAGAAAAAAAGTCCAAGAAATGCGTAACCGCAGAGAACCAATTGAAGCCAGCACCTTTATTAAGCCAGATTCCATCCATAAGCCCTACAAAACCGATAAAGGCAGAATCGTGTTAGGCGGCGGCGGTATTATGCCCGACTATTTTGTCATGCCCGATACCGTTACTCGCTACTACCGTCAAGTGCGTGCCGCACGAGTGTTTGAAGAATTTGCGCAACACTACATTGAACAAAATCCAACCCTGCGCAAAAAGTATGAACAAAACTTCGAAAAATTCCGCAAAGAATTCGAAGTCTCTGCCGACATGATGAAGCAATTTATTGCCTTAGCCACTAAGAAAAATATCCCCTTCAATGAAGCTGAATACTCACGCGACGAGCGATACCTCAAAAATGCCGTCAAAGGAAATATCGCTCGCCAAATCTGGGGCTCAAAATATGAACGCATGATTTTCGCCGAAGAAGATAATATCGTCCAAGAAGCAATTAAGCTCTTTCCAAAAGCCGAAGCCTTGGCAAAACTGGGCTCGGTCAAATAAAAATCACCGATTAACCAACTGGCTATGCCAAAAAAAGTGGCATAGCCATCACTGATGCCAGAAAAACGCTGAACATCAGCACGCCACAACGGATAAAAGCCCATGAAACTTACCGTTCTCGACCATGCGCTGCTGAAGTGCGATTTATCCATACTGCGCGATAAGCATACACCAAAGGAACTCTTTAGAGCCTCGCTGGAGCGCCTCGCCGAAATCATGGCGGTCGAAATCTGCGCAAAATTGCCCTTAGAAACTTTCCTCTTGGATACCCCGCTGGAAACCACCACCGGCTACCGATTAAAAGAAAAATTTCTGATTGTGCCCGTCCTGCGAGCAGGATTAGGCATGCAGGATGGATTTCTAAAATTTCTGCCCCACGCCACCGTCTCACACGTCGGTATCTCGCGTGACCAGACCACCCACGAGCCGCACTTCTACTACTCCAACATCCCAGCAAACATTGCCGAACTGCACGGCTTTGTGCTCGACCCCATGCTCGCCACAGGCGGCAGTGCCACCATGGCGGTAAAATTGCTCAAAGAAAAAGGCGCTAAACAGCTTTCGCTCGTCTCCGTCGTGGCAGCTCCAGAAGGCGTCAAGCGCTTTAGCGACGCCCATCCCGATGTGCACATCTACGCCGCCGTGCTCGACCGTGAACTCAATGCCAACAAATATATCCTTCCCGGACTGGGCGACGCTGGCGATAGATTGTTTGGAACATAGCACCGCAACAAACCGCAATGGAAATAAGCAAAAAGTCTTGCAAAAGCTATGCTTATGTTCAAAAGCCTAACCAGGCAAGGTTGTCAGAGTCAGACCTCATAGGGGTGAAAAGCGGCAAAAAGAGGGCAGAGGATGCCGTGAAAAGGGCATTTTCGGTGATTTTATGCAAATTTTGAGGTTGTCAGAGGTCGGGGGTTTATCGGCTATCGCCGCCTGACGACTTACGATTTGGAAAAGTGCGCAAAAAGTTGCAGATTTGCATCAAATTCCGCCTTGTCAGGGCGGATTCTAATTGCACCAATGTGGGATTGAAATTCGTGAGACGGAGATTGCTGAGCGTGAGCATCGTTTAATTCTAATTGCACCAATGTGGGATTGAAATTAGCTTTCACGGTGATAAGGGGAACAGCGAGGAGAGATTCTAATTGCACCGATGTGGGATTGAAATCGTGCCTATGGTCAAGGATTTGACATGATTTCTACGATTCTAATTGCACCAATGTGGGATTGAAATTTGGATTCGTTAGCATTGTCGTGTATCGTTTAAGTTATTCTAATTGCACCAATGTGGGATTGAAATTCCGTTAGCATTTGATTCCTCCATTTAGTTTAAGTTGATTCTAATTGCACCAATGTGGGATTGAAATTAGTTAGCTCCGTACCAATATTTAACAGGTTTGTTGGATTCTAATTGCACCAATGTGGGATTGAAATAAATTAGCCAACACATCTTTGGCATTGACAAATTCAGTATTCTAATTGCACCAATGTGGGATTGAAATTGTTTAGGAACAAGTTTAGAATATAGTTCTTTGTAATTCTAATTGCACCAATGTGGGATTGAAATATTGTCTCGCCTTTCTTGAATTTGTCTTCTGTGCAGATTCTAATTGCACCAATGTGGGATTGAAATCTTATCGCGGAATGTGAAGCAATTGCCCGCTCTCTATTCTAATTGCACCAATGTGGGATTGAAATAAGCTATCTGAAAAAGAGATTTTCGGGTCGCCAGATTTATTCTAATTGCACCAATGTGGGATTGAAATTTAAAGCACCTGAATTACGTTTTCAATCACATACTTCATTCTAATTGCACCAATGTGGGATTGAAATCAGTTTCAGCATCGCTCTCGCTTCCCTGAAGCTCATTCTAATTGCACCAATGTGGGATTGAAATGTTTGAAGGAAATTCTGGAAGGACAGTTTTAAGAGGTATTCTAATTGCACCAATGTGGGATTGAAATATTGGTTTGGTTATCGTGATGTTCAAGATGATGCAATTCTAATTGCACCAATGTGGGATTGAAATACTGACAAGGGTTCTTATGCGAGTAGAGAATCCAGAATTCTAATTGCACCAATGTGGGATTGAAATATCACAATGTTATCCCCATCTGCAATCCCCAAAATCATTCTAATTGCACGAATGTGGAATTGAAATAAGGATTACTTTTGTGTTAAGTGTTGCAAGTCAGGCGGCGAACGGTTATCTTGGCGCATTTTGATAAACCAAGCCATGCAGGGTCCCGAAAGACCGCAAGTGATGACCACCAGCCAATACGGCGAGTTGGTGCTCTATGCCACACTTTTTTTGTTGTTGGTCTCGGCGGTATTTGTCGTCAATTTCATACTGGCGCAGCGCAGTGAAGCGGAGGCGAAACAGATTGCCTTAGCCACGCAGAGTGCGCGCATGTGGCAGACGGCTGAAAAGAGCTTGCGCGATGCCCACATCAAGGTCTTCACGCTGGATAAGTTTGACTCATCGTTCAAGGAATTTGCGTCTGCCATCAAGGAGTTTGACCAGATTCAGAGGGCGCTCAAAAATGGGGGTACGGCAAAGCTGTTGGGGCAGCCGATGACGGTGGAGCCGGTAGCAGAAGAAAAGGTGTTAGGGGCGCTGGAGGCAATAGAGTCGAAGTGGCAGAGTCAAAGAGAGCGGTTTCTCAAACTGGCAGAGCAGCCGAGCGCAGCGGCAGATACCTTGCTATTGGAGCGCTGTGTAGAGAGCATTGTCCATGAGGGGGAGGCGATGTTAGATGCCAATCAGCGCTTTATCATTGCACTGGGAGAAGCGTCCAACGAGCGCATCACACGTTTGCAGGCGCTCCAAGTTGGGGCGATTTTGCTAAGTCTGGTGGTTTTCTTTGCGATGGCAATACGCCTGACGATTTCGCTACGAAGGCGCGACCGCATCATTGTGGAAAACACGAATGAAATCATTCGGCAGCGCAATGAACTGGCCAGCGAAAAAGAACGCATAGAACAATTGCTCCGAGACTTGAAAGACACGCAAGCACAGCTGATTCAGTCGGAGAAGATGGCGTCGTTAGGACAGATGGTGGCGGGCATTGCGCATGAGGTCAATACGCCGTTGGGGTTTGTGACAAACAACTTGAGCATTGTCGAGCGCAATGTGGGCATTTTGGAGCAGGCTTTGAAGGCGTATCAAAAAATGGAGAGGATGCTGCGCGAAGGCGAGCTTAGTGAGCTGGAAGCGCAGTTAGAGAGCGTGCACGAGCTGGTCTCACGCATTGAAGAGATGGCGTTAGCAGACCGAACGCGCAAGACCTTGGCAGAGTCGAATCTGGGATTGCAGCGTATTCAAGAACTGGTGACCAACCTGCGCAATTTCTCTCGTCTGGATGAGGCGGCGCTGAAAACCGTAAACCTCAGCGAAAACATCGATGCTTCGCTCATGATTGCCACGAACCTTGTCAAGCACAAAGCGGAGGTGATAAAGAATTATACGCCGAACTTGATGGTTGAGTGCTACCCGGCGCAGCTAAATCAAGTGTTTCTGAACCTCATTACCAATGCGGCACAAGCGATTGAGACATTTGGCAAAATCACCATTACGACGCAGTTAGAACAAGACAAGGCGATTATCAAAGTCGCTGATACAGGCGTCGGCATTCCCGAACAGAATTTGAAGAAAATTTTTGAGCCCTTTTTTACCACGAAACCTGTTGGACAAGGAACGGGGTTAGGGCTTTCGATTGTCTATAAAATTATTGAGCAGCACAACGGCACCATCGATGTCAAAAGCAAGGTCGGTGAGGGCACGGAGTTTACCATCACGCTACCGGTGAAGCAGGCAAAACAAAGTTTGCGTGAGCCAGCAAAGCGTGTGCAGACCGCCTAACTTAGAGCCAGATAATTTGAGCGGGGCGTATATGGCTAAAAGTGGCTCGAAGAGCGCCAATTTTGGCAAAAAGATATACATGAAAGGCTACACTTGCGGCAAAAAGAGAGACAAAAACATGGAGAAGCAGAGAAACTTGATTAAATTCATGCCAGATGCTCGCAGTAATCTAATCACATCATTAAGACCAGACTGAGGATGAAAAATCTTTCGCACATTCTTTTGGTGGATGATGAGCCGCTGATGCTAAGTTCTCTGAGGGGCTTGTTGGAATTTGATTACAATGTTCATACAGCAGAGAATGGCAACGATGCCTTAGAGATTCTGCATCAACATCCTATCAAGGTGGTCATCAGTGATGAGCGCATGCCGCATATGCCGGGGCATGAGTTGCTACGTCAAGTCAAAATAGCAAGTCCGCACACCATTCGTGTGTTGCTGACGGGTTACGCTGACTTAGAGAGCGTTATCAAGTCGGTCAATGCGGGAGAGATTTTCCGCTATCTCAATAAGCCATGTCGGCCAGAGATGCTGCAAAGTGTGGTCAGGCTCGGGGTGCAAATCTACGACCGGATGTCGATGCTCAATCCCTCACCGATTGAGATAGTAAGGACTGTGCCAGCGCATGCCGCTGACCTGCTCAAGAAAGTGTCGGCAAAACCGGCGGTGCTGTTTGTAGGGTATGCAAAAGAGGAAATTGCGCAGTTCATTGAGAAGCTGAGCGACCTCTATGAGGTAATCACGGCAGACACCGTAGAATCGGCTTTTGAGATTTTCTCGAAGAAAAATATCTCCGTCATTGTCAGCGAGCTAAACTTAGGCGAATACGATGGCGTGGATTTCTTGCAAACACTCAAGCAAGAACGCCCACAGACGGTAATCGTGGTGCTTACCGATACGGTGGATGTCAAGCTGATTATGAGAGCGGTCAATGAAGTCAATGTCTTCAAATACATTCCCAAGCCTACAACTCAGGAGCAGATAGAGCGCACCTTGCGTGAGGCGACGGCAAAAAACAACGAATATCTGCAATACCCTGACCCGCTTTTGCAGGTAGTGCGTCCAGAGAGCTCCTCGCCGCAGAGCGCGCAGCCAAAGGGCACCGATGAAGACCTTAAGAGCAAACTCAAAGCGGCGCAGTCGCTCTTCAAGAAAGGTTGAAGCGGATTGAGCCGCATATCACTTCACAGGCAGAGGCACGCCGAAAGCAAGCATCACATCTTTCATGATGACCAAGCCAGAGCCTACCGTATCATGAAACGGCACGATGGGCTTTCGACGGCAAAAACGCGCAGTGGGCAAAGGACTGCAAAAATTTATGCTTGAATTGCTTAGATTCTTTTTTCAGTCGCACACACATAGGAGATGTTCAAACGCACTCAACGAAATAAGGGACAATGGTAGAAGAGGCATATTCTCATCTGGTGGAGAAATTAAGAGCGGCATACCGTCGCATGCAAGTGCGGGAGATGCTGCAGGGGGTATCGAAGTTTTTGGTTGTGGCGTTAGCGGCGGTCATTGCAGTGTCGGCGGTGGAAGCGGTCGGACGGTTTTCAACGCTCGGGCGGCTGATGTTGCTCATGATGTTGGGGCTGGTGAGCGTGGCGGCGTTGATGAAATTTCTGGTGGTGCCGTTATTGCAAAAAAGTTTTAACCCAGACGCTGTTGCCAAAGTGGTCGGAGAGGCGTTTCCCAGCCTCAAAGACCGTTTGATTAATGCGTTGCAGGTGTATCGCGAATCGGCGGGAAATCCCTTTGCGGCGGCGGCACTGAAGCGTGTGGAAAGGGAAGCGGCGCCATTCAATTTCGAGCAAGCCATTTCATTAGACAAGGCGAAAAAAACAGGCGGTGTGGCCGCAACGAGCGTGATGGTAGCGGCCTTGCTGTTTGCCTTCTCCCCGTTGGGACTCAACAAAGCGCTGGTGCGAGTCATCAAGTTTAGTGAAGATTTTACACCGCCGCCGCCGTTTAGAATTGTTTCACTCTCAAAAGATATCGAGATTGCAAAAGGCGGCGATGCTGAACTGCGCTTCAGAGTGGTGGAAAATCCCGAGAGCGAGGTGGCAATAGAAGTGCGCCGCCTGACACTCAAACTTCTTGACGACAATGGCTTTGAATGGCAAGAGCTAAAACTGGTGCAAGATAGCACCGGCCAATTTGCCTACCAGCTCAAAAATCAAAAGCAACCGCTTATCTACTTTGCCGAAAGCGATGTGGCGGGCAAAATCATATCCAGCGAAAAACATCGTGTAAGCGTGCTCGATAAGCCACGACTTGAGATGTTTCAACTGACGCTGGTGCCGCCCGCCTACAGTCGGCTAAGTGCGCAGCAGCTTGAGCCCAACTTCGGCGATGCCACCGCACTCAAGGGCTCAAAAGTGTTTCTACGCCTAAGAGCCTCAAAGCCAATTCAAGCCGCCACACTCCTTGCAAACGATACGCTGCTGATGCAGATGCAAGTCAATGCCGATTCCGCATCGCTTAGCTTTGTGCTCAAAGACGATATGGCCTATCAGCTTGAGGCTTACGACCATGCACAGATGCGCACCGAAAAAAGTGCCACCTACCACATCCGAGTGCTGCCCGATGAATATCCATCCATTCGAATGTTGCAGCCAGAGGCAAAAGAAACCACACTGCCTGAATCGCTCATCCAGCCCTTGACAATTGAGCTCAAAGATGATTTCGGCTTCAGTAAGCTCTCTATAAAATTCCGCGTAACAAAGTCCGAAGTCGGCGAGCCTGAACAAACCTTTCGCGAACTGCCTATCCCACTTGCGGCAGAAGGCTCGCAAGTTGACCGAGTGGTCAATTTTACATGGGACCTCAGCAAAGCAGGCGTGGTAGCAGGCGATGAGTTAGAGTTTTATGCCGAAGTCTATGACAACGATGCCGTATCGGGCTATAAAGCCGCACGCACCGATTTTTATCGGTTCCGTTTGCCTTCGTTGGAAGAGGTGTTTGCCGAAGTAGAACAAGCGGAAAAAAATGCCACAGAAGCCTTAGAAAAAAAGATTGAAGAAGCCAAATCCATTCAAGAGCAGCTTGAAAAGGTTCAAAACGAACTGCGTCAGAAGAACCGCTCGAGTTGGCAAGACCGCAAAGTCCTCGAACAAGCTCTCAAAAAGCAAGAAGAGCTTCAGAAAAGTGCCGCCGCCATTTCAGATGAGTTGCAAAAAATGATACAAGAGATGCAAGAGCGGCAATTAGTCTCTGAAGAAACGCTGCAGAAGTATCAGGAAGTGCAGCGGCTCATGGATGAAATCAATTCGCCAGAACTCAAAGAGGCGATGCGCCAATTGCAAGAAGCGCTGGCACAGGTCAATGAGCAGCAGTTACGTCAGGCGTTGGAGAAAATGACGTTCAACGAAGAGCAACTTCAAAAAAGTCTGGAGCGCACCAAAGAACTTTTGCAGCGCATCCAGCTCGAGCGCAAAATCGATGAGCTGGCAAAGCGAATGCAGGAAATGATTCAAAAGCAAGAAGAACTGCGCGCCGAGACGATGCAGCAATCCAAGAACCCCGAAAAATTCAAGGACCTGCAAAAAGAGCAAGACCGTCTCGAAAAAGACCTCAAAGAGTTCGAGCAGGCGCGTCAGGAATTGGAAAGCAAAATGAAGAACTTCCCGAAGCAGGAACAGCTGCCAATGGAAGAATTGGAAAAATTGCGGGCTCAAGCCGAACAGGATGGATTGGAAAAAGATGTCAGCGAAGCTGAAGAAAAACTCAAAGAGCGAAACGCAGAGGCGGCGGCAGAAAAGCAGCAGTCGGCTCTGCAAAAAATGAAGCAGCGCCAGAAGCAAATTGCAGAAATGAAGCAAGAGCTTGCACGTCAGCGCCGCCAAGAACTGCTTGAAGCCATGCAAACGGCGGCACGGTCTGCGCTTGAGCTCTCCAAAGAGCAAGAAGCCTTGAAAAAGGAAGCCGAGCAGATTCGAGCTCAAGCCTCTTTTGAAGAGTCGCGCGAAATTGCGCAAAGTCAGCAACAGATTTTGGAATCGCTCAAACAGCTGCAGGAAAGCGTTTCCAAGATTGGCAAAAAATCGTCAAAAATTCGTGCCGAAATGTCGCGTCAGCTTGCCAAAGCTGAAGAGCAAATGCAGCAATCCATGGCGTCAATGGAAGCACGCAATGCACAGCAAGCCGCGCAAAGCATGAAAGAAGCCATGCGCGAGCTCAATGAATTTGCGCAACAAACCAGCGATATGCTGGGACAAATGATGGGACAGCAAGGCAAAGACGGTCAAGGCGAGAGCGGCGATGCGCTCTCCGAACTGATGCAAGGACTGTCTGACCAGCAAAGCGAACTCAATAGCGAGACGCAAGCCATGATGCAGGGCAGAAGTCAAGCTGATAGAGCGCAGCGTCTGGCACAGCTTGCCGCACAACAGCGCCTCATTCAGGAACAACTTCGGCAACTGGCACAGCGTCAAGCCCAGCAACAACGAGAAGGCAAGGGCAATGAGCTTATGGGCAACTTGGAAAAACTCGCTGAAGAAATGGAAGAAGCCGCTAAGAGCTTGGAGCAACAAGAGCTCTCACGAGAGCTCGTAAAGCGCCAGCAGCAAATTCTCTCACGCATGCTGCAATCGACCAAATCGCTGCAAAGACGAGAGTTTGAAGAACAGCGCGAAGCCAAAACCGCTAAAAACTTCGTGCGCAAGTCGCCCGCTGAAATTGAATCGCAAACTG
>Ga0308414_1000112_pt1 | contig 47901 bp, 38 predicted proteins | sample HotsprSampleOS50_FD_205667 | JGI IMG/M metagenome (GOLD analysis project Ga0308414, IMG submission 205667) | Hot spring phototrophic mat microbial communities from Octopus Spring, Yellowstone National Park, Wyoming, United States - 20090730_OS50 ... | reverse complement strand
TGCGCCCTGGCCAGCCAGTGCCCCCGCCGCGCCCGGCTGTGGAGTCTTCAGTGGAGACGCTGGCCGAGCGCCGCGCCCGCCTGGACGCAATCCGCGCGGCCGGCGCGCCCGGGCCGTTCGGCAGGCCCGCCGCGCCGGCTCAACCTACTGCACCCGCGGCGCGGCCTACCCCTGCTGCCACACCAGAGGGCGCCGCGGCCATAGCTGCGGCTGCCGCCCCGGTTTCACCCTTCCGCAGGCCAGAAGGGCCGCCTGACGCCCCTGTTGCTGCTTCGCCGTCAGCCGCGCCAACACCTGGTCGCGCACGCAAAACCTGGAAGCTGCCAGATTACCGCACGCTGCTCAACAGCGGTTCAGAATCCGACTTTGACCGCGAGACGCTGCTGCAGCGGGCGCGAATAATCGAAGAAACGCTGCAGAGCTTCGGCGCGCCGGGGCGTGTGGTCGAGGTGAACACCGGCCCAGTTATCACGCAGTTCGGCGTCGAGCCGGACTATCTCGTGGGCCGCAACGGCAAAAAGAGCCGGGTAAAGGTGGGCGCTATCGCCCAGCTTGACAAGGACCTGCAGCTTGCGCTGGGCGCGAAATCCATCCGCATTGAAGCGCCTGTTCCTGGCAAGGGCTACGTAGGCATCGAAGTGCCGAACGACCAGGCCTCGTTGGTGAGCCTGCGCGACGTGATGGACTCGGACGAGTTCAAGCGTATCCGGGCTAAATCGCCGCTGGCGATCGCGCTGGGCCAGAGCGTGGACGGTGCGCCAGTCGCAGCCGACCTGGCCAGCATGCCGCATCTGCTCATCGCCGGCACGACTGGCTCCGGCAAGTCGGTGTGTGTCAACTCGATCATTGGCTGCCTGATCCTGAACAACCCGCCTGATCGGGTGAAGTTTATCATGGTGGACCCCAAGCGCGTTGAGCTGACCGGCTACAACGGCATCCCGCACTTGGTCGCGCCGGTGGTGGTGGACCTGGAGCGCATCGTGGGCGTGCTTAAGTGGGTCACGCGTGAGATGGACGAGCGCTACAAGCGTTTCAGCAGCGCCGGGGCGCGCAACATCGAGGATTACAACAACCACTTGCAGCCGGATCAAGAGCCGATGCCGTACATTGTCGTCATCATTGACGAGCTGGCCGACTTGATGATGCTGGCGCCAGATGAGACTGAGCGCGTGATTACGCGCATTGCGGCGCTGGCGCGCGCCACCGGCATTCATCTGGTGATCGCCACCCAGCGCCCGTCGGTGGACGTCGTAACCGGTTTGATCAAGGCTAACTTCCCGGCGCGCATCGCGTTTGCGGTGGCCGGCGGCGTGGACAGCCGCGTGATTCTAGACCAGCCGGGCGCAGAACGCCTGTTGGGGCGTGGGGACATGCTCTATATGAGCGGCAACTCGCCAGCGCCGGTGCGCCTGCAGGGCGTGTTCCTATCTGACGCTGAGATCGCCAATATCACGCGCTACTGGAAGATGTTCACCGCCGACGCCGACCAGCCGCGGCCGATCACGGCGCTGATCGGCGACGACTCCCTGGCAGAGACCGCCCGCGACGTGATGCCGCGCGGCCCGCTGAGCCAGCGCGCCTTCTGGGAGCGTGACCGCGACGACGAAACGGACGAGGACGAGGACGCTAACGACGGCCTGGGCGATGACGGCGTGGACGAGCTGTACGAGGAAGCGGTGGAGCTGGTGCGCCGTCTGAACAAGGCGTCGGTGTCGCTGCTGCAGCGGCGGCTGCGCATCGGTTACACGCGCGCTGCCCGCCTGATTGACATGATGGAGGAGGAGGGCATCGTTGGTCCGGCCCAGGAAGGGGCCAAGCCGCGCGAGGTGCTGCCAGCGCGCGATTAAGCCGGCGCAATGCCGGGAAGCGGCCTTTACAGGGGCGCGGCGCGAGAATGAACCGCGCCCTGTGTTACTATCAGGTGAAGTGTGTGGAAGTGACAGCAGCGCGCGAGCGCGTTCTAGCAGCGGCCGAGCAGCTTTTCAGCGCGCATGGATACGCGGCGGTGACCCTGCGCGATATTGCAGAGGCGCTGGACATCAAACAGGCCTCGCTCTATTATCACGCGCCGGGCGGCAAAGAGGCGCTGTTCGTTGAGGTAACGCTGCGCGGCCTGGAGCGGCACCGCGCCGGCTTGGAAGCGGCTTTGCGCACTGGCGGGCCGGACCTGAGCGGGCAGCTTAAGGCAGCCGCCCGCTGGATGCTGTCACAGCCGCCAATGGACTTCAACCGCATGATGCGTTCGGATATGCCTGCCATCAGCGCCGAGCAGGCGGCGCGCATACGCGCGGCTGCTGACGAAGCGCTGCTTACCCCACTGGAGGCCGCTTTTGAGGCTGCTGTTAGCAGGCCACACGCTGTTTATCTGGCGGGCGCGTTCCTGGCGGTCGTCAGCGCCATTCACATGCTGCCTGAGGCATTTGCCCCGCCGCCGCGCGAGGAAATGGCGGATTACCTGATTGATGTGTTAGTGCGCGGCCTGGCCAGCTAAGGCGGATCAGTTCGACCACGTGCCGCTCATCTATGTCTAATCTTTTTCCTATCGAATGGTTCGTTTTCGCGCACGGTTGGCTTCCGTGAAGGCGCAGGCGAGGCGATAATGGGGCCGAATATTGCAGCGCGCCAGCGAACAGGAGCAGTCATGACAACCTGGCAGCCGTTTGAAGAAGGTCGCACTCTGGGCCACATAGGGTCTGAGGGGGGCGAGATCGTGCAAGACGATGAGCACCCTGGCGGTGCGCGCATCACACTGGAGCGCGGCTGTCTGCGCGCGCCGTTTGCCATCACCTGTGGCATTTACGGCTGGATGGTGCACACGCGCTTCCTGGCCGACGAGGAGACAGCGCAGCACGCGGTTGCCGCGCTGAAGCCGGCGCTGGCGGAGATCGTTGCCCTGATCCCAAGCGAGGATGCAGCAGACGAAGCGCAGCGGCTGGAGGCCGTTGCCGCCGCTGTTGCCGCCTTCACTGAGCGGTATCCCTAAGCAGCTCCGCCTAGGGTGAGCAGCGCTGCGCAGCAGATTTGTTAGAGTACGGTTATAATGCGGTGCGAATTGGGTGTACTGCTTCAGCTTGAGGCAGTCGGAGACTATGAAGCTTTTTGTTGACCTAGCTAGGCGCGACTTGACGCCTATCGCAGCCTTCCGCGCTGCCCTTAACCTGCCCCAGACGTTTGGCGCGGTTCATTTTGAGCCAAGCGCCGGCGCGCGCCCTGGCTGGACCGGCGCAGCGGCACATGAGCTGGCCGAAGTGCAGGAAGCTGTCCTGGAGGCGATGCCCATGCAGCTTCCACTGCGGGGCTGGCCGCTGGCGCTACCGCCTCTGGTGACGCTGCTGCAAAACAAGCTTGACGAAGCCGCGCCGCTGCTGGGCTTGGGCAGCCACGATATCGCGTTTATCGTGAACACCTTCGCTGAGCTGTGCCAGACATATCTGCACGCATTGATCAGCGCGCGCAGCGCCGGCCAGCCGCTCCCGGATTTCGAGGTCATTTACGCCTCCTGGCTGGACAGCACGGTTCAGGTAGGCGGCGCTGTGTACCCCTACGTGCACCGCGGCGAGGTGTGGGCCGTTCAGGTGCTGCGGCACGCCTACGGCAGTGCCGGGCTGGTTGTCTGGACGGATACGCTTACGTATTATGTGGAAGACAGTGCGGCAGGCTGCCCGCTGCAGCCGTTTACCGAGGCGCTGCTGCGAGCGGCGGCGGCGCGCATGGCTGCGGCTGTGCAGGCCGCTGAAGAGGCATCCAGCTCTTGAAGCCGCTCTGACCCCCTGTGGTTTGCTAATGCCACCCCTGAACCTATGTTAAATGTGGGCGGTGCCGTCCTCAGCAGAACTTTACGCGCTTGACACACTAGGAAACGAGACACCGCGTGGAAGTCCGTGTAGAACATTGTTACAAAACTTAACGCGCTTAAAGCTGCGCGATCGGTTATGATTGAGGCGTCTCGATGCACAACGTGGAGGCACCCTAACGTGCTGTTGATCGCGCGCGCTCCGGTTCGAATCAGCTTTGGCGGCGGCGGCACAGACCTGCCCGCTTACTACGTTCAGTTTGGCGGCGCTGTGCTCAACACGGCTATTAACCGCTACATCTACACGGTGATCTCAGAAGGGGCCAGCTCTGCGCTGCAAATCATCTCGTCAGATTTTCGCGTGTTCTACCGGCACGACGGCGGCGCGCTGATGGACACTGAGGGCGAGCTGGGACTGGCCAAGGCTGTCCTGCACAGCTTCGGCGGCTACGAAGGGCTGGATATCTTCCTGTCGTCCCAAGTGCCGCCTGGCACGGGCTTGGGGTCATCTGGCGCAGTTGCAGTCTGCATGGTTACAGCGCTGTCTGCCTGGCAGGGCCACCCGCTCAACGGCACAGAGGCGGCTGAACTGGCCTGCGACATTGGCATCAACAAAATGGGGCTGGCCAGCGGCAAGCAGGACGAATACGGCTCAGCAGTCGGCGGGCTGAAGTACATCGAGTTTACGCGCGACAGCACGACGGTGACGCCGGTCGCGCTGCCGCCGGCTGCGCTGGAACTGCTTCAGCGGCGCATTATGCTGTTCTTCACCGGCAAATCGCGCGATTCAGGCGCGATTCTCAGAAAACAATCGGCCGCCAGCTTGCAGCAGGACCCGGCTACGCTGGAGCGCATGCACCGCATCAAGGCGCTGGGGCGCGACATGCTGGACGCCATCCAGCGCGAAGACTTGGATGCGTTCGGCGACCTGCTGCACCAATCCTGGACACAGAAGCGCGGTGTGGCCAGCGACATAACCAATGAGGCCATTGACCAGGCCTACGACGCGGCTCGACAGAACGGCGCGCTGGGCGGCAAAATCACCGGGGCCGGCGGCGGCGGTTTTCTCATGCTCTACTGTCACGAAGACTGCCAGGACGCTGTGACGCGCGCCCTGCACGCACTCAACCTCAAACGCATGGACTTCAAGTTCGACTTTGACGGCCCACAGGTGCTGCTGCACCAACGTCGGTAGCGCGCCAACCCGCCAGCGCAATCAGGTGTCCTTGCGCAGCACGAGGTCGCCGTAGCTGACACTGATGCCGAAGAAATCAGTGAGCAGGTGCAGCGGCTTGTGGTGGTTGCCAGCGCCCAGGCGCAGGTTCACCAGCGTTGCCTGGGGGAGCGTCTGGTCATCTGGCGGTTTGAGATGCGCGTAAATCCGCCAGCGCACATCGCGGCAGTCCTTGAGAATGAGGAAGAACGGCAGCGGTTCATCCTGTCCAGGCGGTTGGTACAGGCAGTCGAACACCAGCTCAGCGCCCCATTGGTGCGGCAGCAGATCGGTTACCGTAAACACACCGTGCGGCGGGACGTCGAGCATCTCGCACAAAGTCAATTTGTCCATTACTCGGGTAGGACTCCACTGGTAAGTGAGGGCGGCTTTTCGCTGCACACTATTGTAACAGTGCCGGCCGGGGTGCGCACCGTCCTGACAATTCAGAGACGCGGCAGGATGTGCGGCCCCGCATTTCGCGCTACAATTCTGGCAGCACGGCTGCACACCCCGTAGAGGAGTTTTCCCAATGGCAGACTCACCTGAAATCCGCGATCAGCTTCGCCGGCGCAGCCGCACGCTGCTGGACGGCGTAGACCGTGCCGGCGCGCGCGCGATGCTCAAGGCTATCGGGCTGACAGACGACGACCTGGCCAAACCGCTCGTCGCCATCGCCAACACGTGGACCGAGATCGGCCCGTGCAACTTCCACCTGCTGCGTCTCGCGCAGCGCATCAAGGACGGCGTTCGCGCGGCCGGCGGCACGCCCCTGGAGTTCAACACCGTAAGCATTTCTGATGGCATCACGATGGGAACTGAAGGCATGAAGGCCTCCCTCATCAGCCGTGAGATCATTGCCGACTCTATCGAACTGGTGGCGCGCGCTAACTACTTCGATGGGGTGGTCGCCATCTCGGCCTGCGACAAGACTATCCCCGGCACGATCATGGCCCTCATCCGGCTTAACCTGCCGTCGCTGATGCTCTATGGCGGCTCGATTGCGCCCGGCCGCTACGGCAACCGAGATGTGACGATCCAGGATGTGTACGAGGCTATCGGGGCATATGCAGTCGGTAAAATTGATGACGCTGAGCTTAAAGCTATTGAAGACACCGCCTGTCCCGGCCCCGGCGCGTGCGGCGGCCAGTTCACCGCCAACACGATGGCCACCATCAGCGAGATCATGGGCATCTGTCCGATGGGGTTCGCCGGTGTGCCGGCCATGGACGCCGAGAAAGACAATGTGGCCTTCCGCGCCGGCCAGCTGATCATGCAGATGATCGAGCAAGACCTGCGACCCGACAAGATCATCACGCGGCGCGCCCTGGAAAACGCAATTGCGGCGGCGGCGGGTTCGGGCGGCTCTACTAACGCCGTGCTGCACACGCTGGCTTTCGCGCGCGAGGCCGGTATTCCTTTCACCATTGACGATATCGAAGCTGTCAGCCGGCGCACGCCGCTGATAGCCGATCTGAAGCCAACTGGCCGCTTTGTTGCCACCGACATGCACCGCGCCGGCGGCATCGCGCTGTTCGCCCAGCGCCTGCTGGAAGGCGGTTACCTGCACGGCGACTGCCTCACGGTGACGGGTCGTACACTGGCTGAAGAAGCCGCCCGCGCCAAAGAGACGCCGGGCCAAGAGGTCATTCGTCCGCTGAGCAATCCCATCAGCGCCAGCGGCGGCCTGCACATTCTCAAAGGCAATCTGGCCCCAGATGGCGCGGTTATCAAGCTCAAAGGCACTGAACCGCGCACGCACCGCGGCCCGGCGCGCATCTTCAACCGTGAAGAGGACGCCATGCGCGCCGTGCAGTCACGCCAAATCAAGGCGGGCGATGTGGTTGTTATCCGCTACGAGGGGCCGGTTGGCGGCCCCGGCATGCGCGAGATGCTGGGCGTAACGGCGGCTATCACCGGTCAGGGCCTGGGGCGCGATGTGCTGCTCATCACGGACGGCCGTTTCTCCGGCGCGACGCATGGCCTGTGCGTGGGCCATGTCGCACCAGAGGCGATGGTCGGCGGGCCGCTGGCGCTGCTGCAGGAGGGCGATGTGGTGGCAATTGACGTTGATGCGCGCAGCTTGAGCGTGGAGCTGAGCGACGATGAGCTGGCGCGTCGGCGCGCCGCCTGGCAGCCGCCTGCGCCGCACTACACATCGGGCGTGATGGCCAAGTACGCCCGCACCGCCGCTCAGGCGAACGACGGCGCAGCAACCAACATCATTGGCTGATCGCGTTAACCGGTTACACAGTCAGAGGCCTGCGACACGCCGCCGCAGGCCTTGCTGACCGCGCGGGGCGAGGTTCAAACGGCTGCGCCCACGCGCACCATCTCCTCGCTGATTTCCCACAAACGCCGCGCTGCCGCATCGTCCAGGGCGGCCGCAGACGGCCGCTTCTCGCGGCTGTCCGCGAAATACCTGCCTGTCACGCCGCGCACGTCTGGCGACGACGCTAGGTAGATGAGCGTTTGCGCGCCCTGCTCCGGTGTTTTCATGAACGGCCTGGCCAGCTTAAACAGCGCGTACATTGGACTGGTGTTGTTCGCCGCAAAGCCGCTCGCGACCGCGCCGGGGTGCAGCGCGTTGGCTGTCACGCCGCTGCCGTCCAGTCGGCGCGCCAGCTCGCGCGTGAACAGGACGTTGGCCAGTTTGGACTGCCCGTAAGCGATCCAGCCCATGTAGCGGCGGCGGTTCTGCAGGTCGTCGAAATTGAGGCCGCCGCGCACCATTTGGTGCGCGTCAGACGACACATTGATCACGCGCGCCTCGCCGCAGCGCGCGGCGGTGTCTTTCAGCAGCGGCAGCAGCAGATTGGTGAGCAGAAAGTAGCTCAGGTGGTTGAGCGCAAAAGTCATCTCGATGCCGTCGCCGCTTTCGATGCGCCGGTTGAAGATCGCGCCGGCGTTGTTGAGCAGCACGTCGAGCCGGTCGTATTTTGCCAGCACCTGCGCCGCCATCTCGCGCACATCGGCCTGCAGCGACAGATCGGCTACCGCGCCGCGCGCATCGCCGCCGCGCGCCCGTATGCCATCCACCACCGTTTCAACCCGTGCCTTGTTTCGCCCGGCCACGATCACCACCGCGCCCTGGCCCGCCAACGCTTCGGCGGCTGCTTTGCCGATGCCGTTGGTCGCGCCGGTTATCAGAACCACTTTGCCAGTTATGTTCGCTTGCACTGCCATCGCCAACCTCTGATGTTTTGATCGTTTTTGAGGCATTTAACGTAGCAGGGCTGCATGTGCCGAGGATGAGAGAAAAGCAAGAAGCGGATAGACGCTGGCAGCGCGCTGGCAGTATGCTGATAGTTGTAACTGACGTCACTGCCCATAGGAAGCGGACAAGGTGACCCACAGCCGCACTGCTGTTATTGACGCCCAAGCTGAGCTGGTGCACGCGCTCTGCCAGCACATAGACGCCAACCTGGAGATGCGCCTGACGCTGGCTGATCTGGGCGCGCACGCCGGCCTCAGCCCACATTATCTCCAGCGTGTATTCAAGCGCGTGCTGGGCATTACGCCCCGCCAGTACACCGCGGCGCGGCGGCTGGAAGTGTTTAAGTCGCAGGTGCGCCGCGGGGCCACCGTAACTGACGCCCTCTACAGCGCAGGTTACAGCTCCAGCAGCCGCCTTTACGAACGCTCCAATGACCAGCTTGGCATGACGCCGGCCACTTACGGCAAGGGGGGCAAAGGGATGCACATTCACTACACCGTTGTCCAATGCCCGCTGGGCTATCTGCTGGCGGCCGCCACCGCGCGCGGCATATGCGCTGTCAGCCTGGGTGACACGCCTAACGATCTGGAAGCGGCGCTGCACGCCGATTATCCTGCTGCCAGCATCACCCGCGACGACGAAGACCTGGGTGAATGGGTGGGAGCGCTGCTGGCTTATCTTGAGGGGCAAGAGCCGCACCTCGATCTGCCGCTGGATGTGCAGGCTACTGCCTTCCAATGGCGCGTTTGGCAGGTTCTGCGCGCGATTCCGCTGGGCGAGACGCGCTCCTACAACGCGATTGCCCGCGCCGTTGGCAGCCCCAAGGCCGCCCGCGCTGTCGGCCATGCTTGTGCCAACAACCCGGTTGCGCTGGTCATCCCCTGCCACCGCGCTGTGCGTGAGGACGGCACCCTGGGCGGTTACCGTTGGGGGCTGGCGCGCAAAGAAGCCCTGATCAAACAGGAGGCTGAGCAGCGCTGAACAACCCCGCTGTGAGCGCATCTGGCGCGCTCACATCTTCTATCAAGAATGCTTGCCGATTTTGTCTTGCGCGGGGGCGCGCGGTAATATAAAGGCACTTCGCTGAACTAGGAGGGGAATGCTGCAGCGCATCCGTTCCCCTGTAGACAGAAAGGGCGTCTATGCGAATTGCCGTGCTGACGGGAGGGGGCGACGTACCGGGCCTCAACCCTGCGATAAAAGCGATTGTCAACCGCGCGGTTGACAACAGGTACGAAGTGCTGGGCATCCGGCGCGGCTGGGCCGGACTGCTCGAATATGACTTGGACAAGAGCTTTGAGGAAAACGCGCGCTGTGTGATCCACCTGGATAACCAGATTGTGCGCCGGATTGACCGCACCGGCGGCACATTTTTGCACACGTCGCGCACCAACCCCGCCAAAGTGAAGTCCAGCAGCCTGCCAGAGTTCTTGAAAGATAAGGCCACCAGCGGCGATGAGGCCGTTGACTGCACTGACCACGTGCTGCGCGTAATTGACAAGCTGGGCCTAGACTGCCTTATCCCCATCGGCGGCGACGACACGCTCAGCTATGGCGAGCGCCTGCACCGCGAGGGCGTCCGCGTAATTGCCATCCCCAAAACGATGGATAACGACGTCTACGGGACTGATTACTGCATTGGTTTCTCCACTGCTGTTACCCGCAGCGTTGAGTTCATTCACAACCTGCGCACCTCGGCTGGCTCGCACGAGCGCATCGCCGTAATTGAGCTGTTTGGGCGCAACTCTGGCGAAACCTCGCTTATCGCCGCCTATCTCGCCGGTGTGGATCGAGCGCTCATCTCTGAAGTGCCGTTTGACATTGAGCGCCTGGCCAAGCTGATCATGGAGGACAAGCGCAACAACCCCAGCAACTACGCCATGGTTACGGTGTCTGAGGGGGCGCACCCGATTGACGGCCAGGTGCTGGAAAGCGGCGAGGCTGATGCCTACGGCCATCGCAAGCTGGGCGGCATCGGCAAGGAAGTCGGAGATGCCCTCAAGCGCCTTACCGGCCAGAACATCATCAACCAGCAGCTTGGCTACCTCATGCGCAGCGGCGCGCCCGACTCGCTCGATCTAATGGTGGCAGCCAACTACGCCCAGATGGCTATGGGCCTGGTGGAGCGCGGCGAGTCCGGGCGGCTGGTGTGTCTGCAGCGCGGTGTCTACAGCGATGTGCCCATCTCGACGCTGTCGCAGGGCAAGAAGCGCGTCAATGTGCCCGAACTCTACGATACGGACAACTACCGCCCCAAAATCCGCCACGTCTTCGGGATGCCGATGTTCCTTACCTGAGCCGGCTCTCTCGCTTCACCGCAAAGCCCCTCTTGTGGACTAAAGAGGGGCTTTGTATGTTTAAGCGGGAATGGGGCCAGCGCCTGTTGTGCCTCGGCCGTCAGTACCCGCCCTTTGGCACAGCGGCATAGGGGTAATAACGGATGTAATCGCCCACCAGCAGGTGCAGCGGTGGCTCGTCTTCTTCAATCTCTGAAAACCGGCCAATGGGGTCTAGGAAGCGGTTGTCAGTGTGGTCGTCGTTAACCATTGAAACTTCGGTCACCAGCACTGTGCCACCCTCGCCCCAAAACTTGTGATACAGTCCGGTGGGCAGCGTGATGCTTTCGCCGTGCCCCAGGGCCACCACAGCGCCGGCCGGCAGGTGGCGCACCATGCCATCGGTGCTGACAGTAATGTCGGTGTCGGCCAGGCCGCCATCGGGCGTCGAGTTGTAGAGCTGGATCATCAACGTGCCACCGCCCCGGTTGATGATGTCCTCCGTCTTTACCCAGTGGAAGTGGAACGGGGTGATCTGGTTCTCGCCCACGATCAGCAGCTTCTCGGCGTAGATTTTGCCGCGCCCAGTCTTGAGGTTGGCCGGGTCGCCGTTGCGAATCGTGAACAGACACAGGCCCAGTTCGTCGTAGCGGCCCTGGCCGAAATCGGTGATGTCCCAGCCTAGGCCGCGTTCTGCGATTTCGCGCACCGATTCGTCTTTGCTGCGCCAGTCATCTGGCGTCCAGTAAGCGAACGGCGGCAGGTAGAACTGGTGCGCCTTGATAAACGCATCCGCCTCGCGGATGATTGCGTTGACACGTGAACGTTTCATGTGGGTTTCCTCTTTCTGTGTGCCACAAACACCGGCAAGTATAACCCTTCAGCCTCATCCCTGGCGGAAGGCGCGCAGCGTCTCCAGGTAGTACTCCGGCAGGCCAATGTCAAAGCGCTCGCCGTCAATTACCAGCCCCAGGAAGCCGTCCTCCTGGCGCAGCCGGTCCAACGCTGACGTAAGCTGAAACTCACCGCGCTCGCGCACATTGTTCTCGATATGCTCCTCAAGATAGGCGAACAACTGCGGTTTGATGATATATTGGCCGAACACTGTCAGGTATTCGCCCTCGGCCATGCCCGGCACGCGCAGGTTGGCGCGCGCGTACTCCACCGCCGGCTTCTCGGCGAACTCGGTGATGTGCAGCAGGCGGCTGTCCTCCAGCCACACGCCGCCCACCGTGCCGAAGTTGCCGATCATGTTTTCTGGCGTTGAGCGCACGCCGATCACGCTCTTGCTGTGACGGTTGAAGGCGTCCACCAATTGGCGTGCGCACGACCGCTCCGAGTCGGAACGGTAGATGTGGTCGCCCAGCATCAACAAGAACGGCTCGTCGCCGATAGCGTCGCGCGCGCAGTAGACGGCGTGGCCCAGGCCTTCCTGCGCCCGCTGGATAGCGAACTTCACCTTCTGGCCCATGTCGAGCAGGCGGCGGGAGTACTCCTGGAAGTGGGGGGGCAGTTTGTTGTAATTCTCAATCGAAATTTGCACGTTGAAGAAGCTGCGGAAGTCTTCCAAATCGTGCTCCTGCACGACAATGATGATCTCGTCCATGCCGGCTTCGAGCGCTTCCTCAACGATGTACAGAATGGCCGGTTTGGCGATGCCGTCGCGATCCACCACCGGAAACAGCTCTTTCTTGGTGGCTTTGGTAGCCGGAAACAAGCGCGTGCCGAAACCAGCCGCCGGGATCACCGCCTTGCGCACCTGTGTTCCGGCGCGCAGCGTCAGCTTGAGACACGACATGTTCAGATCGCGCTCGATAATCTCGATCACTGCCTGCTGGTCGGCCTCGCTGCGGGCCAGGAACTGCGCCGTGCCGTCCCCCTGGGAGCCAACGCCTTTGCCGCCCCAGATGTGAGGCTTCAGCGGCTCGTAGTTCAGCACGCGGTGCAGCACTGGCGCGGTCAGCTCCTCCGGGCAGGCGGGCGCGGCGTAGCGGTCGAAGAACGCCTGCGCCTCAACCATCAGCGCGCCCAGGCGTTCACCGTCAGCGGCCTGCAGCGCCTCCACTGCTTGGTGGACGATGCGCTTGTTGATCGGCCCCAGCAGCTCCTGCACACCCTCCTCGATGGGGTTGTCGGCGAAGGGGTAGGCGCGGTTGAGCCGAGCCAGTATCTCCATCGTGTCCTTCTGGGCGTGCAGGTCCACGATCACAAAATGCAGATCATGCTTGACGCGCAGCTCTGTTGTCTGCAACCGGTCGCCGTCAAACGTCATCAGCACCGGGCGGTCGCCGAAGGCGCAGCCCTGATCCATGCGCCCGCAGCGCGACGGCGTGACGATCTCGCCCTGGTAGGCCATTTCCATCTCGCCGCGCGTGGTCATCTTCAGGTCGTAGACGCGGTTGAAGGCCCGCGCCGTCAGCACGCAGATTGCCGCGCTGGACGACAGGCCCTTTTTCACTGGCAGGTCGGTCTTGTAGTTGTTGATGACCAGGCCGCGCACGCGGTAGTGCGTCAGAATTTGGTAGGCGACGCCGGCGATATAACTCCAGAAACCGCCCTTTTCCGCCTCTGCCAGCAGCGCTTCCGGCTCCATCGGGATTTCGTAGGGGCCGCGCGTCTGGCCGTCGTCAGTAGTCGAGGTGAGGATGAGCGATGTAGGGTGCGGTTCCACCTCAGCGTAGATGCCCTGGTTAGTCCCGGCGATCAGCGCGTAACCTTTCTCGATCTCTGCGTTGATGCGCCGGTAACCGCCTGCCCAGTCAGAGTGTTCGCCCATCAGGCAGATGCGCCCCGGTACAAAGATTTTCAACGCCCGCTCCTTTCACGTACAATACGCCCGCGATTGTAGCGCGTCTGCCCTAACAGGGCCTTGCAAAGCCGGCAGCAGCGTGCCATCACATTTTAAGCTGACTGTAGCAAACTGGGAGACTCCATGACCAACAGACTGCGCCTGATCCAGTGCGGCATCGGCGGTTTCGGATCGGGCTGGCTTCATGACTTCGTGCGGCCCTCGCCCGATTTTGAATTGGTCGCTGTCGTTGACCCTAATGAGGCGACTCTGCACACTCAGGCCGAGCGCGCCGGCGTGCCGCCAGAGCGCCGGTTCACCACGCTGGCCGCGGCGCTCGAAACGGTGGAGGCCGATGCTGCCCTCACCGTCGCGCCGCCCGCCTTTCACCTCGAACACGCGCGGCTGGCGTTCGCGCGCGGGCTGCACCTGCTCACCGAAAAACCGATGGCCGACACGCTCGACAGCGCCCGCGCGATGGTTCGGCTGGCGGCAGAGCGCAATCGCCAGCTCGCCGTCAGCCAGAATTACCGCTACCGCCCGGTGATCCAGACGCTGCGCCGGCTGCTGGCCGCGCGCGCCGCCGGTGAACCTGGCCATGGCCACATTGATTTCTACATCGCCAGCGATTTCACCGGCACGTTTCGCGAGACCATGGCCTTCCCTTTGCTGGTTGACATGGCCGTCCACCACTTCGACCTTATCCGCTGCGTTACGGGGCGCGACATCGTGCGGGTGACAGCGCTGGGCTTCCGCCCGGCGTGGTCGTGGTATGCACACCAGCCGGCCGCAAAAGTCCTGCTTGAACTCGAAGGCGGCATGCCTTTCAGCTACAACGGCGACTGGAGCGCCCTAGGCGAGGCCACCAACTGGAACGGCGACTGGCGCGTGCAGTGCGCTGAAGGCGCAGTGCGCCTGTCGCACGACACCATTACCATTGCCCGCAGCGGGCGCTGGAACCGCGACACTGTCACCGAAACGCAGGACATTTCACCGCTGGCGCTGACCGAGCGCGCCGCTACGCTGCACGCTTTCGCGCAGGCCGTGCGCACCGGCCAGCCCGCCGAGACCAGCGGGGCCGACAACCTCAACACGCTGGCCGCCGTGTTTGCCGCTGTTCGCAGTGCCGAGGAAAAGCGTCCAGTGGAGGTATCCGAACTGCTGTGAGCAGCAGTCAACGTGCACAAACAGGTTTGGGTAGACTGTCACAGCGTTTTTGAGATATGCTGTGATCGCAAAGAAATAGGCGCGAAAACAATGACAGCCAACCTGTACATCGGCAAGAAGGCGAAGAAGGCTCCCGACTTGTAAGTCCGGGCTTTTTCGCTTTCTCTGTCAGCGCGTTCTGAAAGCACCCCGCCCGGACACACCGGGCGGGTTTTGTTTTGTCAAAAGCACCAGCAGGGAGAGCAGGCACATATCATGCACCAACCGCCGATCAACGCCTTTCGCATTATCGAATCCACCCTGCGCGAGGGCGAGCAGTTTCAGGGCGCGCACTTCTCCACCGCCGACAAGCTGGAGATCGCGCGCGCGCTCGATGCCTTCGGCGTCGAGTATCTGGAGCTGTCCACGCCAGCCGCCAGCCCGCAGAGCGCCGCCGATTTGCGCGCCGTAGCCGCTATGCCGCGCCGTTTCCGCCTGCTGACACATATCCGCGCGCGCCTCGACGAAGCGCGCATGGCGGTTGACTGCGGCGTAGACGGCGTGGACATCTACATCGGCACATCGGCCTACATGCGCCAGTACAGCCACGGGCGCAGCCTGCAGGAGATCGTCGCTGTCAGCCAGGAGGTCGTCGCTTGGCTCAAGAGCCAGGGGGTCGAAACGCGCTTCAGCACCGAGGACACGTTCCGCAGCAACCTGGCCGACGTGATGACCGTCTACCGCGCGATGGACATCGCCGGCGTGGATCGCGTCGGCGTAGCCGACACCGTCGGCGTGGCCACGCCGCTCCAGGTCTATCATCTGGTGAGCAGTTTGCGCCACGCTGTGGCCTGCGACATCGAGTTTCACGGCCACAACGACAGCGGCTGCGCGATTGCCAACGCCTTGTGCGCGCTCCAGGCTGGCGCCACGCACATTGACACAACCGTGCTCGGCATCGGCGAGCGCAACGGCATCACACCGCTAGGCGGTTTGATTGCGCGGCTGTACACGCTGGATCGGACGCTGGTGGCGAAATACGACCTGCCCGCGCTGCGCGACCTTGAGCTGTTGGTGGCGCGCAAAGCCGGCATCGAAGTGCCGTTCAACACGCCGATCACCGGCTGCGCCGCCTTTCACCACAAAGCCGGCGTCCACACCAACGCTGTTCTCAAAAACCCGACCACCTACGAGGTGATTGACCCGGCAGACTTTGGCCTGCGCCGCTCGATTGACGTGGCGCACCGGCTGGTGGGCTGGAACGCTGTGCGCGACCGAGCAGCAGCGTTGGGGCTGGCGCTGCCTGAAGAGACGCTGCGCGCCGCCACCGCTCGTATCAAGGCGCTGGCCGATGCGCGCCGCATCACGCTGGAGGACGTAGACGGCGTGCTGCGCGCCGCTTACGCAGCGGAGGCTGGTGCGCCATGGGCCTGACATTTACCGAGAAAATCCTGGCGCGCGGCGCGGGCCGCGCCAGTGTTCACCCCGGCGACGTGCTCGACGTCGAGCCAGACGTCGTTCTCAGCCACGACAACACCGCCGCTATTGCCCGCATCTTTGCCGAGCTGCCGCACGGGCGCGTGAAATACCCGCAGCGCCTTACGATTACGCTCGATCACGCAGCGCCGCCGCCCACGCCCAAGCACGCGCAGAACCACGCTGAGGTGCGCGCTTTCGTGCGCCAGCAGAGGATCGAGAACTTCTTTGAGGTTGGGCGCGGCATCTGCCACCAGGTGCTGTGCGAGGAGGGGATTGTTGGGCCGGGGCTGATCGTCCTGGGCGCCGACAGCCACACCACGCACGCGGGCTGGCTGGGCGCGTTTGGCGCGGGCGTGGGCCGGACAGAAGCAGCCGCGATCTGGGCCACTGGCCAGCTCTGGCTGCGCGTGCCGGACACGCTGCGCGTGACGCTCACCGGCAGCCTGCTCCCCGGCGTGACGGTCAAAGACTTCGCGCTCAACCTCATCGGCCAGCTTTCAGCCGAGGGCGCGAACTACATGGCTGTCGAGTTTGACGGGCCGGGCATCGCCAATCTGAGCGCCGAGTCGCGCATGGTGCTGCCCAACATGATGGCGGAAATGGGCGCGAAGAACGCCTACATCGCCCCCGACGACGTCACGTGGGCTTGGCTGGCGCGCCAGCTTCAGCGCGCGCGGCCGCGCGATTGGCAGGCGCGGCTGGAGCGCTTCCGCGCGCTGGCGCTTTACCCCGACGCCGACGCCCATTATGCCCAGCACGTCACCGCTGCTCTGGAGACAATCGAGCCGCTGGTGGCCTGTCCGCACGCGGTGGACAACGTCGCGCCGCTCTCGCAGGTAGCGGGCACGCCGGTAGATGTGGGCTTTATCGGCACGTGCACCAACGGGCGGTTGGAGGACCTGGCAGCAGCAGCACAAATCGTGCGCGGGCGGCGGCTGCGCGCCCGCCTGCTGGTGATCCCGGCGTCGTCGCAGGTGTTCGAGGACGCCGCCGCCGCCGGTTACATCGCCGATCTGCTGGCGGCGGGCGCGGCCATCGGCACGCCGGGCTGCGGCCCGTGCATGGGCAATCACCTGGGCGTGCTGGCCCCCGGCGAGGTGTGCATCAGCAGCGCCAACCGCAACTTTCGCGGGCGTATGGGCGAGCGCGATGCGCAGATTTACCTCGCCAGTCCGGCGGTGGTGGCGGCCAGCGCGGTCGCCGGGCGCATCGCCCATCCGGCGGAGGTGCTAACAGAAAGCGAAACGACGATTCACGGAAGGATAGGGGCATGACAGAGCGCCACCGCATCTGGAAATACGGCGACGGCGTCAACACCGATGTGATCTTTCCGGGCCGCTACACGTACACCGTGACCGACCCGGCGCAGATGGCCCGTCACGCGCTGGAGGACCTCGATCCGGCTTTCGCCGCCAATGTGCAGCCCGGCGATGTTATCGTAGCAGGGCGCAACTGGGGCAACGGCAGCAGCCGCGAGCAGGCTGTTACGTGTCTGCTGGCGGCGGGCGTGCGCGCCGTGATCGCCGCGTCGTTTGCGCGCATCTACTACCGCAACGCGATCAACAGCGGTCTGCTGGTGATAGCGTGTCCAGCGCTAATCCCTTATGTGCAGACCGGCGATACGCTCGAGATTGACACAGCGCGCAGCGTCATCGCCTGCGCGGCGGGCGAGTTCCCGTTTCCCGCCCTGCCGGAGTCGGTGCGCGGCATTGTTGAGGCAGGAGGACTAATCCAGTATCTGAAGTCGTCAGGCAGCCGTCAGTCATCAGCCTGATGCACGGGGGCGGACTTCATCAGGCGCCCCCGTGCGCTTAATCTTCAAGCTGAGAGCGGTCAGCTAATACTTCACATCCACGATGCGGCCGCTTTCTGCGGACTGCACAATGGCATCACAGATCACGGCGTTGCGGTAACCGTCCTCGAACGTCGCGCCGTAGGGGGCCACGTCTTTGTTGTTAACGACAGCGTCGAAGAAGTGGTGGAACTCGTGCACGAAGCTGTGCTCCCAGCCGATCATGTGGCCATGCGGCCACCAGTTCTCCCAGTAGGGGTGGTAGCCCTCGCTGATCAGCGCGTTGTGGAAGCCGCGCGTTTCCTTCGGCTCATCGTGCGCCCAGAACACGTCCAGCTCGTTGAGGCGCTCCAGGTCAAAGCGAATGCTGCCTTTCTCGCCGTTGATCTCCCACGTCTGCGCGTTTTTGCGCCCATGACAGAAGCGCGACGCCTCGAACGTCCCCAGCGCGCCGTTCTCGAACTCGCACAGCGCGGTGAAGGCGTCGTCCACATCCACTTTAGCCCGCCCGCCAGCGCCGTCTGGCCGCTCGTCAATAAACGTGCGTTTCATACCCATGACTTTGGTCGGCTCGCCGACCAGGAAGCGCGCGATGTCAATGATGTGCGAGCCAAGATCGCCCAGCGCGCCGCTGCCGGCAACTGCTTTGCTGAAGCGCCAGGTCATGGGGAAGTTGGGATCAATGATCCACTCCTGCAGGTAGCTGGCGCGGAAGTGGAAGATACGCCCCAGCGCGCCGCTCTCGATGAGTTTGCGCGCTTGCACGATGGCCGGCACGAAACGGTAGTTGAACGCCACCATGTGCTTGACCCCGGCTTTCTGCGCGGCGTCAAGCATGGCCTTTGCTTCTTCAGCGCTGCGGGCCAGCGGCTTCTCGCAGATGATGTGCTTGCCCGCCTGCGCTGCCGCGATGCACGGCTCAGCGTGGGCGTCGTTAGGGCCGCCGTTGTCGAACACCTGCACCGCGTCGTTTTCCAGCATCTCGCGCCAGTCGGTGTAAGCCTGTTCATAGCCATAGCGCCGCGCCGCTTCCAGCACGGCGGTGGCGTTCCGGCCCGTGATGCCCACCAGCCGGGGAACTGCTACCGGCGGGTACATCATATAGGGCAGCTTCTTGAAGGCGTTGGAGTGGGCCTTTCCCATGAAGGCATAGCCTAACATTCCCACGCCGATCACCGGCGCTTCGCCCTTGGCGGCAGCGCCGGCCATGCTGGTGAACCCAACTTGATCGCTCATCGCTCCCTCACTCCTTGGCCGCGAAGGCTGCGTCGAAAGCCACGTCGGACGGGACAAAGTCGGTCTGGCGCACGAACTTAAGCGCGTCCTGCGCGCCGTACTCGCGGTTCATGCCGTTGTCTTCCCACTCCACCGAGAGCGGGCCAGCGTAGCCGATGCGGTTGAGCGTGCGGACGATGCTCTCCAAGTCAACGTCGCCATGCCCTGGTGAGACGAAGTTCCAGCCGCGCCGCGAGTCGCCCAGCGCCAAGTGCGAGGCCAGGATGCTGCTGCTGCCGTTGAGCGTGACTTTGGCGTCCTTCACGTGCACGTGGAAGATGCGGTCCGGGAAGGCCTCGAGGAAGTTCACCGGATCGAACAACTGGTGAACGAAGTGGCTGGGGTCGAAGTTGAAGCCGAACGCCGCGTGGTTACCCAGCGCGTCCAGCGCGCGGCGGGCGGTGTAGATGTCGTAGGCAATTTCAGCGGGGTGGCATTCCAGGCCGAAGCGGACGCCGTTCTCCTGGAACACGTCGAGCACCGGCTTCCACAGATCGGCAAACGTGCGGAAGCCCCGGTCAATCAAGTCCTGCGAGGTGGGCGGGAAGGGGTAGAGCATATGCCACACCGGGCTGCCGGTGAAGCCGTTGACCACCTTAACGCCGAACAGCTTGGCTGCGCGCGCCGTGTTGGCGACTTCTTCAGCAGCGCGCCGACGCACACCGTCGGGGTCGCCATCGCCCCAGATGCGCGCTGGCAGAATGGCCTTGTGGCGCTCGTCAATGATGGCGTCGCTCACACACTGGCCCACCAGGTGCGTGCTGATGGCAAAGCACTTTAGGCCATACTTCTCCAGAATATCCCACCGGCTCTTGGTGTAGCCGTCTTCGGCCAGCGCGCGGTCTACCTCAAAGTGGTCGCCCCAGCAGGCCAGTTCTAGGCCGTCGTAACCCCACGAAGACACTTTTTCCGCCAGCTTCTCCAATGGCAGGTCAGCCCACTGGCCGGTAAATAATGTGACAGGTCTTGCCATAGCAATATTCTCCTGAGTGTTTAAGACACAAGACACGATGGCGATGAGTCTATCCAAACGCGCCAGGACACGCTATGAGTCCAGCGCGCCGTAGACAACGCGGCCAGCCACTATTGTCAGGCGCACGCGGCACTCGGCGTCCAACAGGATGATGTCAGCATCTGCGCCAGGGGCCAGCACACCCTTGCGCCCCGCCAGGCCCATTGCCTCAGCCGGAGCGCTGGTCGCCATGGGCAGCGCTTCGGACAGCGTCAAGCCGGCGAACGCCATGGCGTTGCGCAGCACTGCATCCAGCGTGGCTGTGCTGCCGGCCAGCGCGCCGCTTGGCGTGCGCGCTACACCGCCGCTGACGGTGATCGGCTGCCCCCCCAGCTCATACTGACCATCGGGCAGGCCAGCGGCGCGCATTGCATCGGTAATGAGCAGCGTGCGCCCTGGCCCCTTGGCCCGCACCAGCACCTTGACTGCCGCCGGGTGCACGTGCACGCCATCGGCGATGACTTGGGCGTAGATACGGTCGTCGGCCAGCACGCCGCCCACCGTTCCAGGCTGGCGGTGGTGCAGCCCCACCATGGCGTTGAACGTGTGCGTCGCCTGGCGCACGCCGCGGCTGGCCGCCTCGATCACCTGTTCGTAGTCGGCGTCGGTGTGCCCAAGGGCAAATTCAACGCCGGCGTCAAGCCCGGCCTCAATCAGCTCTAGCGCGCCGGGCCGTTCGGGCGCAATCGTAATCAGCCGCACGATGCCGCTGGACAGCCAGGCGCCGTATTCCGCCGGGTCGGGATCGCGCAGGGCGGATGCCGGCTGCGCGCCAGGATGTTTCGGGCTGAGATACGGGCCTTCGACGTGCACGCCCAGGTGCTGCGCGCCGTCGTCCGGCTGTGGGCTGCGGCGCACGTTCTCGACTGCGGCGTAAATGGCGTCCGGTGGAGCTGTCATAGTAGTAGGGTAGTAGGCTGTCACGCCGTGGCGAGCAAAGAAGCGGGCCATGCCGTGCAGCGCTTCCGGCGTAGCGTCCATCGTGTCGTGGCCAGCGCCGCCGTGCACGTGCACGTCAATCAAGCCTGGGGCAACGAAAAGCCCACGCGCATCTATCGCGTCGCCGTCTACACGGCTGACCGCCGGCCCCAGCGCAGCAATTGTGCTGCCCTCGATGATCAGATCGTGATCGGCCAGCGTCTCGAACGGGGTGATGAGTGTGCCGCCAGCAATGATCATACCGGCAGGTCTCTACTTTCTGTTGGATAGCGCAGGCCCCAGGGCGCGCGGATGCGGTCAAGCGTTTCCATGATCGCCAGCGTTTCGTCCAGCGGCATGATCTCGCTTTCGAGCTGGCCCGCGCGCAGGCAGCGCGCCACCTCTATTGCCTGATAGTGATAGCCGTTGCCCTGGATGGGCATCTCAATTTCAGTGTGCTCTCTGCCGTATACCTCTACCGTGAGCTTGCGCGGCTGGAAGAACTGCCGGTGCACGCGAATGCGCCCCGCTGTCCCGCAGATCAGCACTTCCTGCGGCGTTTCCGTTCGCACTGCTGTCGAGAGCACCGCCAGCCGCCCGCCGTCATAGCCCAGCACCATTGCGGCCTGTTCGTCCACACCGGTCGCGCCTATATCAGCTAGGCTGACTACCTGGCGCGGTGTGCCCAGCACCATCGAAGCGAACGACACGACATACACCCCTACGTCGAGCAGGGCGCCGCCGCCCAGCTCCGGCGCGAACAGGCGGTTCTGTGGATCAAACGGTGCCTGAAAGCCAAAGTCTGCCTGGAGCAGCCGCACGTCGCCGATCACACCCTGCGCCAGCAGATCGCGCAGGCGGTACATGGCCGGGAAGAAGCGCGTCCACATCGCCTCCATCAGGAACAGGCGGCGCGCCCGCGCCCGCTCGATCAGCGCCCTGGCCTCGCCGGCGTTGATAGTGAACGGCTTTTCGCACAGCACCGCTTTGCCGGCGTTCAGGCACAACAGGCTGTTCTCGTAGTGCATCGGGTGCGGCGTGGAGATGTAGACCACGTCAACGTCAGAATCGGCCGCCAGGGCATCATACGATGAATAGCGGCGCGGCACGCTGAACATGTCGCCAAACACATCTGCGCCCTGCTGGCTGCGCGAGCCAACTGCCATCAGTTCTGCATCAGGAACGTGCTGCAATCCGCGCGCGAACTGCCGCGCGATGCTGCCTGTGCCGATGATGCCCCAACGAATCCTGTCGCTCACTGTTCGAGCCTCCTGCTTAACTGGCGCGCTTGCTGACTGAGTATAACGCGCGCCGCTTTGATCAAAGCCAAGACACGCGGGCCGAGCTGATGCCCGGCCCGCGCGCTTGATTTGCTGGCGGCTGCCCACGTCAGGCTATTGACTCGCCCAGCGCTGCTGCGTCTACCACCGGCGTCTCCTGTTCCTTGAACACGTCGTACTGCTGCTCAAGCTGCTCGCGGAACTGCTTGGTGTACAGCCGGTAGTAATGGCCGCGCTGGCGCATAAGTTCGGCGTGTGTGCCAATCTCGTCTATTGCGCCGTTCTTGAGCACCACGATGCGGTCAGCCCGCTTGATCGTCGAGAGACGGTGGGCGATGACGAAGCTGGTGGCGCTGCGCATCAGCGTTTCCATGCCGCGCTGGATCAGCGTCTCGGTCAGCGTGTCCACAGAGCTGGTCGCCTCGTCCATGATAAAAATTTCCGGCCGCGCCAGCACCGCCCGCGCCAGGCTGATGAGCTGCTTCTGCCCCACTGAGAGCAGGTTGCCGCCTTCGCCCACCTGCGAGTCGTAGCCATGTTCCAGCGTGACGATGAAATCGTGCGCGCCGGCCAGCGCCGCCGCTGCTTCGATCTCGGCGTCGCTGGCGTCCAGCCGCCCGTAGCGGATGTTCTCGCGGATCGTGCCAGAGAACAGGTGCGGTGTCTGCAGCACCATGCCGATGCGCGACTGGATCGCGCTCAGCTTCAGCTCGGTGTAATCGCGCCCGGCGATGCGAATCACGCCCTCGCGCGGTTCGTAGAAGCGGCACAGCAGGTTAACAATGGTGGATTTGCCCGCCCCAGTCGGCCCTACCAGGGCAATTGTCTCGCCCTGCTTTACTTTCAACGAGAAGTCCGTCAGCACCGGCTTGTCCGCTTCGTAGTAGAACGTCACGCGGTCGAACTCGATATCGCCGGCGATCGTGTCCACATCGGCCGCGCCGGGCCGGTCTACCACTTCCGGCTGCGAGTCGATCAGCGAAAACGTGCGCTCGGCCGAGGCGATAGCCTGCTGCATTGAAGCGTAGACGCGCGCCAGGTCCTGCACTGGCCACAGCATGAACGTGATGTAGCTCACGAACGCTTGGATGCCACCAACAGTGAGCACGCCGGCGATGGCCTGCGAGCCGCCGTGCACCACGATCAGCGCCAGCGCCAGCGCGCTGAGCATCTGCACCGCGGGCAGGAACAGGGCCGACAGCCACGCCGCCCGATATGACGCCCGGTACATACTGCGCGTCAGCTCGCTGAACTCCTCCAGGTTGCGCTCCTCGCGCCCCAGCGCCTTCACCACGCGCACGCCGGTGATGTTCTCGTTGTACTGGCCGGTTATCTTGGAGTTGATTTTGCGCACCAGCCGGTACTGCACGATGATCTTCTGTTTGAACCACACAGCCACTGCCACCAGCACCGGAATGAGCGCGAACACGATCAGCGCGAGCTGCCAGTTGATCGCTATCATGAAGATGAGCGCCGTTGTAATGTTCATCAGCGCCCACACCACATCCACCAGGCCCCACGTCACCAACTCTGAAATGCGTTCGGTGTCCGAGGTCAGACGCGACATGATCCAGCCGACTGGCGTGCGGTCGAAGTACGAAAACGACAGCTGCTGCAGGTGGCCAAACAGCCGCTTGCGCAGGTCGTACTGCACGCGATGCCCAAGGATGCCGGCTAAGTAGATAAATGTGAACACGCCCACGGCCTGCACCACGACAATGGCGACGTAGATCAGCACCAGATCGCGCAGAGCGGCTAAATCGCCGGGGACAATCGCCTCATCAATGATGCGCGCGCCCACAAACGTGAAGTAGGACTCGGTGGCCGAGACGACGGCAATCGCCACGACAAAGCCGAGCACCCAGCGCCAGTGCGGGCGCACCAGCCCCGCAATGCGGCGCAGCGTGTGGCCGTTGAACTGTCCGGTAAACTCTTCTTCCTCGAAGTGGATGTCAGACACCGGAGACTTCCTTTTCCAGCTCGTCTTCAATGCGCGCCTGCACATCGTACACCTGCTGGTAGATGCCTGGCTGCGCTATCAACTCGTCGTGCGTCCCGCGCTGCACAATGCGCCCCTGATCCATCACCAGGATTAGGTCGGCTGTCATCAGGCTCTGAATGCGGTGCGCGATAATAAACGTAGTGCGGTTCTGCATCAGCCTGCGCAGCGCCGCCCGTATTTCAGCCTCTGTTTCTGTGTCCACCGACGACGTGGAGTCGTCGAGGATAAGGATGCGCGGGTTTTTGAGCAGGGTGCGCGCCAGCGCCACGCGCTGCTTCTGGCCGCCGGAGAGCGTCACGCCGCGCTCGCCAACCAGCGTGTTATAACCCTCTGGAAACGACATAATCACGTCGTGAACGGCCGCCGCGCGCGCCGCGGCCTCTACCTCGCTGTCCGACACTTCCCGCCCGACGCCGTAGGTGATGTTCTCGCGGATCGTGCGCGAGAACAGAAACGGCTCCTGCTCGATAATGCCGATCTGCTGGCGCAGATAGCGGCGCGAGTAGGTGTTCAGCTCCACGCCGTCTAGGCGCACGCTGCCCTGGGTGTACTCGTAGAAGCGCGGCAGCAGATTCACCAGGCTGGTCTTGCCGCTGCCGGTCGAACCGAGCAGCGCGACCGCCTGGCCTGGCTGGCAGGCAAAGCTGATGTCCTGCAGCACGGGCTGGCCGTCGTCGTAGCTGAACCACACGCGGTCGAACACGACCTCGCCCCGCAGATTCGTCTCCGGCGTCAGGCCGTCGTCAATCGGCTCGCGCTCCTGCTTGAGGATGTCGGTCACGCGCTTGTAGGACACCAGGCCGGTAGACATGTCCACGATCAGACGGCCCAGCTCGCGCATCGGCCAGATGATGCGAACGACCATGCCTGTGTAAGCGACATAAGTGCCCAGCGTGATCTCGCCGTTGATCACCATCAGCGCGCCCGCGACCATGCCAGCCACCATCTGCACCGAGCCGAGAATGTCGGAGATTGGCCAGTAGAACGAGTGCATGCGCAGCAGCCGGCGGCCCAGCAGGAAATGCTTCCAGTTCTCGCGGTCGAACTTCTCAATTTCATATGGCTGGCGCGCAAACGCCTTGACCACGCGCACGCCGGTCAAATTCTCCTGCAGCGTCTTTGAGAGCACCGCATCCTGCTCCTGAAACGCTTCGTAGGCCTCCGACACCCTGCGGAAGAAGAAAAAGGACATCGTGACCGTGACTGGCACGACGATCACCGAGAACAGCGCCAGCGGCACGTGGAGCAGCAGGAGCGCGGCGAAGTTGATGACGAACAGCGCCAGAATGCGCCCCACGCCGATTGCCTGCTCCGCCAGAAAGCGGCGAATGGCTTCCACATCCGATGTGGCGCGCTGGATCAGCTCGCCAGTGGACGTGCTGCCGTGGTAGGTAAATGTCAGGCGTTGCAGGTGGTCGAACATGTAGTTGCGCAGGCGCAGCGCCACGCTCTCGGCTGCGTGGGCGGCCAGCCGCCCGCTCTCAAAGGTGAAGAACCCTTCCACGACAGCCAGGGCTACGAAGCCGAACGCGATCAGCGCCAGCCGCTCCAGCGTGAGGCTGGCCGCATCTTCCAGCACCGAGTCCACTAGATAAGCCAGCAGCAAGAAGGTGCTGGTCTTGGCTGCTGCGCTCACTGCCAGGCTGAGGTTCGCGCCTGCGTAAGTGAGGCGGTAGCCGGTCAACAGCCGCCACAGGCCCAACAGACGCCGGTCAGTAACTGCCTGCTTGAGATCGTATGTGTCTGCACTCACGGGAAAACACCCTTCCCCCAGACCAGAGCGGGACGCGCGGGACAAGCGCGTAAACCAGCATACCCGCTGCAGCGTGTCCACTATATACCCATTCAGGCCAGATGGGAAGAGTCAAAAAGGGTGCTTAAAGCGTTTCTAAAGGTTTTTAGAGGTTAAAAGGGGTAAGCCTGGCATTAGAAACCAGAACTTACCCCTGCTGCGCAGGTTCAGGCGAGCTGCAGCGACCGGCTCTCCAGGGCCTTTTCCAGCGCATCCACAATGCGCTCGCTCACGCCAAACGCGCCGTAGAAATCCGGGTGCGCTGTGGGGCGCGGCCCGCGCGCGGCTGCTACCGCTGCCCTGAAGGCTTCCGGCTCTGGCTCGCACAGGCGGTTCCAGCCGGAGCGCACCGTCTCGACCCACTCGGTTGTGTCGCGCACGGTCACGGTGGGCCGCTCCAGCATGTAAGCCTCTTTCTGCAGGCCGCCGCTGTCGGTAATCACGATCTCGCAGGCGTCCAGCAGCGCGACCATGTCCAGGAAACCCACCGGTTCGATGACGCGCACGTTGTCGCTGAAGCGCAGCCCGAACGCCTGCATCATTTTGCGCAGGCGCGGGTGCGCCGGCAGCACGACCGGCAAATCCGCCGCGCTGAACGAGTGCACGATGTCGCGCAGCCGGATTTCGTCGTCGGTGTTGGAGGCGCGGTGAATGGTGGCCAGGGCGAACGGCTCGCCTGGCCGCAAGCCCGTTTGCGCCAGCAGGGCGGACTGGCGCGCACGGGCGCGCGGCACTATGCCCAGCACTACATCCACGCGCACATCGCCCACCAGCAGCACGCCGTCGGTGATGCCTTCTTTGCGCAGATTCTCGACCGCCGCCTGAGTGGGCGCGAACAGCAGCGCGCTGAGGTGGTCGGTGAGGACGCGGTTCACCTCCTCAGGCATCCGGCGGTCGTAGCTGCGCAGGCCAGCCTCGATGTGCGCCACGGGGATGTGAATCTTGGAGGCGGCCAGCGCGCCAGCAATCGTTGAATTGGTGTCGCCGAACACCAGCACCCAGTCCGGCTGCTCGCGCAGCATTACCGCTTCCAGCTTGATCAGCATCTGGCCGGTTTGCTCGGCGTGGCTGCCGCTGCCCACTTCCAGGTTGATCTCTGGCGGTGGGATGTTCATTTCATCGAAGAACACTTTCGACATGTTGTCGTCGTAGTGCTGGCCGGTGTGCACGAGTATCTCGGTGTGGCGCCGGCGGAGCGCCTGCGTAACGGGCGCGGTCTGGATGAACTCCGGGCGCGCGCCCACGATGGTCATCACCCTCATGCCGGCTGGGCCTCCTCGCTGATGATCTCAACAGCGCTGCCAGAGCGCATGAAATCAAGCGCGATGCGCAGCGTCTCCAGCCCCTCGCTGCCGGGCACAGTGGGCTGGCGGTCATCGCGCACGGCGCTCACGAAGTCGTTCAGCTCGGCGGCCAAGGGTTCGTGGCGCTGGATGCGGATGCCCAGAATATTGCCCTCGTTGACGCCGCGCAGCACGCTCAGGGTGTCCCACTGGCTGGGCGCGGTTTCGTTCTCATAGAAGAACAGCTCCTGCGACAGCAGGTCACAGGTGAACATCCCGCGCGCGCCGGTGATCGTCAGCCGGCGAATCTTGGTCGGCGTGATCCAGTTCACATCCAGCACGCCCACAGCCCCGCTCTGAAAGCGGATGATGCCGTTGAACATGTCCTCGCGGTCCGAGTTGATGGACTTAAGCGTTTCGCCGTACAGCCGGACGATGCCTTCGTCCATCAGATAGCGCATCAGGTCAATGTCGTGCGAGGCTAGGTCAATCACCACACCAGCGTCGCGGATGCGGGATGGGTAGGGGCTTAGGCGCTGGGCGTGCAGTTTGTAGATGCGCCCAGCCATGCCCTCGCGCAGGCGGCGGCGCAGTTCCATCACGGCTGGGTTGAACCGCTCGATGTGGCCAACTGCCAGGATCACGTTGTGCCTGCGCGCCAGCTCAACCAGCTTCTCGCCCTCTTCAAGTGTGCGGGCAATCGGCTTTTCGATAAGCAGGTGGATACCGCGCTCGATCAGCTCAACGCCGATTTCATAATGCAGCACAGTGGGCACAGCCAGCGTTACCAGGTCAGGCTTGCATTCGTCAAGCATCTGCAGGTAGTCGGTGTAGTGCGGCGCAGCAAACGTAGCGCCGACTTTAGCGGCGGTCTGCGCGTGCTGATCGGCCACACCTACCAGCTCGACGCCTTCGATCTCGCGGTAGACACGGACGTGGTTGCGTCCCATGCTGCCTACGCCAATTACAGCGGCTTTTAACATGCGGCATTGACCTCCTGCACGATGTATTCCTTCTCTTCGTCTGTCAGCAGCGGGTGCACCGGCAGGCTGAAGACCTGGGCGGTGGCCTTTTCGGTTTCCGGCAGCGTTAGGTTCTCGTAGCCAGCCATAGCCTTGAACACCGGCTGCTGGTGGATGGGCAGCGGATAGTAGACGCGCACGCCGATGCCGCGCTCATTCAGGCGCGCCGTCACCGCGTCGCGGTCTGCGCCATCGGGCACGCGCACAGTGTACTGGTGGAAAACGTGCGTGGCCCCGGGCGCTGTCACTGGTGTTTTCACGCTTGTGAGGCGTTCGTTGTAGAACTGTGCGTTGCCCACACGCTGGCACGTCCACTCTGGCAGGCGGTTCATCTGCACCAAACCGATAGCCGCCGCCATGTTCGTCATGCGGAAATTATAGCCCACCACCTCGTGGTAATACTGCGTGTTCATGCCCTGATTGCGGATCATGCGCAGCTTGCGGGCGATCTCGTCATCGTTGGTCAGCACCATGCCGCCTTCGGTAGTGGTCATGTTCTTGGTGGGGTAGAAGCTGAAGCTGGCCGTGCCCCATGTGCCTACAAAGCGGCCGTCCAGCGCGGCCATGTGGGCCTGTGCGGCGTCCTCCAGCAGGATCAGGCCGCGCTTGCGGCACAGCCCCTCGAAGGCCGGCATGTCCGCCGGGTGGCCGTACAGATGCACTGGCATGATTGCCTTTGTGCGCGGCGTGATGGCTGCCTCGGCTGCCGCCGGCGACAGGCAGTAGGTGAGCGGGTCTATATCGGCAAACACAGGCCGCGCGCCTACGCTCAGCACGCACGACGCCGTAGCGAAAAACGTGAACGCTGGGATGATAACCTCATCGCCAGGGCCGATGCCGTGCGCCATCAGCGACGCCATCAGCGCGGTGGTGCCGTTGTTCACAGCGACGCCGTGCTTTGCGCCGTGCGCCGCAGCGAAACGCTCCTCGAAGGCTGCAACTTTGGCGCCCTGCACCAGCGCGCCGCTGTCCAGCACCTCAAGAACCGCCTGCTTCTCCTCCTCCCCAATGAAGGGGCGGGCAATGCCGATCTGCATCTGTGGTTTGATCATGGAGCTGTTTGTGCCTTTCCTAGCTCTTTGCGGCGCAGCCGCCGCAGTTCATCGCTGCTTCTTGGGATTCCTTGCGCTGGCCGCAGGCGCATACCCACCCGATCAAGTGGGCCGGGTTGCCCACCACCAGGCCGTAATCCGGCACATCTTTTGTCACCACGCTGCCCGATCCGATCATCGCCCAGCGGCCGATGGTCACGCCGCACACGATCGTCGCGTTAGCGCCGATGGCCGCGCCAGCCTTCACTAGCGTTTCGGTCAGCACCCAATCGTCAGCCGCTTTAAGCGACATGTCTGGGTTCACTGCGCGCGGCAGCAGGTCGTTGGTGAAACACACGTGCGGCCCTACAAACACGCCGTCCTCAATGGTGACGCCGTGAAACACCGACACGTAATTCTGAATTTTGACACGGCTGCCGATGTGAACACCGGCGTCCACAAACACGCCGCGCCCCAGCACACACGCTTCGCCGATGCGAGCGTCGCGACGGATGTGGCACAGATGCCAGATTTTGCTGTCCTCGCCGATGGTTGCGCCGGCTTCAACGTCAGCGCTGGGGTGTATGAAGGGCATGGGAGCTGGACTCCTGTTTGTATTTAAATTACCCAACACAAGCTTGCTGCAGGCTAAAAGCACCAAACTGTGTGCGCCAACACGCGCCGACGCTCTCATTTTAGGACAAAAACGCCGCTGCGAGCGTTAATAGCGCGCGCTGCGCGCCTGGGTTGAACATGGGGTGCTGCGGCTCTGCTGTCGCAGCAGAGGCTTGACGCTTGACAGAGGCGAAAGTTGCATTTTAGGTTAAGGCAAGGAGTTCAGCCTACATTCAGTGTGAACGGTTGAGAAAGGGATGCGGCCATGAAGCTCTCGCTGGTGATACCAGCTTACAATGAGTCAGAAGGCGTGGACAAGACCGCGAGCGCAGTGCGCAACGTAGTAGCCTTTTTGCGTGAAAAGCACGATGTAGAGGTTGTTTTCGTCAACGACGGCAGCAAAGACAACACCGCAGCGCTGCTGCAGGCGGCTTTTGCCGGCTGCAACGGCGTGCGCGTTGTCTCACACGACCGCAACCGCGGCCTGGGGGCGGCCATCCGCACCGGCTTCGCTCACGCCACCGGCGACGTGATCGTCACCACCGACTTCGACGGCACGTATTCGTTCAGCACTATTCCCCAGCTGCTGGCCAAGCTGCAAGCCGAAAACGCGGATATCGCCACCGCCTCGCCCTATCACCCCAAGGGCAAGGTGGAGGGCGTGCCCAAGTACCGCTTGCTGTTCAGCTACGGCGCATCTTTCCTGTATCGCGTGCTCGTCCGCTGGGATATTTACTGCTGGACGGCGCTGTTCCGCGCCTACCGGCGTCCGGTGGTGGACAGCGTTGCGTTCGAGAGCAACGACTTTCTCGCCGGCACTGAGCTGCTGGTTAAAGCCATCCGCGCCGGCTACAAAGTTACCGAGTTTCCCACTACGCTGCATGTGCGCACCTTCGGCCAGTCCAGCATCAAGATCGCCCGTGTGACGAAAGCACATCTCAAATTTCAAGCGCGCCTGCTGTGGTCGTCCCTCACGGGCCGCCCCGTTGACATTCCAAAACCGGCAGTTCAGGCGCCCTTGTGAGCGCCCAGTCTCGAAGCCTGGCTTTCGCACATCAACACAGAGCTGATTACATGACCTCAGACATTAAAGGCAAACGCGTCGCCGTTGTCGGCGGCGGCATTATGGGCGTGACGCTGGCCTACAAGCTGTCGCAGCGCGGCCTGTCGGTGACCATCTTTGAGCGGGGCGACAACCTGGGCGGCCTAGCAGGCTTTATGCCCTACGACGGACTGCGCATTGACCGCTTCTACCACACCATCCTCAGCAGCGACATGACCATGCAGAGTCTGATTGAGGAAAGCGGCGTGCGCGACCGGCTGCACTTCACCGCCACCAAACAGGGCTTCTATGACAACGGCCAGCACTACCCGTTCAACACGCCGGTGGATTTCATGTTGTTCCCGCCGCTCAACCTGTTCCAGCGCGTCCGGCTGGCGCTCCAGGTGGTGGTAGCGCAGTTCGAGAGCGACTGGCGCAAAATGGACGAAATCCCGGTGGAGGACTGGCTGGTGCGGGTCAGCGGGCGCGGAGTGTGGGATAAGGTGTGGAAACCGCTGCTGCGCGCCAAGTTCGACAGCACATTCACCGACGTGCCGGCCACTTACATCTGGTCGCGCCTCAAGCGCATGATGGGCACACGCCAGGGCGTCACCTCTAAAGAGATGATGTGCTACCTGGAAAACGGCTACTACACGCTCATTGAAGCGCTGGCAGCCAAAGCCGAGGCCTTGGGCACGACCGTTCGTCTGAACACCGCTATCGAGGAGATCGTCATTGAGGACGGCCAGGCTGTCGGCATCCGCACTGCCGCCGGCTTTCAACCCTTCGACGCGGTCATCAGTACCCTACAGTCGCCTATCCTAGGCGGGCTGGTGCCCGGCGCGCCGGACAGCTTCCGCCAGCAGCTCCTCAGCCAGGAGTACCTGGGCGTCCTCTGCCCGCTGCTCATTCTCAACCGGTCGTTGATGCCTTACTATGTGCTCAACATCACCGACGAGTCCGTGCCCTTCACCGCCGTTGTCGAGACCACCAACCTGATCAACCCCGATCACGTCAACGGGCACCACCTCGTCTACCTGCCCAAGTACCTGGCGCCGGACAGCGAGATCGCCCGCTGGCCCGACGACAAGGTAAAAGCTGAATGGCTGGGCCACCTCAAGCGCATGTTCCCAGCGTTCAACGAGAGCTGGATCACTGACATTTTCGTCCACCGCGCCCGCTATGTCGAGCCGATCCGCCCGATGGGCACTCTCGACCAGATTCCCGACATTCAGACGCCGGTCAAACGTCTGTACATGGGCAACACAGTTATGATCTACCCCGACCTAGGAAACGGCGAGGCCGTGACCCGCTTTGCCTTCAGGATGATCAAGCGTATTGTGGCGGACGCGCCGCAGTGGGACACCGCACCGATCGCGGCCCTGGGCGCAGTGGGGGCAGGCGGGTGAGTGAAACCTTTGTGTCCTGAAAGGCGTTTCCTTTAGGATGCCGTTAGGCCCATGGCATAGCGTTGTGGCTAGCAGCACCGCGCACATCTGGCGTTGACGCACAGTAAAAAGGCGAAACTGTCATGGACACACAGAAATCCCTGGCCAGCCTGTCGCTCGACCTCGACGACAAGTGGACGTATATGAAGATACACGGCGACGCCGGTTGGGAAACCTTGCCTTCGTATCTCGACCTGGTCGTGCCGCGCATTCTCGACTTCCTTGACGAAAACGACCTCACGATTACGTTCATGGTTGTTGGGCAGGACGCGGCGCTGGAGCGCAATCGCAGTGTGCTGCGCTCAATCGCTGCTGCTGGCCACGAGATTGGCAACCACTCGTTCAAGCACGAGTCTTGGATGCACCTTTACGCTGAGAACGAGATTGAGTCCGACCTGATCCAAGCCGAACTGGCCATTGAACAGGCCACTGGCCGCCGCCCGGTGGGCTTCCGCGGCCCCGGCTTCAGCATCTCGTACAACATTATGCAGGTGCTGGCGCGGCGCGGCTACATCTACGACGCCTCAACCTTCCCAACTTACCTCGGCCCGCTGGCGCGCGCCTACTATTTCATGACGACCAACCTGACGCCAGAGGAGAAAGCCAAGCGGCGCGAGCTGTTCGGCAAGTTCAAGGACGGGCTGCGCACCAACGCTGCCTACCGCTGGCGCTACAACGGCGACGAGCTGATCGAGATTCCAGTTACGACATTCCCAGTGTTTAAAGTGCCCATTCACATCAGCTACGTGCTTTACCTGAGCAGGTTCTCACGGAAGCTGGCGCTGTTCTATTTCAACACTGCGCTTGAGGCTTGCCGGGTCAGCGGCCTAGAGCCGTCCATCCTGCTGCACCCGCTGGACTTCCTGGGCGCAGACGACAACATCCCTGAGCTGGCGTTTTTCCCAGCGATGAGCATGAAGCGCGCGCCGAAAATGAGCGTGGTCAGCGCCGCGCTGAATATCCTGCGCGGCAAGTTCAACGTGGTTACGATGGAGCAGCACGCTCTCAGCGTGGCGCAGGCCAGCACATTTCCGGTTTTGGGGCTGCGCTAGATGCTGTGTTATATCTGCGGCAAAGCCGCGGTGCGGCTGTTTGAGAAACACGACTACTGGATATGCGAGTGTCCCCGCTGCCGTCATCGCTTGTGCGAAATTGAACCTGAAGCCGAACATGCCCAGCGCATCTATGACGACGGTTATTTCCTTGAGGGAAGAGCGGGCTACCCGGATTACCTTGGCGAAGCGAAGCTGCTGATCAAACACGGCGAGCGCTACGGCCGGCTGCTGAGCCGTTACATGCAGGCGGGCCGAGTGCTCGATGTGGGCGCGGCTGCCGGCTTCATCCTCAAGGGCCTGTACAACACCGGCTGGATCGGCATGGGCATCGAGCCGAACGCGCGTATGGCCGACTACGGGCGCTCTGCTCTTGGCGTCAACGTGCAGGCCGGCACGCTGGAACAGCTCAGCACTGATGAGCAGTTTGACCTAGTCAGCATGATTCAGGTGGTGGCGCACTTCTACGACATCCGCCAGGCATTTAAACAGGCTGCCGCTGTGACCAAACCAGGCGGCTGCTGGTTAATCGAAACCTGGGACAAAGACAGCTTCGTGGCCCGCATGCTGGGGCCGAGCTGGCATGAATACAGCCCTCCCAGCGTGCTGCACTGGTTTGCGCCGGCCACGCTCAAGGCGCTCGCCGCACAGTACGGCTTTACTGAAGTAGCGCACGGTAAGCCGTCCAAGTGGCTGAATGGCGCGCACGTCAAGTCGCTGGTGACGTACAACGTGGCTGGCTCTGTGCTGCAGCGCCCCGCAAACGCGCTGCTGCGCCTGCTGCCGGACGGGCTGCCGATTCCGTACCCAACCTTTGACTTGTTCTGGGCGCTGTACCGCAAAGACGCCGCGCCAGCATAGCCTTTGGCTGTGCTCGGCAGGTGCTGGAGAAAGTTAGGCATACGCCCATGGCCTTTTCCGCTGCTGTCGCACCCGCCCAGCAGGCATCTGAACCAGGAACGCGCGCCCGATTCTATCTTTCCTGGCTGCTGGCCGCCGGTCTGGCAGCGGTTATGCTGTTCCACCTGGCTACACTGACGCAGCATCCGCGCGTCTTCATTGACGAGAGCTGGCTGGCCAACGCTTCGTGGACGTGGCTGACCTCCGGCCAGAATTACGACGCCATGCATCATGAGGTGTTCGGCCAGTTTGGGTATGAGTGGCTGAGGTTGTATTTCCTGGGCCAAGCGCCCTACGCTCTATCCTACAGCCTGTTCGGGTTGGGGCTGTTCCAGACGCGGTTGGTGGGCTGGGTTTTTGGCGGCGTCCTGCTGATGCTGACTGTGCTGGTTGGCCGCCGCCTGTACGATCTTAACACTGGGCTGCTGGCGGCTCTTCTGCTGGCTCTCAGCCCGCCGTTCCTGCAGGCCAGCCGCTTCCGCCAGGACATCATCCTGACCACGATGGTGATGCTGGCCTTGTGGCTGGCGCTGTGGGCCTTCCGCCACGAGCGCGCGTGGTGGGCGCACCTGCTGGCCGGTTTTCTGATCGGCGTGGGCATGGATGTGCACCAATCTGCTTTTATGTTCACGCCGGCGCTGGCTGCGCTGTACCTGGGGCAGTATGGGAGAAAACTGCTCGTCAGGCGCGGCACATGGCTGGCTGGGATAGGCGGCGCTGCTGGCGTAGGTATCTGGGTGGCCATTCACATCCTGCCCAGCCCGGAAACATATTCAACGCTCATGCAGTTTTACTTCAGCGGCGGGGCTGACGCCGAAATGCCGATTGCCAACCCAGCTACGCTGGTCGAGTCCGCCGTGCGCGAGTTCGGGCGCTACGGTTTCCGCCAGAATCCGCTCGACCTGGCGCTGATTGCGGCTGGCGGGGCGCTGCTGCTGTGGCGGCGTTCGGTCGCTGACCGCCTGCTGCTCGCGTTTACCGGCGCGGCGTTCGTGAGCTTTGTTTTATTCAGCGGCAACAAGACCAACCTGTACGCCATTCACCTCTACCCGCTGTTCATGCTGATTGTGGCGCAGTTGTTCGCTGCTCTGTTCCGACGGTTCTCCGGCGCGCGTGTCAGGCAGGCGGCGGTGGCGCTTGTGGCAGCCGTGTTCGTCGCCTACAGCGGCCTGCGCGTGGTCAGCGCTGTGCGCAGCACGGCAGATTACGACTACTACGCTGTCACCGACCAGCTGCGCAGCGCAATCCCAGCCGGCGCGCGGGTGATGGCCATGCCGCTCTGGTGGCTGGGCCTGGCCGATTACGACTTCAGCTCCAGCCTCAACCTCGCTTACTACCGATTCTACAACGATTATGACACCGCCGAGGCGCTGGCCGTCATCCGCCCGGATTACCTTGTCCTCGACGAAGTCCAGAGCGTCGTGCTGGCCGACGAGAGCGAAGCCCTACCCCAGGGGCTGAACGCCTACCGCGTCTCGCGGACGGGCTTCACCCAGGCGCTGGCAGAGCGCGGCGAGCTGGTGCTGGCCTTCACCGATCCATATCACGGCAGCTTCGAGGTTTACGCCCTGCGCTGGCCCTGACCAGCGCTCACCCGCAGGCGGGCCAGCTCATCATTTCTGCTCGTAATGCCGGCGGATGGTCGGTATCAGATAATCGTGAAAGGCGCGCTCGGCATCATAGGCCGGCTGCCAGCCCCAGTCGCGGCGCGCCGCGCTGTCGTCAATGTCTGCTGGCCAGCTGTCCACGATGTTCTGGCGGCCCGGCGTTGGCGCGAATGAGATCCGCGCCCCAGGGAATTCGCGCGCCACAATGTCGGCCACATCCTGGGCGGACAGGCTGAAAGCAGTCACATTATAGACGGCCTGCGTGAGCGCCTCGCGCGGGGCGTCGGCCAGCTCAAGCAGCGCGCGGATCGCGTCCGGCATCGCCATGAACGGAATGCGCGTGTCGGGCCGCACGAACGCCGCATAGGGTTTGCCCTGGGCAGCGGCGTGCAGCATCTCCGGCGCGTAGTCGCTGGTGCCGCCGGTGGGCATGGTCACCGCGCTGATCAAGCCCGGGAAGCGCACGCTGCGAAAGTCCACGCCGTATGGTTCCGTCTGCACAGCGAGCTGCCGGTAGTGCGACATGTAATAGCGCCCTAGATGCTCGCAGTAGAGCTTGTTGCAGCCGTACATTGTCGTCGGCATCAGGAACTGGTCCTCGCGCACCGCGCCCGCCGCCGCTTTGGTGGCAAGGTCCGGCAGGCCGTAGACAGCTATTGAGCTGGGAAAGATGAACTTGACCGCCTGCCCCCGCCAGCGCGCCTGCTCAATCGCCAGCTGCAGCAGGTTGACTGTGCCCTGCACGTTGACCCGGTGGGCGGCCTCTGGCCGGAACTCGGAGTGGGTGGAGAGCAGCGCGGCCAGGTGGTAGATGGTGTCAATCTCGTACTCGCTCATCAGCGTGTCCAGCAGCGAGCTGTCGAGAATGTCCCCGACGATGCTGGTCTCGACCAGCGGCAGCATGTGGTCGTCCAGGCCGCGGATGTCCAGCACGACTGTTTCCGGCTTGTCAGGCATAGCGTGCAGCTGCGAGATCAGCCCGTGCCCTACTTCGCCGTTGGCTCCGGTGATGAGTATTACTTTTTTGCGCATCGCATGCACCTTTTGTTGGACGGGCTGCAGCGCTGAAAGCCCTGCCGCCGCGATTATTGTCTGACAGCCTATTTTACCCGGCCTTTGTCCCCTTGACGCGCCGTGGCGGGGCTGTACAATATCCGACAGTATATAGTCAATTCTGACTATTCAGTTCTGAACTGAGGCCGCGATGGATCGCGAACTGCTGCTGCTCGGCCTGCTGCGCCGCGGCGACACACACGGCTACCAGCTCCACGAGTTCATCAACCGGTACATGGCGTCGTGTGTGGACTTGAAGAAACCAACCGCCTACTACCTGCTGGAGCGCATGGCCGCTGCCGGCTGGGTGACACGCAGCGATCAACAGGAAGGCAGCCGCCCGCCGCGCCGCGTCTACGCCATCACGCCGGCCGGTGAGGATGCTTTCCAGCGGCTGCTGCGCCAGAACCTGGCCGCCTATCAGCCGGCGCATTTTCCCGGCGATATTGGCCTGGCATTCCTCGATGCGCTGCCGCACGCCGAGGCGCGGGCTCACCTGCTGGCGCGCCGCGCTGCCTTGGCAGAGGATATTGCATCCCTGGCAGCCGCTCCGCTGCATTCCGGCACGCTGCAGTTGATGTTAAATCACCGTGTCCGCCATCTCAACGCTGAGCTTGAGTGGCTGGACACAGTGCTGGCCCAGCTTGACCAACTCCTTAACCAGAACACGGAGGAATAGCTAATGGAATTCGTGGACATCATTCGTTTCCTGCACTCATGGGCGCGCTGGATTGTGGTTGTGGCGGCTGCGGCAGCGCTGGTCGTCATGGCGCTGGGCTTGATCCAGCGCCGCAGCTACGCGCTCCGCGATCGCCGGATTATGACGATCTTCAGCTCGCTTTTTGGCGTTCAATGGCTGTTGGGGTTGGTGATGCTGGTTGTGCTGGGCGCACAGACCGGGTTTGGCGTGCGCCATTACTGGGAGCATCTTGTCGTGCAAACGGTGGCGCTGGCAGCAGCGCATCTGCACCTGCGCTGGAAGGGCGGTGCCGGCTCAGCTCCCTTCCGCAGCAACCTCATCCTGCTGCTGGTGGTGGCTGCGCTGATCGTCGTGGGCATCCTCACGCTGCCGCAGGGCATTCAGTGGCGCTTCTACGGTCTGTGAACCTGACATTCTCGCCGTCTGACAGAACCGAGCGAGTGCATTAGCAGACAGGCTCAGAGGCGCTGGACATGACTAAAACCGCTGCACAACCTACCGAAACCCTTGACTTCAAGCGCATCCTTCCAATCTTCGTCATCGTCTTGGTTGACCTGCTGGGGCTGACGATCATCATACCGGTGCTGCCGTTGTACGCTGTTTCGTTCGGCGCGGATCCGTTCACTATCGGCCTGCTGGCCACTGCTTACCCGCTGATGCAGCTCATTGGCGGGCCGCTGCTGGGCAGCTTATCGGATCGCTTCGGGCGCCGGCCGGTGCTGATTGTCAGCCAGTTCGGCACGTTCCTCGGCTTTCTGCTGCTGGCTGCCGCCAACGCGCTGCCGCTGCTGTTCCTGTCACGGATTATTGACGGCTTCACTGGCGGGAACATTGTCACCGCGCAGGCCGCCATCACAGACAGCACCACACCACGCACGCGGGCGCAGGGCCTGGGGTTGATCGGCGCTGCTTTCGGCCTGGGCTTTGTGCTGGGGCCAGCCATCTCTGGCGTGGCCCTGGCGCTGAGCGACAACAACTACCGCGTGCCGGCACTGATCGCCGCCGTTTTTTCGCTGGCCTCAATTGCGCTCACGCTGACCTGGTTCAAGGAAACACTGCCGCCAGAGAAGCGCGGGCAGGCCCAGCGCCCGCGCAGCAGCACTGTCCAGCGAATTGTAAGCGCTGTCCGCCGCCCGCAGGTGGGCGTGCTGCTGGTGCTGATCTTCTTGTACCAACTAATTTTCGGCGGCTTCGAGGCGCTGCTGGCCCTGTTCAACCTGAGCCGTGTCGGGCTGGACGCCGCTGGCAACGCGCTGGTGTTCGTGTTCGTGGGTATCATTCTGGTGCTGGTGCAGGGCAAATTTATCGGCCCATGGAGCCGCCGGTACGGCGAACGCCGGCTGATCTACGCTGGTCTGGCGCTGCTGGCGCTGGGGCTGATCTTAACAGCGCTCACGCCAGAAGTGCCCGTGCCGTGGTACGATCCTGCCAAAGTTGTGTCGGAACTGGACGCAGACCACTCAGGCACGTTGAGCGTGCCGCTGCCATCAGCGGATAACGCTGGCTGGCTGGGCCTGGCCTGGCTGCTGGCTGCCATGATCCCGGCGGCTGTTGGCGGCGGCGTGATCTCCCCCAGCATCAACAGCCTGATCACCCGCCGCACGCCGCCCACAGACGTCGGCGGCATCCTGGGGGTAAGTTCGTCGCTGGTGAGCCTGGCCAACGCCATAACGCCGCTGGTAGGCGGGACGCTGTTTCAGCTTTTCGGCACGACGGCTCCCTTCCTGGTTGGCGGCCTAATGATGGCGCTTTTGGTCGTCGCAGCGCTGCGGCACGTGCGCCCTGGCCCAGAGGAAACACTTACACCGACAGCCGCTGGCGCTGCCTAGCCGTGCCTGCGTATTCGGGGCATAATCGCAGAGGCTGCGTTGCACAGCCCCTGCGTTTGCGATGCACGTTGTCCTGAGGAGCTGCGCTTGTGCACGTTGCGCTGAATGGCTGGTTCTGGGATCAGCCGCACACTGGCAGCGGACAGTATCTGCGCGGGCTGCTGCACGCGCTGCGCCGCGCCGCGCCTGACGTTCAGCTCACGCTGGTGCTGCCGCCGCATACCGCCGAAGTGGACGATCTGCCGCCGGGCGTGAGCGTCGTGCCCACCACCGGGCCAGGCGGTAGGTGGGGCAAGGTGTGGTTCGAACAGCGCATCTTCCCGCGCATGGTTGCCCAGGTAGGGGCGCAGATCGCTCACGTGCCGTACTGGGGGCCGCCGCTGACCGCGCCAGCTCCGCTGGTCGTCTCGGTGCTGGATGTCATCCCGCTGGCGCTGCCGGATTACGCCCGCGGTTTCCGCGCCCGGCTCTACACGGCGCTCGTGAGCGCCGCTGTCCGCGGCGCAGCTCACATCCTGACGCTCAGCCACGCTGCCAAACTCGACATCGAGGAGCACCTCGGCATTCCGCCGGCGCGCATTACACCCACCTACCTCGCGCCGGATGAGCGCTATCACCCGCGCCTGGGCGCTGAGCGCGACGCTGAAGTCAAGGCTAAGTACAACCTGCCGGATCGCTTCGTGCTTTACCTGGGCGGTTTCGACGTGCGCAAGCAGGTCAACCAGCTTCTTCTAGCCTACACTTACGTGCTGCAGGGCGACGACGTGCCGCTCGTGCTGGCTGGACGCCAGCCGCGGTGGGGCAGCCCGCTGTTTCCTGACCTGCCCAAATACGCTGCCGACCTGGGCATAGCCGACTCGGTGCAGTGGCTGGGTTATGTGGACGAGGCCGACAAACCCGCTCTCTACCGGCTGGCGAGCGTGTTCGTTTTTCCCAGCCGATATGAAGGTTTTGGCCTGCCTGTGATCGAGGCGATGGCCTGTGGCACGCCGGTTGTGGCCAACGAGGTGTCGTCACTGCCGGAGATTGTGGGCGACGGCGCGTTCCTGGTGGAGCCAGGCAACGCGCGTGCTATGGCCGGCGCGATCATCGCCCTGCTGATACAAGAGCCGCTGCGCCAGACGCAGATCAACGCCGGGCTGGCCCAGGCCACCCGCTACTCCTGGCGCAAGACAGCCCAGCAGACGCTGGAAGTGTACCGCCGCGCGCTGGCCGCCGCACCCGGTTGACAGGCATAACCCTTGCTCATACACTAGAAAAAGGCGGGCGCTGGAGCGTCCATGCGCCCGCCGTTTTCTGCACACCCAGCTTAAGGAGACAATATGCTGAGGAAAGCCTTTTTGCTGATTGCACTGCTCGCGCTTTTCGTGAGCGTTGTGCCTGCGCTCGCTCAGGAAGGCACACTGGGCCTGAGCGATGCTGATTTCGCGCTCTACACCCAGGGCAACAGCTATGCGTTCGAAGGTTTGGCGTTTGACTACACCTTCACCATGGCGATTGACAAAGACTCGCTCACCTTCACTGGCTCTGGCGTGAGCGGTATGAACGCCGATGGCAGCCTGGCAGTGCAGGTGACCCTGACCGGCGGCGGCAGGGCTGACCTCGAGGGCACAGGCATGCCTCAGACGGTCAACGCCGACTCAGAGCTGCGTCTGGTCGGCAATATGCTTTACCTGCTCGACAAGACCGGCGACCAAGGCTGGTTAGCCATTAACCTTGAGGACGCGCTGGGCGCTGTTGCGGGCGATGTGCTGCCAGTAGACCCATCAGCGCTGGGCGAAGGCGATGTGGAAGCCCTGGGAGACCTGGGGAGTGCGATCGAGGGCGTATCTGATCTGCTTGACTCCGGCTTCGTCAAGCTGTCGCGCCTGGCCGACGTCAGCGTCAACGGCCGCAACACCGCGCATTTCCAGATGACGTTCGATTTCAACCTACTGCTAAAATCCGACCTGCTCAAGGAGCTTCTGGTCGGCGCCGGCCAGCTCAGCGGCACCCAGCAGGAAATTGACCAGCAGTTCCAGTTCTTCAGCGCATTCCTCGGCTCGTTCTTGCAGGGCCTAAATCTCAGCTTCGACCAGTACATCGCCACCGACACGCCGCGTGTCGAGCGCGCCACGCTGGTGTTTGGCCTCACCGTCCCGGCCATGACGCAGAACGCCACTGACACGTCAATCAACCTGTCGCTGGACGTTGTCATGACCGCTTATAACCCGCCAATCAACGTGGAGGCGCCCGCCAATTTCACGCTGATTGACCCCGAAGAACTCATGGGCAGCATGGACATGGGCGGCTTCTAAGCCTGTTTCTGCGCAGGGGAGGGGATTGTGCCCTCCTCTGCGCCTTCGCGCGCATGACTGCCCTGCTGCTGGCCTTCCTGCTTTTGTCAGCCCCAATGCAGATTGACCCGGATGTGCCGGTGATCATTGCGCTGTCAGCCTACGCTGGCCCGGTGGACCTGGTCTATACCGCCGCTGGCCCCGAACGCATTGCCGTGACGGCCCGCAGCGCGGACGCGGACACACCGGTAGATGTGACGCTGGCGCTGCTCGACGGCGACCGTCTGCTGGCGTTCGACGACGACGGCGGCGCAGCCGTGTCTGGCCTGCTCCCTACCGACGCCCACATCGCCCGGCTGGACCTGCCCGGCGCGGGCGTGTACACGCTGCGCGTGCACAGCTTCAGCGGCGCACAGTCTGGCTCTGTTGAGGTTGCGCTTGCTGTGCTGCCGGCGCTGCCGCCCTGCGCCATCGGCCAACAGACTATCACGCTGGCGCGCGGCGACACCTTCCGCTGCGCACTTAATCTGCCAGCCGGAGCACATTTCACCGTGACCGTGCGCGATACTTCCGGCACGCTCGATCCGCTGCTGACTCTCTACGGGCCGGCTGGCGAGCGGCTGGCAGTCAACGACGATCACGGGGGCGCGGATACCACGCTGGACGTGCTGGACGCGCGCCTGATGGATGTGGCAGCGGCGGCCGCCGGGGTGCACATCGTGACTGTGACGGATTTCGCCGGCGCGGCAGGCACAGCCACGCTTACCGTTGCGATTTCGTCTTGACCGGCGTGTGGCGCTGTGCTACCATGCACAGTACAAGTTGACAGCGCATGTGCCTGTAGCTCAGTGGATTAGAGCGATTGTCTACGGAACAATAGGTCGGGGGTTCGAATCCCTCCAGGCACGCTCCCGAAGGGCGAAGTGGTTGCTCCCATCTTCGCCTTTTTGCCATCTCTTGTCAAGCCCTGCGCAAACAGACGCGCCGGAAACGAACGCGCCATGCTGATCGAACAGACCGCCCGCCGCCACCTGCAAGACCTGCTCACCAAATATGAGCGCATGACCGAGGCCGAGCGCCGCCAGCTGACTGAGGACGGCGTTATCCGCCAGTTCATTGACATTCTCCTGCGCGATGTTCTCGGCTGGCCTATCGAGGACCCGGCCCGCTACAAGTACGAGATGCACACCCAGGCGGGCCGCCCCGATGTGACCCTGCTGCCCGAAAGCGGCGGCGTCATCTTCCTGGAGGCCAAGCGCTTCGGCGTCATTAAACAGCTTGAGCAGGCCCGCTACACCACTGCCAGCACGATCACCCCTGGCCAGCTGGCCCTGCCCGGCATGGCCGCCGACCGCACGACGGAAGAGCAGCAGGCCATCAACTACGCCTTCGGCAACGGCGGCACTTGGGCCATCCTCACCAACTTCGAGAAGCTGCGCCTGTTCAACGCCCGCCGCGACTGGCTGGTGCTGTCCTTCGAAGAACCCAGCGCCTACGTGCGCGATTTCGATCTGCTGTGGCAGCTGGCCTACCCCAATGTGCTCAACGGCAGCCTGGATGCCCTCAGCAGCCAGCGCCACACCGCCGACGTAGACAAGGATTACCTGGCCTTCATCAACGAGTGGCGGCAGAAGCTGGCCGAGGACATCGTCCAGCGTCTCGATACCAACCCCTGGGCGCGCCGCCCAGATGGCGAGATTGACCTACCGCTGCTGCGCGCCGTCGTCCAGCGCTTCCTGGATCGGCTGGTGATCGTCCGCTTCGCCGAGGACCACCTGGTGATCCCCCCCGGCACGCTGCGCGAGCTGTACGAGGTGCGGCGCAACAACCGCTACACCTTCACGATGGACGAGTTTCTCGACCGCTTCTTCCGCCAGTTCGACCAGCAGCACAACTCCGCGCTGTTCGCCCCCGGCCCGGTGGACGAGGCCAGCTTCAGTGACGCCGCCCTGCTGCCGCTGGTGGGCAAGCTGTATGAGGCGCGCTACCGCGCCATGCCCGCCGACATCCTGGGCAACACCTACGAGCAGTACCTAGGCAAGACGCTGACGTTGGACAATGGCCGCGTCATCACCCGCGACAACCTGGAGACGCGCAAGAAACAGGGCAGCTACTACACGCCGCAGGTCATCGTCCGCTATATCGTGGACAACAGCCTGGGCCGCTATCTCTACGGCACGCACAACGGCCAGCCCGACGGCCAGCCGGTCCCCGGCGAGACGCGCAAGACGGCTGCCGACATCCGCGATCTGCGCGTGCTCGACAGCGCCTGCGGCAGCGGCTCGTTTCTCATCTACGCCTACGAGGTGCTCAAGAACTTCTACGAGTCCGAGCTGGCCCGGCTGGAGCGCGAGGCCGAAGCCCGCCGCGCCGAACTGGCCGCGCAGGGCGTTACCGACATCATCGAGCTGGGCATCCAGCTCACGCCCTTCACCGCCGAGCGCGACCGCATCCGCAATTACCCGCGCCTGATCCTGGAGCATCACCTGTACGGCGTGGACCTCGACCCGCAGGCCGCCGAGATCGCTGTCGTCAACCTCATCATGCGCGCCATGGAAGGCCGCCACCGCGACAAGCACCTGCCGCTTATCCTCAACCAGAACGTGAAGGTGGGCAACACGCTGGTGGGCCTGCGCCCGGACGACCCCCGCCTGGACAACCACCGCCCCGCGCTGGCCCGCATCCGCGAGCTGCGCGCCGCGCTGGTGGCCGCGCCCCAGGGCGAGGCGCACAACGCCGCCCTGCGCGCGCTGGAAGCCGCCACCGCCGATCTCAACGCCGCGCTGGAAGCGCACTTCGCCCCGCACTTCAGCGACCTGGAGCGCGTCCGGCCGTTTCATTGGGGCGTGGAATTCCCCGAAGCCTTCTACGACGCCGCCGGCGCGCCGCTGCCCGACCCCGGCTTCACCGTGATTTTCGGCAACCCACCCTGGGAAATCCTCAAGCCCAACCTGCGCGAGTTCTACGCGCAGTACGACGAGCGCATCGAGAGCAAGCTCAACCGCAAACAGGTGGAACAGCGCATCGCCGAGCTGGACGCCGAAGACCCGCGCCGCCGCCGGCGCTACGAGCAGCAGACCCGCGCCATCGAGGAAACCGCTGCCTGGGTGCGCCAGAGCGGCGATTACACCCGCCAGGGCAGGGGCGACACCGCCACCCACAAGCTGTTCATCGAGCGCATGTACCGCCTGCTGCGCGACGGCGGGCGGCTGGGCTATGTCGTCCCCAGCGGCATCTACACCGACCTGGGGACGAAAGACCTGCGCGAGATGTTATTAGGCGAGGGCCGTATCGAGTCACTAATCAGCCTGACCAACGGCCTCGCCGGGGGCGCTGCATATTTCCCTGACATTCACCGTTCGTTCAAAATCACCCTGCTCTGCGTCCGCAAAGGAAAAACAGCACCAGCATTCCAGGCAGCTTTCTACATTGACCCGCGTCAAGTGCCACATCCCGATACACTGCTTGATCGTGTGGCGAGTGGCAAGGATTTCTTCGAAATGGAAATCGAAACCATCCGGCGCTTCAGCCCGGACAGCCTGAGCGTGATGGAGTTCCAGACACGGCGCGATTACGAGATCGCCGAGAAGATTTACGACGATCACCCGCTGCTGGGGCAGGATGTGCCCGATAGCTGGAATGTCAAGTTCACACGCGAGTTTGACATGACCAACGACCGCGACATGTTCAACACGCGCGGCGTCGGCCTGCCGCTGTACGAAGGCAAGATGATTCACCAGTTCAACGCTTACTTTGCTGAACCGCAGTATTGGGTCGAGGAACACAAGGGCCGCGAACGGCTGGCAAACAAAACCGGGCTGGATTATCAACGCTGCCGACTGGCGTTCCGTGACATTGCACGCTCGACAGATGAACGGACATTTATATCAGCGGTGCTGCCGCCGCGAGTATTCTGCAACAACAAGACACCACTTGTCAGGATTCTTGACACCGATGATGAACGGGTTTTGTTGTACATGGCGGCAATCTTCAACAGTTTCGGTGCGGATTTCCTGATGCGGCAGAAAGTCGCCTCAACGCTCAATTTCTTCTATGTGGAAACGCTTCCCATGCCCCGCCTGAGCGCCGGACACCCGGCGTTCGATGCGCTTGTGGCGCGGGCGGCCCGCCTCACCTGCACCCGCGCCGAATACGCCGCGCTGTGGCAGCAGGTCACGGGCGCGCCCTGGGACGCGACCAGCGGGGCGACCGACCCCGCCGAACGCCAGCGCCTGCGCGACGAGATTGACGCGCTGGTGGCCCGGCTCTACGGCCTCACGCGGTCGGAGTTCGATCACATCCTGGGGACTTTCCCGCTGGTGTTCCCGCCGACCGACGCCGGGCGCGCCCGCCGCGAGGCGCTGCTGGCGGCCTACGACGCCGCCGGCTGACCTCAGACGAACCACGCATGCCCGCAAAATTCACCAGCCCCGCGGTTGTTATCTCGGCGGCCGCGCTGCCTGTACACGGCGCAGCGCGCCGGTATAATCGCGCGCATGGCTGACCGACGTGTTCCTACCCGCCTGCGCCTGCTGCTGGCCGCCGGCGCACTGTTTGCCCTGCTGGGGCTGTTTGGGCTGGACCTGGCCAACCAGGGCGCGGTTTGGGCGCTGCTGTGGCAGCTCACCGGCGAGGAAACGCCGCTGGCCCAGCTCCGCGGCGCTGTTGAGTGGGCCGGTAAGTTCACCCGCACCCCGCCGGACACGCGCCCGCTGGTCCCCATCCAGCACGTGGACGCCGCCCCCTACGGCGTCAACACGTTCTTGCAGCTTGAAGTCGAGCCGGAGAAGCGCGCGCGCAGCGTGCAGATGATCGCCGAGGCGGGCTTCCGCTGGATTCGCCAGCAGTTTCCCTGGGAGGATATCGAGATTCACGGGCGCGGCGATTTCGAGGACCGGCGCAACGACCTCACCGGCGACGGCCAGCCGGACGCCGTTTCGGCCTGGGACAAGTACGACATGATCGTAGACCTGGCCGAGCAGCACGGGCTGAAGATCATGGCGCGGCTGGACAACCCACCCGCCTGGAGCCACGCTAGCCCGGACAGCGGGCCGTTTGCCCCGCCGGACGACGTGCAGGACTTCGTCAACTACGCCCGCGCTGTCGCCGAGCGCTACCGCGGGCGCATCCGGCATTACCAAGTGTGGAACGAGCCGAACATCTTCCCGGAGTGGGGCAACCAGCCGGTGAACCCCGAGGCCTACACCGAGCTGCTGTGCCGCACCTACGCTGCGCTCAAAGCTGTTGACTCGCAGATCGTCGTGATCAGCGCGCCGCTCTCGCCCACTGTGTCGCTGACGCCGGAAAACTTGAGCGATCTGGTGTTCCTGGCGCGCATGTATCAGGCTGGCGCCGGCGGCTGTTTCGATGTGATGTCCACGCAGGGCTACGGCTTCTTCAGCGGCCCTACCGACCGCCGCCTGCGCCCCACCGACCTGACGTTTGCGCGCCACATCTACATCCGCGACATGATGGTGCGCCACGGCGACGCCCACAAGCCGATCTGGATCAGCGAGGTGGCGTGGAACCCGGTGAACGCGCCCGACGTGCCGCCAGACGTGAGCGGGCGCGACAACTACGGCGCGGTCACGCCGGAGCAGGCGGCGCGCTACCTGCCGCTGGCCTACCAGCGCGCCCAGCAGGAATGGCCGTGGGTGGGCGTGATGTTCTACTGGTTCTTCAAGCGCCCGTCCGACGCCGAGCGCGGCCAGAGCTGGTACTACTTCCGCCTGGCCGAGCCGGATTTCACGCCGCTGCCGGTGTATCACAGCCTGCGCGCGCACATCACCGGACAGACGCCGGCGCTGTCCCCCGGCGTGCACCAGGCCGAAAGCTGGCGGCTGACGCGCCCCGACGACGCCGAGATCGTGCCGGCGGGGGGCGCGCAGTTCGACGCGGCGGTGCGGACACCCTGGATCAGCTTCCACGTCCCGGCGCATTACGACCTGCTGGTGCGCTGGCAGGGCGAGGGCGGCGGCCCGACGACGATCACGCTGGCGGATGGCTGGCAGCAGACGCACATCGCGGCCAGCGCGCTGTTCCCGCAGGGCTTAATCGAGA